>JAABUJ010003949.1_pt1 | contig 16070 bp, 12 predicted proteins | sample 5559131 | NCBI WGS metagenome assembly JAABUJ01 (sample SAMN10711875, study PRJNA513366) | rock metagenome | isolation source: Antarctica rocks | place: Antarctica: Victoria Land, Mt New Zealand nord | collected 2016-01-07 | reverse complement strand
GGTTTGATGGGTGGAAGACGGGTTGCGAGTGTGTGTGTTTGTGGTTGCGTGGGTTGTGGGTTGTGGGTTGGGAGGTGGTGGTTTGTTGGTGGGGTTGGAGTGGCGGCGTCGTTAATTTATTGTCTTTGTAGATTCATGTTCTGGACTACGCTTAAACGCTCCATGGCAATGTTAATGTCACATAAACGGGCAGTTACTAATAGAGATGAGTCTTGATACTAGAACTAGATTTCTCTATATATATGTACAGTTTGCGTTACGACATACAGTGCCGGTGGTAATTCTGGGCCACGCAGAACGCTCACGAAAAAAGAAAAAGACCACTTTTTTTTGAAAGCTCAAAATCCTTAAAACACATAAATACTGTAATTACTTCACAACCACAGTGTATACAGACATTCTGAGTATGCAGAATGATGAATTATATATAAATCTATTAAATCTGTAATTTTTAGATGTATCATTAAGCAATTGTATGTGTAGTTATTAAAAAAGTGTGTTTTGATGATGAAACAGCAACAAAACTTGAAAAACTCAGTAAATACTGTAATAATAACATCATTTATGTATTAATTGACTCAGAACTTTCACAAATATTAGAGATTTATATAATTTATCATTCTGCATATTCAGAATGTCTGTATACACTGTGATTGTGGAGTAATTACAGTATTTATGTGTTTTAAGGATTTTGAGCTTTCAAAAAAAAGTGGTCTTTTTCTTTTTTTGTGAGCGTTCTGCGTGGCCCAGAATTACCACCGGCACTGTACCTCAATCGCCTGGAGGTCTCTCATAAGTTACTTGTGCTCGCAACCACGAATACAACCACCATCAACCAACTCAAACCCCGACTCTTGTCCTCACTTGACAATTCGCCGGCATCATTCAAGCCTCATCAATTCTAAAGCAGTTTCAAAATCCATTCAGTCCAATCCCACGTGCAACCCCAGCAATGCTCTCCATGCTCTCACGACCATTCATCCGCGTCACGCCTCGGGCGGCAGCGAATGTGACTTCTCAGCACCGTCTTTACGCTCAATCATCATACGGCGGGGGTGAGGGCGACCCGAAAGGCGAGGACCCTCAGAATCAAGGCTCGAATCCTATAACGTCAAACCTGGAGCATCCGGGTCCCCCGCCTCCAGACGTGGGTCAAGGTACAGGTGGAGGACCGACAAAGGCGAATGAGGGAGGACACAGCGGCGATGGAAAGGAGTCATCGGGATCGTCGTCGTCGTCGAAGACGCCGAGCAGCAGCAGCAGCAGCGGAGGGAGTGGGAAAAGTGCGAGTAATGGTGCGCAGCCCAAGCTCTACAACTCAAGCGCGCCAGCAGAGCAGAGCGAGGAAGTCAAGCAACATAACCGTGAGATGGATAACCGACATGGTCGTGCACAGAATAAAGTGGATGGTGATGGTGAGCATAATGTTGGCAAGGGATTCTGGGCTGGCGAGTAGCTACGGCATGATACTGGAAGGGTAGAGTTGACGATTGTCTACAGGCCATGGAGGTGCGGACAGGAGTCCATAGGTGCTGTACTGCTGAGGGAGGTTGTTGATGCTGTAAATCTAATATAAGAGAGCATCTGACCCACTCTGTGAGCGTGATCTATGAGCTGTTGGTTTCTGCAGGCATGAGTGGTATCAATTGAAAGTAAAGGACCCGCCAGCTGCGTTGTATATATTGACTCGGATACTCTTACCAACCAGGACATTGAGTGAGATTATCTTACTGATCAACAGATGCTTACCTTCCCTTACCTTGTTTCTATCATAAAGCAGTTTCTTGCGTGCAATGCTTCTTGGCGAAATCACATGGAATAAAACACGGCGCACACATGTTTTCGGAGCCTAGATCCACGATCATTACATCATCTTCGGACACTGGTAAATTCAAACTGCAACGTTGCCTAGCAACTTGGCTAGCGTTGCTTAAGCGAACCAATCAGCCAGTCTTGTGCCACAATCCAGCGCCATCCTTTCTTGACCTGTACCCTGTTCCCGCGTAGGTGCTGTCATCGCACACATTTCACAATCCGTACGTCAGCCTCTGTTTTCCCTCTCCCACTTTCTCTCTACATCAACCAAACATTCAATCTCAACAACTCTTGAAGTGTACGCAACAATTCTCCATCTTCATCTCAGTCATACATCTTACACGTTCAGAAGCTTACTTGAATCACAAGCATTAGGAAGAACTTGACTTACCCACTAAAACTGGAAGATGAGGTTCTCCTTTTCCTCCGTCTTGGTGCTGGCACTTGCTGCTGAGAGCACCGTTGCGAGTACCTGGTTCAGCAAAGCTGGTAAGCATATCTCTTAGTTTTCGAAGATCATCCACAGGCACCGTTGCATGCCGATGCCGTTTGACGGCATCACGGCATCATCTACAACACTGCTCGTATCGTTCTGTCGGACAGCTTGCTCGTCGTTGATAGCTTGGCCAATCACCTGTGCAACCACTTTACCGTCACTAACTCTTATTAAATGATACTTGACTTCTCACTGTTCTCTTCTATAACGTGTTCAAACACCCTCACTAATTATCTCGATAACAGCTTATAACAAGTGGCACGAGACTGAGCTTGAGCGATGGCTCTCCGACAACAACGTCCCATATCCTACCCCAGCGGACCGTAAGGACCTTGAAAATCTAGTCAAGAACAACTGGCAATCCAAGGTTGGGTCTCCGTATTCGGATTGGGAGCCAGCGCAGCTTTCTTCTTACCTAAAGTCGAAAGGTCATGAAGTCAAGAAGGGCACCGAACAGAACAAGGACAGTCTGATCAGCCAGGTTAAAGCAAACTGGCACGAAACCGGCGATACTGCCTCGGATTCGTACCACAGCATGAAGGAGTGGATTTTTGATAGGTTACCCATAAGCCTTGTATGCAATAGCGAAACTGCTGACATTGTTTCACGCAGCTGGTCCGACTCGCAACTGAAATCCTTCCTTGACAAGAACGGTGTACCTGCACCTCAACCTCACAAGCGCGATAGCCTCATCGCCACCGCTCGTGACAACTACGACTCAATCGCCAAAAAGCTCGGAGAGACCGCGGCTTACCCGGGCAACTGGCTCTACGCAACCTGGACCGAGTCTGACCTCAAAGAGTACTTGGATGAGCGTGGGGTCCCCGTCCCTCAACCCACCTCTCGTGACAAGCTTATCGCGTCCGTCCGTCGTCATGCCCGTCTTTCTAGCCTGAACATGAAGGACACCGCGGCCTCGGCTTCCGCCTCTGCCAACGCTGCCAAGGAGAGCCTGAGCGACGCTCTATTGGACGCTTGGAGCGACAGTCAGATCAAGGAGTGGGCCGATAAGAACGGGATCAAGGTCCCGCAAGGTTCCAAGCGCAACGAACTCTTGGCCCTTGCCCGGAAACACCGCGCTGCCCTGACTGGCGATAATGTGGCTTCTTCTGCCTCCGACGCCTATGGTGCAGCTACGTCCAAGGTCGGTAGTGCTGCATCGAAGGTTGGTAGTGCTACGTCAAAGGTTGGTGGTGCGGTCTCTCAGGCGACTGACACTGCTTCGGACATGGCTGGAGATGCTTTTGACACGGTTATTGGGACATGGAGTGAGAGCCGTCTGAAGGCTTTCCTCGATTCACGTGGTGTCCCCGTCCCTCAGGGTGGAAAGAAAGATGAGTTGCTCGCGCAGGTTAGACTAAACAAGCACAAAGCTTCAAGTGGATGGTCTGCGTGGACTTTCGATACCTGGACTACCGAGAACTTGAAGTGAGTACATACGCGGTTATGAGACAACGATGATGGAGCTAATCGTATATGTGCAGGAAATGGCTTTCCTCGCAGAACAATAAGGCAGCGAACAAGGCCGGCGCCACTCGTGAAGATCTACTCAAGCAAGCACAGGACAGCTACGCCAGCGCTTCCAAATCTGGAGGTAGTGGCTACGCTTCCGTCACTTCCTATCTTGCCGCGGCCACCGATGCTGCCAAAGACACTACCTTCGACACCTGGTCCGACTCTGAGCTGAAATCCTACCTTGACTCTTACGGTGTCCCCGCCTACCAAGGCAGCACCACCAACGAACTCAGGGCCATGGCCAGACGTAACGCCAACTACTTCCGTTACGGTACAAGCACACCCACCGCGACTCTCTGGGCCAGGCTCTCCAACGGTGCTCAATGGGTTCTCGACCAGCTCAAGATCGGGGCTGCGAGTGGACGCAACGAGGTCAGCTACCAAGGCGAGAAAGCTACGGATGCGGTCAAGGAAGGTGTCAAGACTGCGACCAACCGGGCGGCGGAAGCTTCCCAGAAAGCCTCGCATAAGATCAAGGAGGAGTTGTAGAGCATGGGTACGAAGCAGTATATGAGTATCGTGCGAAGGATTCAGAGAGACGGATGAAGGGGGTTGCTGTTCTCTCAGCGGAGAAATTGCTGGTGCATAAAACTTAGCGTGACTGATAACCTCCCTCGGTAGGTAAGGTATGCAAACCGTGTATTCTAGATAGCTAGTTAATGAGTGGTTTGCCCTATATTACCATCGCTCCGAAGTCAATCGTGGACTATTGTACGTGTAATGATATAAACCCCTTATCATCCGAAGCTCCTAGGCCATCATGCCCGATGATACTCCAATTTCAAACGCGAGAGGGAACCCCGGTGATACTTCAAATTCATACGAAGTGAAGGAAACTCCACGCACGCTTGCTCCGCAGGCGTTCGACCGAACCCTCGCCTCCCTTTCCAAATTGCGTTTCGGTTCCGGTACGCCACCGCAAGCCAACCACAGTACCCACAGTGTAGTCCACGCGCGTAGTCCTAAAATCCAAACTCCTATCCCGTTCCATCCTATCTTATCCTATCACTCCAGCAGCTCATTGACAGGTACCTGACCTTAGTCTTGCTGCAACGCAACGCAACGTAAAGCCCAGCAACGTTCCCGTCGCCATGTCATGCCGAGCCAGCTCCAGGTACGGTACGGTACGGCGCGGTACGGCGTTTCTGGTTCCAATATGCCACCGCACGCCAACCACACACAGTACCCAAAATGTCGTCCACACGTAACCCTAAAGGCCAAACTCCCATCCCATCCCTTCCCGTACTCCCTCACCACACCCAACGAACCACCTCAACTTCCCCACCAACTCCAGCAGCTCATCGACAGGTACCTGACCTTATTCTGGCCGCAACGCAATGCAACGTAAAGCCCAGCAGCGTCTCCCGTCGTGTCCGTCGGCGAAAATGGTGCATCCACACCCATAACGTAATGGTGTCCGTGCTCGTACCCATGCCCATGCCATGCCATGCCAGCTCCAGGTACGGTACGGCACGGTAGGGCACGGTAGGGCAGCGTTCCATCCCTCCTTTACCCGCAGACAAGTCAAGGCTTTTTGGAAATAGGAACTGAATCAGAAACAGAAACAGAAACAAAGCGCGTTGACGGAGGAGACTCGAGCGGCTTAGATCCAATCCGAGCCGATCGGCTTGAAAGTGGAGCGCTCCACCCATGAGTATCCTACTCGGAGTCCGATTTGGTAGGGTAAGTTGGGCTATCGCGTCCGTCGGGCGGAACGATTGGGGATCTGATGGGGGATGGGTTGTTGAGACCAAGCGCCTCTCGATTTCAGTAGCTGTACCGCACCTTCATGCCCATTCCTTGCTGCCAATGACATTGGTGTGCGACCCCCCCGATTTTCTGAGTTGATATCAACATTGAGGTGAGCTAGCAGCAGCTTTACCACAGCCTCATGTCCATTCCGTGCTGCCAATGACAGTGATGTCCAACCCCCCCTATTCTTTAAGTCACCATCAACATCAGACTGAGCTAACAGCAGCTTTACCACACCCTCATGCCCTCTCCATGCTGCCAATGACAGTGATGTCTGACCCCACCCATCTTTTGAGTTAGCATTGACATTGGGCTGAGCTAGCAGCAGCTTTACCGCAGTCTCATGTCCTCTCTCTGCTGCCCATGACAAGGGTGTCCGACCAAACTCATCCTTTAAGTCAGCATTAATGTCAGGTGAAGCTAGCAGCAGCTTTATCACAGTCTCATGTCCTTTCTGTGCTGCCCATGACAAGGGTGTCCGACCCCAATTAATCGGTAAGTTAGGATCAACTTTAGGCTGATTTAGCAGCAGCTTTACCACAGCCTCATGTCCTCTCTCTGCTGCCCATAATAATGCTGTTCTACTGCGCACATCTCTTGAGTTGATATCAACATCAGAATGATTTAGCAGCAGTGTTAAGACAGTCTCATTTCCATGCCTTGCTGCACATGACAATGGTGTGGAACCTTCCTGATCTCTTGAGTTGATATCAACATCAAAATGAGCTAGCAGCTGCTTTAACACAGCCTCATATCCATTCCGTGCTGCCAATGACAGTGGCGTCTTTCCCTGAGCATCTTTTGAGGCAGCATTGACATTGTACTGCTTGCGGTTGTTGAAAATGGCGGAAACGAGGCTGATTAGATTGAATTGTGAAGCCACATGCAGAACCGTCGTTCCTGTTGGAGTGTTTGGGGTCCCCATAGTCCTGACCAAGTTACAAAGTCCGACCCAGAGTTCCATAGTCCAGGCCGAGTGCCGCTGCAAGTATTGGAAAATGTCGCTTTGTGTCATTTCCTGTTCCTCTGCGACCTGAGCGTGCAGCATCCATGAGTGAACCGCATACTCTAAAAATGGATACTCTTTTGAAAGATTCTTCCTAGTATCCTCTTCCCATGATGTCAATCGTTGGTTTTCTATCGTAAGATCGTCGTGCCGACTCTTGATCTCATCCATGGTGAAGTATACAATGCAAGATTGAGACAATCGAACATGCGAACAACCGACACTCCTGTTGATTGAGACTAGAGAGATATCGAATTGGTAGAACCCTTTGCTGATAAGGTAGTCATTGACCGATTGGTGGACAAGCTGGGCGACACGTTGGTGTTTATGGTTCTTCCATTCAGCAAGGCCTCCTGATAGACTTAGAAGCTGTTTCTCCATCTGTGTGTCGGTCTCGATATACGCCGGCAACTTCTTGCACTCCTGGAACGATTGGTACGCCGGATTCGCGTCTACATTCATCGCACAACGGAGTTCTGCTATGGAAAGTGGTCTAAGTGCGAAACATATCCACTGGAGTAGTTTCAGCGATTGACCTGGATCTCTCCCATTTAAACTCTGGATGATGGTTTCGTAGAGATCATTCAGATCCTGAGGTGTTCTCAGCAGAGCTTCTAGACATTGGCATAGAGTCTTTCCGTCACTGCACATCCCAACGATCCGACGCAGGACAAGTACAACCCATTGAAATACCCATTCAGATCGAGTTTCGATGCTGTTTTGAAGACTTTTCCGCTCTTCAGGATTAAGATCAACGCTCTGAAGCTCCTCTTGAATATACGTTCTAATGTCTTTATGGTTCTCGTGTTCAGCGCAGATCTCCAGGCAGTTGACTGGAGCTATTACTGGCCAGTGACGACAGGAAAAGCATATGCTCAGGCCGTGTGGAGCAGAGGCACATCTTGAGTATAAATGCTCAAAGCCTCTGACCAGTCGCCTAGCTTCTTCTTCACCGCATTCATCGAGGGCGTCAACAAATATTCGGATAGCCGATTCCTCCAGGATCGTTGCAAGAGAAGATTCGACAAAGTCTCGTAGTTCTTGTACGTGCCACTTCCATTTCTCTCCTGGCGACCCGATCCCTGCACATCTGCTTTCAAAGGTTCGGACGACATTTGAGACGGCATTCGGAAATCGTTCAAGTAGTTGATATAAAAGCGACCTGTATAATCCTACAGCCGTTTTCTGGATCTCGGCACCTCGACCATGGAAGAAGAACGAGATGGTAGATGATTTCCATGAGGGAGGTTCCATGGTGGGGATAGTCCGAAGACTGTATTTGAGCAGCGTTGATTTCCCTGCTCCTGGCTTCCCCTTAATCCAGAGCAGGCCTCGACGCTCAGAGGCCCAGTTCTTGTATGTTCGATGCTCGAGCAGCCATGTACAAGTCCCGTCAGCTGGAGGTACTATGTCATTGCGGCGATCATTCATTTCAGGAAAGGCTAATGACCTTAAGCAACCTTGACCATCCAAGTTAGTGTAGGTTCCTCATATTTAGAAGGTTGCAATATGACCTCTTTCCTCTTTTGTAAGAGTTCTCGTCGTTTCTAGCGAGAATGATATCAGCTATGCTCTCAAGTATCTATGATATGTAGGTTTGAATCATCCTTACCAGGCTGCGTTCTGAGCGGGTGTAACCATCTTTTCACTTCACCGCAGATTAGCCTGTAGCCTGCGTCTGCTGCAGAGCTAAATCTTGTCATGCCCTGTGAATAGTTAGGCTTCCGCGATGAAATGAGGACCGATCCACACACCTTATGGTTTGCGTGGATTGATAGCTGTGGGTAACCGCCAATCTTCGCCGATTCCTTTGCCACAACCTTTCGTTAATCAGCAATGTGCACGCAAATCGTCAAGAATGAAGAAGTGAACTTACCATTCCTACAGCTGGCAATTCCAATTCTTCAAAGAAACATGTCAAGTCGAAATGATCATTATTTCTACACAACCACACCGCATAAGATTCTTCAACGTCCGCTAGGACCTCAGAATCTCAACTTAAGAGCTGAAGTATTTCCTTGTTCACTCGCTTGCCACCAGCCTTCAGAATATTGGCGACACTGGCTGCAAATGGGGTGAAATTGGATCCTCAATGCGGCGTGCCCAAGAACACAACGCCGATAGAGCAACGGTTCAAGTGCTCTAAATGAGAATATATAGTCTGTTGAGACAAGCAAAGAGCTTTCTTTGTCACTAAACCCCCAAGACTATGCACTATAAGAACTATCTTTCGATGGTGCTAGTGAGGCTGTTAGCGATGGATACTGTAACCTCAAGGTAAGGAGCTACATACAGAGTCATCTTCAGCCCGTACATTTGCAAGCTCTGTAAGTAGTACTGCAGCATGATCACGGAGGTTGTTCTGTGATACAGGACCTAGGAGCTTTGTGACGTCTGCATCGTATTCAAACGTCAATATTCGCGCGTCCGGCACATCTTTGCTTAAAAGATGGACCGGCCAGTATATCCCCGACTCCGCCTCCAGCCAAGTATCATACAAATCGCCGGTCAGGCTGTGGACAAAGATGATATCAATCAAGGGTTCAGCAGGATCGTGAAGAACTCGTAGGCCATAGGTCGTCCCATTAGGAAAGAGCCGTTCGCGCAAGCTTGGTTGGTTGGTGGTCACCGCATTTGGGTCAGCGTTCAAAGCCGTATGACTTTCTCCAGCGCTTGGTACCAGTGTGGATGGGACTGTTTCAACGGTCAAAAGCTGCATACAAATGGCGGAGACACTGTCATGACGCTTGGCTGCAAAGTACTAGGTAACTCACCAGCATCCACACTCCTTTTGCGCTTCCTGCCGAATACTGAATTCATTCCGCTTCCTCGGCGAACTGCTTATAAGTCGCTATAAACATCCGCTGTAAGGTGTCAAATTCTCCCAAATTTAAAGTCGCTACAGCTGACATCTCTGGTGAGACACTCAAGTAATATTCCTCAGCCTCGCGCAGAAAGTCGCATTGTAGTGCATTAGGGGCTTGGCACAGCGGATCCCCTGAATGCAAGGTCAAGGACTGCAGGAACTACATCTATCATGAACAACATAAGGTATACAACTTTCAGGGTCAACATAGCTAATATAACCTTTCTGAGCCCCCAAGGACTGATGTGACTGCTTCTCACTACCTTACCATTTAGTGGCCCTAGCTCGTATTGTAGTGCCTCTCGCTTCCAAGATGGTCAACAGTGTCACCTCTCGCACGAGAGTAGGATCCCACCGAGGCAGAAGGTTCTCTTGCACGAGGGCCGAGAATGTTGAGCCTCGTCCATCGTGCTCAGTGGACAAGTCCAATGAACCTCATCAGACGCGTCACCAACTGCGGGACCAACGCACATCTCGGAGCTTCGGCATCGCTGCGAGGCCATTGTTGGTTGCCGTGAGTGACTGTGAGTGGTTTTGTGTGGCTGCCAAAATGTACCTTGTAGGACAAAGACCGTGCTCTGCATGTGGCTGTGCACAGCGGCTCTGCTGTCAGCTTACGAGCCACACTTTGGTACATGGGCGTACGAGTCCATTGTACAGCGGGAGTCATTATTATTATCTCTTCCTTTCTTCGACACCGGTCAGTAAAGACCACCTCTCGAATCGGGACGCGGCGGTTTCTGCTTCATATGTTTCCTTCTAGTCATGTGTGAAAGTATGTATGTGTGTATGTATGTATGTATGTATATTGGGTGAGTACTCCATATTCCTTCCGATCGGATGTACGAGCGCCGCGTGCTTCGTATGTAAGACTACATCGATTACCGTTTGTGGTAATCGGCCAAGGCAAAGCACTTACATTTGAACTGGGAATTGGGCTTGGGCATAAAAAGGTATCACGTCCCCAGATTATCTCAGATTCTTGAGATACCTTTGGTGCTGGTACATTCGCAATCTTTTCACGACGGTCCATGTGCTGTTAATTGCTGTCGTTTTTGACGTTTGTTTTCTGTATGTTCTCGAGACGTCAATCCCCCTCGGTACGACTTGCCAGTCGATTTGAACTACCCCGTCCGCCCTAGCCATGCCACCCTTAGTAGATTGGTATTGTGGCTGGTGTGGATTTGGACCACTTTCTTTCTTGAACGACATCGCCTGCTGCATATGCCACAGGCGTAGAGACGGATATTGTAGGTTTGAAGGTATTCGCTTCGACACGCGGTCCCATCACTCTGCTGGGCCTAACTTGCAGTATGAAGATCCTGGGGCGCACTCAGTGTCAGCTGTCAATACAGAATCCGGGTTGACCAGGGCCGCATCACATGGGGAAGCACCATCTCCAGAAAAGTCATCAGCGAATTTATCCCCAGCAGATTCTGAATCATCAAGGCATTCGGGAGTCGTTATCGACACAGACAGCTTAAATATTGGACTGGTCCCGAACAACTTGAAACTATCTACGGTACACTCATCGTGGGAACAACAAACTGCGTCCCCAGTCGACCCGGCGATCCGGAAGGGTCCCGGTGGCAACCTCGTTGAAGACAATGTCTTGAAAATCGGTTCGACTGACAAACAGTCGCGGTTAAACGATTATTTGTCGGTTGATCCTGAAGATCCGTGGAATCAGGAATGGGTTGTGTATGCGGCTCGGACGCCTCTACCTGGTGAATCCAGCTACTCACTGGAGACTGGCGAGCCTGCCACGACTTCACGCAGGAGACCTTATGACCCGAGAAGACGAGCTGAGGTTGCCTTCACTAGAAATAATGGGGGTGCTTGCAACCGTTGCAGGCGAAGACACCGGGCCGTAAGTGACATCTCTACCACCACACACTCGAGATTGTGCTTATGCAAGAGCCCTAGTGCCCTCACCGATTACAAGAGCTCGCCGAGGCTATTGAAGGCTACGGAACACCTTCCCAACAAGTAATGGAAGGAGATGTTACACGACGTGCAGTCGACATAGTGCGCTCCAACGTGGCCGCTGGGATCGGATCAAGTACGCAGTACGGTGGAGCTACACACCCCGAATCTTCTGCGGGGAGCATCCGATCTGCCACAATATTACCGCGAGAGCCGCCCCAACGACCTCACGGCCACAGAACAACGAGGGCTGGACCTTCTGGACCATCAGCATTGGCACCTAGCCAAAGACCTCCAGCGTCCTCTCCACCATTGGCCTTGAGTGACGAGTTCAGGGTCAGACGTGGGCGACCACGCGGTCGTGTTGGGGTCAATTCTCGAGGATCACGGCCGGCAAGACGTTCTGCCTGGCATGGACAGGGTATCAGTGTTATAAGTGGGAGTAGCGATAGCAGCAGGCTGTCGAACTATGCCGTGATCCGTGAAACCAGTCGAGACCTTGCACCAAGTACTCCAGTTGAAGAAACGTACAGTCTAGGCGGTACCCAAGGCTGGACTGACGGGCTTTCTTACATGTACGATAGCGCCAGTCTGCGGTCTTCCCCACCACTGCCTTACGTTCAACAGCAATCGCTTTCATTTGAACAGATGTTTACAATCGAAGCCCAGACCTTTGATACGGAAACCTACCAAAGGAGCTCTTTACCTCATAGGGTTCTTCCTTGGCGTGAGGGTGGTTATGGGAATTTGGGCGGTACTCAAGCCAGGTTCTCAAACGTATTGGATCCGTCGAGATCACCATCTCGAAATCATCTCGAACGGATCCCGACGCGGGACGTAGACGAGTCAAGCTTCCCTTTCTTTAGTTTTTCAGAAACACAGTTTTGGCCATCGCACCAAGCCGACTTCGGCCAAGTCAACATTAACGAGCTGGCTGTCGGCTCTACCTTACCTATAAGAGACTCTTCTTTGCCCCAAACTCCGCTTAACGAAGATTTGATGTCTGTCCCCGAAGAACAACAGGCCTCGCCCAATACTTTTGACGATGATCTCGGTTGGCAGATAGAGGATGGATCATTGCTTGGTGTCGATCCTCTTGAACAGATATTTGACACGGCCTTGCTTGATGAGCTGCTTGTGCCCCTTGAACAACGAGGGCAAGATGATGCGACGCAGTTATCATCAGCGATGGATGCTCACCAGCAACCTGCTGGGCTCCACGAACGGAACAACATTAATTCTGCTGCTGACTTCGCTAGGGACAGTTTTTATTACGGTGAAGCCGATAACAGCGTCGATCCTTCTTTGGCAGGCTATGCAGCTTGTCTTGGTAACCTGATCTTTACCGATGGCCAAGAGAGCACGTCAGGGTCAAACAGCAATCCCATTCCCACGCCATCAGATGAAACGGGGTGATTCTCCCACAAGATCAAGACCCGCTGTTTTGTAGTTCTGGTTTTTGGATGGTATGTTAAACTTTTTACGCAGGATATCTGCATCTCTCCCGTGCGGAACCAGCACTGATTACCAAGCAAAAGTTATCCCACTTCCTGCATAATAGTTCCATCTTTCGCCTTCCAGAGCATCCTGGAGTTCGAAGCCTTACGACGATTACGATGTTCAGAATATGAAGCTGGCCTTCAGTTACTTTACTGCTCAACTTCGCTCTCCTAGTGTCATCAATGGCAAGCCACAGCCCCATGATACAAAACTTGCTTTCTCCCACTTGGCGGAGTTATGCCTCCGAGAACCAGACGCCATTCATATTTACTCGTCAAACGGGCAGGTCTATTGCATTCTATGAATCAGAGGTCTTACAACATTCTGTCTTTCGCATCAGCGTAGCTGTTGATCTCTTCTCGCCCTTCTTGTGGCCTTTGATATCTGGTCGACCATCTTTTCGAATCTTGCGTTTCAGGTTTTCCATATTTTATTAACGTTTTCTTCCGTGTAGGGAAGGTGTATTTAGCATCATCTACTTGTATTCAAGGGTTCCACTCACCCTGCATCTCCTCGCATGACAGTCCTCGAAATATACATCAGGCACTCCAGTTATACAATATGAAGATCATCATCTAATTCAACTCCGGTGTTTCAGACTACCAGCATCTTCGAAGTGCACAAGGATGTGCGTTACTAGATGAAGCTATGATTGTTAAAGTACATCCACCAACACATGGTCTCTAGGTTTTGGCACACCGGTCTCTTGTGTGATACGGAGTTATATTCATGCCACTCGGAGTTGACTGAAACGCCGTTCGGGGTTGAGCCAAACACTCAACTCCAATCCAAAGTTCGTCTTGAGCAACACTTGGCTGCTACCTTGGCATTCAGGATACGATGGGTCGGAAGGATAAGGCATTCTCTTCTTTAAAGAACTTACCCACCGCCCAACCCCAACCCCAGGACCCGCCGACCCCTTCATCGCCACGAAAGCCATCGCCCTCAACCCCATCGACCACTACCAGCGCGACTACGGCTTCCCGCCCACCAACTACTCGGCGATTCCCGGCTCCGACATCGCCGGCACCGTACTCCCCACCGGCACCTCCGTGCTAGCCGACGCGCCCAAACCAGGCACGCGCGTCGCCGCCTTCGCTCCCACATTCTTTATGCACGGCGCGCCGGACTACTGCGCTTTCCAGACGCGCGTGATCGTGCTTGCTGCTAACGCGGTGCCACTGCCGGAGGGGACGAGCTTTGTTGAGGCGAGTTTGTGCCCCGTGGCGGTGGTGATGGCGGTTAGGTGTGGTGCAGCGAGGCGCGACACGGTGGACGCGGCTGCGGATGGGAGGGGGATGCTGGCCTGGAGTGGGGCGAGCAGTGTCGGTATGGTGGTGGTGCAGGTGGGCATAAAGTGTCAGATGTATGTCAAGGCGCCGAATGATTGTTGTTCTGACACCACGCCCTCCACTTCCATATCATACATGAAGGACATTGCTATCCTCGCCTTTCTCCTACGACTAGTTCAGCCCACTAGCTGCAGTTCGTATCTCGCTTTGGCATGCCCTTAGAAAGGGATACATAAGTCAGTCGTCTTGTGCATACATTGATTCAGGGCACAATTGTTGATAGTCTTCAACCGTGCGCTTTGTACAGGTCTTAAGAGTTTAACAGTTGCCATATGGCGCTCAAGATAAAGTACCCTTAGCCCCTTTGGGTGGGATCAACAATATGCTGCTTTTGGACCACCGTGGCAGCAATCATTGCGTGCCGAGGCATAATTTGTTTCATGACAGCGCGTGTACGAGGCTTACACCACACCTCAACTTTTGGACCCCAAGCTGGACTCCAACAATTCTTTCCCTTTTCGAGTAGACATCTCCCGCTGTAGACTACACCGGATCAAAAGCCCCATCTTCTTTGCCATCGACTGTCGAAGATGGACACCTCGAACCCCTCCGCCCTAATCCGCGCCCTCCTCCCTAAGACCCCACTGATCCTCAAAACCGCCCTCTTCCACACCCTCTCCCTATCCCCCACCTCCTCGAAATGGGATCTCCGAACAGAACTCATCATCAACGTGTTGCGCTCCTTCTTCACCGGCCCGCCGTCCCCGCTGTCCAAAACGCAGCACATCAGCTTGCGGGATCCGGGCATCAAAGGGCCCATGTGGATCAGCAAGGTCGTGCTGCCGAGGCCGGAGGGAGACGACGTTCGCGACGCGGTGGTCAGGGCCATTGAAGGGCTGAAGGAGGGCGGGGAGACGTATACATTGCCGGAGATCAAGGCCGTGGAGGCCGAGTGGACGGGATACAGGGCGGGCGTGGATGCCAATGCGCCGGAACTGAATATCTCGGAGGGGGAGAAATACGAGAATCTGATGAAGGAGGTGAAGAGCGACGTTACGATCCTGTATTTTCACGGCGGGGCATTCTAGTCCGTTCTACCCCCGCACCCCTCAGTCCCTGAACGTCCGTGCTAACCCACGTCTGCAAAGCCTCATGGACCCAGCCTCCCACCGGCCCTCAACCTCGCGCCTCGCCAAACTCACCTCCGGCCGCGTCCTCTCCGTGCGCTACCGGCTCGCGCCCCAGCACCCCTTCCCCGCCGCCCTCCTCGACGCCCTAATCGCATACCTCTCCCTCCTCTCCCCGGCCCCGGGCTCCCCACACCCCGCGATCCCCGCCTCGCAAATCATCTTCGCCGGCGACTCCGCCGGCGGCAACCTCTGCCTCGCACTCCTCCAACTCATCCTCGAACTCCACCGGCAATCCACCCCGCGCATAAAATGGCACTCCAACACCACCATCACCGTCCCCCTCCCCGCCGGCCTCGCCCTCAACTCCCCCTGGACGGACCTCACGCGCTGCATGCCGTCGCTGACCACCAACGCCCTCTACGACTACCTCCCCCCGCCCTCCACCTCCGCCACCGACCACTTCCCGCCCTGCCCCATCTGGCCCACCACCCCGCCCCGCGGCGACATCTACTGCGACGTGTCGGCGCTCTGCCACCCGCTCGTCAGCCCGCTCGCGGCGCGCGACTGGGCGGGCGCGTGTCCGGTGTGGATGGCGGTCGGGACGGAGATGCTGCACGACGAGGCGGCGGTGGTGGCGGGGCGGATGGCGGGCCAGGGGGTGGTGGTGGGGTGGTGGTGTTTCGAGGCGATGCCGCATTGCTTTGCGCTGATGCTGGATCGTCTGCGCGCGAGTGGAAGGTGTTTTGAGGAGTGGGCGGCGTGGGCGAGGGGG
>JAABUJ010003948.1_pt1 | contig 16071 bp, 10 predicted proteins | sample 5559131 | NCBI WGS metagenome assembly JAABUJ01 (sample SAMN10711875, study PRJNA513366) | rock metagenome | isolation source: Antarctica rocks | place: Antarctica: Victoria Land, Mt New Zealand nord | collected 2016-01-07 | reverse complement strand
TTTAATATAAATTTTCTAAAATATTATTTTAGCTTGAAATTGTTCTTTATACAATGTATAAGATATTAAGTCTTAAAATTTACTTAGATTGATCGTTAAATCGAGTTTCGATTCCAACTTTAGAAATCGACTGAACTCGACAATTTCAACATTAGGAATCGACTCGAAATTCAATTCGATTTCTATTATTTTGAAATTGACTCGATTCGATTCGACTCGATTTTCGATTTCAATATTAGAAATTGAATCGAATTATCAAGAATGTCAAGAATATCATCAAGAATGTTAAGAATACTAAAAATAGTATAAATTAAGTTTAAATTTAGACTTTTTATTAATTACTAGATAACGCACAATAGTAATGCATTTACAAAGAGAAATTTCTAATATATTTATTAATTAATTTAAATTAATTAATTGTTTTTATCAAATTATCAATTAATTGTTACTAAAAATAATAAAATTTACTAAAAATAGTAGTCTTAACAATTCGAGTCGATTTTTTCGAGTTAAGTTTCGATTTCAAGTAGAGAAATTAACTTGGATTGTCGATTCAACTTTAGAAATCGAATTGTCAAGACTTTTGAGTTGAATTGATACGAATTGTCAAGATTTAAGTCGAATATTTAATTCGAACTTGATGATTCGACCCGACGCGATCAGTCTATATTTACTATAGAACTATATAGAAATCTAGCGTTAAAGCTTTGAAATCTATATATATAAATAGTAATATTGCAATAGAATAGAGTCTAAACTTATAATATAAGAGAATATTTGCAGAATATTGATATATTATAAAATTCCTCTAATTATAGTATATAGTAGATTGTAGTATTATAGCTTTAACTTACTTTATAAATAAAAATATCTTAGTTCTAATTATTTTTTCTATTATTTTTATAATTATAAAGATTTTAGTGCTAGCGTTGCTACTTATTACTATTTTTCAAAGAGATTAAAATTTTATTTTTAAATATATTATTGTTTAGTATTGTTAACTGGATTGATTTGTAAGCAATTCTCAATATCAATAGCTCAAATCAATATTTATATCTAACTCTACAAATAATATATAGGATGTTAGTTAATTAGTCAATTAATTGTGTTGCTGTAACCAATAAACGTAAAATCTACTTAAATTTATTAATGCAGATAATATATTAATCTAGGTGACACCCGCCAAGAGACGAGGCGGTAAGAGACGAATTTAGTTATCAACCCGCGATTAAACAGTATCGACTTCGACGCAGTCAATTTGCCTGGAATCGTCGATTTTGGCAATAGTTATCCCGATTTCGACCTATAAGCAGAGGCGATCGTTAAAGTAATTACATTGCTTACTCGACCCGAAAGCGCAACACCAACTGAAAGTGCCGGCGCTAGTCAGCTTATAACTAAAGTACTTTAATTCCCGCCGCGTCCGGGTTTCCAAACAGATTTACCCAACCACTCACTGCCAAGATGGTAAGCCGAATTAATCCCTATGCTACGACGCTGAGGTTGCAACTTACTCTGTAGTACGGAGGTACCCGGTGCTTACGCGCGCCGGGGGTGTTGCACTTCCAGGTGGTGTTGCACTTCCAGATAATGTTGCACTTCCAGATAATGTTGCACTTCCAGATAGTGTTGCACTTCCAGATAATATTGCACTTCCAGGTGATGTTGCACTTCCAGGTGGTGTTGCGCTTCCGGGTCATGGCGAGTATACATCCTGCATCCGTTCACCTTGAATATATGACACGAATACCAAATTTGGCCCCTGCAAAGTCTTGAAATAGTCAAATCCAAGGCTCGGCAAAAGTACCCAGACACTTGATATCAGCAGTGTCGTCTTACACGCAATCAAGGGACATGGCATACTGACTGCTTATGAACAAGGTTTATTGTACAGCCACAATGACTAAGACAACTTCGTATTCGATTAGTCACTGCTCCACTTGCTGAGTATTCTCACCGTCTTCAACGCTGAGAGTTCCCCTTCTGGTCAGAGCCTTGGCACTGCGGTGAGCATTGGGAACGGACTGTAGAATGATATATGGAAAGGGACTGCAGGGTGGATGGTTTGGGTGCTTCCTCCATCACATAATTCATACTCCACTGCTGCCTGTCCTCCCTTTGATAGGGGATGAGACGATTAGACATTACTCAAAACAATCGAGCCACAAGCAAGATGCTTTCCGTTGCATCTTCATTTTCCTTGTTCATCTTTGTCTTAGCAGCATCTGCGGCCACCGATCCGGGCTGCAACTGTCAACCTGGGCAGAAATGCTGGCCATCTTGGCAAGAATGGCAACAATTCAACCAGACTATCGATGGTCACTTGCATAAGACCATTCCGATGGGTGCTCCTTGCTATGATAATTCCCCCTACTACGACGTGGCGGCGTGCGACGTCGTGGAGGGCAACTATAGCGATAGCATCTCCAGAGGATCATACTACGGACAGACATACTGGTTGAATTGGGAGGCTTGCGGCACATCTGGCTGTTCTCTCTTTGAGCCCGATCCAGAAGAAACACTCTTCAGTACTTGTTCTCTGGGAAGGCTTGCGCCATACTATGTCGCTGTGCGCAACGCATCGCATATATCGGCGGCTCTCCAATTTGCCCAAGTCCACAACATTCGCATCAGCGTCAAGAATACAGGCCATGATTTCTTCGGACGTTCATCGGTACCAAACTCCCTGGCAATTTGGACCCATCATCTGAACAGTCTTGACTTCCATCGTAACTTCACTGCATATGATTGTCCATCGGCTAATGGGCAGAATGTTGGTGAGATGGGAGCTGGAGTCGTCGCCGGAGATGCGTATCGCTTTTTCAATTTGCATGGTATGGATATAACCGGGGGATATGAAGAATCTGTTGGTATCGCAGGCGGATTTGGCCAAGGAGGAGGTGTAGGCGACTTCACCACTACATACGGCCTCATGGTGGACAACGCAGTGGAATTCGAAGTGGTCACTGCCGGCGGTGAAGTACATGTTATCAACGAATGTAATGATGCGGAGCTCTTCTGGGCAATGCGAGGTGGTGGTGGAGATACCTATGCTGTTCTTACCAAGTATCGAGTCCAACTTTACCCTTCCTTACCCATTCATACTTACAACTTCGTGGCAAACTTCACGGGGGATAATACTACTCAGAGCCAAACCCTCCGCGAGATTCTAACAGCACATGCCAGCAATCAGATTGAATGGTCTGCTCAGCTGGTAACGGGATCAGTAGACTACTATCCAGAGAAAGTGTCATTTGGCGCGGTCCTGCCATACGGCGACGATGGCTCCAGGTTGAAATCTGCAACTGCAGCTTTCTTTCAGTTCGTGAGCAACAGGACCGATATGATAATCGTTGAAACAGCTATGCTTCCTACGCCACTTACACCAATTATCTTTCAGTGAGCGCTATCGATACCAGAGCAACGGAACCGGCCGGTATCTTTTCGCTACTCGCCTCCCGACTTATCCCTCGCGATCTTTTTACTACCCCCGAAACTGTCGATTCACTTGTCGAAGCTGTGGTCTACGGCATCGAAAAGGCTAGAACTCTACTTCCTTTCACGGCAACCCAAGTGGTTTTCGAAACGCCAGTCAGTAACCTCGACAGCAACCAGATGACATCAGCTCTCCCAGCCTGGAGAAGCGCACTGTGGCATGTGATTCATGTTGGGGAATGGGTAAAGCCGCTGGCTCCTACCACGCTTGAAAGCGCCACCGCTGGCTTTCTGCAAATGTTGGATCCTCTCAAGCAATTGAGCCCAGGTGGAGGAGCGTATTTCAATGAGGCTCATTACGGGGAGCCGGACTGGCAAGAGACCTTTTTTGGTAAGAATTACGATAAACTTTTGGAGATCAAGAACCAGTACGATCCAAATCATATCTTTGACTGTTGGAAATGTGTTGGATGGCGGGGCGAGCAAGAGTGAGTTTACTTCTTTTACTTTGGTGCTATTGAGAGCTATCATCATTGACTAATCCCTTCCGTTTAGTCCATTCTACTCCTGCTATCAGAAAGGGTAGCTTCTCTTCAGTCCAATCAAAGCTATACCGGAGAAAGACAGATGATCGGACTCTTGCCCATAAAAATAGGGTCCATCATCTAGGCGGATTGAGCGTTTCCAAACGCTGAAAGCCAGCACTAAAAAAGATAGAGAGACGATGATCGCGAAAATGATAATCCTTTAAATATCTTTGGCAAGATCCTCATCATCAAAGAAAGTAAATAGTTCATATCAATTGAGGGTTCGAAAGGTAGCTCAAAAACCTCATCCAAACAACTCGTAATCGGGACTATCTGAAGATGTGGGATTATTGAAGGAATGGCGGTTCAAACCAATGGGTGGCGGGATGCTTCGCATTGAAGTGATGGATCTTACGACCCATCTAATCATTTCGCTAACTAAGAGCATTCCCACAGAGTGTACCAACGAATAAAAAAGGTTTCAAAAAGCAAGGCTCGAACAAGCAAGACTTCAACAGAGTGTTTTTCAAGGGCTGAGAAGATTTAGAATCGGGAACAGGATGTTCATAGTACACATGCCACCTTTCCGACGAAATTCTTGATTTGCTCACCGCACGACTCATATTTGAACTGAGCCCCCCCAGACTTGCTGGTGAATGTTCTACCATTTTCCCGAAGAGAGGAGGCTGATCTCGATTATTATCGTTATGAGGTTCATCATATCACCTTGGACGCTCGTAGCTCCTTGGAACGCCGGCGACCGACACAAATAGACTTTATGAGTGGAGCGAAGATTACGGATACAGTGTACAGATGCAGTGTGCAGATGCATCTTGTTGGTGAGAGAAAGACTTCTTGACTTCTGTGTCAGTAATAAACCTCAGACAAAATCTGGGTCACCAATATTATCGTTTAGGAGATGTGGAGAAGTTATGGGGATACTCCGGTATCAAAGAAAGTCTCCGTGGGGCAGAGAAAGCGAAGAAAGGGCCTACTTGTGAGGAATGAAACGGCCGTTCAATTAGTAGGTACATGGTAAGCTTCTTGAAATCACATAGCTTGTCTTGACAGACTCGCGGATACTAATCTTTACGCGCTATGGCAGGAACCCACAGCGGGTGGACAATGTCCCTTAGTACCTCTGCTGTATGGCAGATACTCCGCACATATGGGACCTTTAAACTGCACCCAGAAGATTTTGAGAACGGTCTACACGCTGCAACGAGAATTAGGTGCCCACTCACGTTGTTACAATGCCCCAGAGCCGAGGTTCGGATATGACCAAGTTTACAGACAGCTCTTGTTCGTCGATGTGACGAAAGAACCACTTAATCCTATCGAACGGTTTGTAGAGGCAATCTGGATGTCAATGACCAAGTCTGTCAAAGGGCTGCGCTGCCTTACTTGGTAATTCTCAATCGCGAGCCTGCTCCACTTCGATGGCTTGAGACGTCGTTGCCTGACGGCAGGATTCTTCCAGTGGGGCGGCTTCCTTCTCTTATAGTCCTACGTCGAACCTTGAGACCAGGATGATACATGCGTTTCGGCGGATGGATCCGTGAATTCTGTAGCTGAACGTTGATTGGACAAGTTCAATCCTGCTATTGAGGAGACAAGAATATTGGACTGACCGAACGGTACCGTGTCATGTATCACATTGCTAGAGTGCAGAATGTTAATGCAGATGGCTGATCCGGGAATCAGCTCCACATACGATGTGCTGTGTATATACCCCTGCATTGCATGTAAGAATCTTCTAATGGGCGAACCCACTCTACAAGCGCGCCATGTAACGCCGGCGTCGGTAGCGATGAATAAGTATGGTAATGACAATAGTTCCGAAACCAAGACGCAAGGCCAGTGCGATCCACATGGCGGTTTTCAGACGCTCGAAATAGCCATCTAGCATCTCTCCCACAGTGTCAAGCGAGCTGAGTCTGCTACGTTGCCGAACATTGGTGGTGGTTGTGGCAAAAGTGTCCGAGTCGAGTCCGCCGAGAACTACGTTCTCGTGCCGCTCGATTGGATCTCCTAGCGCAGTTATAGAGGTACTTAAAACTCTCATTTTGTGGGCTCGGAAGTTGTATGTTGTAAGCCAAATAACAAAACGAATGTCCCAAGGGCTCAGCGTCGGCCAGTCCCACATCTTTGTGGGATTGTCAGTTGGTAAGAGGCCAAGAAAGTTGGCCAGTATTCCGTAAGTTAATCCCCAGAGGATCAATGGTGGTTCCCGGGTTGAAGTCACCGACGGAGATCCGCGCCACCATGTACTGACCATGTTACACCTTGAGCCTGCCTGTTGAAGCTCAACAGCATGGACCGAGGAAGCGTAGTCCAAGGTCGAGCGGCTGTAGACACTCTCTGTTGGAACGAGCCTCCTGGCCGTGAACAGTAATTGGCCGATCATGGCCCTCAGAACGCTTCCGGTCACTCGATTGGCACGGCGAAGAAACCGGTCTGACACGTCACTGCGCTCAAAAGTTCTGAGATGGGGGCTCATCAAGGCACGTAGCGACACCCAATGGGTAGAGCTCACTTCAGTCGACTGTAATTTTAGAGGATGGGTATCGGAGCGCATCACCAGATGTACATAGGGGCACAGTACCATGAGCCTACAATGCTCGTCAGCCTAGATAGTGGAAATATTCCTCGATGAGATTAGGCATACGGTACTTTGGACCACCATGTTGTCACGACTTGCTCGGGTAGGTTGCCCACCAGCATGCAGTGATCCGCGTTCAGGTCTAGACCTATTTCCTCTCGAGTCTCTCTGACACCGGTAGCACAATCATCTCCATCATTCGGCTCTCTGCCACCTCCTGGGAACGCGATTTGCCCAGTCCATCTATCGCCGGTCCGTGTTGCACGCTTAATGAAGAGGATCTCGGGTTCCCCTTGCTGGACCCATTGCTGGTTGAAGAAGTTCTCTAGGCGCTGTTCGGAGGTTGCAGCGGTGGCACCGCATAAATTTGAATCGTATGTCACAGAATCGGGTGTTAGGGGTCGGAAGCGCACGATCAGCGCAACAGATGCTCGCTTCTTGCAGGGTGGTGGATCTGGCACATGGGGGTATTTGTTGCTTTGGAGGAATTGCAAGACCCCTCTCAGTTGACGCCACAGCATTGGGTCCAGATAAGGCTCAGGGACACTTGCTCCGTCCGGAGCATCCATGGAGCTAAGTCTTGCAACGGTTGCTGCGACCTGTTAAGACCAAAGAAGCAATGGTTTGCTGTTGCTGCTCGTACTCCAAAGACAAGCCACTGCCAAGACCAATCCTTAGCGCAAGCGCGCGGCAAGGCCCGAGATGCCGGACAGTGGGGGGGCAATTGTGGAAGCTGTTCTTCGAAAGTTCATCTGCGTGACGTTTAAGGCTACATGAATAGGCAATACCCTGTTAGCTAGCGGTTATTCTCCTTGCTCGTCACAATGCGTTTTGGCAGAACTCTACGCAACTCAGTATATGAGCCATGGAAATCCCAATACATTGATTATGCAAAGCTAAAAAGGTTGTTGCGCGAAGACGATGCTGAGGACATCCCGTCGAGTACCAGACCCAGTCAGAAGACGCATGAGTGGTCAGAGATAGATGAGAGTGCTTTTACCGAGGAATTGCTGAACGTGCAATTGGAAAACGTCAACAAGTTCCATGCGGAGAAAATTAAGCATCTACGTGAGAGGTCGGCTGAGTGTGAAGCTACACTTGAAAAGTACAGACGCGCAGAGGAGTCCCGAGCAGAGCCATCGACCGGTGAAGATGACAAGCAACATGATTTGGTTGGAAATCTACACGCTGTGCTAGGAGAGCTGGATTCTATTACAAAGGAGCTTAACGAGCTCGAAAAGTACAGTCGCCTCAACTACGCGGGATTCCTCAAAGCCGCAAAGAAGCATGATCGTCGGCGCGGTTCCAGATACAAGGTTCGTCCTCTGTTGCAAGTCAGATTAGCAGCACTGCCATTCAACTCAGAGGATTACTCACCACTGCTCTACCGGTGAGTCTACTTCTTGACTGGACTTGAGATCTTTGGCAGCTGAAATGCAATGACTTTCCAGCCTGTCTGTCATGTACTCCTTCATTAGGCAAAGAATAGGGGAAAATCTTGAGGAAACCTCCTCGAGCATTGACTTCAAGAGTGGTAAGGATGTATACAAGTCATACAAATGTGGGTTGGCTTCCTGTAAACCGCGTTCAGTGCTGAATCGTTGTTGTAGTCTGGGTTCATCCCGAGAACATCCTGGAGGTCAAGACATATATACTTCGTCGCCTGCCAGTGCTTGTCTACAATCCGCAGACAGCGAAACTTGTGGAAGGAAGCCAGTCTGATCCTACCATCAACTCACTGTATTTTGATACCGAGGACTTCTTACTGTATAACAAGAAGATTGAAAAAGCCTCCGATGCTCAATCATTACGGCTTCGGTGGTTTGGCCAGCTCAGAGACAAACCCGAAATCGTACTTGAGGAGAAGGTTATTCAGGATGACAGTAGTAGCGAGCTCCGTCTTCCCTTGAAAGATAAAAACGTGCAACCGTTCATCAAGGGACAATACCGGATGGAGAAAAGCATAGATAAGATGCGCGCTCTACATGGACCAGAATCAGACGCTGTTGCTCAGCTGGAAGCGAAAGTTGAAGAGATACAAGCTTTCATCAGGGAGCATGAGCTTCAGCCCGTGCTTCGCGCTAATTACACCCGCACTGCCTTTCAGATCCCAGGAGACGACCGGGTCCGCATCTCAGTTGATACCAATCTGGCTTTCATTCGTGAAGACTGTCTGGATCAGGAAAGACCATGTCGAGCTCCTGAAGAGTGGCATCGTAAGGATATTGATAGAGTAGCGATGGAATACCCCTTTACAGACATTCGGAAGGGGGAAATCGCTCGATTCCCGTACGCTTTACTCGAAATCAAGGTCAAAGATAACGGAAGCAAAAGGAGAATTGAATGGATATCTGACCTAATGTCGTCACACCTTGTTAAGGAGGCTCCGAGGTTCTCCAAATTTGTACATGGCGTTGCGCAGCTGTTTGAAGACTACGTCAACAGCTTTCCGTTTTGGCTCAGTGATCTGGACACAGATATTCGAAGAGATCCTGAAGATGCGTTTCGAGAAGAGCAAGAGAAGAGGGCTAAAGAGGTCGATGATGACATGCACGTCGGCAGTCTGCTTGGAGGCAAATCGGCTTCGTATTTTACAGCAGCTGTTGGCTCACCCGCCGGCAAACAAATTGCACTTTTGGCGGATGTGCGAGAAAAGGCGGATAGGGCCGCCAATGACCAAGATTTCGATGACGAGTTGGCCCAGAGAGCAGGGAATCTCTCCAAGACTCGAGGCCTACGGTCGTTTCTCCCCTCGTTCTCGAACTCCAAGTATGCACGTGCGCGTCGGCGTCAGTCCGTACAATTACCGCCTGCCGTCCGCCAGCCTGGTCAGTTAATCAAAGATTCTGGGGATGTGCATGTAGAGCCAAAGGTCTGGCTCGCAAATCAGAGAACCTTCATCAAGTGGCAGCACATTTCGGTTCTACTGGCCTCTCTCTCACTAGGTCTTTACAACGCCGCGGGCGAGTCCAACAACATCGCTCGCGGTCTTGCAATCGTGTACACCTTGGTGGCAGCTTTCGCCGGACTGTGGGGTCTGTATATCTATCAAGTCCGTAATCGTATGATTAGAGCCCGAAGTGGCAAGGACTTCGATAATATGGTCGGGCCTATCGTCGTATGCGTTGGGCTTTTTGTTGCGCTATGCCTGAACTTTGGGTTCAAGGCACGTGAAACATATCCCCGATTCTCTTAGAGCACACTGACCTCTGTCTAGTATCATGATTGCTTGACAATGAGTAGGGCCGAAGTCAGACGTGGCACACCGGTTAACTTTTCTTACCTTCAAACCTCCATGGGGGAGTCAAATCAACGGCCAGTTGTTCAGCAAGAACTGAGATAAAAACCGGCTCGGCACCCTGCCATCGGAGCTGCACATACGTGTTGCAGAAGTCAGACGAACTGGGTTGAGCGGACCTCTTACTAGATCATGAAGACGTTGGCGTGTGCTCATGGTCATTAGTTGGGCGTTTGCACTCACCAAGAGAAGTCAGATCTCACATGTCCAGGTACCGAAGTAGTGATGTGGGTTAAGAGCGCGAGATGCTGGTGCATCGGGCTCTTGAAGGGCATGGCGAGTCGAGTTAATTCGTGGTGAGTGATCAAGGCCGGAGGCCCATTGCGTTCTAATATTCGGCTTAGAGTATTGGGTACGGAGGCGAAAGACTCCTTGAGCCGGATGTGCATAGCACAATCGCGCTGCTTCGACTATCTGTGAGCTCGGAAAGCATTCCAACGCATATTGCTATGCGCCACGATGCGTAACGTAACCGCTGCCCTCGCACGAGTATACAACTAAGAGATACTACCTTATTGCCGTTGATGCGGTCGTTTTCTGTAAGGTGAATTGTTCCAAAGTGTGTAATGACCGTCTGAAGCACAATTCATCCGTTTAGAATACTCAAGACGTTGAGCAACAGCATTATGAAGCCTCCGGACTGGGGAGTCAATGGGCTGGGCTTCTTACCCGCCTCGCTGATACAGAAAAAGCCCTTAGCTCGAGGTACCTGATGAGTAAGGTAGATGAACGCCTTGATCCGAGCTAGCATAGACCGAAGATAAGAACTAAGGTCTTGGTCTAGTGGAACTAGCCTCCCCTTAGTTTCTTTGAGGTCATCCAGATACTTCCTTCGTCCCTCAACCCTTTATCTTCTGACAGCACACCTAACTCTGCTTGCTTCTGCTAGCCATCAACTCAGTTGAGCTTCGCTTTCATCTTGAATTCGTTCCTTTAGCTTGTACAGTCCCAAGAACATGTGCGATTCGCAAAGCAATTCCATTGCTTGACCTTAGCCCTACGATCACCAACGATGTCGAACCGTCATGCTTCACCAGTAAAGCCAAACCCAACCCACTGAATCAATGTCGAACACCGTTAACAAAGCATCAGGTGGGCCTTGAAGTCAATAACGGTGGCAATCATGACTATCGGGAGCTAAGACGAAAGAATCATCAGCCTGAGGGCCTCAACACCCTTTTCAAACATGCTGGTGCCCCGCACTCGCTTCGCGATACTCCAGATAACAGCAGCTCTGGAACCAACGATACTGTAGAGCCAGATGCCTCTGTCCAAGGCTCTATCTGGCCTTTAGATGGCTTGCATGCGCGGTCGTATCTGACTTCGGAGGATGCTGTAATATTGATAGGCCAAGGGGCGCTGCACTTTGAAGGTTCCAATTTTCAAGCATATCATACCAGTCAGCCACGCACTAGATACTTTGCATTCGCTGGTGTGATAGGCAAAGATGGCCATCCTAGCCTTTCGTCTCGCTCTGGCAGGCTATCCCCAGGATTTTCTCTTGTTCTCGGCGGCCGTGTTGACAAGGATCAGCCTTGGGACACACTGGAGCAGCCGAGCATGACAATGTGCTTCGGTAAGATCCCTGGCTCGATAAGTTTGAATCGTTATGTTGGCCGCGTCAATCGTCCACTTAAGGATAAGGAGTCAAACTCTCTTATAGAGCGAAGAGAGATGAGTATGCGAGATATATTGGATCGCCTAGCTTGCCTTCAGCATGGCTTGGATCTTGATGTGAGTTACTCCCTGATATGAGAAGTTGCACGTCCACTAACAAGTGATTGGTTAGCCTGTATTCGCTGAACAGTATCTCTATAACACTCTTGTCTCTGACCGTGATGCGCAGTTGAGCGATCAGCCGGATGTTGAGCGCCAAATCCAGGTCTTGGCTGAAGCATTAGATTCACCGCGGTGGATCGACTTCAGACGAGCGCAGGATCAGATTATTGCATTCTACTTCCGCAGCGATGACCCGACTCTTGCACGCATATTCTACCATCAGCTCATGCTAAGCATGCAGCTACTGCTCAACGTCCGCAACTCAGGATTCAGCCGGGATGACGAAGCCTATCTGTTCAATGGACTTCCTGAAAAGGTTGCGTGGTCGGTGGCTTTGGCTCAGCTATGGAGAAAGCATTGCCTACTTACGAAACCTCCTAACAGACAGGAAGATCCGGTGCTCGGACCATATGCAGTCACCTTCCGCAGTATGTATGATCAGGTGGAGAGACTCATCGAGTTTGGCCGTGCTCTCAAATGGCCTCACATGACGTACGTGGAGAACCACCTCAGAGACGACCACTACCGAACAATAGTGCTGGAGAAGCGAAACAAGGAGTCGATGACCTGGCTCTCTGGCCTTATCATGCCAGGAGATTGTTCATCATGGGTCATCATGACGGCCCTGCTCGACTTTGATAGGGACTTTACACGAAGCTTGAAGAATTTCATGCTCTTCGTCCCAAACTTCGGCTTCCAATACCACAATTCGAGCTACTGGCACTGGGAATGCATTGTTGCCAAGGTCATGACTGCTGCTGAAGGTGTGAACCAAGTAGATGGTTGGGTTGGCCCCGTATATTATTCGATCAGCCTTGCCAAAACCCAATGCGTTGCTATCAATCAGTACACCCCTCCTCACGGCCTTCACCGAAGCGATGTTCGGACCATCGAGGTGCGAAGCGACCCTCTAGGTCCCACCGCCGACTACTACCCCGTCTCGGACTTCAGCTTGCCGCATCGAAACTCCGAACCAATCACCACCATACAATTCCGGCGTGTCGAGTTCAAGCGCAAGGACAATGCACAAAACTCAGTCTACGACTCCTGCGTCATCTTCGCCATCACCGGCCCCGTTCCCTTCAGCATCCCCATCCGTCTCCGCTACAACGTCAGCTTCATTGCCGCCCCACCCTGCAACTATGGTCCCCATGTTCTATGCCACGAGTATGCCTACCTGATCGCCCCGGTCGACCAGATCTGGCGCTTGAACTTTTGGGGTGGCGGTTGCGTCTGTCGTCTTGATCGCAAAGGCCCGAACTGCAAACATCGTATCGGTTATCCAGAGCTCTTCGACGAGGAGAGCGTTTTGGTTATCCGCGCCTTTGGGGCAGCGGATAATGATGTATTTGCACGCGCCTGGTGTTCCTACATGGGCCTATCGGCGGTAGTTGCTGAGGGTAAGGAGACGTGTGTGGCTTGTGCGGTGAGGAACGCATATGCAGCGTGCATTGCTGTGGTCATCATGATTGATGGGAAGGACCTGGAGGTTACGGGCGAGGAGCAGAGCGGCTCGGGCGGCTCGCTGGGGAGCAGGAGACAGCATCGCAGCAGAAGCTCGACGCACAGGCGCCATTGAGTTGGAAGATGGATGATGACATGATGAGAAGCGCACTAACTGGTACAGTGTCCAAATTGTTCTGTAGGTATCTCAGGCCCGCTGGCCAGAATGTGTGGCTAAATCGGCCCTTTGTATCCAAGTTGTGGAAATTCAGACTCAATCAGATTGTACGTAAGTGATCGAAAATGCTTTTAGAAAGCCTGAGAAGTCCGTGTGTTCTAATTGAACAATATGAGCTCACATTGGTTGCAAGGACACAAATCAAAATTGAAAGTCTGTACACAAATTTTCGAAAGAACGTTTTGGCGAAATTGCGATGGATTGAGGGACCAAGGATAGACCACAGCAAGACCGGGAAAGCGTTGATCCATCAAAGCCATTGACTGAGTACTGAAAATTCGCAGATGACGATGTAAGAAGTACCACGATCTGGGAAGATGAGACTGGCCACATCAATTGGACCTTGAAAGGTGCACCTCGCACGCGCATGGGTTGGCAGTGCGGTGGTCACTATAGGTCAATATCTATCACGTCTAGTATTGGATATCCTACAGTCATATATAGATGGTGCTTCATCTATCGTTCAAGAACTGCAACTACACATCATCTGCCTGTTGCCCCTCGGAACATCTCCCGTCCATCGCTTCTCCTCCTCAGCATCCATTCCCCACTCCTCCTCAAACGGGTGCAACGTCATGTTCATAGCCCTTTTCAATATATCCCTCTCGCCACCTTGCTCAACACGCTGGATGATCTCGTCCAGAACCCAAGACCGAGGCATGAACTTGGGGTTTACTGCTTTCATGGCTTTCTCTCTATCCGCGTCTCCATCCTGGCCCCAGTCGCCGATGACTCTCTGCCGCCACTTCTCGAGCCAAGTCGCTATGCGCGCACGAGCGTTCTCCTCGGTATTGCCGAGACCAGTAACGCCCTCGGAGTGGAAGAAACGACCTGCGACGTGCTTCCGGTGATCTTCCGACTCGAGGTCCTCGAGCTTTACAGAAGACAGGCGTCGGAAGAAGTGGTTGAAATCTAGCTCAAGTTTTTCCATTGTGTCTAACAGATCCGAAAAGAGCTCGTCGAAATCTGACTCTTGTTCGGAGGTCAGACCCAGCCGGGCTCGCATTAACCGCGTGTATTCGTGCATAAAGACAGCCTTGTACTCCTCTCCAACACGAGGTATAATAGCCTCAGCACGTTTGATGAGCTCAGGGGCGAACGCTTCGGTCACACCCTTTTCGACAAAAGTCTCATCATCGACTTTCGGGCCCGCTCCCATAAGCTCGCCCAACGATTCGCCAAGACGGACAAGGTTCCACCAGATGATGGAAGGCTGGTTCTTGTAGGCGTAGCGGAGAGCATGGTCGTCATGATTAGGGGTGTATGATGGGTCGAAGTTGTCAAGAAATGCGAAAGGGCCGAAGTCGAGAGAGAGGCCTAGGAGTGAAGTGTTGTCTGTATTGAGAACACCGTTGGTGAAAGCATATGCTTGCCATGCCGCAACGGTCATCGCGTTCCGCCGTACAATCTCACGATAAAGTCGGACGAATCTGTTCTCTTCGGCAGGTGCCTCGCCTTGTACCTCCGATTCAGGTACAGAACGTGACGGGCTAATGGCCGTCTTATTGACAGGCTGCGAGTGGTCCAAAGCAGCCGGAAGTGCTGACCACCCTCCATACACATTCTCAGCGACGTAATTGGCTAGCTTGCGGATCAAAGCTCTATCGCCACGGGCACGAAGAATGTCGAATGTACCAATTCTCAGCCATGACTGAGCGAATCGGCAAACTATTGCGCCTGGCTCGATACGTTCGCGGCGAACTCTTGCGTTCGGAAGCAGAGTTAGGGACAAGGCACGGGTAGTAGGGATGTGGAGAGCGTTGAGTGCTTCGGAGACAATGAATTCTCGTACGCTCGATCGAAGCACCGCTTTTCCATCGGCGAACCGCGAGTACGGCGTCTTACCAGCTCCCTTGAGCTGAATTTCGTATCGGGTATGGGTGGATGGGTTGGTCGACTCGAACAGAGATATTGCTCTGCCATCGCCCAGCTGGCTGGCCCACGAGCCGAATTGATAGCCTCCGTAGCACTGTGCCCATGGGTACACACCTGACCCTGTTTCTTGCTCCCAAAATATATGATTCCCAGCCACGGTAGCCTTGAATTCTTCCGAGTCCTCCTCCCCTTCCCTAAGGCCAATATCCTTCATAGCAACCGGACTAACAGCCAGAAGTTCTGGGTCCTTGACTTCTTCTGGTCTGACATAGGTGTACAGTGCCCCCTTGACCATGCGAGGGCCAAGCTGGTGTCGAGCAGCATTATGAGAGTCGGCAGGAGTCTTAAAGGCAGGGTCGGAGGGAAGGGAGTCGGTGAATGTGTTGGATTTCGGAAGATCAGAGAGGGAGGTACCAGCAAAGGTGCCGCTGGCGGTGCTGCCATTGACTGTTGTCGACATATGGGCAGTGATTTGACCAAGGCGCAGGTAGGAGCTCAGTGGACGATGAGAGAGAGTACGGAGGAACATGTACAGTATTATAAGTAGAATTGGTCTGCGGTTCGGTTGAGAGGATATGAGCATACCTCTTTCTCAAGGGCCAACAGATGTTTCGTCATGCCCGCGATCGAGGGTCTAAAGTACCCATACTACGAAAGAGGAACCGATGAACGGGATGACGTTTGGCGGTGGCGTGCATGTAAACCCTTACCCGGGTCCGCCCAGAGATTAGATCCTTCTAGCTCAGCCGCCGCTGTGGGGAGTGCCTCTAGCAGGGGCCGGAGGCTCGATTAATGACGTCATAAAGTTCTCGTGGATGATCTACTTCTACGTGACCGCCATCACAAATTCTATTAGAGCAACGACTTCCTTCAG
>JAABUJ010003947.1_pt1 | contig 16073 bp, 20 predicted proteins | sample 5559131 | NCBI WGS metagenome assembly JAABUJ01 (sample SAMN10711875, study PRJNA513366) | rock metagenome | isolation source: Antarctica rocks | place: Antarctica: Victoria Land, Mt New Zealand nord | collected 2016-01-07 | reverse complement strand
CCTTGCTATCCAACGTGCATCGCGCGCTGAACGCGAGGCCCCTTGCATTGACAAAAGCTGCGTGATATAAGACTCACAACGCTACCCTGCTTCGCAGTGCTCCCCCGGAAATCGGCACGACCTCCGGCGCTTCCCCCGGCTTGTACTGTGCGGAGCGGTTGTGCTTGGGCGCCACTTCGTCGACTTGCTCCTTGAACTGCGGCGCGAGCGCTTCACTCGCTTCGGCCGCGGGACCGTCATGGGCCGGGTTCGCGTCGACGCCGACCGCGTCGATCACCCGGTCCACCCCATCTTGCCGGTCAGCTCTTGGATCGTCGCGACCGGATCGTCCGCGTTGTAGTCGATGCACTCGGCGCCTTGTGCGCGCGCCATCTCGAGACGGTTGGGAATCGTGTCGATCGCAAGCACCCGTCCCGCGTTCATCATCAGCGGAGCGCTCAAACAGGCTTGCGCGCTCCGCTGCGAAATCATGGCCAAGACGATTCGTTCGACGGACACACGATCAGCTCGCGAACTTCGCAACCGGGAGGCTGTGAGAGAGCGAACACGATCGCGTTGGCGACGTCCGCGGGTTGATTCGCCTTCCAGTCGGCAGGCGGCCGGTATTGCTCGCTGCGGCCTTCGAAAAAGTTCGTGTGCATGCCGCCGGGAATGAGGCATGTCACGCCGACCCGGTCTTTGAGTTCGACGGCGAGCGCGCGGGAAAAACCGATCACGCCGAATTTACTCGCGCAGTAGGCCGTCGCATCTGAAACGGCACGCAGCCCCAGGGTCGACGCGACCGTGACGATCCGTCCATGGTTCTCTTCAAGGTACGGTAACGCCGCGCGCACGAGCGCCGCTGTTCCTAAGAGGTTGACGGCGATGACTCGCTCCCATGCGTCGGCAGCGACCTTCCCGAACGGACCGCAAGCATCGATGCCCGCGCAGGTCACGACGGCAGTCGGCGGACCGTGCCGTTCGGCGAAGCGGGCGACGCCCCGCTCGACCGACGTGCGATCGGCGACGTCGACCGTCGCCGAATCCGGTTGATCCGCACCCTGCACGTCGAACGAGAACGCATGGCCGCCGGCGGCGACGATACGCTCGACGGCGGCTCGTCCCAGGCCCGAACTGCCGCCGCTGACGATGACCCGCTCGAGTGCGCGCGGCAACGTTTGAGAACCGACCACTTCAGTTGCGAACAATCTGTGCTCCCCTGCTCTTTCCGGCGCTTCATGCGCGAAGCGACCCCCTAGCAAACGCGCTTCCTAGGCTAGCAGGCGAGCAGCGAGCTCCGTTGCGTCCAAACGAAGCAGCCGAGCATGTTTCGAGGGGAGAACCGCGGAAACGCGACGAGGATGCGTGTGCTCGGCATCAACGCCGTCTTCCATGACTCCTCGGCCGCGCTCGTCGTCGACGGTGAGATCGTGGCCGCTGCCGAAGAAGAGCGCTTCACGCGCCGCAAGCACGCCAAGGACTGCGTTCCGTTTTCTGCGTGGGAACTGCCCGAACGTGCAATCGCGTGGTGTCTCGAGCAGGCTGGCCTTACGGCAGACGAACTCGACGCCGTGGCTTACTCGTACGATCCGGCGCTGGCGGAGCCGAGCGACGACTTGATCGCTAACGCCTATGAAGGTTTACGCACATACTACGTGCGGCGACTGCCGCACTTTTTGGCTACGCTCTTCGGAGACTTCGATCCGGCCAAGGTGCGCTACGTGCCGCACCACATCGCCCACGCGGCGTCCGCCTATCTGTGTGCGCCGTTCGAGTCGTGCGCAACCATGGCGCTCGACGGCCGCGGCGAGCGCGGCTCCTTTCTCGCAGGTCACGCGCGCGACGGCCGTCTCGAAACGCTCGCGACCGTACCGTTGCCTCACTCGCTCGGCTTGCGCTACGAGGACCTCACGGTTCATCTCGGTTTCCACCGTTCGGCGGATGAATACAAGGTGATGGGACTCGCGGCATACGGCGTTCCGCGGTATCTAGGGCGCCTGCGCGAAAACATGTACGCGCAGGGACTGGGGTACCAGGCACCACCGCTGGACTTCGGCACATATTGCGCGCCGCGTTCCCCCGCTGACGAAGGATTCGCAGCCGAACATGCCGACCTCGCCGCAAGTGTCCAAACGAGACTCCAAGAGATTCTCGTCGAAATCGCGCGCGAACTTCACGCGCGCACGGGCGAGCGCGACGTGACGCTCGCGGGCGGCGTGGCGCTGAACTGCGTTGCCAACTCGTACCTCGCCACGCACGGACCCTTCGAGCGCATCTGGGTACAGCCGGCGGCGGGCGATGCAGGTACCTCGCTCGGGGCGGCGCTCTACGTCGCCGCACAAAACGGCGAACGCATTACGCCGATGAGAACGGCGGCGCTCGGTCGCGCGTGGGATACGGATGCGCTACGCGCGCAGTTGGACGTCGCGAATCTGCGCTATGAGGCGCCCCGCGATCTCGCCGAAGCGGTCGCGGCGGTGCTTGCCGACAACGGCCTGGTAGCGTGGTTTCAGGGGCGCAGCGAGTTCGGGCCGCGCGCGCTCGGGCACCGCAGTCTGCTGGCGCACCCCGGATATTCCGAAAACCTGCGCCGCCTCAACGACGTCAAGGGCCGCGAACAATTTCGGCCCGTCGCGCCGATGGTGCTCGCGGACCGCGCTGCCGAGATTTTCACCGGTCCGCTACCGAGCCCGTACATGCTCTTCACGCACGGCGTGCGTGAAGCGTGGCGCGCGCGCATTCCGACGGTGACCCACGTGGACGGCACCGCGCGGGTGCAAACGGTCGATGCAGCGGAGGAACCGCTCATGGCTGCGGTGCTGCAGGCTTTCGAGCGGCGCACCGGTCTACCGCTGCTCGTCAATACGAGTCTCAATACCGCCGGACGACCGATCGTCGACGAACCGCGCGACGCTCTGGAACTCTTCGGTTCGACGCCGGTCGATGCGCTTGCGCTCGGACCGTTCTTGCTCGCACGACGAGCGCAGCTCGCCGCCGCCGCGTGAATTATGACGTGGTCGTACCGACCGTCGGACGCCCGTCGCTCGGCCGCCTCCTCGGGTCGCTCGCGCGTGCCGAAGGCCCCCTGCCCGGCCGCGTCTTCGTCGTCGACGATCGTCGCGAGCGCGCCACGCCGCTCGCGCTCGGCGAACTCGGGGAGCTCGGCGAACGCATTGCGATCGTCGCAGGTGCGGGTGCCGGCCCTGCCGTCGCGCGCAACCGGGGCTGGCGCCGCTCGCAAGCGCCGTGGGTCGCGTTCCTTGATGACGACGTCGTCGTCGAGGCAGACTGGCGTCGCAAACTGAGCGCCGACCTGCGCGCCTGCGATGATGCGACGGCGGGCACGCAAGGCAACCTCAGCGTACCGCTGCCGCCGGGTCGGCGGCCGACGGACTACGAACGCAACGTCGCTGCCCTCGAAGGTTCGCGCTGGATCACGGCCGATTGCGCGTACCGGCGCGCGGATCTGCGCGCGATCGACGGCTTCGACGAACGCTTTCCGCGGGCGTATCGCGAAGATGCGGAACTCGCGCTGCGCTTATTCGCGCGCGGTCGCAGCATTGCCGTCGGCACGCGTCGGATCGCACATCCCGTACGCAACGCCGACCCGTGGATCAGCGTACGCTTGCAGGCGGGCAACGCCGACGACGCGCTCATGGAAGCGATGCACGGCAAAGCGTGGCGCGAACTCGCAGGTGCACCGCGTGGTCGTTTTCGGCGGCACGCCGCTACCGTTGCTTTGGGATGCACGGCGCTGTGTTGCGGAGCCGCGTGGCTCGCCTCGACCGTGCGCTTCGCATGGGAACGCATTGCGCCCGGGCCGCGCGATTTACCCGAAATCGCGACGATGGTCGCAACGAGTGTCGTGATTCCATTCGCGGCCGTCTATCATCGCGCGCGCGGCTACGCGCTCAGTTCGCGAGCGCTGCAACGAACGCATCGGCTGCCGTGCGCAGTGCTCTTCGATCGCGACGGAACGCTCATCGTCGATCGGCCGGGTCTGCGCGATCCGGAACACGTGCAGCTCATGCCGGGGGCGCGGGCGGCGCTCGACCGGCTGCGCGCCGCCGGCATCGCCGTCGGCATCGTCACCAATCAGTCGGGTGTCGGCGAAGGCCGGCTTTCACGAGAAGAGCTGGCCGCGCTGCACGCGCGCGTAGACGAACTCGGCGGAACCTTTGCGGCGATCGAAGCCTGTACGCATCCCATAGGCGCAGAGTGCACCTGCCGCAAGCCGAAGCCCGGACTGATCCTAGCGGCCGCCGCGAAGGTAGGCTGCGAGCCCTCTGACTGCATCGTGGTCGGTGACATCGGCACGGATGTCCAAGCGGCCCACGCCGCCGGGGCGCGCGCCATTCTCGTGCCTACGCCGCTCACATTGGCCGTCGAGATCGAATCGGCAACGGCCGTCGCGCGCGACTTAACTCAGGCAGTAAACTATATTCTCGAAGGCAGCGTATGAGACGGTTCCTTGCGATCCGCCAAGACAATAACGGCGACGTGACGCTCGTCGGTCCGGCGCTGCGGGCTTTAGCCGCACATGGTCACGTCACATTAGCCTGTGGTCCCTCGGGAGAAGGTGCAGCGCGGCTGCTACCGTGTGTCGACGACGTGCTCGTCGCGCGGGCCGACTGGATCGAAGGCGAGCCACGACCGGTCGATGCCGTGCGCATCGCAGATGACGTCACTCGATATGCCGCGGTACGGGCGGATGAAGCATTCGTCTTCACATCGTTTCATCAAAGCCCGCTGCCGACGGCGCTCCTGCTGCGGCTCGCCGGCATCAGACGCATCGGCGCGGTTAGCGTCGACTACCCAGGCTCGCTCTTGGATCTGCGTATGAGCGTGGGCGACGACATTCATGAAGTGGAACGGGCGCTCGCACTGGTTGGAGCAGCCGGCTATGCTTTGCCGCCCGGCGACGACGCGGCGCTGGCCTATCGTAATCTGCCGTCGCGTGAAAGCGGTCTGCCGCAGCGCTACGTCGCCGTGCAACCCGGCGCGACGGTGCCCGCGCGGGCGTGGGATCCGCACAAGCTGCGCGCGCTCGTGCGGTGCTTGCGGAACGCCGGCGAAGATGTCGTCATCGTCGGGAGCGCAAACGAGCGCAAACTCGCGCGCACGGTCGCGGGCGACTCCGGAGCGCTCGATCTGTGCGGCGCGACGACGTACGCCCAGTTTGCGGCCGTCATCCGCGATGCGCGAGTACTTGTGGTGGGCAACACGTCGGGCATTCATGTCGCAAGCGCCGTCGGTACGCCCGTCGTGACGATCTTTCCACCGACGATTCCGCTGGTTCGGTTCGCGCCGTGGCGCGTACCATACGTCGTGCTCGGCAATCAGACGATCGCCTGCGCGGGTTGCCGTGCTCGTACATGTCCGTTCCCGGGGCAGCCCTGTACGGGTTGCGTCGGCGTCGACGACGTACTCCACGCGCTCGACGAGCTCGGGAGCCGTCCCGCTTCCGGCGCTGCGCTCGCGAGCCGTTATGATAAGGTACCGGCGTGAACATCGCGATGGTTTCCGAACACGCAAGTCCGCTTGCCGTGCTCGGCGGGGTCGATGCCGGCGGCCAAAACGTTCACGTTGCCGAACTATCCGCGGCGCTCGTGCGCGCGGGCAACCGCGTTGCCGTCTACACGCGCCGCGACGACGAACGTTTGCCGCGCTCCGTCACGATGCCCTCGGGCGTGACGGTCGTACACGTTGACGCCGGCCCCGCGCGCAACGTTGCGAAGGACGAACTGCTGCCGTACATGGACGCCCTGGCACGGGGCTTGCGTCGTGCCTTCGTTCCCGCGCCGCCCGACGTCGTGCACGGTCATTTTTGGATGTCGGGACGCGCGGCACTGGCAGCCTGCAAACCGCTGGGCATTCCGGTCGTGCAAACCTTTCATGCGCTCGGCAGCGAGAAGCGTCGCATGCAAGGTGCTTCGGATACGAGCCCGCGCGAACGGGTGGCGGAGGAAGTGCGCATCATGCGGGCAGTCGACCGCGTCGTCGCTACCTCCAGTAGCGAGATGTTCGAATTGTGCCGGCTCGGAGCCGATGTGCACCATCTCAGAATCGTGCCGTGCGGCGTCGACGCGGCATTCTTCGCCCGTTCCCAAGGTGCCTTGCCGCTGATGCGCCGGCGCACGTTCCGCATCGTTACGCTCAGCCGCCTCGTCGCTCGCAAAGGCGTCGACGACGTGATCGCGGCGCTGCGCAACGTGCCCGACGCCGAACTGATCGTCGCCGGCGGTCCGGCACCGGCCGAACTTACCCGCGATGCCGAAGCGCAACGTCTCGCCGCCCACGCGCGCTCCTGCGGCGTGGCCGACCGCGTAACGTTCTTAGGCCGCGTGGAGCGCGACGACGTGCCGCGTCTGCTGCGAGCGGCGGACGCCGTCGTTTGCGCCGCGTGGTACGAACCGTTCGGTATCGTCCCGCTCGAAGCGATGGCCGCGGGCGCGCCCGTCGTCGCGACCGCGGTCGGCGGCCAGAACGACACCGTGATCGACCGCTTCACGGGCTTGCACGTCGCGCCGCGCGAACCCGGCGCGATTGCAGCGGCGCTGCGCGAACTCTTCGCCGACTCGGGCTTGCGCGCGCGGCTCGGCGCAGCGGGGCAACGACGGGCCCACGCGCGCTTCACCTGGGATCGCATCGCGGTCGAGACCGCCAAAGTCTATCGCGCGCTCGCGCGCACGCCGGAGGCCGTCAGCCATACCGCGTGATGGGATCCCGCTTCGCGCAATCCGTGGCCGATCGCGCTATGCCGAATCGTGCAAGAACGGGGAGCCGGGCCGGTCGCGACGGACGGAAAACGCTCGTTGCGCTTCGCGCGCTGGGCCTGGGTGATTTTCTCTGCGCGGTCCCGGCATACAAGGCCTTGGCGCGAGCCTTTCCGCACCACCGGCGCATCCTCGCGTTGCCGAGATCACTGCACCCGTTACCGGCATTGCTCGACGGCGCTTTCCCCGAAACCGTCGACGTCGGTCCGCTCGAACCGTTGCCCGCGGCTCTGGGGCCGATCGACATCGCTGTCAACCTTCACGGCAGCGGACCGCAAAGCCACCGCATCCTGCTGCAGGCGGGGTCTAGGCGGCTAATCGCGTTCGCGCATCCCGACATCCATGCAAGTGCCGGCGGACCGCGCTGGGACGCGCAGGAACACGAAACGCTACGGTGGTGCCGGCTCCTTCAGTGCGCCGGCCTCGAAGCCGATGCGGACGAACTCTCGATCGCGATTCCCGCCATCGATACGCTGCGGTACCCGAGCGGCGCCGCCATTCTGCATCCCGGTGCCGCGAGCGCGGCGCGCCGCTGGCCTGCCGAGCGCTTCGCAGCGGTCGCCCGCGCACTGGCTCCCCGGGGGCCGGTGCTCGTGACGGGATCGGCCGCCGAACGCGAACTCGCGCAGCACATCGCGGTGGCGAGCGGACCCGGCGTGGCGGCCATCGCGGGCGAAACATCGTTGCTCGAACTTGCGGCACTCATCGCACGAGCGGGCTGCGTCATCTCTGGCGACACCGGCGTCGCCCATTTGGCGAGCGCTTACGGTACGCCGTCGATCCTGCTCTTCGGGCCAACATCCCCCCAGACGTGGGGCCCGCCGGCGCGGCCGCAACACCGCGTCCTGTGGACCGGATCGGTCGGAAACCCCCACGCCGAAGTCGTCGACGCGGGCTTACTTGCCATTACCGTCGCAGATGTACTGCAGGCGAGCAGCGATCTGGCACGGGCGAGGCGCCCTTCGTTGGGGGGCGAGCAAGTTTAACTGGGCGTACGCTGCGGAAAGGAGCCATTACCAGCGTCGCCGGCTGCTTCCACGGCGACGGGCGCATGCGACGGACATAGGCCGATCGAAGCGCGATAATTCGGAAGATTCGAAGTCGGAGGAATTTCATGGGCATCCTGGCTTGGATCGTAGTCGGACTCATCGCGGGCTGGCTCGCGAAGATGGTCGTCCCCGGTGAAGGCCCGGGCGGCATCGTAGGCGACCTTATCGTCGGCATCATCGGTGCGCTCATCGGCGGTTGGGTCTTTAATGCCTTCGGTCATATGGGCGCGACCGGCATCAACGTGTGGTCGATCGTCGTCGCATTCATCGGCGCCGTCATCCTTCTGCTGATCATTCGTGCCTTCACCGGTCGCCGAGGAACGGTCGTCCGGTAAAGCGCCGCCACAGCGCGTCTTTCTCTTCATCATCATCGGGTCACAAGGGACGAGCGCGCGGGCGTTCGTCCCTTATTCTTTGCGAATGCGGCTTTCCAGCGGTTGAGTGATAATGCTGGTGGGCACAACAGAGTCCCCTACCCGTCCCTCGTTCCACCAGGAGCCCTCGTGTACGACACCCTTATCCAACTCGAAACGGTTGGCGGCGTTCGCGTCGCGACCGTCGGTAGCGAAATAGACCTCGCCAGCGCTGCCGTCGTCGAGCGCTATCTCGATGAAGCCGCAGCGGACGTCCCTCGTTTCGTCGTCTCACTGGCGGAGTGCCGGTACATCGACAGCAGTGGACTGTGCTTGCTTGCGCGTTTGGCAAAACGGCTACGTGACCGGTTCTCGATCGTCGTTCCGCCCGGTACGCAAGTGCGCCGCATCTTTGATATCGCGCACCTCGGCGAACAGATGCGAGTTTGCGCTTCACTACGCGAGGCGCTGTCCTCGTTCCCCATAGGAGCACCGGCATGAATCAGAGCGATGAAACACCGCGGCCTGAGGCTGACCCCGACGCCCCCGGTGAATTGCACACGCAAGCCGATGACGAACCCGCACTATCGCACCCCGAAGCCGAAGTAGCCGGCATCGTTCCGGGCATGGTCGTGTACGGCGACTCATCACTCGACCCTAACGCCGACGACAAGCGTGATTCGGAACGCGCGGAGCCCGGCGAGCACTTCTAGCGCTAGCTCCTCCGCTTCGCTACGGCGCGAAGGTTAGTTGAAGATCGTTCGCCTGGCGCTCGTCAAATCGTGTAGGCAGGGATAGACGATGTCGATGCGTGCGTTTGCGTTGGTTGGATCGATGATGTCGTGGTTGGCGGGCAGGTCCGCGAGGACCATCACGCTGCAAGCGCCGCCGCGTAGCGTGTTGAAGCGCGCGGCAAGCGCCGACGACAGGACGTTGTTGCAGGCGGGTTCGTTTGCGTTGAGCAGCAGTTTCACGTCGCCCACCGGCACGCGGCCGTCGTCCGCGCATTGCTGAACGCTTTCGCCGATGCGCAGGGACTCGGCGAGCATTTTGGTCGGGAAGCGCGGGTAGCCGTAGGCTGGAATTTGCCCCGCGCCACCGGTGGGGTCCCACGGCAAAAATGCGTTAGGTACGGTCTCGAGAAATCGCGTGACCGCCGCGTTTGCCCGCCGTCCGAGATGCTTGAGGCCGAATAACGGGACGATTGCGACGGTGCACGCGATATCGTCGCGTTCCAGAGCCACCGCCGTCGCCATGGACGCGCCGAGTGAGAGTCCCGCGACGACGACGCGTTCGCCCGCGCCGCGCGCGAGATCGACGGCGCCACCTGCACATGCGAGAAGCGCGTCCGCGCTGACGGAGGCAATCGCGTGCGTCCTGCGGTCGAGATAGCCGTGGCCGGGAAAGCGTGGAACGACGACGTTTGCGCCGCGTTCGAACAGTTCGGCGGCAAAGCGCACCCATTGTTCGGGCGATGTCGTGAAACCGTGCAGCAACACAACGACGAGCGGAACGCGCTCCCCGTGCGTAAAGAAGCGCGAGCGGCCCGGCACGCTGATGCGACCATCTTCGCGCAGGCGTAAGGCTCGAAAGCGCACGATGGCTTCGGCATGGCTGCGAGCGGGAGTGGGGCGCACGCCGTTACGAAACGACGATGTCGAGCAGCGTCGGATACACGTGCGCGGCAAGGCTTCCGCGACGCAGTGGCTCGATGATGTCGTGAGAGAGCGGCAGACCTTGGAGGTGCCGTACGGTAACGCTTCCGCGCCTGCGCGACCAGAGCGCAGCCAGCCGCCGGGCCGCCGCGTTATTGACGGTCGTCTCACGCGCATTGAGCACGATTCTCATCTCGCGGGCACTGGGTGCCGTACGTTTCGCATCGGCGAGCAGCTCGCGCGCCAAGATAGCGGCGTGTGCGACGGCGTGCGTTGCGAAGCGCGGATAGCCGTGCGTCGGCCCGAGCCGCTCGCGTAGAATCGGATCCCACCACAGAAATCTGTTCGGCGCCCGCAGCACCGTGCGAGCCGCAAGGCCGGTCAACGGACGCGGCAACCAGGCAATGCCCAGGAGCGGCGCGATGCTCACGCTGCGCGCAATATCCCGATGTTGCGCGAGCCATGCACTCAAGAGGCCACCGGCAGAAAAGCCGACGACGACCACTTCGTTTCCCAGTTCGCCCGCTCGAGTTAGCGCATCGTCCGCAAACGTCCGCAGCTCCGCAGCGGTCAGATGCCGAAGTTCGGTCGCCAATCGCGCGTGACCGTGTCGCGGTAGACGGGGAATCGATACATTGGAGCCGCGCTCGAAGAGCGCCCGGCCGAATGCTTCGAATTGTCGCGGGCTCGCCGTCAGACCGTGGAACAAGAGGTACGCGCGCGCCGTCGGACGTCCGTGCGTCAACAGGAGCGAATCGTATAAGACGGAAGGCGGGGGCGCCGTGATGTCCACAGACGATGCGTTCGCCGCCGTACAGGGATTGCTTGGCGAGCGCGGCCGCCGCCTGGTCGCCGCCGACGAACGGCAAGTGCACGAACTCCCGCGCTGATGGGCATTCCCGAACGCATCGAGCACCCGCGGTTGTCCGATTATCTCGCGGTGATGTCGCGCGCGATCTTCCAGGCGGGTCTCTCGTGGAAGATGATCGAGTCCAAATGGGACGCGTACCTGCGGCTCTTCGGCGGCTTCGACGCCGAGCGTGTCGCGTCGTTCGATGAGACCGATGTCGAACGCATCCTGGCCGACGGCGGGATCGTGCGCACGCGCAAGAAGATGGTCGCCACGATTGCCAACGCTCGCACGCTGCTTGCGCTCGACCGCGAGTACGAAGGGTTCGAGCGGTATCTGAGCTCTTTTGCGAGCTACGATGAACTAGCGACCGATCTGCACGCCCGCTTCAAGTTCTTAGGGCCGCTCTCGATCTATTATTTCGTCTTTCTCACCGTCGGCCGGGTGCCGCGGTTTGAGGACTGGGAAGGCACCGTTCCCGGCGACCATCCACGCATGCGGGAAATGATCGCGCACGCCCGAGCCACGGGCTGGGACGGTTAACAAGGGCGTGCTAACGTCCCACGTTTTTCGCCGTGTGAAAGTCGTGATCCGATCGCTTGGGCCCGGCGTCATTTCAGGCGCGTCCGACAATGATCCGACGACGGTCGCAACCTTGACGGTCGTCGGCGCATCGACGACGTACGGTCTGGCTTGGCTCGTGCTGCTGGTCATTCCGATGCTCGCCGTCGTGCAGACCGTCGCCGCACGCGTGGGCACCGTCAGCAAACGCGGGCTCGAGAACGTCGTTCTCGAGCGCTACGGACGGCCGCTCGCGTTCTTTGCGCTCTTCGCCGTCCTCGCAGTCAATCTCCTGACCCTCGCCGCCGACCTCGAAGGGGGCGGCGCCGCACTACAGGTGATGACCGGAATCGATTACCGTTGGTTCGTGGTCCCCCTTGCACTGCTGGCGGCCGGCGCCTTGGTATTCGCGCGCTACGATGCAATCGCACGGGTGCTGAAGTATTTGACCCTAGTCTTCTTCGCCTACGTTATCGCAGCGTTCCTCGCCCACCCGAATTGGCTCGACGTGTTGCGCGGCTCCGTCATCCCGCACTTCGAACTGCGGGGTGCGTATGTCTCGGGCGCGATCGCACTGCTCGGAACTACGCTGACCAGTTACGCGTACGTCTGGGAGACCGTCGAAGTCAGCCAACAACGCGTACCGTTACGGCGCCTTGGGCTCGTGCAGGCCGACGCAACTATCGGAATCGTGCTTGCCGGCCTGACGTTTTGGTTCATCGTCGTCGCGACCGGGGCGACCCTGGGCGTTCACCACAAAACGGTTCAAACGGCACAGGACGCTGCTGCGGCATTGACGCCGATCGCCGGTCGCTACGCGGGCTTGCTGTTCGGAATCGGTTTGCTCGGTTCGGCCCTGATCGCGATTCCCGTGCTCGCCGGCACGAGCGCGTACGTGATGGCGGGAGCCTTCCGTTGGCGCGGCAGCCTCGACGCCGAATTTTCTCGCGCAGGTGGATTCTACACCACGCTTATCGCCTCATCACTGCTCGGCGCCATCATCGCGCTGCTGGGCGCCTCGCCGATCCAGCTACTCTTCTTGAGCGGCATCGCGGGAGGCATCGCGACGCCGTTCACGCTTGCACTTCTGATGCTCGCTGCACGCGACCGCCACGTCATGAGCGAGCAGCATCGGATCGGTCCAACCTTAGCGTGCGCGGGCTGGGGCGTGACGGCGGTCGTCTTGGCGGCGGCCGTCTTCTACCTCTACGGAACGCTTACCGGCCGAAGCGGCTGAGCGCCGAGCTCAGAGCGCCGCTTTGAAAGCGACGATCTCGTCTGCGTCGCGGTGATTCGTCCAGAAACGTTCGCCGTCATAGGCGAGCGCGCGTGCAGCAAAGGGTATTCGGTACAGATCGGTCATCTGAGGCTCGCCGTTGCGGGCGTCGACGCGGGTCAGCCAGTAGTCGTCGGTGTTTTCGTCATCCGTCGTGACGCAGTAAAAGCAGCCGCCGACGACGACTTGACCGCACACATCGTGATCGAGCGTGACGGTCGTTCCGACATCTCCGCGGTCATCGAGCGAAATGATCTTACGGTTGTAAAACTGGCTGACGTACAACCGGTCTCCGTCGTACGAAAGCTGCGATCCCGTATCGTCGGGAACGTGCAACACATCATTGGCCTTGAAACCGTGGCCGGGAATGAAGCGGCGGACGATGCGCGTGTCATCGTCGCTCTCACCGCACAAGACGCGCAGTTCATCGCCGACGACCGTCATGCCCCAAGGCGTTCCGGGTGCCGGCGCTTCCTCGCGCACGGTCCAGGTGTTTGGATCGAGCGCGTAGATGTGACGCGTCTCGCGCGAACCCATCCAGAGCGACGTGCCGTCGAAAGCGAGCGACTGCGGCCTGGGCGCCGGCGAAGGGAGACGCAACACTTCTTCGACGATTTCCATGCTGGTCGTTTCGCCATATCCCGCCCACACCCCGCACGCAGCCCCTCACGTGCGAGCAAGCGCACCCGGGCCGCCGCTTCGCTAGGCGGGTGTCGAGGGTGTGCAGTGCTCCGGTGGGATCGGCCGTGGGGGTGGATCGCGCAGGGCGGCGCTCGTGCCGTCGGCGTAGCGCAACGTTGCGCGTTCGCCGCTTATCCACGATAGGGGCTGCAGCGTTCCGGGAACGCCCAGATATGCTTTGAAGTTGGGCGAAATGACCGTGCGCCCCGTCGAGATCTGCACGAGCGCGTGATTGCGGCCGACGTTACCGGGTTCGTACGGGCCTAGGATGTCGATGAGAATCCAGTGGCGGTTCGGTGATACCTTGGGGCCCGTCGCGCCGAGTTGCGAGAACGTGTAGCCCGGACAAACCGTAGCAGTGGAAACGATGCGGCCGCCCGCGTCGAGCACCGTCAGCGCGTTGTTGGTAAGAGAAAGGGCAGGATTGGACGGCAGCATTGCTGTCGACGAAAGGAGGGCATCGGGCTTTGCCCGATGCCTGACGACGGGCGGATTGGCCGAAGGCCAAACGCGAGTGTTGCGCGCAGCGCAACATACGAGCGGAACGAGCAACAACGCCATCGAGCGGAACAGCGCCGTCGCAGTCATGTTCCGTCGCGCTTATCGCTTGAGCGCGGTCACGCCTGCCGTAATGTCCGGGACGTGACCGGAACGACTGTGGCCGTTGCCGAAGACGCGGGAAATATCTGCTTTCGGAGGAGCCGCTCCGGCATGCTCACGGCACGCTCGATCGCGTCCCCCTGCATCGTCGGACCCGCAACGATGAGGTCGCGACGCCGCTCGGGATGGTGGTTGATACTGCTCGCGGTGCCGTTCGTAGCGCTGCTCTTTCCCGCATTCTACGCGCGCGCGACCCCTGCGCTTGCGGGGCTGCCGTTCTTTTACTGGTACCAGTTTGCGTGGCTCGTCGTTAGCGCTGGTCTGACGGCACTGGTCGCAGCCCGGACGCGCTGAATGCTCGATCCCGTTGCGTTGGCGGTCTTCATCGCGTTCTTTGTGTTCGTGAGCGCACTCGGTTTCTACGCGGCCCGCTGGCGGCGCGGCCCCGTTCCGGAGCGTAGCGCCGGGAACCGTCCGGTTCCCGAGCGTAGCGCCGGGAACCGTGATTTACGCAGCTTAAGCGAATGGGGACTGGGTGGCAGGCGCTTCGGCGTGCTCGTCACCTGGTTTCTGCTCGGCGGCGACCTGTACACCGCGTATACGTTCATCGCGGTGCCGGCAGCCATGTACGGCCAGGGCGCGATGGGTTTCTTCGCGCTACCCTATACGATTTTCGTCTATCCGATCGCGTTCGTCTTGATGCCGCGGTTGTGGAACGTGTGCCGGCGTCACGATTGGGTGACGCCCGCGGATTTCGTGCGCGGGCGTTACGGTTCCGATCTGCTCGCGCTTGCTATTGCCGCAACGGGCATCTTAGCAACTTTACCGTACATCGCTTTGCAACTCGTCGGGATGCAAGCTGTCATCGCGGCGCTCGGCGTAACGGGCAGCGGATTTGGGCGCGAGGTGCCGCTGATCGTCGCGTTCATCATACTAGCCGCATACACGTACACATCGGGCTTGCGCGCGCCGGCACTGATCGCGATCGTGAAAGATCTCATGATCTACGTCGTGGTAGTCGCCGTGCTCGTCGTTATACCGATCCGGCTCGGCGGCATCGGCGCCATCTTCGCGGCAGCCTCGCAACATTTCGCTCGCGCGGCCGCCGCCGCACCGGCGTCGCCACATGGCAGCGTCATCCTTGCGCCGAGCGGATATTGGACCTACGCGACCCTCGCGCTCGGGTCGGCCTTCGCTCTGCTGATGTACCCGCATTCCATCACGGGAATTCTCAGTTCGGCGCGAGCCGACGTCATTCGGCGTAACGCCGCACTCTTACCGCTCTATTCGTTGCTGCTCGGAGTAATCGCGCTGCTCGGGTTCATGGCGCTTGCCGCCCACGTGCGCGTGCAATCCGCGACGGACGCCGTGCCGGCACTCTTGAAAGCGGTGTTCCCCTCATGGTTTACCGGCTTCGCGTTTGCGGCGATTGCTATCGGCGCACTGGTCCCTGCAGCGATCATGTCGATCGCCGCCGCCAACCTGTGGACACGCAACGTCTACAAGGCGTATCTCGATCGTCGCGCAAGCGACGCGCAGCAAGCCCAAGTCGCCAAAATCGCTTCGCTGGTCGTCAAGTTCGGCGCACTCGTCTTCATCATCGCGGTCCCGCAACAGTACGCGATCAATCTGCAGCTGCTCGGAGGCATTTGGATTCTACAAACACTGCCGGCAATCGCGCTCGGCTTGCACCGCCGTCTTTTCCACCACGCTGCGCTCTTCTGGGGATGGTTCGTCGGAATGGCGGGCGGCACCGCACTGTCCTTCTCAATCGGCGTGAAGCCCGCGTTCCCGCTGCACGTCGCCGGCACGACCTTCGCTCCGTATATCGGCGTCGACGCGCTGATCGTCAACCTCGCCGTCTGCGCCGTGCTGACGCTCGCCTTGGATCGCGCAGGCGTATCGCGGCAAGCTGACGCGACGCTCGAAGAGCAGTATGCCGACGCGCAGTACCTGCCGTCGCCCACGACGACGCTGGGTACGCTCGAGCCGGCCTGACGTTAGCGCCCCGTGACGTCCGCGTTATTTCTTCTGGTCCGGCAGCAGTCCGCCGCGGTGCGCCTCACCAGGCGAAGCGCCCTCGTCGCTCGCATCGTGCGTGGGCAGTACGTCGCCTTCAGTCGGGTGCGGTTTGCCGTCGTGAAGACTCTCCAGGCCCCGCCGGCTCGCGAGGTCGTGCCGATTTCCGGGGGAGCACTGCGAAGCAGGGTAGCGTTGTGAGTCTTATATCACGCAGCTTTTGTCAATGCAAGGGGCCTCGCGTTCAGCGCGCGATGCACGTTGGATAGCAAGG
>JAABUJ010003946.1_pt1 | contig 16074 bp, 8 predicted proteins | sample 5559131 | NCBI WGS metagenome assembly JAABUJ01 (sample SAMN10711875, study PRJNA513366) | rock metagenome | isolation source: Antarctica rocks | place: Antarctica: Victoria Land, Mt New Zealand nord | collected 2016-01-07 | reverse complement strand
CGCGGCTCCGGAGCGGCCGCGAAGTCGGTGAGCTTGATCGCCCCGTTCTTGCCGCGGTCGCGGACCTCGCACCACGGCAGCGTCGGTAGCGCCTCCTCCAGCGCTCTCAGCTCGGTCCGCATCTCCTCGCGGAGCCCGTCGATGAACACGGTGGCGTCGAGGGGTTTACGCACCGCGGCGTAGTGCTCGACCCGGCGGGCCTCGAAATCGGCAGGCAGATCCTCATCGGGGTTGCGCCACGTATCCGCGCCGACCACCCAGATCTCTTTGCACCGCAACCGTTCCCGCAGTGCCTGGAACGTGCAGACCTCATAGACCCCGCGGAGCACCCGCCGCCCGCTCTTGCCGGCATCGTGGAACACCAACGGTGCCCAGTCACCCAGCAGATCCTTGTGGGTGGGCACCACCTCACCGGCCGGGTAGTAGGTCAGCCGAGCGTCAGCGTGGCGTTTGATCAGCTCCAGGGCATCGAGCACTGGTCGGTGGGTGGCGTTGTTGGAACGGAACTCCAACACCGACAGCAGCTCGATCAGCCCCCGCCGGTAGTGGTGGCTGTAAGACGCCTTCAACGTGGTCTGCACCGTGCGCCGGTACACCGGACCCTTCGTCTTGTACTCATGCACCAGCTCCCGCAACGTCTGTTCGCCGCCCGCCACGGCCGGGAACACCACGTCCCGGACAGCCTCATCAGGTGCGGTCAGGGAGGCCTCGGCGATGGCGAACAGGATGTTCTCCTTGCCGGTGACCCGCTTGAAGGCGTTCACCAGCTCCTGGGTGACCCGTTTGTCCGCCCGGGCGCCGATCCGGTGCACCGTGGAGATCAGCAACTCCACCAGCGTGTCGGTGATCTCCCGCTCCCGGGTGTGCATCAACGCCGCGAGCAACGTCAGCTTCACCGCCTCCGGATGCTCGCGCAGATGCGACGGCGACTCCACCGCAGCCCGGGCCCGCCAAGCAGCAACCACCCGCGGCGCGATGTCAGCGAACAGGGCTGCTGGCAGGCCGATCGCCCGCACCGCCCGCAGCTTACGAATCTCGGTGAGCATCGAGTCCAAGCTGACGTTGCCCGGCACCGAGGTGATCAGGCCAAGGACCGACTCACCCTCGCCCTCCTCCTCGTCCACTCCTACCGCGACCAGGGCGTGCAGCCGCGCCACCGCCTCGTCCGGGATCGCCTCGGCGATGCGCCGGGTCAGTGTCTGCTCGCCCTGATACAAAGCTGAGCGCACCACCCGCTCGATCCGACCTGCCGCCGGCGGTTCGATCCGCTCGCTCCGGCAGCGCACCAGCAGCTCGTCGCGGACCTGCTCCGGGCGTCGTTCGGCCTCGCACACGTTGACGGCCAACCATCCAGTCAACGTGTCCGCGTCGGCCACCGAGCACTCTCGGAAACCCAAATGGGCCCGGATCTGCGCCCGGTGATACTCGATCGTGCGCCCGGACCACTCATAGAACCCCAGGTCAACCGGCTCGACACCGACCTGCTGGGCGACGAACGCCACCGCCTCATCCGGCAGCTCCCCGCGGCCGCGGGGAAACCGGCCGCGGCGGATGTAGAACTTCAACAGCAGCACGAACCCCAACCGGGTCGCCCCGCGCTTGCCGGCCACCAACTCGCGCTCGTCATCGAGCAAGATCCAGTGCTCGACCAACTCCTCGAGATCCATCGACCCAGCCACGGACGACCATCCTTCCGCGGCCGAACCATCACCGACAGCCCCGCAGACACACGATTCAGCCGATCAACCATGGCTGACGATGTCCGGCCGGGCTGCGCCGAGACGGAGTGAGGAGACCGATCTGGTCGTAGTAGCGCACGGTGCGGATCGACAGCCCAGATGCACGGGCCAGCTCCCCAACCTTGAGTCCACCCTCGACGTCGCTCACGACCCGAACGGTAAGACCTGACGCCACGTCACCTGCAAGCTCGCGATCAGCGCGCCGCAGGTCGATCCTCTATGACCGGGCGCTATCCTCCGCTGTCGACGGCTGGCCGCAAGTCGTTGGGGTGGACGTGTTCAACAGTGCCATCAAGGAAGCGGACGGCGATTAGCCGCTCGGCGGTACGAGCGATGACGATGCCTCGCGCTCCACGTGCCACGCGTCGATGCCATACGGGCCCGATCGCGATCACCGCGGTGACCCGGTCACCGACGTCGTACTCGGGCGGGTCATCGAAGGTCGTTGCTGGCACAGGGCACCTCGGTGACAGCGTAGACATCGAAATCGGCCCGCCAACGGATCCGCGTTTGCGGCTGGTGACACGTTCCTTACCGGCACCCCAAGCCCTGAGAGAGCCGCCAGACGCGCCAGACAACGGGGCGGTAACCAACGTGCCCGGATTCGTGCTGCGTTCCCCGCGAGGACCGTGATCGCGGTGGCAGTAGCGGCACTATTTGCTGGCGGGGTGCTCAGTCTGGTCACCGACGCATCCGCCACCAACGCTGCCAGCCCACTTTCAGCGGCAACCGCAGTCCAGGGTAGGTCGAGGTTGCCATACGTACCCCGGTCGACGCCACCGGCCCCCTCGACCCGGTGGCACTGAACCGCCTGCACCGAGGTCACGCCGAGCGTGTGGGCAGCGACCGGGTCCCCGAGGCGCGGGTCGGCGGTATCCGTTTACCTACATGATCGTTGTTCTTTATGAGCCAAGCTGCGAAGTCGACATGGCTTCGGGCTGGATGAACCGGGACACCGTTCGGTGTGGGTGATAACCGCTAATCTCAACACGCCAGAATTTCCCGGTTGTGGGCTACAGGGATCGAGGGCAGGCGTGATGCCGGAACGCGCAGACGCGGATGGTGCGCCGATCCCGCTCGCTCCTCTACTTCTCGCTCCGATATCTGCTGAGTTGGGTATAGTCGCCGCATTGGTCGCAGCCGCACCCCGGCTTAACCCGTCCCGCAGTGCTTGCAGCAGGATGCGCAACCGGCTGCTCGAAGCGTTGTCGGTCCACCCCGAACACGCGTGTTGTCTGCACCCGGGCGGCCCGGCAGCACCGGGTCCGCGTCGCGTCCCTAGGGTGAACCGCTGAATCGCCGCCGCCCGCATCGCAGAGCGAAACGCCCCGGGCCACAACCCCAGGGACTACCTGGTCCCGGCGCACCATACTTGTCAACGCCGGGCCAACTTTGCCCCCTGTTGCCGATTGAAGGTTGACCCCCTCCGGGTTCTGGTCGGTGTTTTCTAGTTGGTTTTGACGGTCGCTGCTGGTGCTGGTCCGGTGCGATGGGTCCGGGTTCGGTAGGAGTCACCGTCCAGCGCGATGACGTGGGGGACGAGGCGGTCGATGGTCGCGGCAGCCACGACGTCATCGCCGTGGGTTTCGCCCCAGCGAACGACAGGTTTGAGGTCAGCACGATCGAGCCGGTCGCATAGCTTGACGCGACGAGCTGGAAGAACAACGCCGCTGAGGCGGTGTCGAACGGGAGGTATCCCACTTCGTCGACGACCAGGACGCGGTAGCGGTTCAGTCGGCGGAGCTTGGGACCGGTCCTCCTGCGCGACGGCACCACCCTGCCACCCCCAACGACCAACCCCTCGCCTGAACAGGACACTGTACGAGAGGTGGATAGTTCCTCCGTGCCGACGCGATGGTGCTCGTACTGCAGCCGGTAGCGCTGCACTCCATCGACAGTAAGCCAGTGCGGACCGGTGACGACCCTCCGCGACGGCGAAGGCTGTGGCGGAGCCCCTCCCGTCGTCCGCTGCGCAACAAGACCATCACGCCAGCCCTTGACGGGGCAATCCGATCCCGGGTGTATGCCCGGGTGGTGTGGCTGCGCGGGTGGGGCGACATCTCTCGCCCACATTAACCGTACCAGCAGATTGCACCCTTCGTCCGCACACCACGGGCGGAGTTTTCATACAACCACGACGTCGTTCAATGGCCTGTTCTGCCGAGCACTCTAAGGCTGCGCTTATTGTGGCAGTGGCTTATCCATTTCACTGCCGGCGTCCGCTGAGCTACCGTCTTGCGGGAGCACGCTGGTGGCGTCGTAGCTGAACTACCAGTCACCGGCACTGAGCCGGACAGCCAGTACGACAACGCTTCCGGAGTCAAAGATGGACACGTCCCGTCTGGCACCGTGGCGGGGCCGCCTGAGGGCTGTCAAGTGCCAACCGTGGCGTGCGGCTCACAGCCTGGAGCGACTCCGCAGGTCAAACGTGCGTCAGGCAGTGAAATGGATAACCCACTTGTGGCAATCGCTCCGATCTGGGCGAGCATGGTCCATAGGTCGTTGTGGTGCCGCTGCTCGGCCAGCTTTCCGTCCTGCCACACTTGCCACATCGTCGCCCAGAAATCGAAAGATCTGCCACTCGCCGGCAGCTCACTCCTGCCCGTGCCGAGCGGGCCGGTCTGCGTTCCTCGCCACTTGATCTCGACGACGGTCGTGTCCCCGTCAACTACGACTCGATGGATTTCCCCGGTGACGTCTGGGGCAGAAGCTTTCCACCATGCGAAACCCGAGATCGCGTCGTCGATGCTCTCCGTTCGTTGTCCCGTGGACGCTTCCTCGTAGACATAGTTCGGGTGGGCCATATGTCGTATGGCCTGCCAATCGCCGCGGTTGAAGGCGTCTACTGATTCCCGTGCGAGCTGTTCCATCGCTTTGTCGCTCATGGTGTGCTGCTCATTCCTTGCCAGCGCCCTTTGGCCCCCAAGGGTATGTTCCACCTGGAAGTCAACCGTGTCTAGGACACAACCTACCATCGTGCTGCGGCGTGACTTTAGGTAAGCAGTCGGTAGCAAAGCGTCATGGAACCTCTAGAGGTTACGGGCGGTGCTGCAAAACCTTGTGATTCCACAACCCTGGAAAGGTCAGTTCGGATGACCCCCGGATATGTGGTCGTGTGGGCCATCAAGCACTGGGCGAACGAAGCTATCGAGTGCGCAGCGAACTCGCGTCGGCGGCGAATGCGCACGACGTGCTGGCGTGAGAGACGCCAAAACCGTGGCACCCTAATGATCTTTAGCTGCGTTCCTCTAGCACGCCGTCGCTGCTGCGCAGCATAACGCGTTGGCTCAGTCGTCAATGGTCTGCAGGTCGAAACCTCGCCGAGTCCGAAGCGGCCTGGCTGAGCTCAAATATCCGCGCAGCCAACGTCCCCCTGCTCGCCCCCCGTCCTCTGACTCACCGGGGAACAGCGCATGAACTGTGTCGAACATTGTCCCGGCCCCCCGGTCACCACGAGGGTCACACCGCGAAACGCGTTTACCCCTCGGTAACGTGCGGATAGCGGCGGTGGTGGGGTGTGCGGCGATTGCCGTGCTGACCGGAGGCTGTTCCCTGAGCAGCCGCGGTCGTCACAAACGGGATGAGGTTGTACGCCACATCTAATCGACCATACAACCGATGCGACCGCGCTACCCCTACGCGCGCATCTCTTGATATGAGTCACCGGGCGGCGCGCAAGACCGCGAACCGACGCGGCCCCTCGCCCGGCTACCGGTGGCGCCATTGCCACCCTGCCCAGGCACTGTTTACTGTGGACCGTAGGTCGTGTGTGGCGGTGAAGCCCAGCCCGTCGTTGATCCGGTCGACGGCGGCGACCACCCGGGCCGGATCACCCGGCCTGCGTCCGACCACCTCGTGGCGCACATCGAGTCCGGTGACCTCGCCGATGGTGCGGAGCACCTCCAGCACGCTGAACCCCGCACCGCGCCCGATGTTGTAGGTGGCACTCGGTGCACCGTGCTCCAAGGCCCGGGCGGCGGCGAGATGGGCGTCGGCGACGTCGGAGACGTGGATGTAGTCACGCACACCCGTCCCGTCCGGAGTCGGATAGTCATCGCCGTACACCTGGGGGCGTTGTCCACGGCTGAGTGCCTGGAACACCAGCGGAACGAGGTTGAACGCGCCGGGGTCGCCCAACTCCGGGGTCGCCGCGCCCGCCACGTTAAAGTACCGCAGGCAGATGGCGCCCAACCCCCACGCTGTGGTGCAGTCCCGGATCAGCCACTCGCCGATCAGCTTCGTCTCGCCGTAGGGGGACAGCGGCAGGCACGGGGTGTCCTCGTCGACCAGGTCGACATCGGGCAGGCCGTAGGTGGCGGCGCTGCTGGAGAACACCAGCTTGGTCACGCCATGGTCCTGGCAGCAATCGAGCAACGCGACCATTCCGTCGACGTTCTCCCGGTAGTACAGCAGGGGCTCGGCCACCGACTCGCCGACCTGCTTCTTCCCGGCGATGTGCATGATGGCGTGCACGCCGTGCTCCCGCAGCACCTGCCGCACCAGGTCCCTATCCCGAATGCTGCCCACCACCAACGGAACATCGGGGATACGGCTGCTATCACCGGTGGAGAGATCATCGATCACCACGACATCCAGGCCGTCGGCCACCATCGCCCGGGCGACGTGCGCACCGATGTATCCGGCTCCGCCCGTCACTAACCACGTCATGCGTCAGATCCTATCCGGGCGCGCTCGGAACCGGCCTCACTCGGAAACTGCGACGTCCACCCGGGCGAGTGCCTCAGTCTCCTGGTGATACTCCGCCTGCCCGGAAACGACCAGCGATCCGCAGAAGTCCCGCCCGGAAGGTCCAAAAGCGGCCGATCCGCCCTACCTGACGTCCGTGACGTGCGGCTGCCAACTGGCCCCACCCCCTGGCGATAAGCCCACCAGATCCAGTCATGGGTGACGTGTTCATATCACCCGGGTGCGGCGCGGCGGTGTATTTCACCCCTCCGGCCACCGCTCAGGGGTCATACGATGTCCACGAAGTCCCAGGGTCTCGTCCTACTCGTCGAGATTGCGGCGGGCGCCGCAATCCCTCCGCACCGCCCTCAATTGCCGGATATTCTTATGCTGCGCTCGGCGCGAGTACACCCCGCGACACCAGCCGGGTGGTGAGCTCGGGGGTGGGCATGTTGCAAAGTTCAGCCAGCGAGTCGATGTCCCCGGAACGGATCTGCAGCAAGGTCGCGTGCGTCTTTCGCTGGTGCGCGATGTCCGCGCACCAGCGGGGCACCGGTTCGGTGTCCTGTTCCGGGAGCTCGCGAAGACGCTCGAGGTTGAGCACAAGCGGGGTGGACACGTCGGCGCCGAGGTCGAGATCGTCCGGCGGTAGCAGCTCGCTCATCGGCACCCCGTAGAAGCGGGCCAGCTCGGCCAATTTCTGCACGCTGACCGCCCGGTCACCGCGCTCGTAGGATCCGACCACCACGGCCTTCCAGCGGTCTCCGGACTTTTGTTGCACCCGGTCCAGGGACATCCCCGCACGCTGGCGGACGGTGCGCAGTCTCGCACCAAGAATCTTCGCATACTTTGTCATCGCGCCTCATCTCGTCTGCGGCGCGCGCTCGACCGTGAGGACGACCCCGCAAGCGGTTGGGTCGAATTCGGGCCGATTCCACACCACCGCTCCGGCCTGGACCGGGTGGGCATCAGTTGAGTCCAGGGGGACGGGTGGTACACCTCACCCTGGACTCAAGTTGAAGGATATTCCCCCGCCGGGAAGAAGGTACCGCCATGGAGGTGCCCCTCGCCGGAGTCACCTCGAGGCGAACGAGTGATTGTGTTGCTCTTTTCGTGGTATTGCCGCTTTGGGGGTCTTCCGCTCCGACCGGATCTGCGTCCACGGCTGCGCCTGAACCGCTCGATCAGTCCTGTCGGTCCGCCCCGACGATCATTTTACGTCGTCCACCAGACCTTTTCGCCCAGGTGCCCCCGGTGCTCGGCGCTGCGTACGTCGAAGCCGAGACTCTCCACTGCCGCGCGATCCCACGAGTGCTGCGGTGACCGGCCATTGATCGAATGCGACCAGCTCTGTACTCGGCGGGCGAATCAGTGCGGAACTCCCCGCATGGGGCCCCACCCTCACCGTTTTACGTACTGTAACTTATATATCACCGAGAATTACCGAATGGTTACTGAACGCGCAGGCATTATTACACTAAGTAATATGGCGGTGTTTGTGGTGCTTTTCACAAAGAATTTAAGTACAGTGATATCGACGGGAGCCGAATAATTCCCTATCGTGGGCGGCGCAGGGCTAGGCATAAGACCGGACTACGCTGCTACTCACGGGTTCAATTCGATCTAGGCGAAATGCTTCGTACTCCTGCGGTTACATTTCCGATCTTATTGTCGGAGGGCTGCTGCACGTCGGCCTTCGGGCGCCGCCTGCCGACCCCGTGAGCCGCAGGGACGGCGGGCGCGGTGACTGCTCTTCCGCGGCTGGAACGCATACCCCGCCTATATTCCCGCCCACCTCGCACCCCACGACCTGCAGTACCCATCCCCTAGCACCGAGGGTGGCTGCACCGGGTTGCCTTCCACGAAAGAGCTCACGTGCCCACCTCTCAGCTGACCCGCACCCGCTCCGGTGCGCTGCCCGTGGCTACCGCCGTTCTGCTCGTTGCGACTGTTCTCGTGCCGCTGCTGGCGAGCAATGCGACGGTGCTCACCCGTGTCGCTGTGGCGTTGTCCCTATTGTCTGCTGCGGCGTGGTTCCTGGCCCACCACATCGCGCAGCGCCCGCAGCGTGTGGGTGTCCTGCGTCGGCTCAGCGTGCGCCCGACGATGGAGATGGTGCTGCACCTGTCGCCGGTGCTGCTGCTGACCTTCATCTTCCCCATCGCCGTCAGCCGCATCGGTGATGCGCGCGTCGGCGGGGTAGAGCTCACCACGCTGTTGCTGGCGTCCTCGCTGACCGTGCCCTGGCTGAGCATGGCGGTGTGTATGCCGCTCTACCGCGCCGTGGGCCACCTCATCCCGGGCGGGGAGCTGTCCTCGATCCGGAGCCGATTCTGCGCGGTGTGGCCGACAACGTTCCTTCAGGCGGCACCCGCGGTGCTGATTTTCGCCATCCCGGTGCAGCTGGTGATGCGGTGGTCGATAACGGGCCTGTCGGCCTACATCGTGCTGTGCCTGTTGCACATGGCCTTCGCCCAGTCTCTGGTCTTGGCCAACATCGGGCGCAACCGGCTCCAGTGGGCCGCCGCGTGGGTCGCCTACGCCGGAGCGCTGATCCTCTTCCCGATGGCCTGGTACCTGCCGCCGCTCGCGGGGCTGGCCACACAATTGGTTCCGCTGCGCAACGAGTTGATGCGACTACGCAGACTGGTCCGCCTCGACCCCCGCGACGTCGCCGTCGATGTAGGCCGTGGCGTGCTGCTCGGCGCCGTCCTGTGGTCGCATCTGTTGTTCTTCTTCCTCGCCACAAGCGGACAGTTCGCGGTCACCACCGTGTTCATCGCGGTCCTGCCCGCCGTACTCGCCTACAACTACTACTTCGTGCGCCTGGCCCCGAGCTTCGATCAGAGCGTGCTCACCCTGCGCGCGGCGATGGAGAACGAGCCGCACACGACCATGATCGAACGCTCCCGTGCGCTCGCCGCGGTCGTGGAGACCTCGATCTCCCGCACCGCGTTCATCGGTGCGGTCCTCGGCTTCTTCATCACCTACGCGATCAGTGTCCACACCGACATTTCCGCCGCCCTCGTCGCAGCGATCGCTGTGGCGTCCTGGCTGTTTCTGATGACCACTCTGCTGTGCTACAAACTCGACTACATCGGGGCAACCGCCGAAGCACAGGTGCTCAGCGCGGCACATCTCGTGATCTGCGGAGCAGCGTTCGCGGTCCTGCCCGCCGGGGTAACGCTCTATGCCTGGCTCATCGGCCTGGAGATCGTCGTCTTCGGCTGGGCCCTGCACCGCTGCCTGGGGCACTGGCGTACCTCGGAGTACTCCCTGTTTTGGCGGCACGCTACCGCCTGGTGAGACGCGCGCCCACGCCCCGCCAACCCCACCCACCGCGGCCGCACCGCCACACCTACTACGCGCAGCTGGTCGCTGAGTGTGACTCGTCGTTGAAGGAGACCCCCGTGCCCAGCCCCGATCAGGACTACCAGGACGTCGACGTCGCCATCGTCATGGAGTCGACCTACCCCTACCTCAAGGGAGGGGTCTCCGCGGTCGTGCACGACATCGTCGTCGGCAACCAGGACCTGACGTTCGGCGTCATCCACATCACCTGGGACTCCCACGCCCCGCACGAGGACCTCTACGGGATGCCCGCCAACGTCAAGTGGGTCCGCCCGGTGTACCTGTCCATGAACGAGCATCGGGAAGACTTCACCACCCTCACCCCCCGGATACTCGGGATGCGCGCCAAGGCCCGGACCCGGCTGGCGAACCGCCTCTTCGACGCCTTTGAGGGAATCCTCGCCGGCGACATGTCGCTGATGTGGGACCTCTACGACGAAGGGATGAATCCCCGCACCCGAACTTTCCCGCTGTGGGCGCTGCTGGGGACCAAGGAGTTCATGGCCGCCGTCCGCGACCGGCTCACCGGCCTCGGCCTCCCCCTGGTCGACACGTTCTGGCTGCTGCGTGAGTACTTCTCCCTGGCGTGCGCGGTGATGAGCGAAGACTTGCCCAAAGCTCGGGTCTACCACGCCCACACCACCGGCTATGCCTCCCTGCTCGGGGCGGCCGCAGCCCGCCAGAACGACACCGCGTTTCTGCTCACCGAACACAACCTCTACGTGCGGGACACCGTCAACCTGATGCTCAACCGGTCTATGGCACTTCCCCTCACCGCCCAGGACTGGCGCGAATTCGACGTGACAGCCCAGGAACGCGCCTGGATGGCGTGGTGGATTGAGATGGCCCGGTTCAGCTACCCCAGTGCGGAGGCGATCACCTACCTCTACCCGAAGGCGATCACCGAGGCCGCGAACCTGGGAGCCCCGGTGGAGAAGAGCGTCATCATCCCCAACGGAATGATCGTGCGCGACTTCGACAATGTGTACCAGCAACGTCTGCGCACCCTGGAAGAGATGAAGACAGCCGCTCAGGACACACGGACTTGGCGCCTGGTCTACGTCGCCCGCATCGTGCCCATCAAAGGCCTGTCCGACCTCATCGCCACCATCGGCCTGCTCGTGCACGAGCGCGGCATCACGAATTTCCACCTCGACATCCTGGGCCCGACCGACCACTTCCCTGACTACTACATGATGTGCCGGGAGAAGGCGCGCACACTCAACATCGAGGACCACCTCACATTCCATGGCACGGTTAACGTCCGCGAGATGCTCGGCGACTTCGACATCCTCGTGCTCCCCAGCTTCAACGAAGGTCAGCCGATCGTCGTACTCGAGGCGATGACCGCGGGCATCCCAACGGTGGGCACCTCGGTGGGTGGCATGGAGCAGCTCATCGACGACCCGCTGACCACCCCGGGGGGACGCACCGTGGAGGCCTGCGGCTTACTGGTCACCCCCGACTATGTCCGGGGGATGGCCGACGCACTGCAGCAGCTCATGGGCGACGTGGAGCTCTACACGCGCCTTGCCCACAACGCCCACGCCCGAGTCGAGAACTTCTTCCAACTCGAGGACGCGATGGGCGCCTACAACCGGCTCTACAAAGAACTCGCAGGACTGCCGACCGCAACGTTGGCGGAGACGGTCGAAAACGCCGGACAGGACACCGCCCCGACCTCCGAAGGCAGCCCCACCACGCCCAGCAGTGCCGGCGGGTCTGGGATGGGTGGCGACCAGCGCGGCGCCGTGAGCAACGAGCCGACCCAGGACCTCGACGCGGAACTCCGGGCGATGACCGAAGACAACAAGCGGGTGGAGCTCGGCAGGCCCGCGTCCGTCGCCGCCCGCGGCAGACGCGAGATGATGGTCCCCGTACCCAATCTCAGCGGGCGGGCCGTCGCCGAGGCGCTCCACGGGCGCCCTATCGCCCCGCTTTCCGACCACCACCGCCACGACACGCTCCTCGCCCCCGGAGCCCTCCCCGCCCCTGGGGCACTCCCAGAGCTCCCCCGCGCGACGGGCAGCGTCGCGGGGACCCGCAGTAGGCGGGGGGCGCGTGGTCTTGTCGCGGTCAGGAGCGTCGCCGCCGTCGCGATCGCCGCCACACTCGCCGGCGGAGTGATCAGTCTGGTCAACGACGCGTCCGCATCCGACGCTGGTAGCCAAGCCGCACCGGCGAGTGCCCCCAGCGTGCCCGCCAGCGCCGTCCCGGCGCCGCCGGCACCGTCGAGTCCACCACCAACGACGGCAGCGACACCGCCGATCCTGCCGATCCTGCCGTACCCCGCGCCCACCAGCCCGGTCCCGGCCGTGCCCATTACTTACACCGTCGTCGCAGGCGACACCCTGAGCACCATCGCCCAATGGTTCCACCAACACGGCTACGGTGCGCTGTACGAGGCCAACAAGGCGGCGCTCGGGAACAACCCCAACCTCATTCACCCCGGCCAACGCATCGCCATCGCCCCCAGTGGCATGACAGTGGGGTAAGCACAGCCACCCCACCGCGGATCGTGGAAACCTTATCCAAGCGTCCAGGGACCGCCAAGGTGGCCAAGCCAAACTGTGCCTCCTGAACACCCAGCCACTACCAAAGGGAAGGCCGCGCTGCCGCTAATGTCTGCTGTCATGAGCTCACGCCATGGTGCCTGGATCCGCTATGGGGACCCGATGAGCGCTGAACAGATCGAGTTCGCCGTCGCCAATTACCAGGTGGCGATCCTGCAACCGTGGGAGACCGACACTCTCGACCGGCTCAAGGCGGTCCGCCCGGACATGACGGTGCTGTGCTATAAGTGCCTGTCCTCGACCCGCAGCTACGAGCAGGGCCCGGTCTTCACCTCCGGTGTCGACCACGAGGAGGCCGAGGAGGCCGGCGAGCACTGGTTCGCGCACCGTCTCGACGGATCGCGCCTCGAGTGGAACTCCTATCCCGGGCACTGGCAGATGGCGACCTGGGATCCGGAGTACCGCGAGCGCTGGTGTGACAACGTCGCCGACGAACTCGAAGAAACCCAGTGGGACGGGGTGATGGCCGACAACGACATCTTTGACGACTACTACGGGCTACGCCCGCCGATCGAGGGCAATCGCGGCATGCCGGAGCTGCGGAGCGCACTGGACGAATTCATCCCCGTGGTCGGCGCCCGGCTCAACGCGATGGGCAAGATGCTGGTGCCCAATATCGCGGAATCCCGCCGCGAACCGGGACGCTGGGCGCGCCATGCCGCCTTCGGTGGAGGGTTCGAGGAGGTATTCCTCGCCTGGGGACCCGATGACTACTTCGACCCTCCGACGGCACTCGCTCAAGCCGAACAGGTCGCTGGGCCTGGACTGACCGTCTTCCGCATCGCCTCCGACGGCACGAACGAGCACCGCAATTTCACCTACGGCCTGGCCGCCTTCTGGGTCTTCGGCGGTGGACGCGGAGGTGCGTTCACCGCGACCGCCCACGACGACTACTCGGTCACCCCGTTCATCCCGCAACTGAACTGGGACCTCGGAGACCCGACGGAGCAGCCGCGGCAGCGAGGTAACGGATGGTCCCGGGAGTTCACCGGCGGGTGGGCTGTGGTGAACCTCAACAACCGCCGTCGGCGGAAGATGTCCTACGACGTCCCCGCCGGGCTGGTCGACGTACACGGGCAGCCCGCACCCGCCCGGGTCACGCTGCAAACCCACGAGGGCGTCGTGTACCGGCACGGGTCCCCCGCCGACGACACCTGAGCCTCAGCGCCGCCCCACCGAGGGTGAAGACACCATTCCAGACAGGTGCACTCCCGTACGGCCCTTCCCGCAGGGCAGTCCCGAATGCCCGCGGTAGCCCGGGAAACCCCCACGCCAGACACTCCGCACCCGACCTCACACCCCCGCGACGTCGGCGCCGCACCGCCCACCGTGGTCACCGCCGACCACCCTGAGCCGCGCTGGCGACAACACCCCCCAAAACCAGGAAAACCGCTGCTTACAATCACGAACAGTTAGAAGTACTGTACGTTCCGTGATCTTCAATCCCGGACAGCAGCTTCCTGATGCTTTTCCCCTTCTGCGTGTGGACCGCAGCGTGTCGCTGCCTGCTGGGGTCGCAGCGCCACCACACCCTCACCCGCGTGGTGTCTGACATCGGCAACCCAGGTATGTCCCGATCGTGGCGCCGCGCTCTTGCCGCCGCCCTGACCATCGCCGCCGTGTGCGCAACGAGCTCCGCCGCGGCGCATGGAACAGCGACCGCGGAGGCCGCCGCGACCCCGACCTACGACGCTTCCACCGCGATCATCGCCAACCCCGACCGAGGCATGTACCACTACACGGAAACTCACTACCGCCCCGACGGGTCCGGGTACGTACCACTCGACGCCACGCAACTCACCCGATGGCGCACCCAAGACGACATCACCCTGGTCTACCGCATCTTCTACCTGGAGAAATTCGTCACCCAGGACACCCTCGACGCCTCCTACCTGCAAGCCGTGCACACCGATTTCTCTCTCGCCCGGGCCGCGGGCATCAAACTGGTGGTGCGCTTCGCCTACACCGAGAACTCCCCCGTGGACGCCGCACCCGCGCTGATGCGGGGCCACATCCATCAACTGAGCCCGATACTCAACGCCAACGCGGACGTGATCTCCACCCTCGAAGCCGGGTTCATCGGGCAGTGGGGCGAGTGGTATTACACCAGCAACTTCGCCAGCGACCCTGCCCGGCCATGGCTTCTTTCCAACGTTGACTGGGCGGCCCGCGCCAGTGTTCTCACCACACTGCTCGATGCCACCGACCCGAGCATCTTCGTCCAGGTCCGTTACCCGAGCATCAAACAGCATGTGTTTCCCGACACCACCGACCCGCGGGCAGCCAGGGTCGGGATCCACGACGACTGCTTCCTGGCGGGCCCCGACGACTACGGCACGTTCCCCCAGTCCACGGACTCCGCGTGGTTGGCCGAACAAACCCAGACGGTCCCCATGGGCGGGGAGAGCTGCACCGTCAATGCCCCCCGTTCACAATGGCCCTCGGCGAGTGCGGACCTCGCGAGGTATCACTGGTCGCACCTCAACGCCGACTACAACACCGGCGTCCTCGATTCCTGGGGTACCGAAGGACGGGCCGAAGTCGCGCGGCGCCTCGGGTACCGCCTGCGTCTTACCGCCGCGTTCCTCCCGACCGCAGCAACCGTCGGTGGTGACCTGTCGCTGCATCTGACGCTGACCAATGACGGCTACGCCGCGCCGTGGCGGGCGCGGCCAGCCCAACTGGTCATGACCAGCACCAGCGACACCTACACCGTGACCTTGCCCATCGACGTGCGCCAATTCACTCCCGGGCACACCGTGGAACTGCCGCTAGGCGTGCCCGCCCCACCGAAACCCGGCAACTACGCCCTGCACCTCCTCTTCCCAGACTCCGCACCCCGCCTGAGCACCCAGCCGGCCTACTCGATCCAGCTCGCTAACCCCGGCACGTGGAACGCCACCACCGGATGGAACGACCTGCACCACAGTGTCGCGGTCAGCCCCGCCCCGACCCCCACGACACCACCGCCCACGACCACGCCACCCGCAACAACGATTCCCCCTTCGGCAACAAAGCCCACACCAGCACCATCCAACCGTCCCCGAACACACCCGCCGCGCAACCAGCCCCACCCCCCAGCACGGTGAGCCCCACCAGCCCACCGGCCACCACCAGCGCCGCCCCGACACCGCAACCGACACCGACCAAAAAACCCGCACCGCCCGGGGGTGGCTCTCCGCCAGCAGGCGGCCCCGCACCGGCACACCAAGGCCACTGACCACGCCGACCGATGTGGGGGCTCACCCGCGGTGTGCGCAATGACTGGTGACTCACCTGGTGGAGCAGCGCGAGCGGGGGACTGCTGACCCCCCGCTTCTGATGGCATGGGGCAGCACGGTGTGGACGGCGTCGACAACGGCGGCGGGCGCACCCAGGTGGTCGTTGCTGCGCGCCCACCCACGGGCAACCCGGGGGTCCGTGCACTGTCGGTGGCGGAAGCGGAGGGGCGGTTAGGGGGTGCGGGCCGCCGGAGCTCGGCGGGGCCAGCACAACGGTGCCCCATCACTGGGCGCGGCGGGTGGTATCCCGTTCCACGGCAGCAGACCCTGCCACGGGGGTGGCGGGGTCTGCTGCGGTGGGGTACCGCGATCAGCCGAGGGTGAGAGTTTCCCCGGGGTAGATCAGGTTCACATTCTTGATCGTGCCCCGGTTCAGGGCGAAGATGGCCTGGTAACCACCCCTGACCTGGTGAGCGGCGGCAATCTTGGCCAACGTGTCCCCCG
>JAABUJ010003941.1_pt1 | contig 16084 bp, 18 predicted proteins | sample 5559131 | NCBI WGS metagenome assembly JAABUJ01 (sample SAMN10711875, study PRJNA513366) | rock metagenome | isolation source: Antarctica rocks | place: Antarctica: Victoria Land, Mt New Zealand nord | collected 2016-01-07 | reverse complement strand
CCCTGGTTCGACAACAACCGCCGCCTGCGCGAACTCATCAACGAGCTCGAGACGCTCTCACTGCAGGCCGCCGAGCACGCCGAAGGCTGGGGGGAGAAATAGACGACGAGAAGTGCGGAAAGGGAGGAGCAGCAGTTCTCCCAGCAGGAAAGCGCCACCCACGATGGCGCTCGCCACAACACTCCACCGCCCGAACGGCCAGCCTCGCACGCCGGAGAGGGTAAGCGTGCGAACGGATGCCCGCTCAAGTCAACGGGTGCGAGATCTGGACGCTGCGCACGACCCCGCGCCGTCCCGAGGACCCGTGGGACCACCTCACCCGTGCCGCCGAGAATCAGGGGGTCCAGGCCAGGACGCTCTACCACCGCGAACGTCTGTCCTCCGACGCCCTCGGCGCCCCTCCGGAGCTCGAAGGCTGAAGCTGGTGGACCCGTGGTGGACCTGCGAGCCTTCTGACCGTCTGCCCCAACTCCACAAAACCCCTGCAAATGGGCCAAGCCGGAGCCCGGATTCGAACCGGGGACCTTCGCTTTACAAGAGCGCTGCTCTGGCCAACTGAGCTACTCCGGCGCCGCGAGGTGGAGTCTACGTCCGGCACGGCGGTACCCGGCGCCCGCCGAGGATTTCGTGCATGACCTACCCCGGCCTGGCGGCTCGCCCTCCCGCGCGATGTTGTGCATCCATGCCGTGCACGACCTGCCCACCCTCCCGATCACCGAACCCCGCGCGATGTTGTGCACCCCATGAACGGGCGACGCCGCCGAGGCCGGGACCCAGCTCGCCCCCTACCCCCCGCTCGCAGTCGGCGCCAGATCCTCCACCCGCCCGTGCCCGTTGGATGACACGACGACCTCGGTCACCGGCTCCTCGGGCTCGACCGGCGGGTTCAGCCGGCGCTCGATCTCTCCCAGCACGACGCCGAACAGCGTGTGGCGCCAGAGCATCTGCCCGAAGGCCGCAGGGTTGCCCCACAACCGCGGCATGGCGGCGCGGGCCGGATGCACGCGGTCGGTGACCATGGTCATCGGCCACGTGGCCACGCCCTCACTCAGGCCGGCGGCGGGGCCGCGCGCCCAGGAGGGCAGCGGGATAGATGGGCGCGCGAGGGCGTAGGCCGCGCCGAAGAGGGCGCCGTTGCTCAGGTGAAGGGCGATTCCGACCGGGCGCCAGGCCCCGACCGGGCCTCGGCCCGATCGCCGCACGAAGGCGCGTCCCAGCAGCTCGCAGTCGTCGTATTCGACGCCGAACAGGCGCTGGTCCAGCGGCTGCTGGGCCGCCCACACCGCGGCGGCCAGCGTTCCGGCGACGGCGCCGCGCACAGCGCGAGGGGCGTCGAGGGCCATGATCAGACCACTGTAACGGTGAGCAGGACCCGGGGTTGAGCCAGGCAGATGCCCGCTCCCGCCCCTGCGTGTCCCGCGCCCACGCCCGCGAGCCTCGCAGGGGCCTCCGCGACGTACGAAGCCGAGCACCGTCGCGCTGGCGAACGGGGGGTCAACCCGATCCTCTACTGGCTGGTGCGCGCGGTCTTCCAGCCCTTCTTCCATCTCTACTTCCGACTCAGCCGCATCGGCCGCGAGCACATCCCCACCGACGGTCCGGTCATCTTCGCCTCCAACCACCGGTCGTTCCTCGACCCGTTCGTGATCGCCACCCTGATCCGGCGGCCGATGTACTACGTGGCCAAGCGTGAGCTCTTCCGCCACCGGCTGCAGGGGTGGTTCCTCAACTCGCTCGGGGCCTTCCCGGTCGATCGGGGCAGATCCGACGCCGAGATGATCGCCACCGCCAAGGCGATTCTCGCCCGCGGCGACTGCGTCCTCATCTTTCCCGAGGGAACCCGCATTCGCCCGGGCGCCCTTGGGACGCCAAGGCGTGGCGTGGGCCGGCTGGCGCTGGAGTCCGGCGCCCCGGTGGTCCCGCTCGCGGTGATCGGAACCGAGGACGTCCGCCGCGGCTGGCGCATCCGGCCGCACAAGGTTCGCATCCGCGTCGGGCGCGCGCTGACCTTCCCCCGGGTCCAGCGCGCCTCGCCGGCGCTGGCCCAGGCGGTCACCGACCGGGTCTGGCCGTGCGTGATGCTCCAGTGGGAGTGGCTGGGCGGCGTCGTGCCGATGCGCCGGGCCGCCCTCGCCGCGCTCGTCGAGGGTTGCGTGGAGCCCGAGCAGTGGACGAGGCAGCTCCTCCGTCAGACGGCGGGTCAGCGCGCCGCGTAGCCTGCCGTGCGTGCCACCGCCGCCAGCCGCCAGCTCGAAGGCCCAGCTCGATGACGACTTCTCCGACCTCTACCGAGCCCATCTGCGCGATGTCTTCTCCTACGCCTACTACCGGGTGGGCAACCACCACGACGCTGAGGACATCACCGAGCAGACCTTCCTGCAGGCCTACCGCCACTTCGAGCGGGCCCGCGCCGAGTCCAACGGACGACCGCTGCGTCCGTGGCTCATCCGCATCGCCCACAACCTGGCGGCCAACTACTACCGCGACCGCGCCCGCCGGCCCCAGACGCCCCTGGATGACTCCGAGGCCACTCTGGCCACGGTTCACGACACCGAGTCGCTGGTCGAGGGGCGGGCCGAGCTGGCCCGCGTCCTGGCCGGCGTGGCCAAGCTGCCCGACGAGCGGCGCGAGGCGCTGATCATGCGCTTTGCCCTGGCCATGGACAACCGCGAGATTGCCCGCGCCATGGGCAAGACCGACGGCGCCACCAAGGTTCTGCTGCACCGCGCCATCCGCCAGCTCGAGTCGATCCTCGAGCAGAGCGAGGTCGCGTGAGCCCTCCGGCCGAGGCCGCTGCCCCGGATCTCGAGGCCCTCCTGCGTCGCGCCCTGGCCCCCGTGGATCCACCCGATGATCTCGTGGAGCGGGTGGAGTCCACCCTGGCCGACCTGCATGGCGCCGCCGCCGAGGAGTTGGAGAACTGGGAGCTGTCGGCCATGCGCGATCCGCGCAACTGGGCGCGGCCGGTCGCCGCGGCGGCGGTAACGCTGGGGGCCGGGAGCGCCCTGGTCCTCGTGCGCACCCGCCAGCGCGCCAGTCGCCGGGGCCAGCCCACCGGGGTGCTGGACGCGATCGAGCAGACCGTCTCGGATCTGGCCACCGAGACGCGCCGCCTGGTCGACCGCTGATCCGCCGCTCGGTCCAAGGCGTACCCCCCACACGATGAAACCCGCCTGGCCCGTCTCCGCGCGCCGTCGTTCCCAGAACCTGCGCGCCCTGGCCGACGAGGATCTCATGCGCCTCGTTCCCGAAGGGGATGCTGCCGCCTTCGAGGCGGTCTTCGCCCGCCATGAGGGGGTGGCGTTCTCGCTCGCCTACCGGATCTGCGGGGACCGGGCCGTCGCCGAGGAGGTCTGCCAGGAGGCGTTCCTCGCCCTGTGGCGCAGCGGCGCCCGCTATGACTCGGCCCGCGGCAGCGTACGCACCTGGATCCTCGGCATCGTCCACAACCGCGCCATCGACGCCCTGCGCCGGGCCGGGGTCCACGATCGCCGCCGCTCGGACGACGAGGGCGCCGCCGAGACGCTGGAGTCACCCGAGCGCACCGAGGTCGAGGCGCTTCGTCGCGACGAGGCACGCGCTGTGCGCTCGGTACTCTCAGATCTCCCCGACGAGCAGAGCCGGGTCATCGAGCTTGCCTACTTCGGCGGCTTCACCCACTCGGAGATCGCCGACGTCCTGGAGGCGCCGCTGGGCACGGTGAAGGGCCGCATGCGCCTGGGCTTGGAGAAGATGCGCGTCGCCCTGGAGTCGGAGTCGCGATCGTGAGCGGCGCTGAGTCCCACTGCCGGCGGGCCGACTCGGTCGGCGCCTACGTGCTGGGCGCGCTGCCCGACGCCGAGGCGCGCGGCTTCGTCCGCCACCTCGATGACTGCCGGCTCTGCCGCGAGGACGTGACCCGCCTGTGCGCGCCGGTCGAGCTGCTGTCGGCCGGGGCGCCGCCCGCCGTCCCTTCTGCGTCGCTGCGGCGCAACGTGATGGCCACGGTTCAGCACGAGGCCGCTGACCGTCGTCGGGAGGGGCGCACGTCGCGCCCGAGCCGCGTGTTGCCCTGGGCGCTGGTGGCGGGGCGCACCACGCTGGCCGCCGCCGGGGCCGCGGCGGTCGCCGCGGTTGCCGTGACGGTGGGGATCGGCGCCAGCGGCCCCAGGAGGGTTGCCGTTTCGCCGCAGTCTCATCTGGCTGGGCAGGTGGCGGTGCTCTCGCCCGGCGGCGGGGGGCAGTTCGCCCTGACCGGGCAGCAGGGGACCCTGAGGGTGCGTGGGCTGCCCGAGCCACCGCACGGCCGGGTCTATGAGGTCTGGCTCCAGCGGGCCGGCATGGCCCCCCAGGCCACCGATGCGCTGTTCACCACCAACGAGCGGGGGGAGGCCGAGGTCGGGGTGCCCGGGTCGCTCGCCGGTGTGCGCCGCGTGCTGGTGACCAGCGAGCCGCGCAAGGGCAGCGTCGTCCCCACTCGCCAGCCGGTGATCGTCGTCACGCTGTAGGCCGCCGCTGCCCCGCGAGGGGCGCCGGCGGCCAGGGTTTGACTGCTAGCTTCGGCCGCGCATGGCCACCTGTTATCGCCACTCGTCGCGCGAGACGGGGGTGCAATGCTCCAACTGCGGGCGGCCCATCTGTCCCGATTGCATGACGCCGACGTCGGTCGGCATGCGCTGTCCGGAGTGCTCGCGCGACAGGACGAGAACACGCCTGGGCGCGCGCGCCTTTGCCCGCTCGGAGGAGCCTCGGGTGACCTATGGGCTGATCGGGCTCAACGTCGTGCTGTTTCTCGCCGAGGCGGCGTCCGGTGGGACGCTGGGAACCGGGGGCGCGCTGGGCAACGTCGCCGACCGGCTCAGCCTGTACGGGCCCGACGTGGCCTCCAACGACCGCTTCGTCCAGATCCTCCCGCAGATCGCCGACCAGGGCGCCCATCAGTTTTACCGCCTGGTCACGGCGGGCTTCCTGCACCAGGGCCTGTTGCACATCGCCTTCAACATGTTCCTGCTCTGGCTGCTCGGGCAGATGCTCGAGCCGGCGCTGGGCTCACTGCGCTTCGGCGCCCTCTACTTCGCCGCGCTGCTGGCCGGCTCGCTCGGCGCCCTGATCGCCAGTCCCCTGAGCCCCAGCCTCGGTGCTTCGGGCGCCGTGTTCGGGCTCATGGGCGCAGCCTTCGTCGAACAGCGACGCCGGGGGATCAACCCGATGCAGTCGGGGATCGGGACGCTGATCCTGTTCAACCTCGCGTTCTCGCTCATCCAGCCTGGCATCTCCATCGGCGCTCACGTAGGTGGCCTGGTCGGCGGTGCGATGTGCGGTCTGGCCCTCGGAGCCTCCGACCGTCTCCGCGACCGGCGCCTGCGCCTGCCGGTCGCGCTGGGAGCCTGCCTTCTCGTCGGGGTGGGGTCGGCGGTGGCCGCGGTGGCCGTGGCCAACTCGATAATGCTGCCCGGCGGGTAGGTCAGCCCTGGCCCAGCACCTCGCGGTAGATCTCCTCGACGGCGTCCACCAGCCGGGCGGGGGCGAAGCGCTCGCGCACGTCGGCGGCCGCCGCTCGTCCCAGCCGTTCGCGCTGGGCCGGATCGCCGGCGAGCTCGTCGAGGATCCGAGCGAGCCCGGCGGGATCGTCGGGAGCGACGAGCCGACCGGTGCGTCCCTCGGCGACGATCTCGGGAAGGCCTCCGTGGGCCGCGGCCACCACGCACCGGCCCGCTGCCGCCGCCTCCAGCGCGCTGTTGCCCAGCGGTTCGGGGCGGGTGGAGGGGACAACGACAACGTCGGCGGCGCCGAGCACCGTCTCGATGTCCTCGCGGTAGCCGAGCATCCGCCAGCGCTCGCCCAGTCCGCACCGCGTGGCCTCGGCGCGCAGGAGCGTCTCGCGGCCCTCCTCGCCGGGCCAGACGTCGCCGGCGACGAGCGCGACGGCCGCGCGGTCGCGCAGAGCCGGCTGGGCCAGGGCCCGGGCCAGGACCGCCTGTCCCTTCCAGGGGGAGATCCGCCCCAGCACGGCGCACACGAAGGCGTCCGGCGCCAGCCCGAGCAGCGCCCGGGCGCGAGTGCGTTCCAGTGGCCCCGGGCGCGAGGGCAGCGCGTCGAGGACCACGCGGGCCGGCGCGCCGGGGGCGAACTGGGCCCGGGTCGCCGCCGACACGCAGGCCAGGGTGCTCGCTCCGGCCACGAGCGCTGACCGCCATGCCGGCCATCCCCGCGCCCAGCCCGCGTAGATCTCGCGCACGTGGGCGACGTGGGGGACCCCGGCCAGGCGGGCGGCGGCCCCGGCGGCGACGATGACCGACGTGTTGGAGTGCACCAGGACGGCCCTCCGCCCGCGGGCGAGGCGGCTCAGGCCGCCACAATCCAGCAGCGCCCGACCGGCGGTGCTCGCCACGGCGCCCGGGGTCAGGGTCGAACGGCGGATCACCGCGAGGGGCCTGATATGCACCCCGACGCCAGCGGCCTCCAGGACTCCGGCGAGCTCCCCGCGCTCGGGCAGAACGGCCTCGGCGCGAAAGTCGCGGAGCCCGGAGGCGAGCAGCGCGAGCTGACGGTCGGCGCCGTAGCCCCCGGCGGAGGAGTGCAGGAACAGGACAAGCGGGCGGGTCGCCCCGGCCGTGTCCGGTGGCGAGCCCGCGTCTCTCAGGCCAGCTCGATCTCGAGGGGGGCGTGGACCGCCTGGGGTACGCGGTCCGGATGCAGGATGTGGGCCAGCAGCTCCAGCCCCTCGATCAGCCGCGGGCCGGGACGCGAGAAGTAGGCCGACGCGTCGACGGCGACAACGCGACCGGCGCCCAGCCCGGCGAGTCGCTGCGCTTGGGCCAGCGCCTCTAGGCGGGCGGTCTCCGCCCCATAGCCGCAGGGCATGGCCACCACCACCTCGGGCTCGGCGGCCGCCACATCGTCCCAGGAGATCTCCACCGAGTACTCGCCGGGCAGCCCGAGCATGTCCTCGCCGCCCGCGTAGTCGATGAGCTGCGGCGTCCAGTGACCGGCGGCGAACGGCGGGTCGAACCACTCGAGGGCGACCACTCGCGGCCTAGGGAGGGCCCGCACGGCGAGGCGCACCGCGTCGACGCGCCTGGCCGCGTCGGCGATCAGGGAAACGCCGGTGTCCTTGGTGTCAGTGAGGCTGGCCAGGGTCCGCACGTCACCGAGCACCTCGCCGAGCGTCGAGGGATCCAGGGCAACCACTTGTGGCCGCGGCTCGAGGTCGGCGACGGCCTCGACCACGTCGTCGTGAGAGACGGCACACACGGCGCAGAGCCGCTGGGTGACGATGAGGTCGGGCTCGAGGTCGCGCAGCTCCTCGACGTCGAGGGAGTAGATCGCTGCACCGGCCAGGGTCCGGTCGCGGACGGCAGCATCGATCTCGGCGGAGGAGAGCCCGGAGGGCAGCGCGTCACCGGTGACCACCGGCAGCTCGCGGGCCGCGGGAGGATAATCGCATTCGTGGGTAACCCCCACGATGGAATCCTCCAGGCCGAGCGCGAAGAGCGTCTCGGTGGCCGACGGAACGAGGCTGACGATGCGCACCGAGTCCTGATCATGGCAGCGACCCTGAGCGACGCTGACGTCGCCGAGCGCCTCGGCGCCCTGTCCGCATGGCGCCACGAGGGCTCGGCCATCGTGGCCGAGGTGCAGCTGGCCGACTTCGCCGCGGCGATCGCCCTCGTCGACCGGGTGGCCGAGGTCGCTGAGGCGGCCAACCACCACCCCGACATCCTCGTGCACGACTACCGGCTCCTACGCCTGACGCTGAGCACCCACTCCGTCGGCGGGCTGACCCACGCCGACCTCGACCTCGCCGCCCAGCTCGACGGCCTGCTCCGCGGCTGACCGAACGGCGCGGCGGCGAGATGTGTCGCCGGCCGGTTCGCCCGTGCCCGTGCGCTACCCTCGCTCGCGTCGCCTGATGATCGACGACGACCCTCCGCGAAGTAGCGGCGGGCCCGGAGCCGGGCCCCTGCTGCGCTCCGCGCCCCCTCCCGCTCGCCGACGATGACTGCCCTTGCGCTGGTCGCCGTCCTCGCGCTTCTGCTGGTCAACGGCTTCTTCGTGATCGCGGAGTACTCACTCGTGCGCTCGCGTCGCGCCACGCTGGAGTCGTTGGCCGACGACGGCGTGCGCGGCGCCCGCCGGGCCCTGGCGCAGCTCGACAGCATGGGGGACTACATCTCCGCCTGCCAGGTGGGCGTCACGCTGGCCTCGATCGGGATCGGCGCGGTCGGTGAGCCGGTGATCGCCAAGCTGTTGCGTCCCGCATTCGGGTCGACCCTCAGCCACGGCGTGGCTGTCGCGCTGGCCAGCGTCATCGCCTTCGGGATCATCACCAGCGCCGAGATCACCGTGGGCGAGCTGGTGCCGAAGTTCTACGCCATCCAGCGCGCCGAGGGCATGCTGCGTCGCGTCTCGCGACCCCTGGGCTTCTTCCAGCGACTCTTCCGTCCCTTCACCTCCGTCCTGACCACCATCTCCGCGGCCATGCTGCGGCCGCTGGGGGTCGATCCCCAGCTGATCCGCGACGAGGGCTCGACGCCCGAGGAGCTGCGCGCGCTGATCGCCCAGTCGCTCACCGGAGGTCACCTCGACCCGGGGGAGGCCGGAATGCTCTCGGGCGTCTTCCACCTGCACGAGCAGGAGGCCCGTCAGGTGATGACCCCGTTCCCGGCGGTGGTCACCGTCGACGTCTCCGAGGACGTCGAGACCGCGCTGGGCCGCTGCGTCTCCTCTGGCCACACCCGGCTGGTCGTCACCGAGGACGCGAATCCGGACCGGGTTCGCGGCCTGGTGCACTCCAACTCCCTTGCCCGGCTGCTGATGGCCGAGGGCGGTGAAGCCTCGATCGAGCCGGCGCTGCGGGATGCCCACATCGTCCCGGAGACCAAGTCGCTGGACGATCTGCTCTCCGACCTCCAGCACCAGCGCACATCGCTGGCGGTGGTGGTCGACGAGTACGGCCGCACCGCTGGGCTGGTCACCGTCGAGGACATCATCGAGGAGGTGGTCGGCGAGATCGATGACGAGACCGATCCCCGCGGTGGGGCCGTCCGTCGACTGGCCAACGGCGACTGGTTCGTCCGCGGCCACGTCGCGGTCACCGATCTCGACGACTACGGGTTGGGCATCCCGGTCGACACCGATGCGTACAACTCGGTCGGCGGATTCGTCTTTGCCACGCTCGGCCGCCTGCCCAAGCGTGGCGACACGGTGTCGGCCCACGGCTTCTCCATCCGCGTCGAGTCGGTGCGCGAGAACCGGGTCGAGGCGGTGCGAATCCGTCAGCGGCCAGCGACCGCCTGAGCCCGGGGCTCGGCTCTCACGGCGACGTGTCGTCGCCGGCGGCTACGTGCAGCGCGCCGTTCTTGACGGTCAGCTCGATCTGTCCCGCCATGAGGGCGAGCAACTCCTCGCCCACCAGCTCACGTCGCCAGCCCGCAAGCACGCGAACCTCGGGCTCGCGGGCGCCGCTGCGCACGGCGGCGGCTAGGGTCTCGAGCTCAGCCCGGCTGGCCACCAGCTCGTAGGCGATGCCGGCGCTGGCCACCCGATGGCGGACCAGGGCCTCACAGAGCGAGACGAGGGGGCTCAGGGCCGGGCCGGAGGGCGGGCGCTGGCCCTCCTCGCGGATCAGCGGCTCGGCTTCGCGCCCGCGAGCCACGGCGGCCAGCAGCGCCTCGCCGCGGCGGCGCAGGACCGGCGGATGAAGCCCACGGACGTCGGCCAGCGCATCGGTTGACGCGGGCTGGCGGGTGGCGATCTCGACGAGCTGGGCGTCGCCGACCACGCTTCCCAGCGGCCGGTCCTCCGCGGCCGCAGTGCGCTCGCGCCAGGCTGCGAGCTCGCGGGCCACGGCGCGCTGACGTCCCGACAGACGCCCCACCCGGGGTAGCCGGCGCCAGGCCTCGGAGGGGTCGCGCTGGCCACTGGCCTGCTCCACCAAGCGGCATTCCTCGCGGGCCCACTCCAGGCGGCCCGAGCGGCCCAGGCGCTCGTGCAACGCGTCGGCCAGCGCCAGCAGGTGGCGCACGTCATCGCGCGCGTAGGCGAGCTGATCGGCCGACAGGGGCCGGGTGTCCCACTTGGTGAAGCTGGCCGTGGGCGCCGCCCGTCGGTCCAGGAGCCCGGCGATCAGCGCGCCGTGGCCGAGCTGGGCTCCCAGCCCGGCGAAGGCCGCCGCCACTTGGGTGTCGAAGAGGCCGCGCACCTCGGTGCCCCACTCGCGCTGCAGGATGGCGACGTCCTGGCGGGCGGCATGCACGACCACCTCGACGTCGGGGTCGGCGAGCACCAACGCCAATGGGGCGGGATCCGACGGCCGCGAGTCCAGCGGATCCAGCAGGCCGATGAGCTGACCGTCGGCGCTGCCGGGGTCGGGCACCACGACCTGGACCAGGCAGAGCAGCGGGCGGTAGCGGCTCTCGGAGACGAACTCGGTATCGATGCCCAGCCGGCCGTGGGCAACGGCCAGCTCGGCGAGCCGCTCGGGGGTCGGCACCGGCGAGGTGGCCATCCCGGCAGCTTGACGCAAGCCACGGCGGCCCGCGTGTCGGGCGCCGGGTCTCACCCAGTCGCACGACCGCCCCGGAGGGGGCCGGGGCGGTCGGCGCTTCTGGGAGGAGTGCGTCGGCGTGTTGCCACGCGAGAGGAAGTGTCGGTGCCCTTGCTCAAGCGGGGCTAAGAATGGGCTGAGAACGGCGTCCCGGCCGAGGGATCAAGCCCCGACCCCCGTCACCAGTCCGTGGCCCGTCTTGCGCCCCAGCGCGCCCTGGGCCACCAGCACCCGCACACGTGCGGGGATCTCGGCGCCGATCTCCTCGCCGATGGCCACCGCCACGTCGAGGCCGACGAGATCCAGGAGGGCGAGGGGCCCGATCGGGTGTCCGGCCCCGAGGGTCAGGCACGCGTCGACGTCGCTGGGGGCCATCCCTGTGCTCTCGAGCAGGCGCACGGCCTCGAACAGGAACGGGAACAGCAGCCGGTTGACAACGAAGCCAGGCGCGTCGGGGACCTCGATCGCCGTCTTGCCCAGGGCGGCGCAAAGAGCCCACGTTCGCGCGCGGGTGTCGTCGGTGGCCTGCTCGGGGAAGACGAGCTCGACGAGCGCCATGCGGACCACCGGGTTGAACACGTGCAGAGCGGCGAAGCGCTCGGGTTGCCCACTGGCCCGCGCCAGCCCGGCCACCGAGAGGGACGAGGTCGTCGTGCTCAGCACGGCGTCGGGCGCCAGGCGCTCGGCCAGCTGGGCCAGGAGGCGTCCCTTGGCGCCGGCGTCCTCGGCGATCGCCTCCACGACGAAGCTGGCGCCCACCAGCGCGTCGAGGTCGTCCACCAGCTCGACCCCACCCGCGGCCTCATGCTTCCCCGCCCGCTCGCACGCGGCAGCGACCGCGTCGGTGACCCGCCGGGCCGAGGCCGGCGAACGGACGTAGAGCTGGACCGAGACGCCGTGCAGGGCGGCGGTGGCGCCGAGGCCGGCGCCGATCGCGCCCGCACCGACGATGGCCAGGCGCTCGGACCCTACGGGCCCTGGCTGAGCGGCCAGTCGGCCGGTAGAGTCTTCGGTCGTCACCGCGCGCACATCCTGGCGCACCGCGCGCGCCGGTGGATCTTTCCCCAGCCCGGAGGCAGCGATACCCATGAGTCAGATGCAGGGCCGCGAGGTCGTCATCGTCGAAGCCGTTCGCACCCCGATCGGCCGTGGCCACAGGGAGAAGGGCTACTACAAGGACGTCCACCCCAACGCCCTGCTGGGCAAGACCTACACCGAGGTCCTGGAGCGCACCGGGATCGACGCCGCTGAGGTCGAGGACGTCGTGTGCGGCTGCGTGCAGCAGATGGGCGAGCAGGCCTTCAACGTTGGACGCAACGCCTGGCTGCAGGCTGGGCTGCCCATCGAGACCCCGGCCACCACGGTCGACCGCCAGTGTGGCTCGGCCCAGCAGGCGGTCAACTTCGCGGCGGCCCTCATCGCCGCGGGCGTCCACGACTGTGCCATCGGCTCAGGGGTCGAGCACATGGGCCACCTACCCTTCAGCGCCGGGCTGGAGGGCCAGAAGCAGTTCGGCCAGGCGTTCACGCCCGAGCTCTTCGAGCGCCACAACCTCGTTCCCCAGGGCCTCTCGGCCGAGATGATCGCTGACAAGTGGGAGATCCCCCGCTCCGAGCTGGACGAGCTCGGGGTGCGCTCGCACCGCCTGGCCCACCAGGCCACCGAGGAGGGCCGCTTCGAGCGCGAGATCGTCCCCTTCCAGGTCAATGGCGACACCTACGTGACCGACCAGGGCATCCGGCCTGACACCACGCTGGAGAAGCTCTCCCAGCTCAAGCCGGCCTTCAAGGAGGACGGCAAGATCACCGCGGGCAACTCGTCGCAGGTCTCCGACGGCGCGGCGGCCGTGCTGCTCATGGCGGCGGAGAAGGCCGAGGCCCTGGGGCTCGCCCCGCGGGCGCGCATCATCGACCAGACCACCGTCGGGGTCGACCCGGTGATCATGCTCACGGGCCCGATCCCGGCGACACGCAAGATGCTGGACCGCAACGGGATGACCATCGACGATCTCGACCTGATCGAGATCAACGAGGCCTTCGCCCCCGTGGTGGCGGCCTGGCGGCGTGAGCTGGAGCCCGACATGGACCGGGTCAACGTCAACGGTGGGGCGATGGCGCTGGGACACCCCCTCGGCTCCACCGGCGCCCGGCTGATCACCACCCTCCTGCACGAGCTCGAGCGCTCCGACAAGGAGATTGGGCTCGTGACCATGTGCTGCGGTGGTGGCCTGGGCACCGGGACGATCATCCAGCGGATCTGAGGCCGGGGGGCGGGCGCCGCCCGAGTCCGCGCTGGCCCGGGCCGGCCACCCGCTGGTCGCCGGGGACATCGTCCTCGTGCGCACCGGGTGCGATGCGCTGTACGCCGAGCCCGACTACATGGCCCACGGCCCGGGGGTGACCGTGGAGGCGACCCACTGGCTATGGGAACGTGGCGGACGGGATGCCGGGGCCATCACCGCGCCCGGGACCGCCCCGCCGCCCCCGCCACGGTCCGGGCCGCGGCGTCCCCGCGCCCGGGGAGAGCTGGCCCGCGGGGCCGGTCAGACCGTCCGGCCCCCGCCCTCCAGGCGGGTGACCAGCTCGTCCAGGCGCAGCTCCTCCAGTCCGCGGCCCACGGCCTCGAGCTCCCCGGCGCAGAACTCGACGAGCGAACGGCCCTCGCGGCAGAGCTCCAGCGTCTCGCGCAGGCCTCCCTCTCCGGAGTCCAGGCGCCGGATGATCTCCTCGATGCGCGCGGCGGCCGCCTCGTAGCTGTCGGGGGTCGCGCCGGGGGATGCGCCGCCCCCCTCCGCGCCGGACGCCCCGCCCCCCTCCGCCTCACGACCGCCCCCGACATCCGCCGGCCCCGCGTCTGGGCCGTGCGCCGGCCCCGCGTCTGGGCCGTGCGCCGCGCCCGCGTCTGGGCCGTGCGCCGGTCCGAAGGCCCGTTCGCTCATCCGCGCACCTCGGTCTCGACGGTCCCGTCTGCGAACCGTACCGAGAGCTCCCGCGCCCGGCGCGCCGCCGGCGCGCTGCTCAGCGGCTCGCCCCCCGGGGCGCTGACCAGCGCGTAGCCGCGGCGCAGCGCCGACTCGGGCTCGTGGGCGGCGAGGGCCAGGGCCAGACGCTCGAGCTCCTGGCTCCGCCGGCGCGAGGACACCCGGGCGGCCCGGGACAGCGTGCCCGCTGCGCGCGTGGTCTGGTCGGCGCTGCGCTGCGCGCTCGCGCGGCCCACCTCGGCCTTGCGGCTCAGGACGAGCAGTTCGCGACGCCGACGCGCGCCCTCACCGTCCAGGCCGCGCCGGGCGCTGGCCCGGAGCTCGCGCACCCGCTGGTGCAGTCGCCGCCGGTGGCGGTCGATCTGCTCGGCCGGGGCGCGGGTCAGCCCGCGCAGGACCCGGGCCCGGTCGAGGACGGCCGCCCGCCCGCGGAGCGACAGCCGCTGGGCATCGGTCCTCAGCCGGGAGCGTGCCTCGGCGACGTGGATGCGTACGGCCGCCTCGGCGGCATGGGTCGGGGTCGAGCAGCTCACGGCGGCCACGTCATCCAGCAGCGTTCGGTCGGTGTGGTGGCCGACCGAGGCGATCACCGGCGTGCCGAGCAGGGCCACCGTCCGGCACAGGGTCTCGTCGCAAAAGGCGAGCAGGTCGACAAGCGACCCCCCGCCCCGGGCGACGAGGATGACCTCGACGTCGTCCATCGCCGCGAGGTCGCCGAGCGCCCGGGTGATGCGCGGGGCGGCGTGGCGGTCCTGCACGGGGGCGAAGGCCCAGACGACCCGGCCCGCCCACCCGCGCCTGCGCAGGCCGGCGAGCACGTCGTCACGCGCCTTGGATCCCTCGCCGCAGATGACCCCGATCGTCCGGGGCAGGGACGGGCGGCGCAGGCGCTTCTGGGGCTCGAACGAGCCATCGTCCGCCAGCCGGCGACGCAGACGCTGAAGCTGGGCCAGCAGGTCACCCTCGCCGGCCAGGCGCAGGTCGGAGACCGCGAAGGAGAAGCTGGGCGACGAGGTGGCCGAGCCGGGGTAGAAATCGCACCCGCCGGCCGCGACGACGCGGGCGCCGTCGGTCAGCACGGTCGCTGTAAGCCCGAGCGCGTCCCAGTCGCCACGCCACATCGAGCAGGGCAGCGCCCCGCGCGAGTCGCGCAACTCGAAGTACACGCGAACCCGGTGCACACGGAGGTTGACCACCTCGCCGAAGACCTGGACGCGAACGAAATCGCGCAGACGGTCGCGCAGGGCGGCCGCGTACTCGCCCACCGCCCAGGGACCGGGCAGCTCACTGCCCGAGATGCCCGTCGGACGCTGGGAGGCGCTCGCGGCGAGCTCGGCGGCGGGATCGAGCATGCCCCCGCAGGCTACCCCGGCGACAGTGGGTCCGGGGCGGGGGCGGTGAGGGCGCGAGTGGCGGCGCCCCGCAGTAGGGTCCGCCATCAGGGTCGATCGGGAGGAGAGGGAATGGGGCACCCCAGCCGTTGTGTTGCCGTGGCGCTTGCCGCGGCTCTCACGCTCGTCCTGACCGGGCGAGTACGCCGCCATCGGGCGCCCGCAGGGTGCCGACCCGTGGACGCTGGCCGACGTCATCTCAACCGCCTCGCTCGTCGGGGGCATTTTCGGCAAGGGCGGGGGCGATCAGCTCTCCTGGGGCCAGATCCTCCAGTCGCTGCACTCGCGGCTGGGGGGCGCCGCCGGAAACGGCTCCTGGCTGGACTTCCGCGATCCCGCTGATCCAGAGGCGCCGACCACGGTGCATACCGGGGCCAGCTTCCCCTATCTGAGCCGGCCCGCCCATCCGGCGGCTGACGCCGTGGCTCTCCCCGATCAGGGCTCCTTCAAGGCCACCGTCGTGGGCGACGCCGCCGGCGGCGTGCGCAGCGCGGGCTCGGGGGGCTCGGTGGCGCACGGGCTCCTTGGCGATGGCGGCCTTGCTGGCGCCTTCCCCAAGGCACAGTCAAGCGCGCTGCTGGTGTCCGGCGCCCACTCGGCCTCCGGGCATCCCCTCGCGGTGACGGGCCCGCAGGTGGGCTACTTCGCCCCCCAGATCCTCATGGAGGAGGACCTGCACGGCCCCACCGTCGACGCGAACGGCGCCGCGTTTCCCGGCGTCAATCTCTACGTCGAGCTGGGCCACGGGCGGGACTACGCGTGGAGCGCGACCTCCGCCGGTCAGAGCATCATCGACGACTTCGCCGTCCCGCTGTGCAACACAGACGGCTCACCGGCGACGACAACATCGACCGGCTACGAGCTGCGGGGCCAGTGCGTTGCGATGAGCATCATCGCCAGAACGAACACGTGGGTGCCCAACGCGGCCGACAGCACCCCGGCGGGGTCGGAGACCTTCGACGTCCAGCGCACCGCCTTCGGCCCGGTCATCGGCCGGGCGACGGTGGGCGGACATCCGGTCGCCTACACCCAGCTGCGGTCGACGTTCAATCACGAGAGATGGGGTCTCCATCTAGATACCCCTGGTGGCGTACAGTGTGGCGGTGCCCCCGGTCGTGGGACGGGACTATCCCCAGTCGTACGCGGCGATGCGCGCCTGGTTCGACGAGGACTGGAAGTGCTTGG
>JAABUJ010003940.1_pt1 | contig 16088 bp, 16 predicted proteins | sample 5559131 | NCBI WGS metagenome assembly JAABUJ01 (sample SAMN10711875, study PRJNA513366) | rock metagenome | isolation source: Antarctica rocks | place: Antarctica: Victoria Land, Mt New Zealand nord | collected 2016-01-07 | reverse complement strand
CAACGCTGGACATTTCTGATAAACATTCATTAAAAACACCATCCTATCCTCTGCTTTCTCGAATACCAAGCTAACTTCCTTCCCACTCTCCAACTTCACACCAACCCGCAAACCTTCGCTTCCGCGAGCCTTATGGTCGACTGACCGAATCGCGTTGATGTGGAACGACAACTTATCCGATCGCTGTACCGCTGGTATCACTGCCACTTCTCGAAACTCCTGCACTGTATAGCTATTCGCCTCCGCATCGAAGAGAAGGCAGTATTGCAGCCCCGAAATTGAGAGATAGTTATCCGTGTCGCGGGGACCGATCTTGGCGAAGGTGAGGAGGAAGGACTTTCGCTCCGGGGGGTTGCTGCTCATGGAACCCTCGAACAAGCCAAGCTCAGCGAAGTGATCTGCTACTTGCATCCTCGCTACCGCGGCCTCTAGCTCCCGGGATTGTTCCTGGTCCTCTTTTCTCTGCGCTACTCGCATACTGGCTACCGCAGCCTCGACTTCATGGGTAAATTGCTGGTCCTCGTCCTCCTGCGCCCCACGCAATCTCGCGAAGAAGTCTTCAAGCTTCCGGGACTCTTCCTGATCCTCTTGTTTCTGCGCTTCACGCATCCTCGCTAACATGGTCTCAAGCTCCTGGGAATGGTGCTGTTCTTTGTCGCCCTGCGCTGCTTTCATGCTGTCTAGTCCACGGGGTTGGTCTTGGTCCTTATCTATCGGTCCGCCACGCAATCTTGCGAAAAAGGTTCCAAGCTCGCCCTTTCCTTCCGTATCCTGGACTGGAATCGGCCACGCTCTCCCCAACGCATCCATCTGCTTCTTGATCAGCGGCTGCATATTGGGCACCTTGCCAGCATACGCTTCAAGCTCGGCTTTGGCGGACATCAAGCGCTCGATGGTCGAGAGTTGTTGCTGCTCGTTGTTGTTGTCGGAGCGATTCTGAGATGGGTGGCGTTGGGAACTAGAGAGGCTCGGTGAAGCATCATTCTATGATAGACTGGTGATCTTGTGGTTGATGCGATCGAGCATTGCTGGGCGCTCAGACGACGGGAGATGCTTGAGGATCTTGATGCATGTTTCGAGTTCTGTGAGATGGTCGATGGAATCGGGGGTAGCCGAATGAGATGGATGACGGACCATGATGATTGATATCGTTGGGAATATCAGTCGTCTGGGGGTTTCAGATGCTTGTAATGCTCGTCTAGACTTGTTTGGTGGGTGGATTTTGCGCGGTTGGATGTGGACGGTAGATGAAGAGGTCTGCGGGTTCACATATACATGACATTTCATAAGGGTGCATTGTTGTCCTTGTGTCCATCGTTGTCTGACTCGACATCTTGCTAGGTGTTTCAGACACCTTGGTGACTGCTGTTGGGCACTCTTTCGCTTAGCTAATCACGTGATGACGCTTGGGGCCCTCTGCTGTGACAGAGGTAGAACATGGCGATCGTTTCCGAGATCGTGCTCGTGGAAGACCGTGCAAGTGAAGACGCTGAGAAATAATGACACACCCAGAATTTGTGACATAGAACAAAGAAGCCTAGAACACATGTTCGACCCTCGAAACATCAGGTACTTAACAAAGACATTGTCCGTGATAGCGTCACAATTCTTACTACTCTCCACCATAAAACCCCTTCAAGTTGCAGCCAGCTTTGATCGATTTATCCTATACCCCAAACCAACCATACACCACACAATGGCGACTAACGAACCAAAAGACTCTAGCCACAAGCCGACTGTCATCGCTGGCGATGAAGAAGAACAGCTCTTTGTTCTCGAACGATTAACGCTGGCTCGACAAGAAATGAACGTCCATAAGCTGCATGTGCCGGACCTCGATACGCTTATACTGAACCGAGTCGAGGCCTTAGAGCAAAACCCTTTCCGGAAAAAGCGGGACCAGGACAACGCAGCGCAAAATGTGGTCAAAGACATCACATCCGCAAACAATGAGAAGTACAGCTTCTCAGGGCAAAACGCAGTGCGGAACGGCGTCGGAGACGCTACATCCGCAGACGATGAGGAGAACAGCTTCTCTCTGAATCGGGTTTATATCCGTAGGTCTAAAGGCAAGCTCTCAGAGAGCTTCCGAGGAAGTGTCAGCATGAAGTTCGACGAAGAGGAAAAGATGTACAGCGTTTGGACCCCAGACCTGTCGGGAGAGACATTCAAAAGTTTTAATTTCTCCACGGAAGAGGTGAAATCGATCAAACTCGCGGGTCGGTTTACTGTTGGGCTCTATATGAATGGGGAGAGACAAGTTGTTCTGCTGTGGTTTGGGAACGGAAAGGTCGCTAATGCGGAGGAGTTTATTAGACGGCTAGAGGAACAGACTGGATTACAAGTGGAGAGAATTGACCACTAGGTTTCTTGAAGGCTGTGGCAGGATTTTCAATGCTGAAGGTAATCTAGGCATTGATTTGGACTGGCGAGCTAGAGTTCATTGAGCATGTTTGTCTTCCATAGCATGGGTAATCGGGTAGCGTAGCGGCCCGCTGACCTTTCTTGAAAATTCGTCTCTTCCTCATCGACTCACCTGTTTCAACAGCCTTCCCACAAATTTCGAGGGGACGTGTGAGCTTTGTGACCTGCGTGGCGATTCCTTCAACGACCGTTAGTCCCCTGAATATGGTTCTTAGCGATGTGTAAACTTCGTAAGGATGTTGCATGCCGGCCGAAGCGCCGCAGCCCAAACAGCTGAGTGTTGTTCATGTACAGATAATTTGAAGTCATGAGATCTTAGCCATATTGATTGCTGATGTCAGTCGACACTTAGTGATTAGCACGTGACGCTCCGAGTCTGGATGACGTGATAGTAACGCTCGCTTCACGGCAATAAGAGTTGATCACCGTGCGGTGTGACCAAGGGGATTTATGGTTCTGGTATTCACGGTACAACGAGTCTTCATGGGCGGCTGCCTGACAGTCAAAGTGGGGCTTGTGACACTCTTCTGTGCGAAGGCCACTCCACGCTCCCCGTTTCAGATTTCCCGCAAGATCAGCTGTTCTGACAGTGCGAGGTTTTTTCTTTCTCGGTCAGCTTGGGCACCGTCAGGGCCATTCGCACTCTATCCTTCGCGGATTCCACCAGAGCGAGCAGCCATCGCCACCGAACGATGTGGTTTCAGAAACCCGACTACATCCCTCAAGCGCTGATCGAGCTGAAGACATGCATCAACATCGCTACTCAACTTCCTAATGTTGTCGACGACTTATCGATAATTAACCGTATCAAGCACAAGGTGCGCTGTCTTAACGAAGACCCAATCACGGGCACCGAACACCAGCAGCTCGCGGCCCTGGAATGTCTGATCGTTGCTCGCAACAAGCTGGCGGCCTGTTGCGAACTGCCTGATATCGACCTGCTCCAGCTCATCCAAGAACGAATCGCGGCATTGAATATCGATCATCCGATAGATGGAAGAAACTGCAGCGAATCGGACACAGCAACAGAGCGTTCTGAAGATGAAGCCCCGGTAGCCACTCACGTGGACCACTTGTCGCCCTCGGAGTACTGCGTTCCCCTCTTAAGCGCTGACATCAAACCAATCAATGACGACAATATCTACTTGGTCGACCCTCTCTATTTGCTCTCCGATAGAGTAAGAAAGCACTATGTTATCTATCAAGACACGAAGTCAAGCAGAACGTATCGGAAGCCCGTTACCTTTGACGCAGAGGCTATAGAATGGTGCAAGAGTGACGATGGCGAGCGCCTGAGTATGGGTCTTGTTGGCGGAGCAGCGACGCTCCATCTATGCTTTGAGGAAGAAGCTGACAAAGCCACTTTTCTGGGGAGGCTGGTGGAAGAGACGGATCTGATGCTGTGAGGTCAGCCTCTGAGTACTCTGGCATGCGTTCGCTGCTGAGGAGCTGCCAAGAGTAGCTAGTTTCGAATGTACCAGGCAACCAGGCAACCAGTGTAATTGTTTGTGACTTGGTCCAGTCTGTTCAAGCGTAAAAGCTTTGTTGCGAATCTCAGCTGTGTGCAAGATATTGGAATTGCATGCTGCATGTTTTCGGAATGCTTGCATCTTAGCAGTTGTGGTATTTCTTCCCGGGCATATTAGAAGCGTGCACCAACAGTGAATAAGCCTCTCGCGTAAATATTCCTTGAGCGCCTGTTCCCCTATTAGGTGGTGCGCTCTGGGCAGAGATGTGGTGTCGAACGTCTATAAGGGGACATGCTTGGTAAATTCGGCGACTTTTTAGTCTAAAATTCCCTATGCTGACGTACCTCGATGGCTGGAGATTGAGCAGCCATTGCGGCACAAAGCAGCATGCCCACAAGCGCGATGGATCCGCGAAATTTCCAAGTCTCCTCTGAATTAGCATCAACACTTTGTGCATACCACAAGCTGTTGTGTTGAAGATCAGCAATTTATCACTGAGGCAAAGAAGTCTTTGTTATACGTGAAAATGTTGTACTCACGAACATCGACACTTGGTTTTTTCAATGTCCGATTATAAAAGCATCTCTGGTCCCCGTACCCATTTCGTATTCGTCTCTGACAGTCGTGAACAGCATTCATGGCCAGCAAAGCTCTGCAAAAGTCGGCTCACATAGCGATTCGTAGCCACACCTCCACCAACCATACACAGCACATATCCAACTTTACCACAAAGCTCACGATTCGTAATCGTATCCTGAAACATTCCATAAGCGGTACAAATTCCTACCATCATCAACGCATCTTATCAAAGACCATGGCCGACGATAATATCAAACTAGATCGTCGCTCTCACCATTGGAGCCGTCAAGGCAAAGCAGAAGACCAGCGCCTCCATGACCGATATATATCCAGAATCTCTGATAAAGTCAGCGACATCGAGACATGGGTGAAGATGCATCAGACGCTCCCCGAAGCCGAGGCGACTGAGATCCCCCGAATCATTTAGAAGAAGGTGGACAAATTACAGCCCTTCTATTTCGGAGGGAAAGAAGGCTTGTCATTTCTCGAGCGCGTGCTCCAGATCCGGGAAGAAATGCGTGTTTGCGGTTGCAACCTGCGTTGGGTCAACGCCATTGTGGAAGGCAATCTTGCTCGGAAGATCGACGATGCCGACAACCCTACTCCTGTAAGGGACGGCGACAGCGTGGTACCTATCGAGAAGATCGATATCAACGACCAGATCCGTTTTGGGCGCGGTGAGGTCAGCAAGGGTCTTGCTTTTCAGGGCAGCGTAAACAACGTGTACTACAAGGTTCTGCCCGGTAACCCAGACCCTGCAGGTCCTTTGCCGGAGCCGGTCTTCTCTTTTGCCCCGGAGGATGTCAAGGCAATAACTTGGCCTACAGATCCGGGCACTGATTGTGTCGTTCGTCTGGATACCGAGGGCGGCGATATCGTCAAGCTCCAGGCTCGCGATGGCAGAGACGGGGAGAAGCTTGCACGGGATCTCAAGTACTTGTGTGAGCTTTGATGAGTGTTGAAGGGAGTGACCTACCATGCTCTGTCGCAATCAGATTGCGGCACATAACATGAGGATTGCGTTCAGTTAAGGAGCGGCGAGACTCTGGAGAGAAGAGGAGCACTGGGATTGATCTGTACTTAATCGAGCTTGCATACCCCACTTTTCGGGCTAATCGAATGGAAGACTCACTTTCTCAAGAAAATCCTATACTCGTTGGCTTCGAGCATACGTAACAAATGCTGTGGGTGATCGTGTGTTTCGTGAAGCTGTCAGTTAAACCACGAAAATCTTCTGATTCGGAGAAATCGCTGCACTCGGAAGGCCACTCGAACTTTTTGAGGGTCGTGACCTTCGCGCAATTTCATGCTATAGAATGCGGAACAGCGAGCAATCAAGAAGCTACAATTCCTTAGCAATCAAGGTGACGACATTCGATGATGCGATCTCATCTGATGTGTCAGCGTGCTGGTCAGACCGTGAATGTGAAGTGAACAAAGACGCCTACTTTGCTTCGAGTGCAGACTTCCCTCTGCGTCCAATTCCTCGCTGCTTCTAATTTCGACTAACGGTCAAGATAGCTAGAAAGACTGGCTTACACTTACTGTTTCGAAAGCGCTAGTTCTCGCCTTGTCGTCACCATCGGATCTTCACACAAGTCAGTGATACTCCTGGCGGCACTACTGGTATGCTACTGACTAATGAGCAGGCTAGACTCACTGCGAACCAGCAATGGCCACAGATTTCCTTGCCACGGATATCGTCTTGATGCTTTCGGAGGTATTAATCCGCAAACCATTCCAAGGAACGGAAGCGCTTGAGGTTTCAATAGCCATAGACGGCGTGCTCGAGATTCTGAACAGCCGCCGAGTTGGTCGAAATGCGGAAGAACATGCAGACATCGTGACGCAGCTGACAGGTATCCGCGACTTGCTCCGTCCTGATCAGGCACAAGGTGATGCTGGATCATTTTACCGGCGAGTACATGCACTGGATACGCAGCTGAACTTCGTTGAAGCCATGGTGAGCTCTCTCTCTGGCTGCGCTACAGTTCAGCGTAATATCGTTAGCTGATTCCAACAGAGCGGATACTGGCAAACAGAGATAGAGTACGGTGTCGCCCGTGCGTACAGCAATGCAGGCGGATACGACGCTGAGACCTTCGGCAAGTTGTATCTTAAGCTTCACCGAAACCGACACCAGTACGATCTGTGGAAACAATTCGAAGAGCTTCCAGCCACGCGGTCCAGATTTATCATGGTCTTGGACAATGTACGGTCAGTCCGTTGCGACTCGGATGTGACCGTGGAGGTAATCTTGAAGTCTGGAGAAATCCTTCTTTTGGCTACGACCAACAGTGGTGTCGCCGAAGCATTCTGCAAAGATTTTAGAGTGCAGTATATGAGGTTAGGGATAGAGCTCGAGCATCATACGGAGTGATATTTGATGGCTTCAGCGGGTATGTCGAAAGATTCCATCGCTCAGTCTCTCCTCTAACGTATGTATATTAGCGGGACCAGGGTTGGGTGACTCCACCACAGAAGCTAGCGAAGGTCACTGCGAGTCAATCTTCCTCTCCGATATGAACTGCGTCAATGCATCGGAGAAATACCTGGCTTTGCTCTTGTGGTCCGAACCTAGCAAGTGCCTCGATTCGTCCCTTTACGATCGCATTATTCGATCTCTCCGAGGGTGTCAAGGGTGACTTCGACTTTGACTACGTCGTTAGCCATTGTGTACTTAGGCAGGAACGAGGCGTCAACAGCAGTGCCCGTTGGAAATGTGTACTCGTACGAACGTTGCTTCTTAGACGCTTCATCAACAAAAAGCACAAAGACATGGACAGCACCTTTCGATGGTTCTGAAAGAAGGAAGGTCGCTCGAGTGACCTTCGGGATGCTCGGAGTCTATGTGCCAATGCTGGCTTGAGCATTTTGCAGTGATGTGTCGATGGAGGTGGATGGAAGCTGTCAAGCCTGGAGGGGAGTGGAATGGAGTCGCGCACGTAAACCCTGTAGTAGGAGCCTTTGCGCTGGTTGGACTGATTTGGTGTACCTATGTTAGCTGTGCTCTTGGCTTGAGTCGATGGGCCACTTCAAATAATCTCAAATTGCTCAATACTCAAATCTGGGATTTCAATTCAGGTGAGATTTGAAACCCTTTCTGCGAATGCACCGATAGTCACAAGATGCAGCAGACAACTTCTTGTGGACTACTCTTGTCTCAGCTAAAACGAACGTCGGCTATTCGTTTGGATCCCGGTCTGGCTTGAGAGGTACATGTGTCGTAGTTGAACTCACAGCTCGACTTTCAAGCATAGCAAAGAAATCGAGAAGGTACCTGTAGTGTCTGTGCCGTCATGGAAAATACTCACGTCGCAGTGTCCTGAGCGAGTTGCAGACTTTAAGTGCTAAGGTAGCTACAAGTAGACAACGGCAATGCCTGGGATGCCACAGTTCCGTGTCCTTTATGAACGCACAGACCAGGGCGATTGTGATAGCTCACAAGTCTTGCTCATCCATTATCTTTCTCGTTCGCTTTACATATCGATGGAATCTGAGAGTGTCAGTTTAGCTCGATTCATCCCATAGCGACGAACACTGACCAACAAGTTGACAAATCTTGCCAGTAAAGGACTGGAGAACTTTGACTAGCTCATTTTTGTCGTCGAAGTTGAAGAGGAAGAGAGAATCGATCGTTTCCAGCTTCACTTCTCTATCCAGGACGAGATGGATGCGGAGCTTTTTAGCTTTTGATGTCATCTGCATCGAGTGCACAAGATTGAATTGGATTGCGAATGCACCACCCTTGTATCCGATTTTGGCTTGCCCTAAGAAAGGCTGCAAAGATTGTGTCGTCTCGTCCAGAACGAGTGTAACGTTGTCGTAGTGTTCGTTTCCAACTACAACCTGTTTGAGATTGAATTGACGATGTCCTGAAGCACACGTGCTCGCTGGCTATCGTCCTTCAGCACAAGCTTGTCTCGAGGACGAAAGACCTACTTTTGCAAGCCATTGATTTCCGGAGTTTTTGGCAAGAATCTCGATTCTCTTCCGGATGGTCTCGTCCAGCGTAGGACCCAGAAGCTTCTGCTTCTTGCGAAATGCAGTCAAGCGCTTCAATAACGAAACTTGTTGCTCTTCGCTGCCACAGATTTCAAACTCGGTGAGTTCGAGAAGCTTCTTGTAGAATGCAGGGAAAGCTTTGCTGAACTCGGAAACATCGAGGTCCTTGGCGATTTCGATCCATTGGTCAACTTGTTGCAGGGTAGTATTGATCAGTGCGTAGTGAGGATGGGTTGTTTGCGTCGCCATGACTTGGCGTGAATTTTCACCTGCTGAGCTTTCGTCGCTGGAATTCACTGCTCGCAAAGGATGCGAAAGATGAGAGGTCAGAAATTAGGATGGGTCGATGTGAAGCAAGATGAATTGAATGAATCTCATGGCGCGCCCCCAATATCAACACCTGTTGCACGCTAGATATAACCCTATCGTTAGAGCTCGGGCAGATCCAGTACTCTTGTTCTATCCCATGCGCCGGCAGCAATGGGTGCACTCTGTCTTAGCCGGAGCCTGATGAGATTTTCGGTCTCGGATTTGTTCTATTCCCAATGTCGCTTAATCGTTGTTGTCCTAAACGGCGCGACGCACTTTGACTGTTTGCCTCTTCTGCAATAATTTGATACTCGTTGATTTCTCCAGCGTTATACCGTTGACATAATTTTTTGAGATTGCCAAGGACCGAGTGACGCCGTTGAGAGTGCACTCTGCCGGTGCATGGGATAACGCTAGATCGTACTTCACGGTCAACAGGCAGACATCATTCACAGCCGCTTCATTGTAATGGCTGCGCCGCAATGGTCGATGCACCGTAACGCTCTCGAGAGAGTCGCTGCTCCAGCTGACGCTGATGAGCAAGAATTTCTCAGCTTGAACGCAGGAATGGACGAAGCTATGGGCGAACCATCCAACGGAGATCTCAAGATGCATGACGGAGAGCCCGGCGCTGCAGAAGCTGAATCGAACGAGATCGAATCTGGGAAGAGTGGGTGGAGAGCGAATGAATCTGGTGCACCAAAGACAAATGGTAGCAGGTATGTCGTTATTGAGAGATGAAGAGCCTCGTACCAACCTCCACTGCAGCTTCAATGGGCTCCTATCTCCTACAGCTAAATTTCAGCATGACCTGCAGATCCACCTAGGGTAAGTGCGATCTGGCTACTCATAAACCTGCCTGTCACAGTGTTTAATCCTTTACAGCATTAAAAGCGAGCTTATGCGCATCCGACGCAACAAAGAGCGGCTTGTTGCTCGTGCGAAGGAGCAGGAGCTGGCGGAGAATGCTGTAGCCGGGGAGCCACCTTCCCAATTTGTGAGCACGTAATACTCTTGCGTGAACGACATGACTGATACTTGCCTTCGAATAAAGGTGACGAAAAACCAGGCGCAGAGCCAGATCCAAGCTCCTCGCCCGCGCTACGACCTGTACCAGATCAGCGCTCACTACCACGGGCCCCTCCGTGAAGGCATTCAGCACCTTCCAGGGTACACCAGCACTCCAGCCGTACAACGCTACCTGGAGTATGACAAACGTAGCTACAAGCTTGGCATAGATGGACGACCGAGAGACTGCCCCGTTGAGATCTACACGCTTGGTCCTGGCGGGGTTGAGCGGGTGGGTGAGAATATCCAGAAACGGTTCACCGTTTACATGAACTCGGGTTTGGTGATCCAGGTCGAGCTGGATCATGATGAGGATGTGGAGGAGCTGATGGGGTTCTTGAGGTCTGGTGCGGCTGCTGCTGGGGCAACCTGCTGAGAAGCAAGTGTCTTGTGGCTTTCTTATGGTCAGTGCCGATACAATGAGGCAGTGATCGAGGAAAGATGTTACTTACAGACCTTGAGACTCTACAAATCCAGAGCAGTCCCAGGCGCTACAAGTGACATCTTTCCAACTGCCATCTGGTTCTCCAACGTGGGAAGTTCAAAACAACAACACTGTCCCCTTGGGAGTGAAGAGCATCATAAATGGTTATATGTGTATTTACTAGGGGCCTCGGTGGAGCTGCCAAGCCATTAACGGATGTGGAGTATGGGCAAAAGAAGGAACAGATCAGCGAACATCAGGCATGCGCCCACTTGCTCAAGCATTGAATATACAGACAGGTGCCAGACCTACAGGCCATATGAACACGCTAGATTGCACGTGAAAGAGAAGCCACCTCCCTTTATACGCCGGCCTCCAGATATCGTCTGTCCTCTCCAGCAAAAAGCAACTACTATGTTCCGCCATCACATTATAACACAGCACCCACACCCCTTCTCCTTCTGCCCCTCTTTCTCCTGCAAATGCTGTCTGCCCGACTGCCCTCTCGATGGCTGATGCACCATCGGCCTCGATCCCGGCGTCGATCCTATGGGTGGCGTAGTCTGTACTTTCGGCATAGTCGTATATCCAGCATGATCGCTCACTCCGCCGGGACTCCCGCCACCTCTGCCGCCGTTCAGGTTCGAGGCCGAAGGTTTAGGACTGGCTTTCAATGGCCACCCGGGTTGGTTTTCCGCTGGGCTCTTCTCGTTTACGTCGCGTGGACTCATCGTTGTGATTGGAGAAGGTGGTTGAAGTCCATTGTGCGTATGTACAGCTACGGGACTGAATTCTCTTAGTCGTCTGGGCTCTATACCTGCAGCTCTCGCTTGCTCTTCGGATTGTTTTTGTTGCAGGCGTTTGGCGTGCGTGGGTAGGAGTTGCTGCTCGGGTGGTAATCGGGGGTCGGGCTTGTACATTGTCGCAAGCCATGGAGCTTCACCCTCTGGCCGATTGATGGCCGTTGCGGGTCGGGGTTCGAGACCGGAGCGTGATTTGGGGCGTGTAGCTGGGGGAACTCTCGAATTAGCGGACGTGGATCGGGTTTTGGACGGTTCGGAGACGTTGCGGAGGGCTGTAGACGCTTTACGGGCGTTGCTTGATTGGACAGGTTTGCTAATAGCGCGCTGCTTGCTTGGGGACGTTGACGGTGAGCTGGCTTGCGCTACATTGGCCGCCGGCGTAGGGGTGCTATTCAATGATTCGCCATGATGTAGTAAGATCTGACTCCCAGCGCTCTGACTACGAGGACGTGGCTTGCTGTATACCAACCCTTCTTCGTCCCAGCTTCCACTTGCACCTCTCGTCCGCGGCAAGGGCGTATGTCTCTCTCTGTGCTCCTGCGGTATTGGCATTGGACTCGAGGTGGGCAACGGGATCCTCGACGAGCTGGAACGAAGGCCTTGCTGTCGGTACATTGACGATGATGATGAGTCATGCGGGTTTGCAGCAATCTCCTCTGGTGTCCTAAGATCGAAATCCAAAGCATTGTCTGGCGTCTCCTCTTGCCGCACGGGCGACCGCACACGCTGTCTTTTGCCTTCCCTTGTTAGAGGCTTCCCGCTTTCTTGCTCGTGGTCTCCGCTCGCGCTTTGCTGCCGGCTGTGCGCTCGACTGTGGCCTCTTCTGCTATTCGACTTGCTGTTCCGTCTTCCACGAAGGCTGCTGTGACGGGGCAGTCTGATCCCAGCTTCTTGCAGCTCATTGCTTTCGATTATTGCCAGCTTGTCTCTATGCACCCACTTTGAGCTTTCCGAATCCTCATCGAAATAGAGGGCTTCTGGTGGCGCAGGATGAGGAGGCGTCTTCTCCCGTGTTTCTATACTGTCAACGGTGCTTTTGGGACGGCCATAGAGATCCAGCAGACTATCCGCCTCACTCCCACTTCTACTGATGTTTGCCTGCGGTGCTCGTCCGCCGCTATTCTTGTAGGGTGCGAGATAGTTGGGATCGCTTGTCGGAGGTAGTTTTGATGTCACCGTTACTTCGTCAGGAACGTCCTGCTGCCGACTCACTAGATGCGTTGCGGCATGAGAGAACTTCGAGGCTCCATTCGCCTGTTGTCTCGAGCTGGGTCTGATGGCGTTGCCGAGTGGCGGGTCCGAGGGTGGGGACGAAGAGAAAGGCTTCGAGAAAGACGTCACCGCTCGCTGTTGCCCATCGACTGAGTCAGCTACAGCCATGATTGTGCATTTACGATTAATGAGCTTTGATGGTCGACTAGCCAGCAATTACATTCCTCTGGCGCAACACCAATACGACGAAAGTGTAGGACGGCTGAGCGAAGGGACTGACCTCTTGACTACTTCGCCGTGCATAGTCCCAGGAACCGGGGTCTTGAAGCACGCCTCCTCCTGTTCTGAAACCTCTGCCGTTGGAAAGTGTAGAAACTGCCGCCATTACTTGTTCTGTTCCCTAGCTCTTGACAGCGCCCTCTCACGAGACCGAATGGGCTTTCAAAGACTTGAATCACCGCCCAAACATCATTGTTATAAAGGGACCACCACCGACGGGTATGCACAGCAATTGATGGGCTTTTATTGAGCTGGCAGCGAGGTTGTTTGCCCAAGCTTCGACCCAACCAACGAGACTTGGTTCACGCAGGGACCCTGGTTTGTGCCCAGTGCTGAAGCGATCACTATCTCTCCTCTCGTCGATATTGCGTGGTCTCCTAGGAGTGGCTGGGAAGGATGTGCGACGGAGAACCGTTGTAGGGATTGGTGGCGCACAAGGAGAATAAGGTCGACTGGGTCATCGCCTCTAGGAGGTAGAATGCAGACAGGATTCAAGCACAACTGGCTACGTGTGTAGTCGAGGACCATGCAAGTGGCTGTTTCGTGAGGTAGGCGCTTCTCGTTCGGCCATTACGATTTCGTCTTGGCGAAATGAAGACCTTCAGGTTGGCCGAGTCTAGCGGGCCTGGGCCGCAGAGGGACTTCAAAACCTCGTGGCAACGAAGACATCCGACGGGCGGAAGTCCGTTGGATACGTCTTGCTCAACCGGAGTGCGTCTGAAAATACGTTACACATGATCTCCTATGTAGGTGGACCCCGGCCATGAGCCCAATGCTTCCCCAGTGTCGCCTCGCTATGCAACGATCCTGATCAATCATTATCCACTTCACAACCTTACTCGCCCATCAGCCGGCCTCCCACCAAACCATCTCCCCATACCCCTCCCTGAGTCCGCTCTGCCACTGTTACCATCCTCCCCACCCATCCACTTTGGCCGTTTACCCAGGTCAGGAAGCCATTCCGGCCTTTCCACAGCGTCGAATGTGTTGCGGACGCGGTGTGCAAAGCCCAGGAAGGCGTTCTCGTCTTCTTCCTCGGCGGCTTGCGTAGCATCCGCTAGCCTTTGCGCTTGGAGCTGGGCGGTGTTGGATCGGACAGGCTGTTGGCGGGCAGTAGAGCTGGTTTCTGACGGAACATGGCTCTGCCGACTGTTGACCTCAATGGGATTGGGATCGCTGTACCCCGTATTACCAGGTGACACTATTGCATTGTGGGACCTTGCAAGGCCCAGGCGAGAGTTGCCATTGAGTTCGCCTTCAATCAGCTCACGACCTTCTCGCCATCCTCCAGCTCCGAGGCCTGGCGAAGTTTCTTCATCATCATCGCCGTCGACAATGCCAAAGCCGACAACTCTCCCAGCCCGTCCATAGAGATTGAAGAGCGTCGCACACACGGGAAGCAGAATGAAAATCGGAAAGAAGTAATCGAACCCCTTTCCAAGCGGCGTGAGATTGATGAGGCTACCTAGGAAATGGTAGAAAGTCGTCTCCCGGTGCACATCCCGAGGTAAGAACGTCACAAAGTTGTAGGCGAGCGGCACTGTCAATTTAGCTACTTGGCCGGAGTACCAGGTTGCGCTTTCGCCATACGTATTCCTAGGTACGATGGCGCGGTTGCCCCAGATCTTAACGTCCTGGAAGCTTGATAGAGTGCAAGCACACATGTACAGAAGCCAAAGGCAAGCCATGATTTGGCCAGCGAACGTGACTTCTCCAGCTCCGTCATTACGGTTGGTGACGACTGTCAGGCTGATGATTGACAGCCGAGGTAGGACGAATTTGATCAACTCGGACCATACAATGAACACTGAAGCCAAGGAAAAGAGAGCGGCGAGGGCGAGACGCATCGCCGGCAAACATTTCGCATGCAGCAGATAACGAGTGTATGGAGTAAGGACCGTCCAACGATTGAGCCTTGTGTCATGCGGCAAGGCTTTGCCGAAGTCGAGCTGCTTGGAAGTCGAGGCATCCATGATGGCTTGGGTCTCGACACTGTCCTGTACTAGCCGATCCCAGGTATCAATGAAACGTACGCGCTTGTGGCGCGCACGAGTCAACTTTCGTGTGAGCTCCGCTAGGTACCGATCAGTCACCACTGCTGGAATCGTCGCGCCTGGTGCATGCGAAGCGCTTGACAGAAACCGAGATTCGGGCAATTGCGACAAGTCAGAGAGCTCCTCGACCCACTCTTCGTGATCTCGCGAAATGGCATTCTTCCGCTTTCGCAACGATGTGAGTTGTGCCTCCAACTCCTCAAGTTCTGTGATGGCCGTCGCCAAGCGATCGTGGACTTTGGGGGCTTGGGTTTGTATCCTACGAAGTCTCCCTGATATATTCGTGTTGCGGATCAGCCTTCGAGGCACTGCAACAAGGCCGTGACCCATGAGGTAGATCGCGAAGACTAGACCCCAGCAGTAGGCCAACCTTGAAGGAGTCAGCCCCACCTATGTGTCCCAAACTTTGTACGTACGCCATGACCAAGGCTTTGACCGATGTTCCGCGGAAGCCATTCTGCAAAAACACATAGATTGCCCCAGTGATGCCACAAGACAGCACGATGAGCTGATATCGCCCATTGGACCGTAGCGAGTATACCATGCGATCTTTAGGTGTTCGATACCCCGAGTCAGCATACTCGCCAAGTAAGGGAAGAATAAGCCTAGCAGACAACTATTAGCTGTAGCTCACTGTTACTGATTGATAGACACTTACCATGTCAAAGCAAAGGTCAGCCAATACGTTATGCGCCATGCGACAAGCAGAACGCCTTCAGGCAGCCATATCCCCCTCGTAGCTTCATCTTCCACCCTCGAGCTCGAAGCAAGATCGATGGGCACGATAAGGATGATACTGGTCGGAAGGGCGATAGCGAGGAAGACGGGTAGGAGTAAGTAGGCAGGGGTCGAGCGAAGCGGTAGGTAATGGCGCAGAAGAAGGAGCACGAGGAGGGAAATGGTAAGGATGGAGAGCACAGCGAAGGCATCGGAACCTATAGACGAGGGCATTGCGGTGGGAATATGGACATGCGTCGTTCAAGCTCACATTTCATGTCTTAAGGCTCTGAGAATTGCTGCTGTGGGCATCATTGATGTTGCTTGCATCATACATGGAGAGTAATGTGCTAGTAAAGTAGACTAGATCGATTTGTGAACTAGGCTCTTAAAGTAGGCTCGGCAGGTCCCGCGAATCACGCAGGCCGCAGGCGTGAGGCGACTTCGTTTAAGCGCGAGCTGTGATGGCGTGCATCATTATTCAGACCAGCGCCAGAAGCCGTCAGACCAGCGAATCGAGCCGTCAGTAGTGCAGATCCTCCGAATATCTCAAGCCTTGATTCTCCCACCTGCTCGAGGATGGAAAAAGTACTTGTGCCCGAAACAGTCCAACACTGAGTAGGGGCCTATGGAAGGAATACTTTCCTAGAAAGGCTTGTTTCGTGACTCGTACATGGTCGGGGTTGGATGTTGCCAGCTGGGTACTGAGATGAATGTTGCCAGGCAAAGTCGTTGACGGGCGGTT
>JAABUJ010003939.1_pt1 | contig 16090 bp, 14 predicted proteins | sample 5559131 | NCBI WGS metagenome assembly JAABUJ01 (sample SAMN10711875, study PRJNA513366) | rock metagenome | isolation source: Antarctica rocks | place: Antarctica: Victoria Land, Mt New Zealand nord | collected 2016-01-07 | reverse complement strand
CTACCACGCTTTACGCTGCCCTCAATGCCCTCAAGTCGCCGACCACCAATATTATCACCTGCGAAGACCCTGTGGAATATGAGCTGGAAGGCATCAGCCAGTCCGCCGTCAACGACCGTGCCGGGCTGACATTTGCGCGGCAGCTCCGGGCAATCCTGCGCCAAGACCCGGATGTTGTCTTGGTGGGCGAGATACGCGATCAGGAAACCGCCGAGATTGCCTTCCGCGCCGCGCTGACCGGCCACCTGGTGCTGTCCACATTGCACTGCAACGAGGCGGCGGGTGCCCCAAGCCGCCTGCTGGACATGGGCGTGCAGCCGTTTTTGATCGCGTCCACATTGATTGGCGTTGTCGCGCAGAGGCTGGTGCGGCGCTTGTGCCCGCATTGCCGCCGCGAGATTGTGCCGGACACCGAGTCGCTGGCTTTGTTCCGCGAGATGGGGGTGCCGATCCCGCCTGTGATGCGCTTGTATGAGCCGAATGGCTGCCTTCAATGCGGCAAGACAGGCACCAAGGGCCGCCTTGCTGTCCACGAGGTGATGGTGGTCAACAACCGCATTCAGCGCCTGATTATGGAGCGCAGCGAAACGGGTGTGCTGCACCGGGAGGCGATAGAAAGCGGCATGTCGCCGATGATCTACGATGGCCTGGAGAAGGTCAGCCAGGGCCTGACCTGCATGGACGACATCATTCGCAAAGTGGGCTTGCCTGCCGAAATGTGACGCTCAGCAATTATTCTTGTGACGCTCAGCAATCGCTCCGTGATGCTCAGCACTCACTTTTGTGACGCCCCAGAAATAAAAACGCCGCCTGCCGGACTAATCCGGCAGGCGGCTTTTCGTTGGCCCCAGATTAGTGGGGGGTATGGGCCTTGATCTCATGGTGAGTGCCGACGCCCACGCCCAGGCCGGCGAGGGTTGGGTGGCGCTCAGCGAAGTTGAGATGCTTGCCGTGCATCTTGGCGTTGCGGGCCGCCACTTTCAGCGCATGGTGGGTCGCCACGCCGGCAGCGATGCCGGTCATGGTGGGGTGCCGCTGAATAGGGTTCAGGTGCGGCTGAGCCGTCTGTGCGAATGCGGGCGCGGCGAGCGCCAGCACGGCGGGGATCAAAGCCATCAACGGCTTGCGGTTGCGAATAGTCATTGTTATCGTTCCTCCGTGTTTTAGAGCGACAATAAAGCGCGTAAAGTTCCCCTGGATGCGTCGCCTGCAATTTTTGTTGTCCCCTTTGTTTTTCCTCAGTAAACCTATCTGCAATCAAGCTTTTCTGTGCCGAAGCGGCAGCTTTTTGCTTTTCGCCTCGTTTGCGCCTGTCAGCCGCGTCGCGAGCGGGAAACAAGCGCGTGCCGAGCCGCTCCCAACGACGGAAGAAATTGTTCCGTCGTTGGGACAGGCTCCAAACGAGTGTGCAATGGCTTGGCAATGCCCAGGCGACAAGGAAGCAAAACCTAATCTTCAAGAACACTCCGACGCCGCCTGCCCCTGAGTCGCTTGGCGGCTGTTTGTTGACAGTCGTTGACAGAAACGGGTACAATTAACGTGTGCGAGTTTCCCTTCCATCATTGATTGGCTTGACCACGGCGCAGATTAAAGAGCAGCTCGCCGCCCTGGGCCTGCCCGCCTACCGGGGTGCGCAGGTGGCCGACCGGCTGTACCGGCGCATTCAGCCCGGACAAAACGGCGGCGTGGACAGCGCGTTCGCCGACATGGGCTTTCTGCCCGCGCCCGCCCGCAGCCTTCTTGCCCAGCATTTTGGGCCTGCCCCGCTCGTGCCCGGCGAAGTCCACACCGATTCGCGCGATGGAACCACCAAGATATTAGCCCATCTCACGAATGGCGGCAGCCTGATTGAGTGCGTCCTATTGCCGGACAGCCGCCGCGTGTCCGTGTGCTTGTCCACGCAGGTAGGCTGCCCAATGGCGTGCGCGTTCTGCGCGACAGGCACGCAGGGGCTGACCCGCAACCTCTCGGCAGGCGAGATTGTCGCGCAGTTTCTGCTGCTGCAATCGCGGTCGGAGCGGCGCATCTCGCATATTGTGCTGATGGGAATGGGAGAGCCGCTGCTGAACTATGACGCGACTTTGCAGGCCATCCGCCTCTTAAACAGCGAGTGCGGCATTGCCATGCGCCACATTACGCTGTCTACCGTGGGCATTGTCCCCAACATTGACAAGCTGGCGCAGGAGAACCTTCAGCTTACGCTCGCCGTGTCGCTGCACGCGCCCACCGACGATCTGCGCTCGCGCCTCGTTCCTGTCAACAAGACTTATCCGCTGGCCCGCCTGATGGACTCGTGCCGCGCGTATGCGCAGGCCACGCACCGGCGGCTGACATTTGAGTATGTGCTCCTGCGCGAAGTCAACGACCGGCCCGAAGATGCGCGCGCACTGGCTCAACTACTCAAAGGCATGCCGTGCGCAATCAACATCATCCCCTACAACCCCACGGCTGTGTTTGAGCCGTTCGCCCGCCCTGAACCCGCGCGCATTCTCGCGTTTCGCACTCTCTTGGAGCAGGCCGGCCTGACAGTCACCCAGCGCAAAGAGCGGGGGCAGCAAATCGCCGCCGCCTGCGGACAGCTTGTCACCGAGGCCGCCCGCCGCCGTCCGCCGGGGCACGAGCTGCCTGTACTGACGGGGGCCGCCTGACATGGAACCCGCGCCTGCCGCCGCCCCCCTGGAAGCTTCGCTCGCCGCCCCAAACAGCAGCCTGCCCCCCGAAGACAACAGCCTGCTTTTGGAAGATGCGCCCACGAATGCCGACGCTTCCCCCGCCCCTGCGGAGCCTCTGGGGAAGGGCGGCAGCGAGGGCGATGCGCCTGCCGCCGAAGAAGACACGCCTCCGCCCGCCCCGGAAACAGTTCATGCGTGGCTGGCGCAAATCAAAGCCGCCGCCATACTTGCCCTGCTGCGCGAGCCGGACTTCGCGTATATCAGCATGAACGCATTTGCGGGCGTGCGCGTCAACGCAACCAATTACGCCCTGCCCCTGGTGCGCGGGCGTCTGGTGCGCGAAGCGGTCAAGAATGACAAGTTCGCCGAGAAACTCCAAAGTTTAGCCAGCGCCGCCGCCGCTCCGCCCCCGCCCCGCCCCGAAGCTCCCCTCCCCGCCTTGCCTTTGGCCCGTGATGTTCCCGCCCCGCCGCCCCCGCCCACCGACCGCGAACTCTTGCGCGCGGAGCGGGAGCGCGGCAAGACCGTGCGCGTGGAGCGTGACGGCGCGCGGCTGGCCCTCGCCGATGCGCAGGCCGCCCGCGAGCAGGCCACCGACGCGCAGCACCAGGCCGAAGCCGCCCGCGCCGAGGCCGAGCGCTTGGCAGCAGACATGGAAAAGGAAATGTCTCGCCTGCGCCGCCGCGTGGAGCGCCTCAAGGAAGAAGCGCTGAGCCTGAGCGCCGAGCGCGATACGCTGCGCAAGTCTCTGCGGCAGGCCTTGTCAGAGCCGCGCCTGGCCCCAGAGGGCGGCGGCGAGGAGCCTCAGCCTCCGGCTTCCTCGTCCGCGCTGTGGCAGGAGGCCGCCCAGCACCTGCTGCACCGCCGCCGCTACGATATGGCCCTGATGCTGGCCGAAGAAGTGCTGCGCCTGGACGCCCGCAGCGCTGCCGCCCTGGACATGGCCGCGCAGGCACACGAGGCCCGCCAGCAGGACGCATTGGCCGCCCCGTTTGTGCGCGCTTTGCTGGAACAGGCCATCAGCGAGGGACGCCTGGCTGACGCTGCCGATGCCTGGCTGCGCGGGCTGCGCCTCGCCCCCACTGCCGATGGGGAAAAGCCGCTGCGTGCTTTGCTGCGCGCCCTGCGGCCCGACGATACGGCAGGCATTCGGCAAATGCGCGTCACGCTGAGCCGCCTGCAAGGCATAGCTCCCCAGTCCCACACTCTTGTGGTGGAACAAATCACGCGCCTGGCTTCCCCGGCCCTCGCCGAAGCCCTGATGCCGCCGCCCGGCGCGCTGACATTGGACGACCCGCTGCCGCTCGGCCTGCCGCTGGCCCTGTCCGCGCGCGCTCTCTTGGAGGCCATAGATACGGGCGACGATCTGCTGATAGGCGAGGCGCGCGAGGCCTGGGCGCGCCTCGCGCCGGGCGGCGAGGATGCCGAGCGTGTCCGCCTCGCCCTGGAACGCGCGGCTGGCGACGACCCCTCCCTTTTGCAGCCCCTGCTGCGCGCCCCGCGCGGCCCGGTTCTCGTTGATGCCAGCAATGTTGCCCTGCACGGCCAGGAGATGCTTGCCCGGCCTCGGCCCCGCTTGCGCGCCTTGCAGGCCATGCGCCGTGCCCTGCTGCGCCGTGGTTGGTTCCCTGTTTTCACCATTGGCGATGCCAACCTGCCCCACCATATTGATGAACCTGGCGTGCTGGCCGACCTGCGCGCCCGCCGCGTTGTCCGCCTGGTAGACAGCGGCACCCAGGCCGACGAGGCCCTGCTGCGCGAGGCCAAGCGTTTGTCCGCGCCCCTAGTTACCAATGATTACATGACCGATTGGGACCCGCAGGGCACTGTTACCAAGATACGCTACACGTTTTCCCATACGGGCGATGTCTGGTTTGACCAGTAGCCCGCCCTTCAACTCCCCTTTGCCATGACACTGGAAGAACAATTTTCCCGCTTGATCCTGCTGCTGCAACTGCTTGAACGCGAGCCGTGGACATGGGATGCCGCCGGTTTGGAGCAGAAGTTTGACGTGTCCCGCGCTACCATTGAGCGCGACATCGCCGTTTTGCGCCAGTGGGGACAGGTACGGCGCAAAAACGGCAAGTTTGGGCTTGCCGAGATGAAGTTCCTGCCAACCTCGTTTTCCCCGCCCGAAGCCCTCGCCCTGCGCCTCGCAGGCACCGCGTTTGAGTCGCAGGCCGGAGCGGTCTACAAGGACGCGCTGGCCTCGGCCCTGCGCAAGATTGACCTCGCCCTGCCCCGGCGCACGGCCCTTGAAATCAAGAAAACAGGAGAGCGCGTTTCGGTTCGCCTGCCGGTGGTGCGCGATTTTGCCGCCCGCACCTACCACGGTTTGCAGGAAGCCACTTTGCATCACCACCCTGTAGACATCACTTACCGCTCGCGCACCCGCGCCGAGCCTACCAAGAGGCGCGTTGATCCTTACGGCCTGACCTACAAAATTGGCGCGTGGTACCTGGTCGGCTGGTGCCATCTGCGGCAGGGCATCCGCACATTCGCGCTGGATCGCATTCGGTGGCTGCGCATCGCCGAGGAGGCCCGCTTCCAGTACCCCGCCGACTTTGACCTGGCTGAATGGCTGGCAAAAGGCTGGCAGTTACAGGCGGGCGGCGAGCCAACCGAAGTGGTCATCCGCTTTGACCCCGAGATCGCCGACTGGATTGCGGGTGGTCAGTGGCATCCTGCCCAGCGCCTGGAAAAGCAGCCCGACGGCACATTGCTGTTCAAAGTCACTGTGAGCGGCTATGAGGAAATGCTCTACTGGGCCTTGTCGTTCGGCGCACAGGCCGAAGTGCTGGAACCCGCGCCCCTGCGCGCCGCCGTCGCCGAAGCGGCCCTGCGCATGACCGCCCGCTACCAAACTTCCTCCGCCCCGGCTTAGCGCGCCGTTGTCTTGCGGGTGTTGTATGGGCGTCGCCTGGCTGTTTTTCTCGCTTGCTGAGCCTGTCCCAACGACGGAAGATTTTGTTCCGTCGTTAGCATGCGCTGGAAAAGAGAGCAGGACGAGTGGGCAAAGGCTTTAAGAGTCCCTGTCCCCGTGCTTGGGAGGGACTCCGAAAGCCGCCAGCAAAAAAAGCCCCGTCGGTGACGGGGCTTTTTCGCGTAATCAACAACCAACGGGCGGCAAGAGGGCTATTCGGGCGAGACTTTGCCGGAAGCCAGCAGTTTGTTCCAGATTTCGTAGTCGGTGCCTTTTTTGGGAACCAATAGCTCGTCATGGATTTCCTCTTCGCCATGCGCTACGAGTTCGCCGCGCTGGGGAAAGCGCAGGTCGCAAAAGATGTCGCCCTGCGCGAGCCGCGTGCCTTGCGGGACAACAAGCAGGCGGCGCAATTCGTCCTTGTGCCAGTCGGGCAGCAGGTGATAAACCTCTTTCACGTCGCTGGCTTCCTGCGGCTCCGAAGCTTGGCGCATCATGCCTGCCTGGCCGGTGTGGTTGTCGCCGTGCAGAACGGCGTCGTTCACAGCGTCGGCGGCGCGGGCGTCTTCCCGCGCTTCCTTGTGCTCGTGCTTCATGGCATCAAACTGATGCTTTTTCTCAATATCCTGGGGCATGGGTTAACTCCTTGGGGTTTATATGGGTCTTTACCCGGCGCGCAGGGGCGGTAAACAGGGGTTCAGGCGGCGACCAGAACAATGCCCTTGACCACGCGGACGGGCAGAGACGGCAGCGGCGAGGGCGGCGGCCCGCCAATGTTGCGTCCCGCCATGTCAAACCTGCCGCCGTGGCAGGGGCATTGGAACTGCTTTGCACCCGCGTTCCAGGCGACCGCGCAGCCTTTGTGCGTGCAAATGGCTGAGAGTGCATGAAACGCGGAAGGGCTGTTTCCAGCCGCGATGCGCTGCACAAAGATCGGATGCCCACCGGGCAGCGTCACAGGTTTGACCGCGTGCAGGGCAAACGCGCCGGCTTTGCCGGCAGGAACAAAGGCGCGGGACGCGGCCTGTGCCTCTGCGCCGTGAGGCAGCAACGCGGACGCGCCGAGAACGGAAAGGGTGCGCAAAAAAGCGCGGCGGGTCAGGGCCTCGTTTATCAAAGCTATCCTTTCAGGGCCGAAGTGATGGCATTGGCAAGGTCCTCTGACGGCCCATCGTAGCCGACAAAGCTTTGGGTAATCTTGCCGTCTTTGCCGATAATATACTGCGTCGGGATGCCGGAAACATTGTAGGCATTGGTGACCCGTTTTGCGTCCGGGCTGGGGTCAAAAGCGAACGCGATGCTGCGGAACGCGGCGTGCGCGGGCAGCCACTTGTCAAAGGCAGGCTTGGTGTCCCACACATTGACCGCGAGGACAACCACGCCCTGGGGTGCAAACTGCGCAGCGACAGATTGGGTGTGCGGCAGGGACTGCTGGCACGGCCCGCACCAGGTGGCCCAAAAGTCCAGCACGACCACTTTGCCCTTGTAGTCGGACAAGTGGACGGGCTTGCCGCTTTTGTCCTGCACAGCGAAGTCGGGGGCGAGTGTGCCGTTCGCCAGCAATACGGGCTGGGCGGGCGGAGTGTCGGCCACCACTTCTTTGGCCCCGGCAGGCGGCACAAACACAAAGCGCGATGCGGGGATAACGGGGTTAATCTTCCAGTCAGTAAAGTTAGTCTGAATAAAAAGCACAGGTCTGCCGCTGGATAAATCATAACTTGATTCTTGCTGGAGTAAATGCGTCTTAGTATCCATCCAACTTCTATCGATGAAACGATGCCCCACAGGCGAATACTGTTGAAACAGCAAGGCAGGTTTACCGTCCAGCATTGTCCGCACAGGTTTGCCTGACGGCAATATCTCCAGGTCATGCCGTAGGTCATGCCGTTCTTTAGAGCCAGGGCCAGCACCGGCAGGAAGTTTGGTATACTGGAGCTTCGCGGGATGATACAGGTAAGTTTGCACTCCATCACTGACGGCAAACCCGCCGTCCACGGCGAAGTCCTCGCTGGAGGAATGCACGTCCGCACGAAACTTGCTGCCTTGATACTGTATCCGGAGGGTGCCGACGACAACCAATTTGCCTTGCGTGTTGGGACGCAATTGGGTTTCAGTTACGCTGAACGACTTGGCATTGACAAGAACAGGGTTAAGACGCGGGGCTTGTGCAGGCGTTGTGGGGGTGGCAGACGCGGCGACGGCTGGCAGGCTGGGGGCAAGCAAGGCGGCGGCAAGGGCGGCAGCGGGCAAACTAATCTTCATGGAACAATCCTCCTGATGCGTGGGTCTGTAATAAGCGAAAGTAAGAGGTCCCCCCGCCCTGTTCCCCGCTATGGAGGCCCTGCGACTAGGGGCAATTCTGGGGAGCCGGATGAAGACAAGAGCGACAAGGGCCACAACCATTCCTATTCCTAGTTCCCCAAACTTGGGGCGGAGGGGCCTGCTTCGGCGGGTTTGGCGGACGCACTACGGGCAAGCAGGGTATCCAGCAGTTTCGGCAGGGACGCTTCCAAATCCTCGCTGGGGTCGTAGCCGTTAGACACGGCGCGGATGCGGCCTTTCGCGTCCACAACAACAAGCAGGGGAATGCTGTCCACGCCGTAGCGCGCGGCGGCCTCATGGCGCACATCAGCGAGCAAGGGGAATGTCAAACCGTTGCGCTGGGCAAAAGCGTTGATGGCGGCAGGGGTGTCGTCCGAGTTGATGCCGTAAAACGCCACCCGGCCCTTATACCGCTCTGAGACGCGCTGAAGGTGGGGCAATTCTTGTTTGCATGGCCCGCACCACGTCGCCCAAAAGGAAAACACGACCGGATGCAGGCGGGCCTGGGCACGCAAATTGACCGCCTGCCCTGTGCGGGCATCGGGCACGGTCCAGTCAGGGGCGGGCGCAACTTTGGCGGCAGGCAGGGGCGCAAAGGCCGCAGAGCCGTCATCGGCGACCATATTAGAGCGGACACTGGTAAATAGAAAGCCGAAGGCAACGACAACCAGCAGGATAACGGTGGTGAGTTTGGCGCGTTCCATCAGGTTAGTTACGGCGGGCAGCAGCGGGACGTTCCCGGCGCAGAGCGGCGACGGCGTGCAGGTCGGCGGTGAGCGTGTGCTCCTGGCGCACGGTGAAAAAGAGAAAGCGCGGGGCATGAAGATTGTAGTCGGCCAGGCGCACCACGAACCGCACGGCGAGGTGCAGGCCGGGCAGGCCGCCCGCGCCGGTTTCGCGCGTGACGTCAACCGGAGCTAGAACAGGCTGTGTCACGCCGTGCAGGGTCAGGGTGCCCTGCGCGAGAACATGGGCCGTCTGCCCCGGCAGCAACGGGGCGACGGGCGGCGCAAGGCGCGTCAGCCGGAACGTCGCGGTGGGGAACGTGTCGGTTTGCAGCACCAAGCGTCGCATGTTGGAGTCGCGCAGGCTGCTGCCCGTCGCCAGCGACGACAGCTTTACGCTAAACTGCGCCGTGGCCTGAGCCGGGGCAGCATCGTCAAACTGCAGCATGCCCGAGACTTGATTGGTGCGCCCGCTATAATGCTCGGTCTGCGTGGAGGCATCAAACCGAGCCATCTGCAGGGGGCCAGGCACGACAATATAGGTAACTGGCGCGCAGAGCGCGGGCGCACCGAGGGCGGCAAAGCAAAGCGCAGAAGCGGCAGTGAAAGCAAGAGGCCAGCGTGTGTGTGCCATGCCCACAGCATACCGCATTTGCAAGCCAATAGGCATACGCAGGCTAGGAGAAGATCAGCCGCACGCGGTACGACATGTAGTCTATGGCGTTTACCAGGAGAATGAGAAAGAAGATAATGACACCTGCATCCGGCCACTTGTATAGATTGATGGCGTTGAGCAGCGCCGACCCCAAGCCGCCCGCGCCGACAATGCCCACCACAAACGAGTCTTTGATGTTGTACTCTAGAGAATACAGCATGTTGGACAAGTAAAGCGGAAACACCTGCGGCATCATGCCATAGACAAACACTTGCGGCGCGTTGCCCCCCGCCGCCCGGACAGCCTCAATTGGGCCAGTTGCAACGTTCTCCAGCCCCTCGGCATACAGCTTGGACAGGGAGATAAAGGTCACAAACGAGATGGCTGCCGCCCCTGCCGATGCCCCCAGCCCGATAAACGAGACGGCCATGAGCGCATACACAATGGTCGGAATGGCGCGGGCAACGTTGAGGAATGTCTTAAGCAGGGCGCTCAGGGGCCGGGGCACCGCCCCTGTCCTGGCGGCGAGGAACGAGACGGGAAAGGCGAGCAAGGCCCCGACAGTCGTGCCGACAATCGCCATCTGAATGGTGGTAATCAATGGCTCCCACAGGTCAGGCAGGAGCTTAAGGTCGTAGCGCCAGTCCGCATGCGTGTGCGGGAACAGGTGCTTTAATTGCTCCGACTGGCGCTGAACACCAACGCCCAGGTGCGAGAAGTCAAATTGCAGCCCGATAAACGACCAGGCGACGAGCGCTACAGCCGCCAACAACCCCAGGATGTTCAGGGCGGGCGCAAACAAAGACGGGCGAGGCGCGCTGCCATAGACAGGCGGGGTAGACGGGGAAGAAGGCGGGGCAAGGCGTGTGGACATAACAGGTTATGGCAAACAAAGGCAGGCAAAGCACGCCTGCGCTACACAGCCGCCAGAGGGCGAGCAAGGTTAGGACGCTGCAGCACATCGGCAATGGCGGCTTCGTCCAAGGCATTGGGGGCGGCGTCAAACGTCAATCGCCCCTGCTTGAGGCCGACGATGCGGGTGCAGTAGCGCTTGGCAAGCGGCAGGTCGTGCATAGACAAAACCACAGTCACGCCTTTGTCGCGGGCCAGAGCTGCGATTAAATCCATAATCTCATCTTTGGTGAGCACGTCTAGATTGGCGGTTGCCTCGTCGGCCAGCAGGATTTCTGCGCCCTGCGCCATCGCGCGGGCAATGGCAACCCGCTGCTTCTGCCCGCCGGACAAGTCGCGCACCCGCCGCCGCTCCAGCCCTTCCAAACCGACCTGCGCAATGCAGTCGCGGGCGAGCTGAACGTCTGCGCGGGCAAAGCGATGCAGGCATGACGGCAGGGTTGGGGTGTAGGCAAGCCGTCCAATCAGCACATTCTTCAGCACAGACAGCCTGTCCATGAGATTAAACTCCTGGAAGATCATGCCGATGCGCCGCCGCAGCCCGCGTTTGTCCCGCTCGGACAAGGCCCGCACATCCTGCCCGAAGACCCGGCACACGCCCCCCGTCGGGGTGACCAGGCCGTTAAGGCAGCGCAGCAATGTGCTTTTCCCCGCCCCGGACAGCCCGATCAGGCCGACAATCTCGCCTGCCTGCACATGCAAATCCACGCCGCGCAGGACAGGCGCTCCGCTTTTGTAGGCGTGGTTTAAGCCTTCAATGGTGATAACTTCAGGCATGAGGGCCAGAGGATTTCTTTTGGCGCAGGCTTACTTCTTTTGGCTGTCCAGGGATTGCAGATTGAGGCCAAGGATGGTGGCCTTCTTGCGCACCGAGTCAAACAGGTGGTCGTCGGCAGGCACGACTTTGTCCCACGGGATAGTATTCAAGGCAGACTTGCCGTCCGGGTCGGTGTTGATGCTCGCCATGGCCTGCTGAAGCTTGGTAATCGTGGCCGGGTCCAGGTTGCCGCGCGCGACAATCATGCCGTTCGGGATCGGGTCGGTGGTGGCGATAATCTTGAACTGCTTCACTTTGCTCTGGTCTACCTGCTTGGTCACCGGGTCGGTGAACGCGGTTTCAATGCCGGTTTCGTAGGTTGCGCCGCCTGCTGCCTGGCTGTTCATCACCGCCATGACCCCGGCGTTCCCGGCGATGTTGACCGCTTTGATGTCTTTGTCCGGGTTCAATCCCGCTTCTTTCATCAGGCCTGCCGGGTACAAATAACCCGAGGTGGACGTGCGGTCGGCGAACGCAAAGCTCTTGCCGCGCAGGTCTTTGACCGAGTTAATCCCCGAATCGGCCCGCACGAAAATGATGCCTTTGTAGGTCAGGCTCTTGTGAAAGTACGGCATCGCAATTGGCACCAGCTTTTCGGGCGTATGGGCAAACTGCTGCACGGCGAGCACATACGAGAGCGGGTTGAGATAGGCAACATCAATCTGGTCGGACTGCAAGGCCTGCAACACCCCGGCATACGCGGGCGTGACAAACACTTCTCCCCCGGAGCGCCCCGCTTTGGTGCCCGTGTACGAAGCGAACGGCTTGAATGCCGTGTTGATTTTGTCCACGTCTTCAAAGGGAATAATGCCGACTTTGAGCGGCGTTCCGCCTGTTTGGGCCGAGGGCGAGCCGCCGCTGGGCGATGATGCTTCTTTGTGCGAACAGCCGGGCAGGACGGCAAGCGCGGTCAGCAGGCCGAGCAGAAGGGGGCGAAAACGGGTCGTTGTCACGGGCAGGTATCCTTGTCGGGCGCGCTTGTTTCTGGGCAAAGGCAGGCTCCGGCCTGCGGGAACAATCGCGCCGGGCGCGCAAAACAAATGCGCCGAGCGCGCAAAACACACGCACAGCGGGCGCCGCAGGGGTATACTTTGAAGCATTGTTTTTCGCCGTTAGTTTTGATTGCCCTCGTCTTTCTCAGGAGCCAGTTTCGTTATGCCAAACATCAAGTCTGTTATTAAAGACGTCAAACGTTCACGCGCGCGCCAGATGCGCAACCAGGCCGCCAAGTCTCAGATTAAGACTTATATGAAGAAATCCCGCGCGGCGATTGCCGACACTGCCGCCCAGCCTACCGATGTGAGCGCCAGCGTTTCCAAGACCGTCAGCGTGATTGACAAGGCCTGGAAGCGTGGCATCATCCACAAGAACGCCGCCGCCCGACGCAAGTCGCGCTTGATGAAGTCTGCCGCCAAAGCCGCGCAGGCCTAGTTTCCTCTTTATTTCTGCCCCTCGTTTGTTTTGCTGTCCGCCCTTCTTCTAACCTATAGGAGAAGGGCTTTCGGCGTTTTAGGCGGGGCGTCATTCCCCTCGGCACAAATCCACTACCAAGAGGCGCAGGTTGGCGGCAGGGTCATCGCCCGGCGCGCGCAGGCCCAGCGCCTTAATTGGGGCCATGCCCTTTAGTGCCATGTCGCTGGTCAAAACGCGGGCCAGCGCGCTTTGCAGACCCGGATAAGTCCAGGCACGCCCCTGCTCCTGCAAACCGCGCAGCAGGTACGACTGCCGCACCGTCAGGCCCACCATCTCGCCGGACAGCAGGGTCTGCACATCCGGGGGCAGGCCATTGCGCACCCGGTCGCCCGTCAAACGCTTGTCGGCCAGGAACTTCGCCCCCCACACCATCCGCAGATGCCGGGCGAGCATGACAAACGTGCGCGCGGCAACCCCGTCCGGCTTGTCCCCCGCGCCCAGCATTTCATCGGCTAAGCCGAGCGCGCGGCCCGCGTCTTTGTGGCCGACAGCGTCCAGCAAGGCGAAGATATTCTCTTCTGCGCTTTCTGTTCCAATCGCGGCGGCATCGGCGCGCGTGATCTGCTTGGCGTCGCCGACATAGGCCAGCGCTTTCTCCAGCTCGTTGACCAAAACGTGGATGTCGCCGCCTTTGCCCCCGCCGCCCCGGTCGGATGCGGTCGCTGTGGCCCGCTTGAGTATCAATTCTAAAGCGTCGGGGGCGATAGTTTTGCCGCGCGACTTGACCAAGGCGGCGGCGCGGGCCTTGAGGTCAGCGGGGGCCGGGGCGTCGCACAAAACCGTGGCCCCGCTCTTGGCAATCGCCCCCGCAAGTTTTGCCCCCAGCGTTTTTCCTTTGACTTTGCCCGCTTCATACTCGGTTGCGCCTGCAACAAGAACCAGGCACGTCTGCGCGCCGAGAGTGGCAATCCCCGCCGCCAGCATGTCCTGGTCTTCTTTGCCCAGCCTTTGCACATTGGTGACCACCACGACGCGCCGCTCGGACAGCATCGGCGCGCCCCCCGCCGAGGCGAGAATGCGGCGCGCTAAATCCTCGTCGCCCGCACCGGTCGGCGGCACGTCAATTTCTTCGCGGTCAAAGTCCGCCATGCCTGCGTCAAGCAGGGGCACGGTGAGCTTTTGCACGGCTTCGCGCTTGAGAGCGTCATCGCTGCCGGTGAATAGGTACACGCGCGCGATGGGGCTGGGAAAGCCTTTGGCGGCGAGACTGGCGTAGTTGAGTTCCATAACGGTAGTTTCTTTAAGGAGGCGCAGAGTCCCTCCCCCGTGCATCGGAGTCCCTCCCCCGTTTCGCTTAGGCTCAACTTTCCCCTCCCCTTCAGGGGAGGGGAAGCCTGAGTTTTACGAAGGCGGGGGAGGGACTCCTAACGCTTGCCTATGGGGTTTCGCGCCCCTTTCCAACGCAAACCAACGATGGACGGTTTTCTTCCGTCGTTGATACGCGCGGGTAACGACTACGAAACGCCCAGGCAATGCCGGTGCAGCAAAGGCTAATCCAAAGGCGGGACGCCGCGCAAACGGCGTCGCCACTGCGCGCGGCGGGCGCGGGCGGCGCTTTGCGAGACCTTATGGGCCAGACGGGCCGCCGAGACCGGGTCGCCGCCCACCGCGCCGCCGTAGCGGGCGGCGACAAACTGCGCGGTGAGGGCACGAAAGGCATCGGCGGCGAGCGGAACACCCAGGGCGGCTTCGCGCGCGGCCAGCAGCGGCGTAATGCGGGCCTCATATTCGGTGGGCGTCTCGGACGCGCGGCGCGGCAGGCCGAGCGCTGCCAAAGAGTGCGTCATCAGCGCGTACTGGCGTCCCAGGTCGGTGCGGGCGCGGGCGGCAGGAGACTTGGGAATGCGAGCGGCACGGCGGCGGGGGCGGCGATTGTAAATCTCGGTTTTGGCGACATAGCCGAGGCACAAAGCGAGGGCCGCGCCGAGGACAAAGGGCAGAGGGCCGTTCGCCGCCGCCCACAGGCGGGCACGCTGCCAGAGGCTCGCGCGCGCAGACGCCCCGCCTGGAATGGAGCCGTCCGTGTGGGAACCTACCGTGGGGTCAAAGATCAGCCAGCCGTCGCCGGGGAAGTACACTTCGGCCCACGCGTGCTTGTCCATTGCGCGGATGTCGTAGCCGCCGGTTTCGACTGCCGCGCCCGGCGCGAAGCCGGTGGCGAGGCGGGCGGGAATGCCTGCCGTGCGGCACAAAACCACCATGCTGGACGCGAACAGGTCGCAGTAGCCGCGCCGCGTGTCGCTGAGGAACGCATGCACATGATCCTGGTCGGGCGGCAAAGCGTCTACAGTCAGGGCGTAGGTGCAGCGGGCGGTAATCCAGGCTTGCAGGGCCAGTGCCTGGTCCAGCGGCGAGCGTCGGGCCAGGGGCAAATCGCGCAGAGCTTCCCGCACGGCTTCTTTGAAATAGGCCGTGTCGGCAGGACTGGTCACCGTGCTGGCGGGCGGGGACAGATAAAGGCGCTGAATAGGAACAGAGTAATTGGTGCCGTCCCGGCGCAGGCGCACCTGAGCGGCGGGGTCGGCAGGGTCGGGGGGCGCAGCAGACACGACCGAGTAAGTGCCGCGCACCGTCCGCCCGTCCAGGTTCAGGCTGCCGTCGCGAGCAAACTGCGGGCTGGCCCTTTCATCGGGATCATACACCAGGGAGCGCGGCTCATCGGCATAGTAAAACTGCGAAGTGTCGCCTTTGATGTCAATAGTCGTCGTGATCTTGGTGCGCAGGGTGCTGGTGCCGAACGCCCGCCCCTCGCCCAGCACCCAGGTGGTCGGCAGGCCATAGATGTGCCCGGCATCGGTGGCTTCCTGCCAGTCTAGGGGGAACGCATTGCGGCGGGTGCTTCGCCAGCCGGCCCCGGTGTACAGGTCATACGTGCGTCCGCGCCAGTAGTGAGGCTGATTGTCGGTGGGCGCGGCGTGCATGACTACATCGGGCGAAGTCGGCCACAAGGTGCCGCGCCCAATGTCCAGGCCTGCATCATCGGAAAAGCGCTGCCCGGCGAGAGCGAGCGTCGCGCCGGCGTCGCCGCGCTCTCCGACCAATTGGCGAATGGCCTGCCCCAGCGACAGCGAGGACAGCATGGCCCGCAAAGGCACCACGAGGACAAGCCCTGCGCCCAGCACCAGCAGCGCAGACACGGCGGACAGGCCAATCTGGCTTTGCAGCACACGCATGGGGCGGGCACGCTCCCGCACCGATGCGCTGGCCCAGTTCTGGAGATAGTTCTGGTAAACCAGGAGAAAGATCATAGCCAGCACGAACAGGCAGAAGAAAAAGACCGTGGAGTTGTTGACGTTAACGCTGCCTGTCAGGCCAATCATGGCCGCAGTCAGCACGCACGAAAACAGCACCACGTCGCCGCTCACCACTGTCCACGACCAAAAAACTGCACTCCACATCAGGCCCGCCGCCAGCCTGTCCTCGGTCTTATCCGCGCCTGTGATGTACCAGGAGATGTTCTGCCCAAAGACCTGTCCCTGCAGCACCCACTCGCACACCACTGCGCCAATCAAGACCAGGCACGCAATCTCAATCACGCGCGGCTGCACCTTGAGCGCGCGGCAGGCGAGCGAGAACGCAAAGCCGAGCAAG
>JAABUJ010003938.1_pt1 | contig 16090 bp, 11 predicted proteins | sample 5559131 | NCBI WGS metagenome assembly JAABUJ01 (sample SAMN10711875, study PRJNA513366) | rock metagenome | isolation source: Antarctica rocks | place: Antarctica: Victoria Land, Mt New Zealand nord | collected 2016-01-07 | reverse complement strand
AATTGGCTTTTAATACAATTTAACTGCAGTCAATCTATACAGCTTGATTACAGTTAATCTGCTTATCTTTTTTTAAATATTTTACTTAGCATCAGAAAGAAATTCATAATCTTTAATGAAGTAAAAGTTATTACAAAGAAAGTACTTAATAAAGTAATAAGAAAAATAATTACTGTTTAAGTTAAATGATCTACAATAGTGTTGCTTAATATTAGCTACATAGTAATTCAATGAACTGCAGTTTTAATTTTATTAAATATTAATCTTCTTTTTATTTATCTACTCACAAGACAATAATAGTCTCATCAGTCTTAAGCTATATCTTTTTTTTAAAGCTTTTATAAATTTCTTTTAATGTCTAAATTGTTCTAAGCATTAATGACATTGTAGATCTCAATATATTTAACTAATAGCACTTAAAGCAATGTTTAAAACTGTTGTTCTAATTTGAACAACTTAATTATATTAAATTGAGTTGCAGCAATCTTTTTACTAAATTTACTTAAATAAATTTATATTTCTTTAATGAATATATTCTCTGACATTTTATATTTAACAAACTTCATTAAATATTGTCTTTCAGTCATTTACAGCTTCTTTTTATACTTAAATTTTAGCATATCTTAAACATTCTTTATGCTGATTTTATTCATCAAATATTCTTAATTATTTATATTTATGTAGATAATAAATTAATATAAAATCTTTACATTAATTTTCTAACTTTCTAAGTCAAGACTACTGAGAAAAAATAAATCTAAGAATTCACTAATCAATATGTTGACTGCTAAGACTTCAACAACATTTTATAGATTTTTTTTTATCAATCATTTTTTTATAAGAATGAATTATTGATTACAGTTTTTGCAAGTCAGAATTGAGATAAATTGTTATTTTATAAAGAAGTTGTTGAAGTTCATGATGATGATAGTTGACATGTAGTGTAAGAAGTGAATAAAGTAAAATAACAATATATACATTAAAGATAATATAAATAAAATAAATAAAAAGCTTTTATATCTTTTATTCTATAAAACAGTAATGCTTATTCATCTTAATGACTTATATTAAGTTATTAAAGAATAGTACTCTTTAAGTAACTATAAATGCTAATTTTTGCTGAAATTAATTCTTTATGAATCTTTTAAGTTAAATATACTCAGCTGTTGCAGAATGCTAATTTTGCTAAAGTCAGATTTATTACAAATCTCAATAATTAATGATATTGTTAAAGTTAAATTAACTGTAAATCTCAATAACTAATGTATACAGCTACTATCAGTGTGCTGATTCTGTTAAAGTCAAATTTATTATAAATCTTAATAATTAATGATACTACTAAAGTTAAATTAATTATGAATCTCAATAATCAGTGTATTTAACTATTGTCACACTAGAAGTATACACTTTCTCTAAGAAGCTTTTTGCTAATTTGAGCTCATAATTTATTGAAAGAAAGTAGATACTTATGCTATATTATGTTATTTAGTGAAATCTTTAAATTATATTATCTATGAGCACATCTTGATCAAGAGAGTTACAGAAGAAGTAAAAAGAATGTTGACTGTAGTTAATATAAATAGAATCTTTATTTAATCTTTGACATTAATTCTATCTTGCTTCATAGAAGTAGCTAAAACATCACTTCTTAACAGTTTAACTTGTAATAAGCTGTCAAATCATTGTACTCATTGTGCTTATTTTATTTTACTTTAATGAGCAGTATATTAAAAACTATTTACTTATTTTGCTTCAATAAGCATTGTATTAAGAGCTGTCTACTTATTTTGCTTTAATAAGCAGTATATTAAGAGCTGTATGCACTAAATCAGTCTGCACTTACTTTAAGAAGTCTTTTGCTAATTTAAGCTTATAATTTATTGAAAGAATAATGAGTACTTGTATTATCTGTCTATTTAGTGAATTTAATGTGTTAATGTTGACTACAGTTAACTTAAGTGTAGTTAGATTGATGACAGAAACTTTATTATTTAAGACAGAAAAAGACTCTATTAATTTCTTATGTTAAGATTAAAGAAGTTAAAAAAGCAAATAGAGCATTGTACTTCTCAATAAGAATTTTATTAAATATTTATTGCTGTTCATTAAGAGTTTAATCATCTCAATAAAGTTTCATGATATTTTAAAGTTATTGATAAATCTAATTACTGTATAGATAAAGCTATAAATGACTGTTGCAAACTCAATAAAGATCTTCTTGCATTTAAAACTTTCTTATAATTTAAAGATTATTTATCTTGCTTTTATAAGACTCAGCAATTGATTCAATAAGACTGTTTAAACACATAATACTTTAATATTTAAAGCTGTAATGCTTTTTATATTTTAAATAAAAGAATTGCTGATTCTCTGTTAATCAGTAAATAACTTAAAATGTTTTATTAATAAAATTTTAGATTGTTTCTTTACTTATTTATTCTTTAACTCTCTTAATCATACAGACATACTGTTAAAGCTGTTGATATTAAAGATTTAGATATTATTAAAGTATTTGTCAATATTGAAGATATAGATGCTCAATAATGTTGTTATAAACAGTTAATAAATAGAACTTTAAATGTTTAAAAAGATTAAAAAGCTGAAAAAGTTGTTGTGAAAATAACTGTTAAATTAAAATAAGACATAAAGTCAGTTCAGAGAAAGACTGATATTGTGTTTATTATAAAATGATGTTAAACTTTAGAAACAGAAAAAGCTGTTAAATATTTAACACAGTAAATCTATACATTATTGTTAAACAATTGTACTGTAAATATTTGAATACTTTACTGTATATAATGATGCTGTGTTTCATCATTCATATTATTAAGTCAAAATTCAAAGAAATTATATTTCATTAAAGCTATATATTGATGCTGAGACTGATTGTTAAGAATCTTAAAATGCATTATAATAAGCTTAATAAGCAGAGTGACAAGCAATGAGTTATTTATGTTGTGATGACAGTGAGGTAAGGTGATATATTAAGATGAGGGATTTAAGTGATGAGATCACATATCAGATATTTATGAATTTTTATATTGTCTCATTAGATTTAGTGGCTGAAAGAATCAATATTCTGGCTGAAAGTGCAAATTCACTTGAAGTGTAAATAATTATTTACACTTTGCAAAAGTTCTCTATTACACTAAATGAGGCGCTTAGCAAGGACGTCTTCTCGACCAGTGCTTTTCAAAACATGCCCGGCCCGTCAACAAACACCCTCATTGTGTCGCGACCAACCAAATTCCCAATCGCTTGATTGGATTTTGAGCATACAGGATGCGACATACCTGTCCAAAATTTTGGCCTTCCGAACCTCCTCACCTAACATCAACACCGCACGCGTGTTACTCCACGCTACGACCCCTCTAAAATAGAAGGGCGGTAACTCCCAGGTTGTGTTGAAATGCCAGGCGTTTCCTGCCATGACCATGATAGAATCGAGGTCACCTCGTCCAATATCTCCGAAACGCTCGTTCGCAGAATTCGACAAGCTTGACTCTTCCTCACCACAACCTGCCACGACGAAGCGACTCCGAATTGAGACCGTGGAAGCAGAGCAGGCGGCCAAGGTAAGGCAACGTTCCCTCATATCAGTCAACGACTAATGGAGAAGCTCCTGCAGACTATACAACAACAGCCAAAGCCTCTCCCTCTAAAGCGTCCACACGCATCATTCCTCGAAGACTCTTTCGACCAGCTCCCTTCGAGTCCTGCTCGGAAAAGATACCGTCCTGAGTCTGTCGATAGTTTTGTTACCGAGTGGCTCGAGTCTGAATCCTACCGAGAAAGACACTGCCGGTCGGATACTCTTCTTGGTCACTCAGACGGCGAACCTATCCCTAGGAGACTTACAAAATCGGCGCCGAATATGGGGTACACACGGGATGCTGATGGATTCGCTCTGCCACCGACACCTGCTTCTACTAGGTCACGTTCGTACCGAGCAGATGCGGAGCACGACTCACAGGTGTCCTGGTACGGCCCATCAGTCGCGCCATCAGATATGAGTGGTGCCTCTACTGGTTCAAGTCGAAAGAGCCTTGTTGAGGACCCCTATTACCGGGACAATAACTTGGCTGAGAACAATATCTACATACGAGATGTCAACGAGGAATTCCCGGAATATATAGTCAAACTTGTTTATGATGTTGGCAAGGACCGTAACTCTCCAGGCCCATCATCGGATCAAGTCAGGCACGACGCGGGTTTGCATCAACTTGAGAAAGGTGCTGGAGAATCCGAAGTGGAAAAGTATTTCCATGCCAATGTCTTCCCTAATCCCGAACCATCAGATAATCTACAGCGCATTGACAGAAATCCAATGGCCAAACATGCTGTCCCAGATGTCGGATCCAAGCTTAAGGTTAGCACTCCTTGGCCTGATATGCTTTATGGATATAACCGCCTTGGAGCATTTCCCCAGCAACAAGCCCAACTTCGCTCTATGGGAAATGAGATGATAGCCAATACTCAGGGCCTGGTGTATCCGTTCTTTGTCATCGAGTTCAAGGCTGATGGTCCTGGAGGGTCTGGGAGTATGTGGGTGGCGACGAATCAATGTCTTGGAGGCTCTGCATCATGCGTCAACATTGCTGAACGACTCAACCGCCAGCTAAGGCAATGCAAGAGCGATAAGGTCCGGCCGATTGACAGTGCCGCATTCAGCATCGCCATGAACGGCACGGAGGCGCGACTCTACATCTCGTGGGGGCATAACGACCTTGATTACTACATGCGGAAAGTTAAGAGTTTCTTACTTCAGGAGCCTGAGCAATACGTGGCATTCCGTAAGTACATCCGGAACATCATCGACTGGGGGGAAGACAAGCGCCTGAAAAAGATTCGAAAATCATTGGACAGCCTCCTCGAGGAGAATAGGAAGACGACCTCCCAGCTGGCCAAGTCCCGCCCGCCACCTTCGTCAGATGATTCCGCAAGTAGCAGTAGTCAGAAGCGCAAATCCTCATCGTCTCGCGGACGCAACAGCAAAGCCAAATCCGTACAAGAAGACCGCAGCGGCGGAGCAGTTGGGTCATATTGGAAATTGGATGCCACATACAACCGACATTTCCACAGCGACGCGAATGGAAATATCACCTGGGCGGAAGAGGAAGGGCATCAAGATGACTCCTTTGTGCAGATTCCCGCTGCGGACAGTGTCTATGATTCGCCTTATGCGAGCTTCTCGTCGAACACTCAGGATTCCTCTGTGCAGATTCCCGCTGCGGACGACGATTCGCCTTATGCGAATTTCTCGTCGAACACCTAGGATTCCTCTGTGCAACTTCACGCTGCGGACAGTGTATGCAACCCGTCGTATGCTCTTAAGCATGGCATCTCAAGGACCAGCGAGGATCAGTGCCGCGGAGGTGCAGCTTTGGGTTAATAGCAAGCGCAATGGCAGGCAAGTAAGGGACTTCTGTGGCATATCTCCCGTCCCCTTGGCTTACAATCGGCTCCAGATCAAGAATATCATGTCTACAGCGCAGGCTGCGGCTACGAAGGAGAAGAGTCGAGTATGTTTCTCTCACATTCAAAAGACTGTTACCGCGAGCAAGGAATTCATTACGGAGTTCAACGGCGGGGTCGACGTGAGTCACTTATACCTTTAAACGACTAGGGCTGACAAGAATGCAGCTTGATTTGTTCACGCACAGCTGGTGCTTTGACGGCCCGACTGCATGCTGACCTGGCCACGGCAGCTGCCGTTGAGCCGCTTCCACACTGCTGCTGTGGGCAAAGCACAGGGGGTTCGACCCGAAGAAGGAGGCAGGCACGCTCAAAACCAACTTTGGCTACTGGAAGCAGTCCTCGGGCGGACTTACCGCGGCAGCCACTTCAGCACGGCCGATAAGGGCCGCCGGATCCTTGAAAGCTGCATCCAGCTCATGGATACCTAAGAAAAGGCGTAGGAAAGCGGCCTTCCACAGCGCTGTTGAGCAAGACTGGCCTGCGCCGAGAAATGCCGTGTCGGTCCTCTCAATGGCGCTTATCTGCCACAAATTTGGAGGCAAGCGGTACAGCTCCCCACTGCTCCGCTTCTGCACCATGCTTAGTGTCAAGCTGCACACCAAGACTTGGAAAGAGCCGAGCAATTACAACAGCTGCTTGTCTGGCGTGATCTGGGTTGTGCAGCTGATCATCTTCTAGGCTAGTGTCTGCTTAGAGAAGGTGGAGATCGGGAGTACGCTTGAGTGTATTGAGCAGTATTGCGAGCGGTTCTTCAAGCAAGACACTGAGACTCCTGTTAGGCAATATCCTCGGCTGGCACTTGTTGCTGTTCACAGTCTCTAAGGAGGCTATTGGGCCGCATCAAGCATGATGGGAAACAGACAAGAAGGTCCTGATCTATGGAGACGTTGATTTGCATATCGATCATGTGCCGCAGCTGTTGCTCTCCAAATTCAAGCAGGCCCAGCACCTACTATATGATGAGCTGATACTTGGGGCCCAGGGCCTTCCGATGACGCATCCTTGGACTTTGAAGGGTAACGTGGACATTGATGCCTTTGACTGATTCTTTAGCCAGTACCAGGAGAACGCTGAGCTTCTAAAGCCAATTAATGAGGTCTTTGCTAACTGTTATCCAAGACTCAAAGCCGCTACGGGATTCCTTCCTGGATACCACCGCGGATGGCACTAAGATCTGGTGCGAGTAGGCGATTGAACAGTATGAGGCTGTTGTCGGCGAGTTCCTGAAGAGGCTCTTAGTCTTGAACCACACGGGCTCTGGCCAACCTTTGCGCGTGAGCGAGCTCTTTTCTGTAACCTGGCGTAACATTCAGCGGCGGCGAAACATCTACCTCAAGCACAGGCTGGTCATGCTGCACACCACATACCACAAAGGCCAGCAGCAGACGGGCAAGTTCAAGGATGATCTTTGGCTCTTGCCAGCACCCATTGGGGATCTCTTGCTCGACTAGTGGTGACTGCTATTCCACTCTGCCAACTCTTCCTCCACCAGTCCGCCTCGCATGCTGTCATATCCCCATATCTGTGGTGAAAAGACGGCAAGGGCTGGGCTGACAACCGACGCACACAGTGCATGGAGCAGGTGTGTACTCGGGCTGACATCCTTTGGCTACACATCGCCAGCTGGCGGCAGATGACAGTCAACATTGTCGAGACCAAGTTTGCAGCTGACCTTCGAGGTTGACACCGTGGCTGACGACGAGGGTGCCGAAGAGATCAAGGCGGACATCTGGATGATGACCAAGCAGCGGAACCATAGTACATGGCCGTCAACCACGCATATGCGAACCAGCATAATGCGTCATTGTGTGCGCAAGCCATTCGATACCTTATCCGTCCAAGTTTCCAAGGCATTAGCTTTAGAACATCACGCCCACGTAAACACAGTGAGATTCAATATTGAAATGCAGAGAGAACGAATTTTCATTTGATTGTCAGTTTTCTTCGGGTGAGTATTGAGTCATCTCCCATTTCCCACTTCCAATCCTATCCCTTCAAAACATCCGCCAGGTAATTTCCATCCTCCTTCCTCGCACTGCCCCTCTAATACCCCTAACGCTTGTACACATTTCCATCCGGCGCAGTATATGTCTGCTGTCCACCGCTACTCTCATGGAACTTACTGCCGTTGGAATTGCTGTAGTAATAGGATCCATCTATTTTCCATCAACACTGTTAGCTTTCATTCTTCGCGATATAGATAGGTGTCGAAGATGGATGTTGGTATTTCCGTGACTTTCTTGGAGATAGGGGAACTATACCAGTGTTACTGTAATGATAGGCCTCGCCTCCAGGTTGGGTACGGTTGTCGTAGCTGTTGCCTAGGAGTGGGGTGTTAGTTTGGGGGGTTTTGGAACGGAGGAAGGAAAGATACCTTGACTATTGGTTCCGCGGCTGTTTGTTGTGTAGGGATAGCTGGCGGAGGGGCTGGATTTTCCTGAGTTGCTTGACATTTTGAAGAGTGGATTTTAGTGTTGAGGATCAGGGCAATTTGGATGTTGTAGGAGGGGGAAAGCGGGCATTTTATACAGTGTGCAAGGGTCCTAACTTAGCTCAGCCTTACATGAATCTACTAGGCCTAAAGAACAAGGTCACAACGTGTGGAGAATAACAATTGCACGCTGTCATGATTGTTCTGCCCCTTCTCGGCTTCTTGAAGCAGCTACTCCGGCTTCCACAATCAGGATAGGCTGGTTCAGATCTGGTATTTTGTTTCCACCTCCGCAGAGGAATCTTCATCGATGAAATGGAGGGTTATTCCTCATGCTAAACACCTCTTACATGATTAGACTACCGCAGGTAGCCTTCCGGTGAGCACTGCAGCCACAAGTTGTCTACTTCTTTGGTAGCGGGTATGACCAGTGCAAACGCAACAACTGCTGCTCCTGCGATGATGGGCCCTCCACCCATATTTCCATTACCGACTCTTCAAAGCAACACCAACAGCTCGCGCTGCTCGTCTCGTGCCAGCTCCAGCCCCAAGCGAAAGCGTACTGAAGACAGCTCTGCCACATCTACAGCTCACAGCAGTGGTGCTGCCTTCTCGGCATCAGTGAGAGAGAGGGTCATGCGACATTACGATTTCAACCGACGATGCTGGCATTGCAGCGCGCAGCCGGTGGACGTTTGCCATGTGATCGGCAAGAGAGATGACTCTGTAGGTGTTTGTGGGTCTTTGTTGCAAGTTAGTACTGATGTGCGTTCCTGCCAGTTTGCTACCATCCGGGCGCAAAGCTTCCTCAATATTCCCAACCCTGGCGATTTCAACAATGCAATCTTGCTCTGCCCACTCTGCCACCGCAACTTTGATGACTACGCGAGTCCTGGCTTTGTCGTCGTTCCTTCGGACATCAATTTCTTCATACAATGGGAGCGCAAAGACCAGGAACGGAGATGGGCAATGCGCCGTGACTTCGGACAGCGTACCACTCGCATCTGCCCGGGACCGGACAATTATGCGGAACAATGCGCAAGCACCGCGGGAGGCGTGTATCGAAGGTTCACCGTCCAAGATTATTTCTCGCAGCTAAGGACACGTTCTGGTCCGGGCATTGGAGAACTGGTTGATGAAGCGCGCTGGCATGGAGATCCGATGGCAACGTTGCGGAGGACCTTCCTCGCGCTGGGAAATATGGCCATTGAGGGGATACCGAGGGAGGTGAGGACGCAGTTGAGACAGCTGCAGGCGCTATACGAGGACGGTGATGCCGAAGAATTGGATCAAAGCGTTGAGGAGGAGGATGACACAGGTAATGGAGCAGGTAATCGTGATCGGCAGGATGGATCGAACAACAGTGAAGATAGCCAAAGCGGACGTCGTAAACGCCACGCTCCTAGCATACCAGACCAGACTTCGCCCAACACGGAGGCAGGAGCTCAGCAGTTGAACCCAGTGGCATCGGCAGGCTCTGCGGTACACCATCAAAACCTCGACGATCCATCCCCGAAACGCTTTCGCAGCTCGGATGTGCCGCAAAAGAGCGCCGATCTTACTGCAATACAGTACCAAGACCTCTTTCCTGCGTTGGCCGGAAATGTCGGAATGTCTCTGCCTTTGACGCCATCCATGAGTGCGGACGACAAGGTCTACAAGTCCGAAAGCGTGGATGTATCAGAGATGACGACCAAGAATGATGTACCCATGGTTAAAACAAGCAGCCTTACTTCCTCCAAGCGTCTGGCGTCCCTTCAGCAAGGCACGAGGTCCGGCTCTCAAAGGGGGCCGTGGACCTGGGGACCACAAGCGACAGCCATGCATGCAATTGACTTCTTTTCTTCTGCGATGGCCACTAGTCGGAATGGTCATGCTGCTTGAGTGTCCTAATGTAGCTTTAGGCATTGCTTTCAAACATCTCAAGGACCTTTACTCGACGAGACTGCTTGTTGTCCAGCCAGTCCCTGGTATCTCACTCAGGTATCTGACGCAACAGCTCATGCCTGTGGGACAAGTGCTGAGTTCTATCACAGGCTTCCGGTTCAAGGTCATCCTTTTCGGTGTCTCGTCAACATAGGCTCCCCGCAAATTTCATTCGTTGGAGACTTTCCTGCAGAAGATCCAACAAAAGGTCTGTCCCACAGCTGTAGGCCTGCTTGCCAAACTTGGTATCGCCAACTCCGCTACGAAACGACGAGACCCTCGGGGTGAAGCCCATCCTCTTTTGTTGGGGAAGGGCTGTGGAAATCCCAGGCCTGACCACGACATTGTAGAGAGAAGGATACCAATACTATCCTTATTACTTGGCCCACAACCTTACGTTTTTGTCTATACATGTACAAAAGACCACAATTGGTCAGGATATACTACGTCACCAGGTGCAAGAGTTCTGCTTGCATTAATTCTCTCTCTCTTCATATCTGTGCTACGGGTACCTAAAACCAACACTGTATGTACAAACACGAAACCAGCCAGAACAACAGAAACTCATGTTCCACCGTTCCCGTGACCCATTCTCACTCTAGATGCCTTCGGCACCTCACGAAAACGCCATCGCCTTCTTGATCTCCGTGATGGCCTTTGCCGGATTCAATCCCTTGGGACACGCCCGGCTGCAGTTGAGGATCGTATGACAACGATACACGCTCATCGAGTTGTCCATTGCGGCCTTGCGCTCCTCCGTCCTCTCATCTCGCGAGTCGGCGAGCCAGCGGTAGGATTGCAGCAGGACGGCGGGGCCGAGGTACTCTTCCGAATTCCACCAGTACGAGGGGCACGAGGTCGAGCAGCAGAAGCAGAGGATACATTCGTAAAGGCCGTCGAGCTTCTTGCGCTCCGCGGGCGATTGCCGGTTTTCGAGGCCCTGTGGTCGGTGTTAGTAATTATGCCGGTGTATTAATTGCACTGTGATGTGTTTGAGGGACATACGTCTGGAGACTTGGAGTCCTTCTGAAGGTACGGCTTGATTGACTTGTACTGTTTATATAGTTGGGTCAAGTCTGGTACGAGGTCTTTCACGACGTAGGTATGTGGTAGGGGGTAGATTCGAGTCTCAGCCTTGAGATCTGTGGGAATACGGCCTGCCACACAGTCAGCGGGTTACTAAGGACACGTGGAGTAAGGTTCCATACACAAGCAAGCAAGGGTGTTGATGCCATCAATGTTCATGGCGCAACTGCCACAGATTCCCTCTCTGCAGCTCCGCCGGAAGGTCAACGTGGGGTCAACCTCGTTCTTGATCCGGATCAAGGCGTCCAACACCATCGGTCCGGTCTTGTTCATATCAAGTGTGTAGGTCTGCATCTTCGGCTTCTCGGTGGGCGTATCGGGCGACCAACGGTAGATGTGAAAGGTCTTGATTTTCGCCTCCTTCGATGGCTCGGGTTCGTGGACGGTGGAGGTCTTGGACGGCGGCACTGGCTTTGTGGAAGAGGTCATGCCCTCGGCCAGATTGGAGATGGGATCGACCGTCGCATAGCCTCGAGATATGATTGTCGGTCGGAACACTGGTCGAGAGGAAGCCAAGAGGCGAGAAGTGGAGGTTCGTAGAGCGGCCATTGCGACAGTAGCTCTGTGCGCTCGCAGACGAATCAAGAATTTAGTAGCCTTATAGTGGTACTGACACTTCTATATTGAATTGAAGAAAGTGATAACCATTGAACGAGAAGGAGTTGGTGGATCAATGGTAGCAAGAAGTGGGATGGGTGGGTAGGAGGCGAATGATGATGTTCATTGTCCATGGCCGCGGCTCGGCGATCCATGGTGCATTTTGGCAACCAATCAGCGTGAGGCTAAAGTAACAGAGCCGCATCAAGGGAACTTTAGGATAGATTGTGATCGCAGTATAGAGACAATGAGCAGGAGCATTACACAGCGTGCTTCTTATACACTAAGTTCGAGAGACAACTACTCCTCATGGGTTTTGATCATGGTGGAAAGCAATCTTGCAACTTCCAGGATTGCTACCAACTCTCCCAATTGCTCCTCGCCACCATAATACTCAAGTAAAGAGCCTTTATTCTCAACACAACGCGGGCTTGCTACTTGAGCCATATTGATCGTACTCTTCGTCAAAACACACTCAACAAGCCAACAATGCCTTCCACCGCAGCCCTATCTAAGTCCGAACCATGACCAGTAGTGGCGTAACATCCAACGTTGCCGCCAACTTTACTAACCAACGCGCCACCACGAGCACCAGAGACCCACGGAAGGAATTTATGCAAATGCGTCGGCGTGCCTTGTAATCAGTGTCCCTGCCTTTAAGCGACAGGTGTTATTGTTCTCTTGGCCTTCCACTTGTCCGTGGCTGCTCATCTTCTCAGGCACGTCCGTACTCTTAGTATCAAAACTAGGAGGTATTTCCTTTCTCCCATCTCCAACCCCGCGAGCAACGCAACTGACAACGCCTTCATCTCGCACGATAATATTCGCGTCTGACGCGTTGCTGACACATTGCATGTGACTGAAGATAGGATGGATGCTTCCGATGCAGACATCTACATCGTTCTCGGCGCGTCCATGTAGATCTGCCTCCAAGCCCGGCACGAGTCTCCCAGATGCATCATATACCTTTGCGTGTCTCGAGCCTCTGGTAATCCGCGTGGAAGCCATGATCTTGGCGAGCAGGGTATTGATGATCCAACCATCGCACCTCTCGAGGTTCTCGATTGGTTTCAAGCCAATCTTCGTCAGCCACTTGATGGGACGAACGACGTTGGCTTCAAAAGACCATGGCAACGTCTTGTGCGACTCCTCGTACTGCCTGTCTGGGAAGAGTGGGAAAGGCATGTCAAGCGGCTCGCCCTGATCGTCGAGTTGGCTTCCGTCGTCTGTAATCGAAGCAGCAAAGAAATCGCCGTTGAGCCAACGTACTTCGTCGAGTGCAAGAGGGTGGATCCCTTTTTCCTTTGCCAATGCGAAGACGCGTACCAACAATAGCTCGTAAATCTGCTCCGCCTGCGCGTTGATGGGATGATGAGCGAGCGCCTCATGCTTTTGGATCGCTTCGCAGATGCCTTTCTCCACACCCACACCGCAAAGGACTTTATGGTAGTCAAATTTTGCCTGTTCCCAGCAATGGGAAGAACAAAAGGTAACCCGCTCGCAATCAGGGCATATCTTGATGTCGGAATGTAAGTGTCGGTGCGGAGGTGGCTTGGGTGGCGTACCCGGTGGTGTCAACGCCGCGCCACTTTCCATTCTCTGCTTCTGAGAGAAGTATGCTATATCTTCCTCATCATCATCGCTCATGCTCTTGGTTGTGGAGAAAGAGTCGTCAAAGGCGTCACCCAAAGGCTTACTTGGCCAATCTCCCCCTGTATTGGTATACTTCGAGTTGACCGGGACAATTAGCGAAGCTGCGCAGTTGTTGCAATGCATACTCGTAGTTTGACCCTTACAAGCATTGGTGACTTGAAAGCTGGAGACCTCGGTCAAGACCGTGCTACCAGGCCCGATGTCTCTAGTAGAGACGAGAGCCAGCCGAGGCACTTTCCCTTCTTCGGGCAGGAGCAGTCTCAAATGCGAACCGAGTGCCATGTCCTTGATTGCACAGTTGAGGGATTCAATCACGGATGGTTTTTCAAGATCAGGCTCGTATTTGTTCCAAGGATAGACCTCCCTCTTAACCCAAGTGTATCTCCTCCTCATCACGTCTCTAACTCCAAAGGCCTCCTTCTTCCCTGCGTTTCCCAAGAGGTCATAAGATAGCCGCCCAGGGTCAAGACGAGAATCGACTATGCCTTCCCTGGTCGTGGCGTTGCTGATATCCAACAGAATTTGGTTCCCAAGTGACAAGATACTGAACTCATCCTGGGGTGTCAACTGACAAGACCCCTTGGCGTCACATAACAACCCAAGCGCATCCGACAAGGCTCCCCCGCCGCACATCCACAACGCATATGCCATTCGGTATATTGCCTTCAACTCCAGAACCATGCACACCGATTGTCGTGAACTTGTCTCCAACCTGACCTGACCGGGATGCAAGAAGATGGCCCCGAGAGGTACTCCGAGCCAAACCGGTCCCAGGTAACATGTCGGTTCTGTTGCCCAGGGTTCTCCGCTCTTCTTGGCGAGGTTCTCAGAACGCGTGTATTTGGCGACAGTCTTCAGCATCCTATCTCCAGATATGGTGCTGGCTTGCCGCATCTGGTAGGACGCCATAGCGGCACGATACGCGTCCGCGACCGCGAGTTCTGGATAGCCCAGAGCGATGTGGGCGAGGGAGCGGTTCAAAAAGGCGCACGGATGACCAGGAGATTTCGAGATCAAGATTTTATTGTATGTTTGAAGGGCGTGATATGGTTGCCGGGCCGCAAGATGCGCGTTGGCTCGGTTCATGAGATCGTCGGTGCTATCTGGACTGAACACTAGGCCTAGCTTAGAGACTGGAGAACCTTCAGGCTTTGTATGTCCTGCATGACGAGATCCTTTGATTCTAGGTGTTGCTTTGGTCGGTAAGTCACGAGAATGCGCGAGTCTCGCCATGGTCTATCTTCCACGTTGTCAGCGAGAAAGCGATGAGAAGCAGGGCGAAGATGATCTTCGCAGCTGGACTTCTTCAGGTGGAGTATTCGCGAAGGAAACGTGGCGCGTGGACCCGAGTCTATGATTGCGAAATAGTGTTGAGGGCATGAATGTTGGAAAAGCCAAGCTAAGGTCAGTAAGTACAGTGTTGTTGTTCATTTCAAACAGTAGGGTTATCGAGGAAGCGCGATCTAGGAAAGCCTTGACGCATTACACTCAACTAATCTTCCCACATAGTCGAGCACGACTCACAAGCATCGCAGCTGTGAGCGGTGATGTATCCTGTTGAGCTCCACATCATGTTCAACAAATCACTTAGTCTGGGCCACATTGTCGAGGCTGTGGTGCGGCTGTTTGGTCAAACGTGTTGAATGTAAACATAAGACATATCAGGAGATATAAGCCAGACTGGCCATGTAAATCAATTTCGTTGGGAGGAGCGACTGTTCGGACAGAATGCTAAGAGGTAAGTGCGCTCGGGCAGATGAACATGATCATTCTGGAAAGCTGCACTGCTATGTGAAGGGAAAAAACGGTAAAATAATCATCGCCCAGACAAGGACTCGAACCCAGCTCCTGCGAGGGAGAAGAGCCAAAAAAGTTCGGGTCTCACGAGCTTGACATGGGATCTCCATGCTACACTCATGCCCTACGTCTTTGTCTATTTTACGACGTTGACTCGTCGAGGCATGTTTAGCCAGTGGTTCTCACTGGAGTGCTCGATCTTATGGCCCGGCGTCTTGCTTGCGTCCCGCGGCTGATCTTGAGTGTGAGTTCGGGATAGCGCACCTATGAGTCTAGCACCTTGACCACCCCCGCTATGAGGAATATTAGCACCAATTTTAATATATATACTTACCCCAAGTTCAATTCACCACGAACACCAAATTTCCGCACCACGTATGGCAACTCGTATGAAGAGCGCAGATCCGAACACACAGTATGCAGCATAGCAGTCAACAATATCTGGCATAGATCTCAACACCAAGCAGTTTCTTTCGCGCACGTACTAACGATAAAGCTGTATATGAAGGGAGGCTCATTGGAAAGGGATCATTATATTTGAGCCACCTTGATTGTCGCATGACCGTTCTGGGTTAACCCTTCGGCATTATGTAGCACAGTGCAAGCTTGTTGCCCTGACCGACGGATTTAAGGGCTCTCATAGTCACAGCAGCGGCGAAGAACTAATGCTATCAGCTGCACAAGTCAGCGCCTAATCTCAGTATCGAAACACTTGGCAGCAGTGCCGCCCCAGAGAGAGGGACATTACGATGCCCTTTGCAGATGGAGAGGAATAGACGACGTTGTATCGCGTCCCACACCCGACCAGAAGCCTGTCAAGGACCTAATCGTGGCTTCCATCTCAAGTGAAGACCAACCCATACTTTTATTCGTCGAGTTCACCGAATGGTGGTTGCCGAGTGTTGAGCAGCAAAGCAGCAGCTGTAAAAGTGTTTCGAACTGTGTCAAAGTGCATCGACCTATTTTCGACCAATCTTCGTCTCCTTCGCTATCATGAATCCGCAGTCAAGGTAGGTAGGTAGGTAATTTATTCCGCCCGGAGGCACTACGCCTAAAGGGCTCTAGCGCTATCATCCTGTCAAAACTATTGCTATGTCCATGTCCCACGAAAAGCCCTTGCTG
>JAABUJ010003937.1_pt1 | contig 16097 bp, 19 predicted proteins | sample 5559131 | NCBI WGS metagenome assembly JAABUJ01 (sample SAMN10711875, study PRJNA513366) | rock metagenome | isolation source: Antarctica rocks | place: Antarctica: Victoria Land, Mt New Zealand nord | collected 2016-01-07 | reverse complement strand
CGCAGAACACCCCGCCGCTGCCGGCGTCGAACCCGATCGGCGCCCCCCGGGGCGGCACGCCGGGGGCGAACACGAACGGGTACAGCCCGGCGAGCTGAGAGCTGTCGGCCTGCCAGGTCACCGCATCCGGGGCGCTGGCCGCCCGGCCCCGGCCCGGCCCGTGCCGGCCCTGCGGCGGCGCCACCGGCGGCCGGGCGCCGCCGCCGGCCTGGGCCGGCGCGGCCGGCCGGGTAGCGACGGGCAGCGGCGCCCCCGCCGCGGTCAGCAACTCGGCCAGGCTCAGCGGAGCCGGGCCGCCGACGCTGCGCCGGCCGCCGGCCAGGCGCCACCGACGGCCCCACCCGGTCCGCCTCGAGCCGTTCGGGCCCCCGGCGGCGGGGTCGTCGGGCTGGTCGACCACGTCGACCTGGTCGACCGGACCGACCTCGGCGGGGGTGTCGCGGCGGGAACCGGTCGCCCGGCCGGTGGAGCTGGTCACCTCCGGCTGGTGCGCATGCTGGGCAGCCCCAGGGCCAGCGGCAGCGCCGCGGCGTAGAACGCGCTGTCCTGGGCGAACCACAACCGGCGTAGCTGCAGGTGGGCGTTGCGGGCGTCGCTCTGCGCGCCCTGCACCGAGGCCTCCACCGACGCCTGGTGCGGGACGGTGACGGTCAGCAGGATCCGGAACCGCAGCATCGCGTGGCCGCTGACCAGCGCGTCCTCCCGGATCTTGATCTCCTCGCGTTCCCGGACCAGCCGGCGGCGCGGCCGGAAGCCTTTGGAGCGGGGGGTTTCGATCGCCACGTCCTTGCGGGTGATCGCGTCGCTGGTGGCCTTCTCGGCTCGGCTCGGGCTGAGCGGCTCGTACACGATGGTCAGCGACCGGCGTTCCCCCGGCCGCCGGCCGACCCGCAGCAGCGGGCGCAGCACCCCGGCGGTCACCGGCCGGCGGGACGGCAGGACCTGCAAGGTCACCGAGGTGGCGGAGTCGTGGCAGTAGGCGCCGCGGCTGCTGACCGCCGCGACCGGCCCGGCCAGCACGGCCGGCACCCCGACCGGCAGGCCGTCGTAGCCGGGGTCGGCCCCGGACAGGCGCAGGTCCTCCAACAGGGCCTGCTCGGCCGGGTCGAACCCGACCCGGATCACCTCGCCAACGCCGGGGCGTCCAACCAGGCGACGTCGGTGAACCCGGCGCCGACCAGGTGCTCGCGCAGACCGGACAGCTCCGCGGCCACCACCTGCGCGCCGCTGATCGCCGGTGGGCCGCCGGCGATCCGGACCGCCTTGCGCACGGTGCGTTCACTCATCGCCACCGTCAGGAACGCTTCGTGCCGGACGCTGGCGGTCGCGGTGGACGCCAGCAGCTCGTGCACCGTCGCCAGCGGCCCGGCGGGGGCGTCCGGGCGGACGTTGCGGGCGGTCCAGTACGCCAGTTCGGTGCCGTCGTCCGGTACCGACCGGATCAGCACCGACAGCCGGGACCACGGGCCGTCCTCCACCCCCTGCTGGGCCAAAAAGGCGCCCCACAGCTCCACGCCGCTGTTGGCCGAGGCCTCATCGCCCAGCGACAGCCCGGGGTGGACCAGCCGGGCCGTCGCGGTCCACTGCCGGGCGCCGGGGTTGTGCGCGATCCCGACCGGCAACGCATCCACGGTGGCGGTGTGGAACGCCAGGCCGCCCAACGGACCGGGCAGGTCGGTGACTACCCCCGCCGCCGGCTCAGGTGCGGTGGTGCCGGTGGCGTTGGGCAGCATGTTGGCGTCCCCGATCGTGGACTGGAAGATGGTCTCCTGGCGCAGCCCGGCGAGTTCGTGCCGCACCGCCAGCCGGGTCCAGGCCAGTGCGCTGTAGCCGGCGACCCGGGTCAACACCCCGACCGCGAGCACCGCCGCCAGCGGCACGGTCAGCAGCAGCCGGGCGAAGTGCTGCCCGGCCAGGGGTAGCAGCACCAGCATCACCGCCGCGCCCAGCACCAGGGCGGCGCCGGGGGTCAGGCCGAACACCCACGCATCGCGTTCGCTGGACCAGCCGGAGAACCGGCGGGCCTGGACCGGAGACGTCACAGCACCACCGCGGCCGCCGCCGGCGCGGCGGGTGCGGCCGCCGCCGGCCCGGCCCCTCCGCCAGCCGCGCCGCCAGTCGCGCCGCCGGTCGGTGCGCCACTGCCGCTCGAGGTGCCGGCCGGGCTGGGTGTGCCGGGGCCCGCTGGCGCACCGGGTGCCGGCGTACCGGGGGTTGCGGGGCCGGCCCCCGGTGCCGGGGTGCCGGCAGGCGCCGCGGGAACAGTCTCGGCGGCGGCCGGCGAGCCGGTCGCGCTGCCGGCCGGGGCCTGCGCCGGGGCGGGGTTGCTGGCCTGGTTGGCTTTCACCCGCTGCTCCATCTGGGCGATGTTGTCCTGCTCGATGTGGTTCATCAGCTGCTCACCGCTGAGGTCGGCGTCCGGGGAGAACGCGCCACCGCCACCACCGCTGGCACCGCCACCGCTGCTGCTGCCGCGGGAGCCGCCGGGGACCATCCCGCCCAGGGACTCCAGACCCAGTGCGCCGGCGGCTTTCTGGCCGATCACGCCGAGCCCGACGTCGTCGACGAAGGAGAACAGCTTCAACAGCAGGAACGGGGTGATCCCGGCGACCGCCAAGATCGCCCCGCCCAGCAGCACCCGGGTCAGGTCGGTGGCCTCACCGAACCGGGTCACCCCGATCGCCAGGCACAAAAACAGCACCGGCTTCATCACGATGAACGCGATCGTCCAGGACATCGTCTTTTTCGCCCACGAGCTGGTGGCCTGGTGCATCGAGCCGGCCGCGGCGATCGGGCTGGTCACCACCAGCACCACGATGGCGGCGTTGCGGATGAACAGCTCCCCCCACAGCAGCAACGTCAGGCCGGCGATGACGAACGCGAACAAGAACATGAACACCAGCCCGGCGCCGCCACCGGAGACCAGCGCCTGACCGCCGAACAGCACCAACATCTTGGTCTGCAGCCCGGCGGTGTCGGTGAAGGTGGCGGCGACGATGTAGCTGCTGACCCCGTCCGCGGCCGCCAGCGCGGCCGAGGCCACACCGACGATCGCCACGATCGACACCGCGTACCGGACCAGGCCCCGCACCGCGAAGCCCAGGCCGGCGCCGTCCCGGCCGATTGCGATGCTCGCGGTCTGCAGCAGCAACACCAAAAACGCCACCGACCCGCTGACGTACAGCGAGATCCGCCACGCCGAGGACGCCTGAATGTCGCTGAGCGACAGCCCGCTGGCGCTGTTCAGCACCTGCGCGAACTGCTTCATCAAGAACACCGGCAGCTTGGCGAACTGCTCCAACAACGGATCGACCGCACTACGCGCCACCCCCGACACCGCCCCACCCAACGCACCAGCCGGATCCTTGATCGTGCCAAGAATCGCGTTTCCAACCCCGCCAAGACCACCCCCGTCACCGCCGGTAACCGGGATCGGATCAAGACGCATAACGGAGCACTTTCCAGCCGGCGGCGACCGAGGCCGGGTCGCCCGGGGTGAACACGGTCTGTGGCTGGTCGGGGCCGTCACCAACGATGCGCCAGTCCCCATGCACCCACCCGATCAGGTAGCAGGTGGTAGACGGAGCGTTGGTCGGCACCGGCACCCCGGTGATCCGCAGCACCCCCCAGGTGCACACCGTGCGCTGGTCCCCGTGCGAAGCGATGATCTTGGCCATGGAGTCGGTGATCGAGGACAACACCCCAGCCGGCAGTGGACCGTCGGCCGGGATACCGGACTTGGCACGCGCACTCCGGATGACTCGAATGACCTCAGGCACTGCTTGGCGGAACGTTGGAGCCAAGGTGCGTTTGATGCTGGCTTCTCGATCCAGGTCGAACGACGCCCCGAGGGCGGTGTTCGCCGCGACGTTCATGGCGACCGCGCCGGCGTCGGTGTGCGGCCACCGGACGGCCAGCCCGTTCTCCAGGCTGGCGGCGTGCGGGAGCACGATCGTCCCGGGGGTGGCAGTGGCGCTGGTGGCCGGCGGCGGGCTGGGCGCGGTCGACGGTGGGGCACTGGGCGTGGCCGGTAGGGCGCGGGAGGCGGGGGAGTGGCTGGATGACCCGCCCAGCCCGAAACCGATGGCGGTGCCGGCCCCGATCAGCAGCACGGCCAAACCTGCGGCAGCGGCGATCCGTGGGCCCCGGCGGGGGGTGTGATCGGAGAACGTCATGATCGGCTCCTGGCTCGGTGACCGGTCAGTTCGACAGGCCGACGAGCAGGTTGTAGCCGACCGCGAACAGCACCGCGGCACCCAAGCTGGACAGGATCACCTTCGGTCCCTGGGTCGCCGACGGGCTGTGATGGAAGATCTTGCCCGCGGCGAACAACCCCACCCCCACCAGGAAGCCGATGAAGATCGCGGCCTCCACCCCGAACTTCACATACCCCACCAGCGCGCCGACCTTCCCGCCGACGCCCGGAGGAGCCTGCGACGGGCCGTTCGGGATGGCCAGATGCGGGAGCGCCACGGTGGTCAGGGCGCTGTGCACACTCAGCAGGGCAGTCACACGAACTCCTTTAGCGGGGTGAGCTGGTCGGTCACGGGAGACGCCGTCGGCTCGTACCTGCGTCCACTCCAGTTGATAGCACGAGCGTAGACCGTCAACCGTTCATGGGGCAGCGACGCGCCGCGTCCCGTCCAGCGGCAAAGGCTGTCGGACGCCGGGTGCCGCGTGACTGGGCAGACTGGAGGCTGTGAGCGTTCTGAGCCGGCTAGCCCATCGGGTGTGGAAGCTCCCGCCGATCACGACCCCTGATGTGCGCGTACAGCGGGACCTGGCCACCCCGACCCGGGACGGCAAGGTGCTGCTGTCGGATCGTTACTACCCGCGGGGAGTCGGTCCCGTTCCGACACTGCTCGTGCGGTCCTGCTACGGCCGGCGCGGGCTGATGGGCTTCCAGTACGGGCAGCTGTTCGCCGAACGAGGCTTCCAGGTGGTGTTGCAGAGCACCCGTGGCGGTTACGGCTCCGGGGACCGACTGGAGCCGCTGGTGCACGAGGCCGATGACGGCCAGGACACTGTGGTGTGGCTGCGGACCCAGCCCTGGTACAACGCGCCGCTGGGCATGGTCGGCGCCAGCTATTTGGGTTACGCCCAGTGGGCGGTCGGCCTGGACGCCCCCGCCGACCTCGCGGCGATGTCGATCCAGATGGGCCCTCGGGACCCGGTGCGCACCATCAACCCCGGTGGCGCGTTCGCGCTGGAGAACTGGCTGACCTGGGCCGAGGACATGACCGGACGGCCCTGGGCCGACACCGTCGCCAAGGCCACGCTGGAGGGGCTGCTCGCCGGAGACCGGGTACTGGAGCGACTCGCCCCGGCCTGGCAGGGACTGCCGTTCACTGACGCCTACCGGCGTGCGCTGGGCCGGCCGGCGCCGTTCCTGGAGGAGTGGATCGACCATCCCGGCGACGGCCCGTACTGGCAGGCCCGGTCCGTCGCGGCGGCCGCCGACCGGGTCAGCATCCCGGTCGGGCTGCTCACCGGCTGGTACGACGCGTTCCTGGGCGACACCCTGGACGCCCACCAGCGACTCCACGACCGCGGCGTACCGACCCGGCTCACCGTCGGCCCCTGGCCGCACACCGGGCTGGAGGACTGGCCGGCGATGTTCCGCGACGGCTACAGCTGGCTGCACACCCACCTGCACCCAGCAGGACCGCCCTCCAAGAGCACCGACGCGCCAGGCGACACCAACGGCCCGGCGGTGCGGGTTTTCGCCCTCGGCGCCCAGTCGGGCTGGACCGACCTGCCCACCTGGCCGCCCGCGCACCAGCCGCAGACCTGGTACCTGCATCCCGACTCCGGCCTTTCCCCGCAGCAGCCGGCCGGCAGCGATCCGGACCGCTTCGTCTACGACCCGGCCGACCCAACGCCGTCGGTCGGCGGGGCGACGCTGGCCGTCGACGCCGGCGCCCAGGACAACCGCGACCTGGAAGCCCGACCGGATGTGCTGACCTACACCAGCCGGGCATTGGAGCAGCCGCTGCAGCTCGCCGGCCCGGTCCGGGCCCTGGTGTACGTGCGCCCGGACAACCCACACGCCGACGTGTTCGCCCGGCTATGCGACGTCGCACCGGACGGGCGCTCCACCAACATCTGCGACGCCCTGGTCCGACTCCGCCCGGAACCCGACCAGACCCCGAGCGTTTTGCACCGACCCGCGCCTGAAGACGTGTCCGTGCGGGCGGTGGAGCTGGACCTGACCGCAACGGTCTACCAGTTCGCGGTGGGCCACCGGCTCCGGCTGCAGATCGCCGGCGGCGCGCACCCCCGCTGGGTCCGCAACTACGGCACCGGCGAGCCGTGGGCCCGCGCCTCCCGCATGGTCGCTGTGACGCACGAGGTGCACCGCAGCAGCGCCTACCCCTCCGCGGTGAGCATCCCGGTCGCTCCGGCGCTAATCGTCGGCACCGCGGCTCCCAGGAAGCGCTGGGCTCACCTGCGGTAGGTGCGGGCCAGGGCCAGGAAGTGCTCGACCTCGTCCTGCAGACCGGCCCCCGAGCGGCCGGAAGTCACCGAGTCAGGCTGCGGCGGACAGCGGTCGCCGCCCTGGGTGCTGCTGATCACCCAGGCTGTCAGGTGCGCCATCGGCGGCTGCCCGCGCTGCTTCCGGGACTGCGCCGGCTGCATGAACGGCTTGGGGGCCCGCTCGGGGGCCATGTCGGGCTGCAGGGCGTGAACGGCGTCGCGGAGCTCGATGACCCGCCGGTAGAGCAGGTAGTCCACGTCGCGCACGGCCACCGCCCGCCGCGGACCCCACCGGCCGCGGTCCATGGCGACCTCAGGGACGATGGCCGTGAGGTCGCGCCACAGCGGGTACAGCGCTGCGTACGCCCGCCGCTGCTGCCAGTGCCGACCGCGGCCGGCCCGGCGAATGGCACCGGACACGGCCGGCAGGCACACCCCGGTCGCCGCGCTGCCAGCGCCGAGGAAACCCGAGGCGGTGGCCAGGTCCGACAGGGACCGGTTGACCGGGCCGGACCCGGCCAGCGGGAACACGAACGTCTGGTAGTGGACGTTGACCAGCCCCAGCAGCCCACCGAGGGCGACCAGGCGAAGGCCGACCGCCGTCGCGGTCCGGCCGGTCCGGGCTGCGTAGGACGCGGCCCGCCCGGCGCCGAGCATGGCCCGGACGGTGAAGTAGGACCCGGCGAGCAGCACCGCGACGAACCAGGCGGTCGTACCCGTTGTCGTCAGTGGGTGGGCGTCGAGCTTGGGTTGGTCCGGGACCAGGGCGGGACCGGTCGCGTACAGCAGCAGGACGGCGGTCAGGCAGCCACCGAGCTCGGCGTAGCCACGCCGCCCGTCGTTGGGTGCGGTGTGCAGGCTGCGGGCCAGGTAGCGGTCCAGGACCATGTAGAACGCCCAGACCGAGGCCAGGGCCTGGCCGTAGACCAACAGACAGGCGCCGTTTCGGCTGCCCAGCGCCACATCCAGCGGCAGGTACACCACCGACAGGTCCACGGTCATGCTTCCGGCGAGCATGACCAACGCGAAGGTCAGCATCCGCACGCCGGCGGCGGATGCCCGGCGGCTGAGCAGGAACTTGGTCAGCAGCGCCAGGTACAGCACGACCATGCCTGCGACTGCGGCCGGATTGTCCACGCCGACCTCAGTCGCTGTCCCGGCCGAAGATCACTGCCATCCGGTCCAGAGCAGGGTCACCGCTGAGCACCGGGCGCGTGTGACCGCGCAGGGAGGCCTCGACGCGCAGCCCCAGCAGCGAGCCGATGAGCTCGGCTTCCCGCTCGATCTGACGGTCGTAGCCGCCGCGGGCGAGCACTCGGCGCACCATCGTCGGGTCGAGCTGGGGGAGCAGCGTCAGCAGACCAGGGTCCTGGGCGCCGACCACGGGGGTCATCGGGGCGTGGTCGGCCAGCAGGTGCCCCAACTCGTGGAAGATGTTCTGCCGCAGGTGCATCCTGCTGGTCGCGGTCTCGTAGAACACGTAATCCTGGTCGTCGGTGCGAGCCAACAGCCCGCAGGGCGCCGGACCGTCCCGCTGGCTGTCCCGCGGCATCAAGACGATCGGCCGCCCGGTGCCCTGCTCGAGTTACTTGCAGAACTGCGCCAGGTCGAACGGGTCAGGCAACGCCAAGCCGTCGACCAGCGCCTGCCACCGTCGCCGCGCTTGTCGCTCCTGCACGCTGCTGCTCCGTCCTGCTGTAGGTGCTGGTTGGGTCAGGCCTGGTGGTTGGGCGGGTCGACGTTGCCTCCGGCGGCGTCGTTGTCGACGTCCGCGCCGTCGCCGAGTCCCTCGAGTTGGCGTACCTGCTTGATCATCTCGTCGACGGCGCGCAGGGCCCGGGGCGACAGCCCGGCCGCGCGGGTCGCTACTTGACGCACCCCGTGGTCGCGCAGGGTGGCCAGCAGCTGAAGTTGGGAGCGGACCTGCGCGGCAACCTGGTCGTCGAAGAAGTACGCCGGTGGCACCCCGAAGAAGCTGGCGAGGGCCTCGATGTGCCGCTTGGTTGGGTTGTCTCGCTTGCCTGTGCGGAGTTGCCAGATGTAGGTGGCGGACACTCTGGGAGCACCGAGCTCCCCCACACCCCGCGCGACATCGTTGTAGGAGTACTCCTTGCCGATTGGGTGCACCGTGCTGAACAGCTCGTCGAGCTTCTCGGCCAACGTCCGCTCAGCGTCAGAGCTCACCGACACCTCCCACCGCACATTGGACCGAGCCGGGCCGGCAGCGACAGCCCGCACCGTAGCGCAGCAGTTGTCTGGGACTTCGTGACCGTCAACTGACGCGGCCGCCCGAAGCTGGCTCTACTCCTGCGTCACGACGTAGATGCCGTAGATCACTCAAGCAATCGCTCCGTCCGCGGGGCCGTAGGCCCTCGACGACTTGGACGAGGAGATCTGGGTTGGGCTTCGTCAGGTGCTGGCTCGGCGTCGGCGTAGAGCGGCGACGTTCTCGCGGGTTGAGCAGCGGCTGCTGCAGAAGCGTCGGGAGTTGTTGGCGGAGGTGTCGACGAACGCGCGTTGGCAGGTCGTGCTTGCGCAGCGCCCCAGCCGGGTGGCTCCCACCTCAGTGACCAGCAGGACGAGCCCGAGCAGCGCCTCGCTGGTCAGGGTCTCCGCGACCGAGGCGCCGGTGTCGTTGACATGCAAGTGCCAGCTGCTCTCGTCGTGCCCGGACACCTGGGGGCGCACGGGGTTCCGGGCGAGCAGGTCGTTTAGCACAGCCACCGCGGCCGGGCCCTGCCCAGCGGCAGAGGCGTCGACCAAACTGGCCAGCTCCGCCTGCACCGCCCGCAGTGGGGCCAGGTCCGGGGACGTGACCTGCTCGGCCAGCCACGGACGGTGTTCCAGGTGGGCAACCAGGTCCAGGGTCGCCGTGAGGTCGGCGTTGACCAGATCCACCGCACGCTCCACGTAACTGGTGTAATCCACTTGTGCAGGTTACCCCGTCCATCGTACGGTAAGGCGCAGAATTAGTCGTGCCGATTACATTGCAGGGGAGCCGAGATGGACTGGACCGACTGGCAGCAACGGTGGGACGCCCAGCAACAGGCCTACCTGCCCGACCGGGAGGAGCGGTTCACCGCTGTGCTGGACGCCGTGGAGGCCGCGTGCGGCCGCGCATCGCGGGTACTGGACCTGGCCGGCGGCACCGGCTCGATCACCCGCCGAGTGCTCGCGCGCTTCCCGGCGGCGACGTCGGTGGTGCTGGACGTCGACGCCGCCCTGCTCGCCATCGCCCGCGGCACCTTCGCCGGCGACCCGCGCGTGCGGGTGTGCTCCGCCGACCTGGCCACCCCCGGCTGGCTCGACCAGCTCGGTGAGCCTGGCGGCAGCATCGACGCCGTGCTGACCGCCACCGCCCTGCACTGGCTGACCCCCGAGCGGGTGGCCGGCGTCTACACCGAAGCCACGAGCCTGCTCAGGCCCGGCGGTGTGCTGGTCAACATCGAGACTATCCCCGACCCCGGGCTCGCGTCGCTGGCGGAGGAACTCCAGCGGATCACCCAGGACCGCGGCGCGCAGCTGCGGGCCACCGGTGGCGTGCCTACGTGGTCGCAGTGGTGGGAGGAACTGCGCCTGGACCCGGTGCTCACCGGCCCTACCGCCGAACGGGACGAACGCTTCCGACACCGCGACGCCTCACACACCCAGACCGTGCTGGCTGTTGACTGGCACCTCCAGGCGCTGCGTCACGCCGGATGCGCCGAGGCAGGTCTTGTCTGGCGGGGACTGCGCGACGCCGCCGTACTCGGCCGCGTCGCCTGATCCACCACCACACCGTGACCACTCTGGACCGCACGAGCGCCGTCCGGCGAGTACGCCGGCCGTCACACCTTCGTGGTCCGCCGAGAGTCACGCGTGCCACCTGCCGTCCCAGTCCAGGTGCCGCAGCCACGTCACGAAGGCTCAGCTGGTAGGGCAGGACCGCAACCCGAGCTGGGCGGAAAGCCGATGCTGCCGTGCCGCTGGCTTAGTGGTCTGAGCCGTAAGTCCGTGGGGGCCTTACCGGGTTTGGCCTGGGGCCCTGGCAGGTGGGTCAACTGAGGTAGAGGTTGCAGGCGCAGTCGAGGGCGTCTTCGGGACTGCCGGCGAAGCTGCCGGTGGGCAGGATCTGGTCCTCGTACTTGCCGCTGCTGTACAGGTAGAGCGCGAAGCCCCAGATGCTGGCTGAGCCGCCGTAGCGCAGCCGGCACAGCGGGGCCGGTTCGTCGTCGCCGACGTGACCGTCGACGTAGGCAAACGCGCCGCGGAACCGGACGTGGACGGTGAGTTGCGGCCAGTGGTGGGCGGCGTGGCTACGGAGTCGCTGGCTCAGCGACGACTTGGTGGACTCCGGTGGCGCCGGCATCGCCGGCATCGTCGCGCACCAGGGTGGCTCGTTCCGAACGGCGCGCCTGACGGCGTGAGGGTCGTGACCTCGGGACCCTGGAGAGGTCCGATCGATCGTCGGTCAGGGAGCTTCCCCCATGCCCTCCGCCTGCGCCGTTGTCCTGCACCTGTCCGCCTCCGAACGCAACCGACTCAAGACCTGCTCGAGCAGCCCCTCGATGCCGCACCGCCTGGTGGTCAGGGCCAAGATTGTGCGGCTGGCCGCAGCTGGCCTGACGAACGTGGTGATCGCCAGCCAGCTCGGGTTGAAGGTCGACACCGTCCGTAAGTGGCGGGGCCGGTTCGCGACCGACCGGCTCGACGGACTCAAAGACCAGCCGCGGTCCGGACGGCCACCCCGCTTCACCCCAGTACAGCGCGCCGAGGTGAAGACGATGGCCTGTCAACTGCCTGCCACCTATGGGATCCCGCTGTCGAGGTGGAGCTGCCCGGAACTAGCCGTCGAGCTTATCGCGGCCGGGATCGCACCAGCGATGTCAGCGTCCACAGTGCGCCGGATCCTGGCGCGGGACGCGATCAAACCGTGGCAGTACCGGTCCTGGATCTCCATCCGCGACCCTGACTTCCCGGCCAAGGCCAAACGCGTCCTCGACCTCTACGCCCGAACATGGGAAGGCCAACCGCTCGGTGACGACGAGTACGTCATCTCCTCCGATGAGAAGACCTCCATCCAGGCCCGCTGCCGCTGCCACCCGACCCTGCCACCCGACCCTGCCACCCGGGATCGCCCGCACGATGCGGATCGAGCACGAGTACGACCGCGGTGGCGCCCTGGCCTACCTGGCCGGCTACGACGTGCACCGGGCCCACCTGATGGGCCGTTGCGAACCCAGCACCGGCATCACGCCATTCGAAGCGCTCGTCCAGCAGGTCATGACCCAGCAGCCCTACGCCAGCGCCAAACGGGTGTTCTGGATCGTCGACAACGGCTCGTCGCACCGCGGCCAAGCCTCTGTCGAGCGGATGGCTGCGCGCTGGCCCACCTGCGTGCTCGTGCACACCCCAGTGCACGCCTCCTGGCTCAACCAGGTCGAGGTCGTGTTCTCAGTTGTTCAGCGCAAAGTCGTCTCACCCAACGACTTCCACGACCTGGCCCAGATCCAGACCCGACTCAACGCCTTCGAGATCCGCTACAACTCCTCCGCCATCCCCTTCGACTGGAAGTTCACCGCCAACGACCTCAACGACCTCCTCGCCCGAATCGACGAGCACGAGCGATCAGACGCCGCGAGGGCAGCATGACCCACCACGAACTTCGGGCGCAGACCACTTAGCCGCGCCTACCCGAGGTACTCAAGCAGTTGGCATACGACTGGTCTGCCACCAAACCCAGCATTATTGCCTCGGTCGTCACCTGCTGCGGCTGAGCGGCCAACCTGTCAGCGATCCGCTGCTGGCGTCGGCCTGCTCGCTCCTGGTTCTCCAGGACCAGGGGCAGTGCGGTAGCGCCGTGGCAGGTCCGGCTGCTCAAGCTCCGCCCAGCGGCGCCACACCACGGTGAACGTCTCGGCAGCTGCCGCACCCGCTGAGGCTTGGTCGCTACGTCGGCGCGCGTAGGCCAACACGCCCCCACGATGCTGCTGATGAAGGTCTACGAAGACCTGTTCTCGCTGGCCCGCCTACTGCGCCACGCCCCTTCATGTCCGGCCCGAGCCGATGCTTACAGCCTCCTGTCCCCGACCTTCAGCCACGCCGCGACACCAGCTCAGGGAGCTGCTGATCGTGGTGCTGTCGCCTGGGTCAGCCGGTAGCTGAGGCCGGTGGACCGCAACGCGAGCATCATGGCGCTTGAGGGCCGGTTCAGGTGGAGCTGGCCGCCGCGGTGCCGGGCTGCGCGCTCGATGAACAGCAGCATTGCCTGCGCGGCCGGGGACAGCACCCGGACGTCGCTGCAGTCCAGGTCCAGGTCGGGGTCCCGGCGCAAACTGGCGAGCAGCTCGCGGCGCAGGGCAGGCAGGTGCCGGCCCTCGACGTCGCGGGGGAGTCGTCGGGTCAGCGTCATGTCTGCCTCAGTTCGGCGGGCTGTGCGCTGCGGCGAAGGAGCGGCAGGGTCAGAAGGGTGGACAGGCACACAGCGGCCAGGGCTGCGGCGAGGATGGCGAGCAGCCGCAGCCACGGGAACGTGAGGCCGCCGACGGCCCCGGGCACCTGCGCGACAGCGGTGCCTACGATCGCAGCGAGTAGCAGGGCCGGTACGGCCGGGAGCAGCGCCTGCAGCAGCACCGCTCGGCGCAGGGTCGCCAGCGGCACGCCGGCCGCCCACAAGCTGGCCAGGGTCCGGCGTCGTTCCAGGACTGCCTCGCAGGAGGCGACCAGGAGCCCGGCTGCCGCGACGACGAGCGCGACGGCCAGGGCGAGGTCGACCAGGTCGTAGGCGTTGCGGTAGAATGTGTCGCGGGCGGCTTCGTAGCGGAGGGTGGCGGAGCGCAGGACGCTCGCGCCGCTGGCGACCAGGACAGCCAGGACGACCCCGGACAGGGCGCGGCCATGCCCGTGCGGGTCGGCCTGCAGGCGGCGGGCGGCGGGCAGCAGCGCGGGCCGGCCCGTCCTTGGGGCGACCAGCGCTCCGGTCCGGGCGGCGAGCCAACTGCCGGACGACACCAGGGCCAGGATCACCAGGACCGCGCCGACGGCAAGGGCCGGCTGCGCCAGCGCTCCGGCCAGCGGCGCAGCTACGAGCAGGACCAGCCCCGCGCCGAGCACGAGGAACGCACCTGCGCGCGGCTGGCGGCGCGCTCGCCGTGCGACCCCAAGGGGCATAGTCTGAACCTGCCGGAGCGCCAGGACCGCGCTGGCCGCGCACAGCGTGGGCACGAGCAGCAGGACGAGCAGGCTGCGCCCGAGCGGCATCGCCACGTCGTTGGGCAGTGCTCGGGCGGGCACGTGGGCCAGCGCGCTGCGGTACGGCGCGGAGGCCGGCACTGCGGCGGCGAGCGCTGCGCGGACCAGCTGGTCGGTGTGCTGCTGGTAGCTCCGCTCGAGCAGCGCCTTGGTGACCAGGAACCCGACCAGGCCCAGGACGGCGCCGAGCGCCGCGGGTGTCGCGGTGTCCGCGGCGGCCAGCAGGCGAACCTGACCGGGGGTGCCACCGGCCAGGCGGATCGCTGCCAGGCGCCGGTCGCGTTGGGCTGCGGAGATCCGCGCGCACATGCCCAGGAACACCAGGACCGGGACCACCATCAGCACCAGGCCGGTTACGACGCCCGGCCGTAGACCGGCCTGGTCGAGCAGGTCGGTGCGGTACAACTGCCCGTGGGTGCAGCCGTGGCGGCAGTCCCCGCCCCGGATGGCGGTGACCAGCGCGGCGCACAGCAGCAGCGCCGCTGCCAGCGCTCCGCCGAAGGCGACCAGGGCGAAGCGGACGACTTCGCCGCGGCCGCTGCCCCGTACCAGCCGGCCGGCGAGCCAGCTCACCTGCGAGCCCCGATCGCGGGCCGGCCGTCGCGCAGCACGAGCTCGCGGTCGGCGTAGGCGGCGACCCGGGCCTCGTGGGTCACCAGCAGCACCGCGGTGCCGGACTCCCGGGCGACCCGCAGCAGCTCGCCCAGCACCTGCTCGCCGGCGAGTGAGTCCAGCGCTCCGGTCGGTTCGTCGGCGAACACCACCCGCGGTTCGCTCACCAGTGCCCGGGCGACCGCGACGCGCTGCGCCTGCCCGCCCGACATCTGCCCGGGCCGGCTGTTCGCCTGGTCGGCGACACCGAGCCGGTCCAGCCAGGTCCGGGCCGCAGCCAACGCCCCCTCGCGGGGCCGCCGGTCCAGCAGTAGCGGCAGCGCGACGTTCTCCGCCCCTGTTAGCTCCGGAACCAGCTGCCCGAACTGGAACAGCACCCCGAATGAGGTGCGGCGCAGCGCGGACCTGTCCCGCTCGCTGGCCCGGTCGACCCGGAGCTCGCCGAACTGCACCTCGCCGGCGTCTGGGAGCACGATCCCGGCCAGGCAGTGCAGCAGGGTGGACTTGCCGCTGCCGCTGGCGCCGGTCACCGCCAGGACTCGCCCTGGCCGACCTCGACGTCCACGCCGCGCAGCGCCGGCGTGGCGCCGTAGGCCTTGACCAGTGACCGGCCGCGCAGGACCGTCGTCAGGACAGTGCTCATCGGGAACGGACCTCCGCCGTCAGGGCCGCCAGGCGCTGGGAGGTGGTCTCCACCCAGCGCAGATCCGCGTCCAGGTGCGACAGCGCCCAGTCCGCGGAAAGTACGTCCGACAGCGCCGCGCCCGGCGCCGTCTTCAGCACGGTCAGCTCGTGCATCCGGGCCAGGTGCGCCCGGCGCTGCGCCACCAGGTAGTCTTGCGCCGAGTGGTCAGCGAGCAGCGCCACGACGACCTTGGCCAGCAGCGGGTTCGTGACGTAGGGAGCGGGCGGCTCGACATCGCCCACCCACGCCTCCAGCGCGGCCTGGCCGGCGGCGGTCAGCCCGTAGACCCGCCGGTCCGGGCCGGCGCCGGCCTCCGGCTCGCCCTCCTCCAGCAGCCCGTCCCGCAGCAACCGGCCCAGGGTCGCGTAGACCTGGCCGTAGGGCAGCGGCTTGGCCTGCGCGAACCGCATGTCGTGCTCGCGCTTGAGCTCGTAGCCGTGCCGCGGACCGCGGCTGAGCAGCCCCAACAGCACGTGAGGAGTAGACACCGCAGGACTACACCACGTGAATACACCGAGTGTCTAGGCTTGGGCGCGCGAGTTGTAGCTGCCCTGGACAGTGCGGGCGACTCCGCGGGCCCTGAAAGGGTTGCCCGCGGCGGCGCTGCTGCGACCAGCGAGGTGAGCGTCGGGGTGAGCGTCACCGCCGATCAGCTCGACGCGGCCCTGACCGACAGGGCACCCGGAAGTGAGAGGGTGGAACGCGGCACGCTGGCGCAGCGGGTCTCTTAAGGCGAGCCCCCGGATGAGGGCGCCGACTGACAGGGGCTCGGGTGGGGTGCCGCACCGCCGCACGGCGCAGCAGCTCCTTGAGGAATGAGGCAGTGACACCGCCGGTGCGTTCGAGCACGTCGTACAGCCGGGACTCATCGACGGTGAGATTGCCGCGGCAGAGCCGAACAGCTGCCGGCGGGCCGCGGCGTCCGGGACGCGGTTAGATCAAGGCGACGGGTGTCGCGGCGCGGCCGAGGATGTCCCGAGTTCCGTGGAACTTCGGTGGCGGCCCGTTGATAGTCAGGCCACGCTGACCCGGTCATCATGGCAGGCGGCTCCGACAATTTCGGCGACCTCGCGTTCGAGGGCCGCGCGCAGGC
>JAABUJ010003935.1_pt1 | contig 16104 bp, 10 predicted proteins | sample 5559131 | NCBI WGS metagenome assembly JAABUJ01 (sample SAMN10711875, study PRJNA513366) | rock metagenome | isolation source: Antarctica rocks | place: Antarctica: Victoria Land, Mt New Zealand nord | collected 2016-01-07 | reverse complement strand
TATACGCATGACCGTCTCCTCGGTGGCGTCACCATCGAGGACGTGCTGACCTCTTTGTTTGCCAAACACCAGGGCCTGGCGCCGACATGATCATCCAGTGCCCGTCAAATCACAACAGTCGAGTACTATGCTATTCCGTGATACCTGGGACAGGGAAGCGCGCCGTGAGCGCGGCGACGGCGATCTCGGTCTCCTCGCGCGCGATCCCGTCGTCGGGGTTGGTCAGTATGCGCGCCAGCAGCGCGCCGACCTCGCGCATCTCCGCCTCGCCGAAACCGCGCGTCGTCACAGCAGGCGAGCCTAGGCGTAGTCCGCTGGTGACCATGGGCGAGCGCGGGTCGTTGGGGATGGTGTTCTTGTTGGTCGTGATGTGTACCTCGTCGAGCAACGCCTGCGCCTTCTTGCCGCTCAGGCTCGTCGAAGTCAGGTCGACCAGCATGAGATGGTTGTCGGTGCCGCCGGTGACGACGCGCAGCCCATGCTCGGAAACGCTCGCGGCTAGGGCGGCGGCATTGCGCGCCACTCGCGCGCCGTACTCCTTGAATGACGGCTGTAGCGCCTCGTGGAAGGATACGGCCTTGGCCGCGATGGCGTGCTCCAGCGGGCCGCCCTGCATGCCGGGGAAGACGATTTTATCGATAGCCTTGGCGAACTCTTCCTTGCACAGGATCAGGCCGCCGCGCGGGCCGCGCAGGGTCTTGTGCGTGGTCGAGGTGACGACGTGCGCGTGCGGGAGCGGGCTGGGGTGGACGCCGGCGGCGACGAGCCCGGCGATGTGCGCCATGTCCACGATGAGGTACGCGCCGACCTCGTCGGCGATCTCGCGCAACAAGGCGAAGTCGATGATTCGTGAATAAACGGTGGCCCCGGCTATGATGGCCCCAGGCCGATGCTCGTGGGCGAGACGGCACGCCGCCTCGTAGTCGATGCGCTCGTCCTCGCCGAGCCCATAGGGCACGAAATTGTAGGTCATGCCCGAGAAGTTGACCGGGCTGCCGTGCGTGAGGTGGCCGCCCTGATCGAGGCTCATGCCCAGCACCGTATCGCCCGGCTTGAGCAGCGCGGCGTAGGCGGCCATGTTGGCGGTCGAGCCGCTGTGCGGCTGCACGTTGGCGTGCTCGGCGCCGAACAGCCGCTTGGCGCGCTCGATGGCGAGGCTCTCGGCGTAGTCGATCCACTCGCACCCGCCGTAGTAGCGGCGGCCGGGGTAGCCCTCGGCGTACTTGTTGGTCAGCACCGAGCCCTGCGCCTCGAGCACGGCGGCGCTGGCGTAGTTCTCCGAGGCGATCAACTCGATGTGCGCGACCTCGCGGCGCTCCTCGCCCTTGATGATGTCATATATTTCGGGGTCGGTCGCCTGTAACGTGCTCACGCGCGCGCCGGTGATGGGTTTGTCAATGATCATGTACGCTCCTCCGGTTGATAGAATATCTACCGGGATTGTATCATGGGGTTACGCCACATGGATCTCGAGCGCGCGCCACTTTGTCGCGCTGGTCATCAAGGCGTGCGACAAAGTGGCGCACACCCATGGATCTCGACCCCGCGCGGCGTTCATGAGTTGTGCTCGTGCGCCTTGTTCGGCGTGTGCGGCCGGGAGCCGAGATCGCGCCACGACTTCTCCTCGATGTCTACGCCGTAGTGTTGCGCTGCCTTCTTGATATTGGCGAAGGCCAGGTCGCGTTCCGCGTCCGACACACCCTCGACTTGGTCGAAGCGGGCCAGCGCGTTCTTGACGTGCGCGGCGTCCGTGAGCGGCTCTTTGCGCTCTTTCGGGAAAGCGTACACGCTATCCGGCAGCTCTTTGCGCTCCTTGGTGTCCAGTGTCCCGTGCTCCGTGTGCGGCTCCCATGTTGGTGTCGGCATAGATCCTCCTTGTCAGCTATTATCCCACTTGATACGCACGAAAGGCGCCCGCCAACTCGGGCGGGACGCGCCCGCGGATATAGGCGCCGGTGGGGCGATAGTCCTCGTCGTCGATGGCCCCGCGCAGATGGATCAGGTCGAGCAGATCTTTGGCCTCGTAGGGCAGCAGGACTTCGACGGGCTGGAAGCCGGCCGCGAGGACATCCGCGATGCGCTCGCGTAGCTCTTCCAGGTTGGTGTGCCGCGCCGCCGAGATGGGCGCCGGGTTGGGAAAGTCTTCCAGGTACTCGTCTATGGTCTCCTCATCGTCGACTAAATCGCATTTGTTGAGGGCCGTCACCACGCGCTTGTCGTCGGCGCCGAGTTGCGCCAGGATCGTGTAGACGGTGAGCGACTGCGCCAGCGCGTGCGGGCTTGACGCGTCGACCACATGTAGTAACAGGTCAGCCTCGCTGACTTCTTCCAGCGTGGCTTTGAACGCGGCGACGAGGTCGGTCGGCAGCTTCTGGATGAAGCCGACCGTGTCGGTGATGAGCGCCTGCTGGCGGTGCGGCAGCGGCAGCGTACGCGTGGTGGGGTCGAGCGTGGCGAAGAGCTTATCCTCGACGCGTACGTCGGCCTCGGTCAAGCCGTTGAGCAAGGTCGACTTGCCTGCGTTGGTGTAGCCGACGATGGCGACCACGGGGACGCCTTGCCGTCCGCGCCAGCGCCGCTGCACGGTACGTTGACGGCGCACCTCCGCGATGGCGCGGCGTAGCTCGGCGATGCGCGCCCGGATGCGGCGGCGATCGCTTTCCAGCTTGGTCTCGCCGGGTCCGCGCATGCCGATGCCGCCGCCGAGGCGCGACAGGCCGCTGTCGTGGCCGGACAGGCGGGGCAGCAGATACTCAAGCTGCGCCAGTTCGACTTGCAGCGCGCCCTCGCGCGTGCGCGCGTGCTGGGCGAAGATATCGAGGATGACGGCGGTGCGGTCGAGCACGCGCACATCGAGCGTAGACTCCAGATGGCGCTGCTGCGCGGGGGTCAGTTCGTCGTCGGCGATGACCGTGTCGGCGTCGAGTGCGGCGATGCGGTCGCGTACTTCCACGAGCTTACCTTTGCCGAGGTAGGTCGCCGGTACGGGCTCACGCAGCCGCTGGTAGAGGCTGCCGACGACATCCGCGCCGGCGGTAGCGGCGAGTTGAGCGAGTTCGTCCAGAGAGTCTTGCACCGACCAGGCCGCGTCGGGCCTGTCCTGGTCGATGCCGATGAGCAGGGCGCGTTCGGGGGCGGGCGCGGTCGGGACCGTGCGGGAACGGCCGGCGGAGACGTGGGGTGTTTCCTTCAGTCGTGGGCTCCTTCTTGGCATAGCGCGGTTAGCTATCAGACACCAGATTGTAGCAGCGTCTTGAGGATTGACACATTATACCTGATTATAGATCACGACTGTTACGCGCGCCCCACCGGCGTCAGCGCGACCGCAAGCGCGCTGAGCCCCAACCCGACCGCGACCAGTCCCAGTTCGGCGCGTGGTCCGAGCGGGCCGAGCAGCGCCCCGCCGAGAGCCAGCCCGAGCGGCTGGCCCCCGAAGAACAGGAGGCGAAAGACGCTGTTGACCCGGCCCTGCAGCGCGTCCGGCGTGAGCGCGAGGCGGTACGACATCTGGGTGACGTTGGCGATGGGGATGGCCACGGCGACCACCGCCAGACCAACCACGAGCATGGCGGGGACGGTAGCCGCCGCCAACAGCGCCACGGCGAGCGCCTCGATTGCCACCGTGCCGACCATGATCCGCCCGAATCGCAGGCGCGCGGTCACCCACGACGCGATAACAGAGCCGAGCAGGCCGCCGACGCTCCCCAGGCTCACGATGAGGCCGATGGCGCGCGCGTCCGCGTGCAAGCGCTGCTGTGCGAGCACGATGATGGCCAAGTCCGTGGGGCTGGACAGGATACCGATACTCGCCGCCAGCAGGGCGACGATGCGGAGACGCTGGTCCGCCCAGAGGAAATGGAGGCCCGCCGCGATGTCGCGCCGCAGGGACTGGCCGGCCACGGATGGGCGGTCCATCTGAAACGGCGCGCGGATGAGCCCGAGGGAGGCGACGGACGCCAGGTACGAGAGGCTGTCCAGCAGGTAGGCCAGGGCCGCGCCGGCGATCGTCGTGCGCGCGAGGCTGATGATGGCGCCGCTCAGCGCCGGGCCAAGCAGCGTCGCTCCCGACAGCGCGCTTTCGTTGAGGGCGTTCGCCTGCGGGAGTTGGGCCGCGGGCACGACGCGGGGTAGGGCGGCGACCTCGGCGATGTTGAAGAATACAAACGCCGTGCCCGAGACGAGCGCGACGCCGTACAACTGCGCCACTGTCAGACGGCCCAGCGCCGCGGCCAGAGGTACCGAGCCGTAGGCCAACCAGCCCGCCAGGTCGCAGCGGATCATGACGGCGCGGCGATCCCAACGATCGATGAGCGCGCCGGCGGGCAGGCTGAGGATCAGGTACGGGACGGCCTGCGCCGCGGCGATGAACCCCGCCTGGGTCGGTGAGTGGGTGAGCGCGAGCGCCAGGAGCGGGAGGGCCAGCGTCGAGACACTGGTCCCCAACGTCGAGACCGCCTGCCCGCTCCAGAGTAGGAGGAAGTCGCGATTCCGCCCCAAGCTGTCCCTGCGTTTTTCTGCCGTGCTCTCTGCCATCCGCGTGTCCTCTCATCCTGCTCAGTGGGCTACACTACTATCGTATGACACCGATGCAAGGTTGAAAGGTTACACGACGGGTAGAGGCGAGGATAGGTGGATCATGTCTCACGCTTCACTCGAAGGTTGTGCGGCAAGGTGACAAAGAACCTACGTCCCATCGACCTGGGGCGCGCCGTCGGCTTGAGCGCGCAGAGCGTGCGCAAGTACGAGGAGTGGGGATTCCTCCCAGCGACAGAGCGGAGCCCAACGGGCTATCGATGCTACGGTCAGCGTCACCTGCGCGCCCTCCACGCCGCCCGTGTGGCGATCGAGGGGTACGGATGGCAGACGGCGCGACGCATCATGCGGCTCGTCCATCGGGGTGAGGCGGCATCCGTACTTGCGACAATTGACGCGTGCCATGGGGCTCTCCACCGGCGACGCGGAGACGTGGAGGACACCCTTGGCGTCCTGCGCGCCGCCGCGACGGCGGAGCCGCGCGTGCCGCCGACGAAGAATCGCCCGCGCTGGCGCACATGCCTCCATGTCGGAGAGGCGGCACAGCAGGTCGGGGTACGCGTGTCAGCTTTGCGCTTCTGGGAGGCGCAGGGGCTGCTCTTCCCGCACCGCGACGAGAGTAGCCGCTATCGGCTCTACGATGCGGAGCAATTACGGCGGCTACAAGTCGTGGTTCTCTTGCGAGACGCCGGGTATTCGTTCGACGTCCTCCGTGCGGTGCTCGACGAGGTGGGGCAGGGCCATCCTGAGCGTGCGGTAGCAGCAGCGGAAGAGCAATTGCACGCGTTAACGGCGGCGAGCCAACGATGCAGCACGGCGACCGCCGCTGTGTGGGGATACATGCAAGCCGAAGGGATCGTTACCGAGGCGTAGCCCCTCGACGTTTCCGAACCGGCCAGTCTCATTTTTGTTGCGCAAAAGGCTATGTAAGCGCGAGACCCTAACTGAGTTGTATCAAAGCGCCGTGTGGATGATAGTCACGCCGCCTTTGGTGTCATGATAGACCACAGCGCCAAAACGCTTGAAGCGGTCCAGCGCGGCTGTCACACGCTCACGGTTGTTGTTGTAGTAGGTGTAGGCCTCGATCTGGCCGAGGTAGATGTAGCCGACGTGGTACTGCCGCAGCAAGGCCCCGATGGTCGCCGGGTCGGTACTGGTGTAGAGCGTCTGCAGGTCGCGGAAGCGCGCGTCCACGATGTCATTGCCGTGCCAGAGGCCCTCGTGTGAGCCGCCCCAGCCAAGCACGGTGGGCAGGCCGGTAAACGTCGAGATGCGGGACATCATCAACTCTTGATTAGAAGCGCCCGGATAGGGCCAATAGTCTTGGGGGACGAGATTGCCGCTACCGGCGACAACTTGATCGGCTTCGAGGATGACAGGGTGGCCGGGCACGTTGGCGTTGATCCAGCGGATCGCGGCGGCGTCGGCCGGAATGGCGTTGGTGATGGTGATCGGCGGGCCGCTGTAGCTGCTTAGGTAGGCCGCGCCGTCGAGCGTGGGCGCGGCGTTGGCGACGGGGTTGGTGTAGCTGTTGATATCTGTCCCCGGCGAGAACAGCGCTAGCAGCAGGTAGATTCCCCCAGTCGCCGCGACCGCGATGGCGCCGCCGGGTGCGACGAAGCGCCGCCAGCCCGCGCGCAGCTTCTGGGCAAGGGCGTAGAGCCCGTAGGCCGCGCCCAGCGCCAGCAGCGTCCACGCCTGATAGTAGAACTTGAAGACCGTGTTCATGCGGTACAACCCCCCCGTACAGGTCCCCGAGGCGTCGGGGCCGCAAAAGAGGTCCTTCAGGAAGACGACATCGCACAGGATGATCAGGCCGATGCCGCCCACGCACAGCAGCAGCGCGAAGGCGTTCTCGCGGTTACCGGCGTAGGCCTGGCGCGTCGCCAGGTAGAGGGCCGCCCCCGCGAAAGGCAGCAACAGGCCCGCCGTGGTCAGGCCCGCGACGGCGCCCAAGACGAGGGCTAACAGCAGCGCCGCCACGATCAGCAGGGGACCCCGTGACCCGAGCGCTCCGAGCGAGGGCAGCGGCAGGCGCGGCAACTCGGGCAAGTCATCGTCGGCGTCGTCGCTGCTATCATCGTCGCGGTCTCGACCGGCGCTCTTGGCGTCCGGCTCGCGCTCCAGCACCGCCGTCGTGGCGCGGCGGCTACCGCGCCGCGCGGACCCCTCGACTGTCGCGGCGACGTCCGAAGCCTCGATAGCGGCGGCGGGCGTCACCGGAGTCCTGGCTGTGACAAGCCGGCCGCCACGCGGTAGATAGCCGATGATGAAGGCGGCCACGGGGATGAGGAAGATGCCGAACATGATGAAGACGTCGCCTAGCGGCGAGCCGTGCAGGTGGACGCCGAACGAACTGTACTGCGGCTTGAAGTCATGGTGGAACTGGACGAAGAGCAGGTAGCTCAACAAGAGGACGCCGACCGCGATGCCGACCCCTTCGCCGAGCGCGCGTCTATCGAGGCTGACGAGTCCGGGCACGAGCAACGCCGCGCCGATCAGCAGCAGATAGGTCGGCCAGTCCCACGAGTTCATGAAATACAGCGCGCCGGCCGAGAGGGCCGCCAGGAGCATCGTCGTGACGCGCAACGCGTCGGTCTTTGCTAGCGCATCCCACCCCGCGGCCGGGGCCAGCGCCAGGTTCAGCGCGATGCCGATGGCCAGGATGGTAAACGGCAGCGCGATAACGTGCGGGTGCAGGTCGCCGAGCAGAAAGCTGAAGGCCGGGAACTCAGTGATGGTACATGCGTCAACGGGATTACCGCATTGGGGGCTGGAAGGCTCCACGATGCGCGACGCTGTGAAGAAGCCGAAGCTCGCGCCGCCCTTGCTCAGGTATTGCGAGAGGCCATTGAGGTTGCCGATGAGCAGCACGAAGATGGGTCCGAGCGCCGCCCAGCGCGCGCTGCGCGTCAACCCGTAGGCCACGGAGTAGGCGGCGCCGCCGACGAGGGCGAACAGCAGCGCGAGGGCCAGATTGTAGCCGACCGTCGCGCTCACGCCGGTAAGCGTCACCAGCGTGCCGACGGCCAGGTAGCCGCCGTAGTAGTAGTTGATGGTGGTCCCGGCCAGCCAGGGGTCGTAGGGCGGGAATGAGGCGGCCTTGTGCGAGGCGGTCATCAGGGCCAGGTCCATCGGCTTCTCCGTGGAGAGGATGCCGGGGTGCGTCGCGCGCACCAGCGCCCACGCGACGAAAAGGCCGATGAAGAGCGCCTCCTCGACCAGGAGCGCCGCGCGCCGCTGCCGCAACCAACGCGGCAGTGTCGTCCAGTCGGGGCGCAGCAACACGAGGCCGCCGGCGCATAGGGCGACGGCTCCGGCGGCGAGCAGCGCCGCGTTGTTGCCGCGCCCGAACAAGCTGCCGGCCAGGTAGTTGAGATAGGTGACGAGCAGGATGCCCACGAGCTTGGCTAGACCGTAACCGCGATCGGCCAGGCGCGGCAGCGCCGCCAGCGTCAGCGGCAGCGCCGCGAGGCCCAGCAGTTCGACGACGACGAGCCAGACGAGAAAAGCAATCATGTTGTCACCACCATGTCTAGGCGCCCGTTCATTAGGTTGATGGGGGCAGGTATGCGAACATTGGGGCGGACGCGTCCCCGAGTGAAATAATACGCCCACCCGGCCGCGCACTGCTAACTCCCTGAAGATCTTTCACTCGGCCGGGGAGGAAAATATAGATGTGTGGGGAGCGCACAGCAGCGCAGGTAGAGATCGCCTGGTTCGGTTCGACGGTACACCCGCCGGCACGAGGCGCGAGGAACCTGATGGGTTCGTAGCGCAGGTTGAAGAATCCATCGGAAACGAGAATGGTTTGGTCCGCCCCAGGCGTTCGGGCGAGGAAAAGGCCGACAATCGTCGATTCTCGACGCGGAACCGATTGCGATGCCGCCGGGTACTCGACGAACATCACGCGCATGTTGCCGATGGCGATCATGACCAGCAGGGCCGCGAGCCCCGCTACTGCCACTAGAGACCTGCCGGTCCGGCGTGTGGCCCACCCCCCGGCTGTGTCCATCGCTACTCCCAGCATGAGCGCGACCGCCGGGATCATGGCTGAAAGGCGTGGCCACCATGGTGGGTCGACGGTGAGGACCCCCGCAGCGAGCACTGCGGAAAACCACAGCAGGCAGAGAGCGTATGGCCATCGCCTGACACGCACGAGGCAGAGCACGAGCGCGAACGGCAGGATCAGTCCGCTCACCGTATCGACGATGCTGCCGCCCCAGCCGATTTGGTCGGCCGCGTCACCCCTGGAATAGAACGTCGAGACCGTCGCGACGGCTTGCGTCCACAGGATATTGAGCGTGCTCTGTCCACTGTATCCCAGGGACGCCAAGGTGTTTTTGTCGGCTAGGGCGTTGAAGAGGCTGACGTCGTTCTGGCGCATCGAAAATGACCCGGGATTCGCCATGAACAGCGCGACGAGCGGGAGGACAGCGATGACGAATCCCAAGCCGATCCAGACGACGCCGTTCAGGCGTGCGCGGCGCAGATGTGGGTCGAAGAGCGCGATGAGGACGAGGAAGACGGCGACGATAGGGAATACGATGCGGGCTGCGAAGTAGACCTGCAGGCTGATAGCAAAGCTCATCCCCGCCAGCAGTGGCGTAACGACGCCGCCTTTGCGCAGCCAGCGGGCGAGCAGGTAGAGCGAGAGCGTGATGGCGGTGGGGGCCTGGATATAGTGGATGCCGTCGCGGCTCAGATCCATATTCAGGAAGGAGAACGCCAGGACAGCGCCGGCTAGCAAGCCCGCCCGGCGTCCAAAGAGTTCGCGGCCGAGGAGATATGTGAGCACGATTCCGACTGTGCCCAGGACGACGTTGCTGAGCCGGAGCCCATGCAGCGTGTCGCCGAACCACTGTAACCCGAGTCCGGGGATGGCATACGAGAGCATCGGCAGGCCGTACCAGCCGATCGAGAGTAAGGGGGCCTGTCCGCTGTTGAAGAGGCGTCCGTAGATACCGCAGGCTGCCTCGTCCCCGTGGACGAACGGTATCAAGGTGTCCAGATTGGGCAAGCGCAGCAGGAGCGAAACGAGGCAGAGCGCCGCGATGACGGCGATGTCGAACGGCGGGATGTGGCGCAGCGCGACGCGTGCGCGCGTGCGATAATCGCTCCAGCGCGCCAGCACGATAGCCCCAGGGGCGATCGCGAGCGCGACGAACCACCAAGTCTGTGCCGTGAGTGGATGGGCCGCTACGGTCCACGCGCTTATCAGGGCGCAGAAAAGACTCGCGGCGATCCCGATTCCATACGATAGATAGATACCGCGCGTAGGAGCAATCAGTCGCGCGGGAGCGGAGACCGACTCGGTGGCCAGGGCCGGCCTAACGCCCCTGGTCGGCAGGCTGGGCAACCGGGCGAAGACGGCGTGCGCCGTATCGGGCCAGAGGGAACTCCAGCTATAGATGGCGAGTACGATCGCCGCGCTGAGAAGTAGCACCATAGTTATCAAGCCTCGTCATCGTTTTCCGCGCATCTATCCGGCCCCATAGGGCTGGTAACTAACCGTCGTTCCATTAGTCACTTGCAGGATGAACAGGCGACGCCGCGGGAATGCGGCGTGGAGTTCCGCGTAACGCTGAGGGGTCGAAGCGAGCGCCCAGACAGTATCCCTCGTCGCACTGGGGTCCATGAGGGTTGACGGGCTGTTCAGTGCGGCGGTGACGTTGGAGAAAATGTAGCTATCGCCCGTCACGATGATCGCGTGTGGCGGCGCATCGGCGTAGATGCGCGACAGTTGCAGATTGGGCATCCAGGCCATGGCGGTGAAGTTGCGGTACAACGCGACGTGGCGCGGCAGGTAGAAGAGCACATCAGGCACGGTGAGGGCGACAAGGATGACCCCGGCCGCCAGGAGGCCGCTGACACGAGGGCGTCGCGCCCGTGTCAGCGTGAGGATGTCGCCCGCCGCATCACCCAATGCTTGTATACCGCGCGCGGTGAGGAGCAGTAAGGCGGGTATCGCCTCGTAGTAGTAACGCGGACCGATGGCGATGCCATTATAGAAATAGCCCATCATCCCGACGATGACACTCGCCGTTATCGCACCGTTGAGCGCGTCCCATCTGTTCGCCCGGCCTAAGACGAACGGCAGCAACGGTACGGTCAGGGCCATGTAGTAGGGCCAGCCGAACAGGTCGAGCGTCAACCCTGTGATCAACTGGTCGGTGTTGGTCAGCGCGGCGGCAAGCGTGTGTAGACCCCACCAGCCGTGGCCGACGCCGAAGCCGTAGCGGTCCGACTGATTTAGCACCCCACGCGGCGATAACAACGGATCACCGGTGATACTCCAGTCATACAAGAGGTACAGGATTCCGAAAAGAACGCCACCGCCGCTCCACGCCAGGATGGGCGCTATGGCACGGCTCCGTTTTCCGGTCCAATGCCGGTTCCACAGGTGGCCGAAGAGGCAAACCGTGAGGGGAATGGCGATTAACAAAGCACTGACCTCACGGCACAGGAAGGCCATACCGAGGGCCGCGCTGGCACCAAAGGTGGGCCAGAGTCGGCGACCCCACTGTCCGCGCACGAGCAGATAATAGGCGAGGGTGATGAAGAACGCTGCCTGGACGTGGCTGAAGTAAGCGCCTACCTGGAACAGGAAGAATGGCGAGAGGGCGCCTAGGACGACCGCGACCGTCGCGACCCAGCGGCCGTAGAGACGGCGGCCGATCGCGCCCACCAGTGCGAGTGTTCCGACGGCGAATAGCGGTTGTACGAGCCAGGGGAGGCCAAGGAGTATGCCTGGAACAAGGGTCAGCGCGGTCCCCGGTCCGTATTGCGCGACCCAGTGGCCGTTGACGACGCCGAAAAAAGGGACGGGGAAGGAGTCGGCGAGCGGAGGTGGGGGCATAAAGAGCCGGCCCGAGGCCAGGACTTTCGCCTGGAAGACGTATGCCTGCGCGTCGAAGATGTGCGGCATGCCGTTGTATTCACCGAGCGCGACGTAGAGCGCCGAGGCCAGGAAAATCGCCAGCGCCGCGAGGGAGACGATCGATGACGCCGGATAGCCAAGCGCCCACAACGCCGAGACCCGTCCGCCGCCGTACGCCGCGAGCGCCGCGCCGAGGACGACGGCCAGCAGGAGTAGAAGGATCGCCCACGCTACGGCGTACGCCAGCGTGCGCGCGTTGACCGCGAGATACGGCCAGGGGTTGGTCGGGACATACCATTGCGCCACCGTCGTTGTTGAACCGCCTGTCGTTGGAGTATCGTTGATGGTAAGAGCCCGATTGGCGCGGTCGAGACGAATCGTATAGGCGCCCGTTGGGAAGGCAAGTTGCACCGATACAGGTTGCTCGATGCGGTAGATATCGCCGTCGAAGGTAAAGGACTGTCCAACCGGGATGCCGGCCACGGCTTGGGCCGTATCGAGAAGCGTGACGGTCCCAGTAGCTGGGCTGTTCAGGTGGAGGTTGCGCCATTGGTCGTATCCGTCCTCGCCGCGCAGCCAGCGATCGAATGCGATGTAGGGAGTGTCGGCAATGCTACGTAAGTAGGTCGGGTCGAGGTTCGCGATCGATGCCGTGAGCGACTGCGATCCGTCGATGCCCCACTCGCGGCTACTTGAGTCGTTCCGTGGCAGCGCGACGCGTGTCGGAGGCGTGGGCCATATGAAGGAGTGCGATTCGCCGTCGACCGTGAGCGTGGCGTGTGTACCCGCGGAGACCAACCGCAGGTGTACGGGCGTATGCTCGGCGAAGAGCGCGTCGATAGCGAAAAGGAGGATAATCGCGCCGAATGTCGCGAGCAACACGTTTCGACGGCCCAGTCGCGGCAGCCTTCGCGCCAGCGGCGCGTGTTCTATTACCGGAACACGCGCGTCGGGTTTGTCAACTATCGCGCCTCGATGGGATGCCGGCACGTCGCGCAGGGGTGAGACGGGCGCTTTCGCGCGCCGATTTAAAGCGCCTACGAAAGCAGACCACCCCTCGGGAGCGAGTGCGTAGGCGGCGTACAGCGCACAGAGCACGGCGACGGTGAGCAACAGGAAAATTTGCATAGCCCTATTCTGTCACACGACGCTCTATGGGTCTACGGCGCATTCTTGCGTGCATTGGCCGTGGGCGGGAGCACCGCTGTGAACGTCAGGTCGCCGTCGACGTCGTAGACCTTTTCCTGGCGCGCGCCTGGAACGTGGGCGGCGACAGCGGCGGGGGTGGTTAGCGATCCCGGCATGACGAGGTAGAGACTGGCCGGACGGAAAGGCAAGCCGTCGGCGGGGAACTCACGCGCTTGGGGCGAGAGGAAGCGGAAGAACTCGTCGGGATAGGGGCTCGCGTAGAGCGCCGTGCCCCGCGGAGTGCGGTGGCGTGCCACGTAGTTCCCGGCGTCGTACCATTGCCAGGCGAAGCCGTTGCTGCCGGCGAGTTGGCCGCCCCAAACGTTGAAGAACACATTGTAGTTGAGGGCGCCCGAAACGAGCACTAGCAGCGCGGCCAGCCCGGCGTACAGGGCCAGGCGGCGTGTGCGCCGCACGATGACCACGCCGACGGCGTCGCACACGAGCGCGATGAGCACGAAGACCGCCGGAATCAAGCCTACGGCGTGCTCCAATTGCGGCGCGTTGATAGTGAGAACCACACCGAAGAACCAGATCGTCGCGAACCAGATGAGTGCGAGCGCGACCAGAGGCCGGCGCCAGTGGTACAATGCGTAGGCGACAGCGGGGACAAGCAGCCAGCCCGTCACCGGGTCCATCGCCGGCGTGTATGCGCCACCCCACGGAACGTACGGACCACCATAGATGGTGAACATGCCTGCGGCCAGCGGCAGTTGCTGGATTAGGATGTTCCAGAAAGCGGTCGACGCGCCTGGGTGTTGGTTGGCCCAATCGGCGATGTGATACATAATGCCGACGTGACGCTCCGGCCCTATTAACCAGTCTGGATTCTGGAGCCAGAAGATGCCCAGCGGCAGCAGCACGAGCACGAACGCGGCGGCGCACAGAGTGATATGGCGCCAGGATGTCCGCACCCATGTGCGATGAAATATCGTGAGGTAGGCCAGCCATAGGACGAGGATGGGCACGATGATGCGGTTGGAAATGAACATGTAGGGTGCGAAGCCACACAGTGCGCCAGCAATGACAAATAACAACCATCGTCCCCGCCGGACGGCCACGACGACGCTATATAGGGCCAGCAACAGTACGAAGGCGCTTGGCGCCGTCGACACGACCATACGGCTGAAATGCGTGTGCCAGTGCGAAACCGCCAGCAAGCCGGCCGCGAGCAACGAACCTGTCCACGAGATCTCTAATTCGCGCGCGCAGAGAGCGGTCAGGGGCACGGTCAGGGTACCTAGCACGACGCTGACCACGCGTTCGTTGTGCAGGCTGACGCCGAAGAGTTGCTGGACGACGGAGAGGATATAGGCGTACGTCGCGGGCGCTTGGTCCCAGGTGTAGGCGAACAGGCCCGTGTAGTCGCCGCGCGTGACATGCTCACCTTCGAGGCCATAAGCCATCTCGTCGCCGAAGGCCCAGTGCAGGAATGTATCGAGGCGGTATAGCCGAAAGAACAGGGCCAGGATTACCACGCCGGTCAGACCAAGCGCGATTGCCCAAGTGGGGGCGCGGCGCGTGGAGGCGCCGGTGTCACGCGGTTGAAGTCCGCTCTCACTGCGCACGGTTTCCGCATCCCACACTGGAACCTCGATTGTTTGTGCCATCTTCTCCACCTCATCGGCGTGGCGTCGTTGGCGAGGCTGCATCGAGCGACTGGGCCGCGTTAAGGCGCCGTTACGACGAGCAGCCTATTGCCCATGCCATCGGTGACCAGGATATTGCCGTTGGACAGCCGTGAGAGTCCCAGCGGTTGGATGGGGCTCAACGATTGCCCGGCTATCCGTAGTGGTAGACGCGTGGGCATCCCCCCCTGCCGGGGATACACGAGGAGCGCGCCGCCGTTCGGATCGGAGGCGAGCAGGCGGCCGTCATTGAGGGGGAGCAGATGCACGGAGTGGATCGTGTCCGATGCGGGAGCATTCCACTGCCTGACAAAGTAGCCTGACGCCTTTTCCTTCTTGATGCGCGTGTTCGCGTCGTCGTAAAGGTATAGCGAGAAGTCCGGCGCGACGGCGATATCCGATGGTTGGTTGTACTGGGCCGGGCCGCTGCCAAGCTGACTCGTCATCTGTGTGACGAGCTTGCCGTCGGACGAGAAGACCACGATCGCGTTGGATCGCGGGTTGGCCGCGTAGATAAGCCCGCTCTTATTGACGGCCATGCCGCGCGCATCCTGCAATAGGGCCGGGTTGTGGATGATCTCACGGATGAAGTGGCCGGAGGTATCGTACTGTTCGATTGCGCCACGGACCGCGTCGAGCACATAGAGGTTGTTCCCGTGCGTCGCCAGGGCAAAAGGCTGTGCGAGCGCGACCGCCGCGTTCTGTATCGACGTGACAAGATTGCCCTTGCTATCGAGGATAGCCAGACGGTTGTTGTCGGCGTCAGCGACGGCGATGCGGCCGTTCGGCAACTGGATGGCCTCGCGCGGCCCTTTGAGCTTGGCGTCGACGCCGAGCACGGTCGTGGCCGTGATCGGCGCCCCCCCGATGACGGCAAGCTGAACCGCCGTGGGCGCGGAGACCGCGGTTGGCGCCGCCGGCGCGCTCACCGTTGAGGTCCCTAAAAGTCGTGAGAGCGCGAAGAGTAGTAGGATTACGGCCAGAATCGCGGCGAAAAGCCCACGCTGCCGTCTGGCGCGCGTCGCCTGCGTCGCGGCGCGGGCGCCGTTCGTCCGCGGCGCGGCTGGTCTTGACGTCGTTTCATCGGTGATGGCGCCCGCATCGAGGGCCGTCCCGACAGGTCGTGCGGTGGCCGCACGGCCGGCCGTGGCCGGCGGCCGCGCTAGCCAACCCCGCGAGCGGTCGCGGAAGCGCGCTCGCGGGGCGTGCGCCAGCCGTATCGTCTCAGTGGCGGTCGGCGTTTCCGTGGCGCCGCCCCCCGGTTGGCCACCCTGGTCTTCGTCATCAGCAGCGATGACGCGATCGTCATCGAGCTGGTGGCCGCTATCGTGATCTTGCATGTGTCATGTGTAAGGATAATGCCTTCTTTATAATGGGAGACGTGAACACAACGACAGCGTGGACTGGCCTGTATTGTACACCACCACGCGCATGATTCCACAGTGGCTTTGGGCCTTCAAGTGTTTGGCGCTCCACTAATCTTTCCGCGGCGCCGTTTGCAGGTCTGAGTCGTCCGCGATACATACCATGTATCGCCACCGTCACGGTAGTAGCCCGTTAGGCGACCAGCAATAGCCCGTTTGGGTCCCCTTGACTGCCGACACAGTGTAGCTATCTGTCATGCTGTCTGACGTCGTTAACGTAGAGCGTCATCGCGGGAGCGTCGCGCGGCCGTACGGCGCGGCGCGAGAGCCGAAGCCGCCGGATTTGGTGGAGGCGTAAACAGGAATGATCCAATGAGGCGGTAGTAACCTGTGGTGCTAGTGGCATGATGTCACAAGCTAAATCGAGCGATAGAGCGATGGGTGCGGCCATGCTCATCGAGAGTGAGGCCATCCCATTGCACGAGGATATTGAACAAGGCCACGGTGAAGG
>JAABUJ010003932.1_pt1 | contig 16114 bp, 15 predicted proteins | sample 5559131 | NCBI WGS metagenome assembly JAABUJ01 (sample SAMN10711875, study PRJNA513366) | rock metagenome | isolation source: Antarctica rocks | place: Antarctica: Victoria Land, Mt New Zealand nord | collected 2016-01-07 | reverse complement strand
CGCACCCGGCGCAAACCTCTGGATAATGGTCGATGGTGGCGTCAGGGGGTTCAGTCCGGCGCAGCGTCTCGCCCGGATGGCCGTTCTGACCGCCGGTCTTCTTGCCGGACGGTTCCCGCAGGCTGCTAACCCGTGGCGGCTTCTTCAGCCCGTCGCTGGACGGTGGCTTGCCGCTGTTGCTGCTGTTCAGCCCGAGGCGGCGCTCCAATTCTGCCAGCCGCCCCCTTAGCGCCTCATTTTCGGAACGAAGCAATGCAATCTCAGCCTGCAATGCCGAGATGACCGCATCGGCAACGGCCGCGGCCGATGCGTCATCTCGGGGGAGTGTGTCGTCGGGCAGTGCCATCGACACGTTGACTCGTACTCAGCCGTGACCTGTCAAGGCCCCCTCCAACGAGATGACCTGGGCTGTTACGATTTAGAAAGATAAAGTCAATGCTCGACGTTTGGGAGAACCCAATAGTACAGCATCCAATTCATTTGCGGACTTACGGTTCTCGGCAGTGGTAAGAGGGGCTATAGCCACTTCGGATGAAGACCATCCTGTCTATATACTGTTCTTCGCGTATTTCAAACCTTGCCACCTGGTTTACCTGGAGCACCAGAAGCTCGAGGTACTTCGCCGGTCCAACTCCCATTTCCTTGAGGAGGAAAAACAACAGATTTTGGGGGCTTCTGTGACCTACCTGCACCTTTGGCTGGCCTTGCTCTACGTCGTGGCCGAAGGCTTCAAGGAGTTGGGCCTGAGCCACCCCAAGATCACGCCTCTCATAGATGAGCATTGGAGTGAGCTGCGCCGCTTCCGCAACTCTGTATTTCACTTTCAAAAGAATACAAGCAAGCGGGAGTTAATGCATGACCTGCTCCCGCTGAATTGGGCGCGGGACCTGCACGCTGTCCTTCAAGAATACTTTGTCTCCCAAGGTACATAGTCAGATTGTGGTGCCCGTCGGTAACGCCTGCAGGCGGTTCCCCAGCGCCTTCAAGGCGGCGTTGTTCACCGGGTCGGGCATGAACTGATTGACCACAACTCCGACCGGCAGTACGGCAAGCATCGCCCTGTGGAGCGTGGACTCAATTTCTCCCTGCTGAGCAGGCCCTATCTTGTAGCCCCAACCGCTGCCATCGGCATTCGAATCAACGTGCTTGTTCAGGGAGGAGGCGGACGTGTGCGCCGAGTCCTCGGAAAGGCGCATGTAGTTTAAGTATTGCGGCAGCATGGGGCTGAGAGCCGCTACCTTTCTGGGCCGCAGGAAGGAAGCCTGCTTATCCATCTCGTCCATGGCCTGCTCCAGCCTTTTCCGGTCCTCGGCGCTGTCCCCTAACTGCTGGTCAACTATGAATTTGGCTTGGGCGAGGCGGCTCGCCTCGGCCCCGTCCCGCATCATCGCGATAACCTTATCCGGCTTGGTGGTAAGCGCACCTGCGTAGAAGCAATCCTCGATAATAGCTCTGATGAGCATGCGAGCCTGAACGATCATGCCTCGCTTGGCCATCAGCATGACGCCCTGCAGCGAGCCGCAAGAACGCATTAGAAGACGGACGGCCACAGCCTCCTTGGACCAATTGATGCCTCTGGCTACCGGAGTTTCCCTGGCCGTCACCACGACGCGCATCAGGGCGGCGTTCGTGTCCTCGGCAAAGCGGAACCAGGCTTCGTTGTCGGCTCGGATGCTGGCGACGCTGCCTCCTATGCTAGAGCAGAGAAAGCCGAATTCATTGAAGCCATAAGGCATATGCCACATGGTCGGCGGGCCCCGTCTCTAATATAGAACGGCCGTATTGGCTTGTTTCGTCCCACTGCAAACCTTTTCCACGAAGGTCCCGATCTCGATTAGCGACATGTATTGAAATTGCCTAGTAAGACATATGATGGAAACCATGTGTTGTCCGAAGTTGCTTTGTTGGGTATCAGACACCGGAATCCTATGCTTCGTTCCGAAGTAATTCCACAGTGCATCTATGGGAATGCCTTCGTCACATGCCTGCTTGATGTAATTCGCTATCGACTTCTCCTGTTCGCAAGTCATATCGCCTGCGAAGGTAAAAGGCGTTTGGAATGTCAATAGATTGAAGAAAACCGCCGCTTCAAGTCGCCACATCTTCTATTCTCGATTTCCGGCTCGCGGCAAGTGCTGCGTGGCAGCGAATGCTAGCCACGCGCAATTCGGCTTCGTGCGCCCGTAAGGCGGCAATCATGCTCTCCGTCAAGGCGCTCGTCGTCCTTGCTGCCATCGGTACCTGACCTCGGGTTGCTACGCCCACCTCTCCCGTCCACCCTACCCCAAAACGGGGACCGAAATGCCAGGATACCGCCATAGCTTCGCCATCGCCGCCCTCATCACCCTCACCGCTCCCGCCCACGCCCGGGTCGTCCAATTCGAAATCCTCCGCACCGAACCAGCCTTCGCCGGCCAGGACTTCGCGCCTGCCGGCCCCTACCAGCGCGTCTTCGCCCGCGTGCACGGCGAGGTCGATCCCGCCGACCCGCTCAACGCCCCCGTCCAGGACCTCGCACTCGCCCCCCGCAACGCGCGCGGCGTCGTGGAGTACGCCACCGACGTCGAGTTGCTGAAACCCGCCGACATCGCGCGCGGCAACCGCATCCTCCTGTTCGAGGTCGTCAACCGCGGCAACAAGCTCGCCCTCGGCGCCTTCAACGAGGCCGTCCCCGGCGGCGTCGCCGACCGCAACGCCCTCACCGGACCCGGCGACGGCTGGCTGATGCGGCAGGGCACGACCCTCGTATGGTGGGGGTGGGAGATGGACGTGCTGCCCGGCATGGATCGCATCCCCATGCCGCAAATCGTCGCGCACAACCCGGACGGCTCGCCCCTCACCGGCATCGTCCGCAGCGAGCTGCTCACCCCGGCGCCCGCCGCCGACATCCCGATCAGCCTCAGCCAGCAGGTCCAGGGTTACCCGCCCGGCAGCTACGACAGCTATCCGCCCGCCAGCCAGGACAACGGGGCCGCCCCGGACGGCTTCACCCCCACCCTGACCGTCCGCACCCACGAGCAGGACGCCCGCCAGCCGATCGCCAACGAGCACTGGCATTTCGGCACGTGCGCCGACCCGGCCGACCCTAAGCACGTCTGCCTGGACGGCGGCTTCCAGCCCGGCCGCCTCTACGAACTCGTCTATCGCGCCCGCGACCCGTGGCTGCTGGCGCTCGGCTTCGCCGCCACCCGCGACCTCGCCATCTTCCTGCGCGACCAGAAGGCCGACGAGGCGGGCACGCCCAACCCGGCCTGGCGTCCCGACCAGCGCAGCATCCTGGAGGGCTCGTCGCAAAGCGGCCGCATGCTCCGCAGCTTCCTCGCGCTCGGCTTCAACCATGACGGCCATGGCCATCGCGTGTTCGACGGCGCGTACCCGCATGTCGGCGGCGGCCTAATGCCATTGGCTGTGCGCTTCGGCCAGCCGGTCCGCGCCTGGGGCGAGCAAACCGACCACACCTACCCGGCCTACGATTTCCCGTTCAGCTACGCCAAGCAGGCCGATCCGCTCACCGGGCGCACGCAGGGCCTGCTCGACCGCTGCACCGCCAGCGACACCTGCCCGCGCGTCTTCCATGTCGCGACGGCGCTGGAGATGTGGGAAGGGCGGCAGTCGCTCGGCTTCACCGACCCGCTCGGCGCCCGCGACGTGCCCGACCCGGCCAACGTCCGCAGCTTCATCATGGCCAGTACGCAGCACGGCGCCGCCCCGCTGCCGCTGCCCACGAAGCCACCGTTTGGCCTGTGCCAGCAGCAGCCCAACCCCAACCCGCAGCTCTGGACGATGCGCGCGCTGCTGACCGCGCTGATCGGCTGGGTGCGCGATGGGACCGAACCGCCGCCGGGTCTGGTTCCGCGCATCGCCGACGGCACACTCGTGTCGCCCGACCAGGTCCGGCTGCCCGCGATCCCGGCCAACAGCTATGGCGGCGTGCCCCGCCCGGCGCTGTCGACGGCGCGGACCTTCGACGACCTTCACGTGCTCGACTACGGCCCGGACTATCGCGCAGCCGACACCAGCGGCGTTATTGGCCGCGAGCCCCCGGGCGTCGGCACCGCCAGCTACGGCGTGCTCGTGCCGCAGGTCGACGGCGACGGCAACGACCTCGGCGGCATCCGCTCGGTCGCCGAGCAGGTGCCGGTCGGCACGTATCTCGGCTGGAACCTGTTCCGTGTCGGGCAGCTGGAGGGCGGGATGTGCAACCTGCAGGGCAGTTTCATCCCGTTCGCCGCGACCCGGGCCGAGCGCGACGCCGTCGGCGACCCGCGTCCCTCGATCGCCGAACGCTACCCGACGCGCGAGAGTTACGTCGCCGCGATCCGGGACGCCACGGCGCAGTTGGTTGCAGCGCGTTTCATGCTCCCCGACGACGCTGCGCGGTTGGTGCAGCGTGCCGAAGCCGGCGGGGTGAGAAGCGGACCGTGAAACAGAGGGTGACAGCTTTGTTCGCCGGCGATAGCTTTTCGTTGTCTGTTTAGAAAGGCTCTATTTCATGACCAAGTTATTGCTCGCCGCCTTCGTAATTGCCGCGATGTCGGCGCCGGCCTTCGCGCAGGCTCCCAACGACGTTGCCTCCCAACTGAGGCGGGGACGTGACTACAGCGAGGGCATCCCCGCGCGCAGGCGCTATGCGCGCGGGCAGCGACACCACCGCTCGGCGGCTCGCCCCGACCTTGGCCACAGCGCGACGGATCAGCTGAACCAGGAGCAATTGGCAAAGCCCAACCCTTAGGCGAAGCTTTCATGGCGGGAGAGCGTTAGACCGTCATGCCGGTCTCTCCCGCCTTTTGCCCGTCCCAATGCCACGCCGATCTCGGCGACGCCTTCTACGACGCCGTAGCCCCGGCGACGTTCCCCAGCCCAGTGCTGCGTCACCGCGATCAGCGGTGGGCGGCCCGCATCGGCCTCGACACGCTGACGGATGCGGAGTGGATCGACCACATGGGCCGGTTCGTCCCGCTGCTCGGCAGCTTCGAGCAGCCGCTCGCCCTGCGCTACCACGGCCACCAATTCCAGCACTACAACCCCGACCTTGGCGACGGCCGCGGCTTCCTGTTCGCGCAGATGCACGACCTGCAGGACGGCAGGCTGCTCGACCTCGGCACCAAGGGCAGCGGAACGACGCCGTGGTCGCGCTCCGGCGACGGCCGCCTGACCCTGAAGGGTGGCGTGCGCGAGGTGCTGGCGACCGAGCTGCTGGAGGCGCTAGGGGTAGAGACCTCCAAGTCGCTCAGCCTGATCGAGACCGGCGAGGAACTGGTCCGCTCCGACGAGCCGTCGCCCACCCGCGCCGCCGTGCTGGTGCGGCTGAACCACAGCCACATTCGCATCGGCACGTTCCAGCGCATGGCCTACCTCGGCGATACCGACAGCCTGCGCCGCCTGCTGGACTACGCCGTGCCTACCTACCTTCCCAGCGCGTGGCGCGACGAGGAGCCGGCGCGGGCGGCGTCGTTCCTGGAGGAGGCGTGCCGCCGGGTCGCACGGATGGGCGCGCAGTGGATGGCGGCGGGCTTCGTGCACGGCGTGCTGAACACCGACAACATCAACATCACCGGCGAAAGCTTCGATTACGGCCCCTGGCGTTTCCTGCCCACTTACGACCCGGCGTTCACCGCCGCCTACTTCGACCATAACGGCCTGTACGCCTACGGCCGCCAACCGCAAATCCTGCTCTGGAACCTGACGCGCCTTGCCGAATGCCTGCTGCCGCTCGCCGAAAAGGACGCGCTGATCGCGGCACTCGAAGCGTTCGCCCCCGCTTTCCGCACGGAGCACGACGCCGCCCTGCTCCGGCGGCTCGGCCTGTCCAGCGCCGGCCCAGACCAGGACGCCGCGCTATCGGAAGCCTGGTGGACCGCCCTTGCCGAAAGCCAGGCGCCTTTCGAGCAGGCGTTCGCCGACTGGTTCGGCGGCCAGCGTCCGCCGGGCTACGGCGCCGCCTTCGATCCCGTCCGCGCGTTCCATCACCCCGTGTCAAGCGCCCGGCCGCGATCGCCTGTCACGCTCCTGATCGATGAGGTCGAAGCGCTCTGGGCCCCGATCGCCGAGCGCGACGATTGGTCTGCCTTCCACCGCAAGATCGTTGACATCCGGGGGTACTCGCTCAATCCATTTTGAAACGCGCCCGCAGCCTCCGCCATCCGACGCTGCGGTTCGCATCGGTCAACCCGGACGACCCCGCGCGGTCCGACAGTTCCTCCACCAACCGGCTAGCGATCGTGCCACGGTGGCCACGCTCCCAATGGTCGGTCGCGTCCTCGTCCGCAATCCAGCCCGGCAACGCCAGCAGCAGATGCCGAGCCAGGCCGTCCAGCAGCGGCTCGTAGGTGGCGCGCAGGGCCGCCAGTGTTTCGCGGGTTTGCTCACCGGTCGTCCAGGAAAGGCCAGCCTTCTCGAACTCCGCCTCCATGCGGGCATACATCGTCGGCCCAAGGCGGTCGCCGCCATCGTAGCGGGACGGCGCGATGGAGAACGACCGGGCCATCTCGACCAGCACCTGCCGGGCCATGGTGAACGTCATGCGGGCCTGCAGCGGACCCAGCGACTCGACACCGACTAAAATTGCCGCGCACGTGTCCATGATGGCGGCCAAGGCGGCCAGCCACGATTGGTTGTCGTGCTGGGAGCGATAGTACACCAGCATCGGATACGACAGATGGCTTTCCAGCAGGTCTGATCCCCAAATCTCCCACTCCCGCAGCAGTTCATCCAGCTTCTCCAATCCCCCGGCCTCGGCATGGCGGCATAGCATCGCGCCCGCGGTGGGCGGCGAACCGGCGCGTCCGTCCAATTGGATCACGTGCGCTTCCCGTCGCGAGAACAGCTGGTACAGCACCGGCAAATAGCCGATGACAATGGCGATGAAGCCAATCCCGGTGCCAGCCTCGACCACGGCGGTTAGCCGTCCCATGCCGGAATGCGGCACCACGTCGCCGTAGCCGAGCGTGAAGAAGGTCACACCACTCATGTAGATCTGCTCGGCAGCCGAGGAGTACTCGCCCGTCTGCACCGACCAACCAATCAAGCCGAACGCCACGATCAGCCCGGTGGCCCACAGCGCGAACAGCAGCACCATCGATAGTGCGCCATATACGCTCAGGAAACGCTCCCGCTGCGGCCCGGCCGGGAAACGCTTCGCGAACCACGTCCAAAATTGCCAGGTGCTGCGGAAGTACAGCCGCATCAGCCGCAATTTGCGCTGCACCCGGCGCGGCAGGAGCATGACCTCGAACGCATCCTGGAGCACCAGGAACAGGAGGCAGAGCGCGGCGAGTTGGACGAGAATGGGAATCATGATGGCCGAACGCGCGGCGCAGGCGATCGGTTACGCCCGGGGTTTCGTGGGCGAACTCGGCAGCTCGCTGGTTCAGGAACCGCTGGCCGGCAGGATTGCCAGAAACAGCGCCATGTTGCGGTTGCCGCCCATCAAGCCGGCCGAACAGGCGGCGCGGCGGCCTATCCAGGCGAAGGCTGGCGGGTCCAAGAAGGCGGTGCAACAGCAGCGACAGGACGAGGGGCAGGCCCACGATCAGCGCCAGCCGGGCCATGAATGCGCCGACGCCGATGGAGAACTCCACCCCGGCCAGCGCCCACATCAGCGGCGGGGCGGTCAGGGGAACGAGAAAGGTGGTTCAGCATCGGGCCGGCCAGCAGCAGGAATGCCACGATCGCCGCCACGTGCAGCGGACGGCGGAGGTGGCGGCGATGTCGACCCTTAGCAGCACCAGCGTCATCAGCCCGACCACGCTGGGGGCGATGGTCACGTGCATCAGACGCGCAAGCGGAGGCACCAGCACGCCGCCGAAGATGCCGGCGGCCAGCAGCGCGGGGCCGGCTCGCGACGATGCGGCGAAGAAGCCGATCGCACGGGTTGGGTTGGCCACGTCAGCCACGCATTCTATATCGGTCGGGTGATTCGCACCGTGCTACCATGACCGAGTACCTCACCCGCTTGAACCCCGAGCAGCGCGCCGCCGTCGAGACCGTCGACGGGCCGCTGCTGGTGCTGGCCGGCGCCGGCACCGGCAAGACCCGCGTGCTGACCACGCGGTTCGCCCACATCCTATTGACGAATCGGGCGTTTCCCAACCAGGTGCTGGCCGTCACCTTCACCAACAAGGCCGCGCGGGAGATGCGCGAGCGGGTCGGCGCACTGCTCGGCCACCCGGCGGAGGGACTGTGGCTCGGGACGTTCCACGCCCTGTGCGCGCGGATGCTGCGCCGGCATGCGGCTCTGGCCGGGCTCACCAGCAGCTTCAACATCCTGGACGCGGACGACCAGCTGCGGCTGTTGAAGCAGGTGATGGAAGCGCACAGGATCGACCCGAAGCGGTTCGTGCCGCCGGCGATGATGGCGATCATCCAGCGCTGGAAGGACCGCGGGCTGACCCCGGCGCGCGTGACGGCGGCGGAGGACACCGACTTCGCCAATGGCCGCGCGCGGGAGGTGTACGCGGCCTACCAAGCCCGGCTGGCGGCGCTGAACACCGCCGATTTCGGCGATTTGCTGCTGCACATGACTGAAATCCTGCGAACTCAGCCCGAGGTGCTGGCGCAGTACCACCGCAGCTTTCGGTACATCCTGGTGGACGAGTACCAGGACACCAACCTGGTGCAGTACCTTTGGCTGCGGCTGCTGGCGCAGTCGCACCGCAACATCTGCTGCGTGGGTGATGACGATCAATCGATCTACTCCTGGCGCGGCGCCGAGGTCGAGAACATCCTGCGCTTCGAGAAGGATTTCGAGGGCGCCAAGATCGTGCGGCTGGAGAGCAACTACCGTTCGACGGCGCCCATCCTAGCCGCCGCGTCGGGGCTGATCGCGCATAACGAAGGGCGGCTCGGCAAGACGCTGCGGCCGGGGCGCAACGACTCGGCGGGCGACAAGGTGAGCATCGTCAGCCTGTGGGATTCGGACGAGGAAGCGCGGATGGTCGGCGAGCGGTGCGAGGCGCTGCGCCGCGACGGGCATTCCTTGGCGGAGATCGCGATCCTGGTGCGCGCCGGATTCCAAACCCGCGCGTTTGAGGAGCGGATGATCACGCTCGGCATGCCGTATCGCGTGGTGGGCGGGCTGCGCTTCTACGAGCGGGCGGAGATCCGCGACGCCATCGCGTATCTGCGGGTGCTGCACCAGCCGGCGGACGACCTGGCGTTCGAGCGAATCGTGAACCTGCCGCGCCGGGGCGTGGGCGAGGTCGCGCTGCGGGCCATGCACGCGGTCGCGCGGCAGGACCGGGTGCCGCTGACGGTCGCGGCGGCGCGGGTGGTGGCGGACGGCACGCTGAAAGGCCGGGTGCGGGAGGCGGTGGGCGAGCTGCTGCGCAGTTTTGCCCGCTGGCGCGAGATGCTGCCGGTCGACGGCCATGTCGTCACCGCGGCGACGGTGCTGGACGAGAGCGGTTACACCGAGATGTGGAAGCACGACAAGTCGCCAGACGCACCGGGCCGGCTGGAGAACCTGAAGGAGCTGGTGCGCGCGCTCAGCGATTTCGAGGCGCTGGCCGGGTTCCTCGACCACGTCAGCCTGGTGATGGAGAACGAGGAGAACGCGGCCGGCGACCGGCTGAGCATGATGACGCTGCACGCCGCCAAGGGGCTGGAGTTCGACACCGTGTTCCTGCCGGGGTGGGAGGAGGGCGTGTTCCCCAGCCAGCGCACCATGGACGAGAGCGGCAACAAGGGGCTGGAGGAGGAGCGGCGGCTCGCCTATGTCGGCATCACCCGCGCCCGGCGCCGTGCCGTCATCAGCCACGCCGCCAACCGCCGCATCTACGCCAACTGGCAGAGCAGCATTCCCAGCCGCTTCATCGACGAGCTGCCGGAAGCGCACGTGGACCGCGCCGGGTCCGCCGCCATGCAGCGCGAGCAGCGGTTGACGGCGCCGACGGTGTTCACCGGGCAGTTCCCGCTGGTGGCGCGGCGGCCGAAGGTGATCGAGGCATGGGAGGAGCCGGGCCGGCCGGCGCGGGAGGAGGCGCTGCAGGTCGGCGCCCGGGTGTTCCACGCGAAGTTCGGCTACGGCACCGTGAGTGGCGTGCAGGACGACCGGCTGGACGTTGCCTTCGACAAGGCGGGCGACAAGCGGGTGCTGGACCGGTTCGTGGAGCGGGCGTGAGCCGGGCCGCGACGGCGCTGGAAACCGTGTCGGTCGAGGTGTCGGAAGCCTCGCTCGAGACGTTCGAAGCGGCGCTGGCCAGCGTGTGCCGAACCGTCGGGTTTTTCCTGGCCGACGAGGACCAGCGGATTTGGTGCGTGGAGGGTGTGAAGCAACGCGGCGAGGATGAGCCGGCGCTGGCAGCGGCGCTGGCGATCGCGGGCCTGGTCAGCGGCGCGACCCCGGCCCTGGAGCGGCGGGCGACCGAGGCGGGCGGCTGGCTCGCGCGCACGCAGTCGGCGTTCCCCGAGCAACGCGTCGGTCGTCGGTTCGCCATCCGCGGCACCCACGTCGCAACGCCGCCGTTGCCGGGGCGCATCACGCTTCGGCTGGACGCGGGGGTGGCGTTCGGGTCGGGCGAGCACGGCTCCACCCGCGGGTGCCTGCGTGCGCTGGAGCGCGTGGCGGCGCAACGGCCGCGGCGCATCTTGGACCTTGGAACCGGATCCGGCGTGTTGGCGATGGCCGCGGCCCGGCTGCTGCACCGGACCGTGCTGGCGACCGACATCGATCGCTGGTCGGTGCGCACGGCAGCGGAAAACGCCGCGTTGAACGGTCTGACGACCCGGCTGCGGTGCACGTTAGGCAACGGTTGGCGGCACAAACCGGTGCGGGCTGGCGCGCCATACGACCTGGTGTTCGCCAACATCCTGGCGCGGCCATTATGCCTGATGGCGCATGAGCTGGCCCGGTGCCTGGCGCCCGGCGGAACGGCGGTCCTGGCAGGCTTGCTTCGGAGCCAGGCGCCGATGGTGCTTGCCGCACATCGGCGTCACGGCCTGTATTTGCAATTCAGTTTGGCCGAGGGAAATTGGGCGACCCTCGTTCTCGGCCGCCGTGCAGGGCCGCCGTGAACGGCGGCCCTGGTTCCCGAATGTTAGGCGCGAGCGAAACTGCGGTCGAACACGTGCCGCACTTCGGCGCGGGTGAGGCCGATATCGGCAAGCTCGCGGTCCGACAGGTCGTTCAGTTCGCTGATTACCGAACGGCGGTGCATGGCTTCGGCAAGGCGGGCGAACAAACCACTCACCAAACCGCCGATCGAGCGACGTGGCGCCGGGCGACGCGCAACCGGATTGCTCATCCGGTTCGCCGGCAGGAGGTCAAGTTCGCGGGGAGACGTATAGGCGTTCATCTTACTAAATCCTGTTCTTCAACAAGCTGCAGCCACCATCGGACGATGGGCGACAAGGACTTGCTGCAGCGCAATATAGGCCTGGCAGTCCGTTTCGATCGCGCCTTGTTCTTGACGCAGCTATGCGATATTCGCATGAATTATATTACAGGTATGTGAAAATGGTGAAGCTAACGTGAACACTCGGGTAGCTGCATTACGCGAGGTTCTGCACGGCGCCGGCCTGGACGGGTTTCTAATCCCGCGGTCGGATGAACATCTCGGCGAGTACGTGCCACCAGGCGCGGAGCGGCTGGCGTGGCTCACGGGGTTCACTGGCAGCGCCGGCTTGGCCGTCGTGTTGACCCACGAAGCCGCCGTGTTCGCCGATGGCCGCTACACGCTCCAACTCGCCGCCGAGGTGGACCCGGCGGTGTTCGCGCCCCGGCACATCACCGACGATCCGCCGCCGGCCTGGATCGCCGCCCGGGCCAAGCGGATCGGCTACGATCCCTGGCTGATCAGCGAGGACGGGCTGGACCGTCTCACGGAGGCCGGGCTGGAAATGATTCCGCTCCGCCCAAATCCGATCGACGCGATCTGGTCCGATCGACCTCCCGCGCCGACGCAACAGGCGGTGCCGCATCTGTTGGCATTTGCCGGCCAGCCATCGGCCAAAAAAATCGAGGCATTCGCCGCAGAACTTGGCACGGCGGGCGATCATGCCAGTGTGCTGACCGATCCGGCGTCCATTGCATGGCTGCTGAACATCCGTGGTGGCGACCTGCCCTACACGCCCGTCGCGCTCGGCTTCGCCATCCTCCGCGAGGATGCGACCGTTACGTTGTTCATGGCCGCCTCGAAGCTCTCGCCTGAGACATTGGAGTGGTTGGGCAGCCGGGTCGCTGTCCAACCGCAGGACGCGTTTGCGGCTGCACTCGGCGGGATGCCGGGCAAGCGGGTGCGGGTCGATCAGGCCGGCGCGCCGGTCGCGGTCGCACAAGCCCTGCGGGCGGGCGGGGCGACGGTGGTGGCCGGCGCCGATGCGTGCCTGCTGCCCAAAGCCTGCAAGAATGCGGTCGAGCAGCACGGCGCGCGGAATGCGCATGGGCGCGATGCCGTCGCTCTCACGCGTTTCCTCCATGGCTTGAGCACCGCCGTCGGGCGGACGGAAATGCAGGTTGCCGACGACCTGCTGCGGCTCCGGCGCGCGGTGGACGGCTTCGGCGGCGAGAGCTTCCCGGCCATCGTCGGCGCCGGGGAGCATGGCGCTGTCATTCACTACCGTCCAATGCCCGCCACCGACCGCGCGATCGGGGCGAACGAACTGGTGCTGATCGACAGCGGCGGGCAATACGTGGACGGCACGACGGACGTCACGCGCACCGTCTGGATCGGTCCGTCAGCCCCGCCCGCGACGGTGCAGATGCATTACACGCTGGTGCTGAAGGGGCATGTGGCGCTCGCGGCGACGGTGTTTCCGGTAGGGGTGGCTGGGCCGCATTTGGATGCGTTCGCACGGCGAGCGCTGTGGCAGGCTGGGTTGGACTACGACCATGGCACCGGGCACGGCGTGGGCAGCTATCTTTCGGTGCACGAGGGCCCGGCCAGCCTGTCGCGCGCCGGGCGTATGACGCCGCTGGCCGAGGGCATGATCCTGTCCAACGAGCCTGGGCTGTATCTGCCGGGACGGTATGGCATCCGGATCGAGAACCTGCTGCTGGTGCAACAGGTGGACAGCCCAGGCGCGACGAGGCCGTTCCTGCGGTTCGAGACGCTGACCTTGGCGCCCTATGATCGCGCGCTGATTGACCCGGCGCTGCTAACGGGGGAGGAACGGGACTGGATCGACGCCTACCATGCCCGGGTTGCCGCCACGGTCGGGCCCTCGTTAGACGAGCCGACCGCGGCTTGGCTGGAGGCGGCGTGCGCGCCGTTGGTTACGCCGGCGTCTCCGTAGCCTTGTCTGCCGATTTGGGGCGGACGCCGAGGATGTGGGCGATTGCGAAGGTCAGGTCAGGACGGTTCAGGGTGTAGAAGTGGAACTCGTCGACGCCGTTGGCCTGCAACAGGCGCACCTGCTCGGCTGCGACTACAGTCGCGACCATCCGGCGGGTGTCGGGATCGTCTTCCATGCCGGCGAACAACTCGCCCATCCAGGCTGGCACGGACGCGCCGCACATGGCGCTGAACTTCACCGCCTGGGCGTAGTTCGACACCGGCATGATCCCCGGCACGATCGGCGCGGTGATCCCCGCCGCCAACGCACGATCCAGGAAATCGAGAAACAGCGCGCCGTCGAAAAAGTATTGCGTGATCGCCCGGGTGGCGCCGGCGTCCAGCTTGCGCTTGAGATTGTCGAGGTCGTGCTGGGCGCTGATGGCGGACGGATGCATCTCCGGGTAGGCGGCGACCGAAATCTCGAAATCGGCCACACGCTTCAACCCTGCGACGAGGTCGTTGGCGTAGGCGTACCCATCTGGATGCGCGCGGTACTCCTCACCGGGCGGAGCGTCGCCGCGCAGGGCCACGATGTGGCGCACGCCGGCATCCCAGTACTGCCGGGCGACGTCGTCCACCTCGCCGCGGCTGGCGCCGACGCAGGTCAGGTGGGCGGCGGGCGTCAGCGACGTTTCGCTCACGATCCGGGTCAAGGTCGCGTGGGTGCGGGCCTGCGTGGTGCCGCCGGCGCCGTAGGTGACGGAGACGAAATGCGGCTCCAGCCGTTCCAGGCGGCGGATGCAAGTCCACAGTTGGGTTTCCAACGCCTCGGTGCGGGGCGGAAAGAATTCGAACGACAGGGCAGGCGGCGGCGTGTCGGCGCCGCGGACGGGCAAGGGGCCGAAGCGCGGCCCCGTCAGCCAGCGCTCGAGCGTGGCCACTGAGCGTTGCGCCTGGAAAGCCGGGGATGCGATCTGGTTCATGGTCCGCAAGGATTGGGTGCATCCCTGACCCAACGCAAGCCCCGCTCACGTTATCGGAGGCGCAGCCGCCGAATCACGCGTCGCGTTGGCTTACGAGCACATAAAAGCTATCCTATGACGATTGGAGGCCGCTACGGCTTCACAGTGGATCTGATCGAGGACCTCGATGCGCTCAGCGATTTCCCGCTTCCTGCTCGCCGCGACCGCTGCGGCGCCACTGTTCGGACTTGCCGCGTGCGCCACGCGGCCGTCTGCCTCCGACCCGGCGGCGGTGCAGGAATTCAACGAGAACAACGACCCCCTCGAGCCAGCCAATCGTGTCGGTTACGCCATCAACAACGGGCTGGACACCTACGTGCTGGCTCCAATCGCGCGGGGGTATCGGTATGTTCCGGCGCTGATCCGCAACCCAATCCATAACGTGTTGCAGAATTTGACCACACCTGTCTTGTTCATCAACGACGTGATCCAGACCAAGCCGCGCCGGGCGGGCGACACCTTCATGCGCTTCGTCATCAACGCCACGGCCGGCGTTGGCGGCCTGTTCGATGTGGCGACCGAATGGGGCTATCCCTCTCACTCCACTGATTTCGGCGTGACGATGGCGCTTTGGGGGGTTCCCGGCGGGCCATTCCTGTTCCTGCCGGTGCTTGGCCCATCGAACCCCCGGGACGCGGCCGGCTACGGCGTCGATGCCCTGTTCGACCCTCTCACCTATGCCCCGTCCGGCCACGGACTGCGAACCGCGGAGTATGCACGTTTCGGCGTGGGCGTGGTCGACTCCCGCGAGCGCCTGCTTGATACAGTCGACTCCATCAAGAAAACCGCGCTCGATCCCTACGCCACCTTCCGCAGCCTTTATCGCCAGAACCGCGCTAGCCAGATTGACACGACCCGCACCGACGACCATGCGACCGTGCCGAACTGGTATTCCAATTGATCACAAGGACCTCGCCGATGCTGACTCGCCGTGCCCTGCTCGCATTTGGGGCGGCCAGCGCTGCCGCACTCGTGCTGCGCGTGCCCGCCTTCGCCCAAGCTGGGGGAGCTGCCACCAACTTTGTCCAGAGCTTCGGCACCCAACTGATCGGCGTCGTGAACGGGCCGGGTGACCTCGCTGAAAAGCAGGCCGCGTTGCTGCCGCTGATCGACCGCGCGGTCGACGTCAACGGCATTGCCCTGTTCTGCCTCGGCCGGTTTGCCCGCACGGCCACACCGGCTCAGACGACCGAGTTCACGCGGCTGTTCCATGCCGTGCTGGTGAAGAACATCAGCAGCAAAATCGGCCAGTACAAGGGTGTGACATTCCGTGCCACCAACACCACCCAGCGAGGTGATGAGGCGTTGGTCGGAACGCTCGTGCAGCGCCCGAACAACGCGCCCAACAACGTCCAATGGGTCGTCAGCAAAGTCGCCGGCGCGCCAAAGATCGTCGATGTGGTCGCAGAAGGCACCAGCTTGCGCCTGACGCAACGGAGTGATTACGCCAGCTTCCTGTCCCAGCACGGCAACAACGTGGAAGCGTTGCTGGACGCCATAAAGCGGCAAGTCGAGAGCTAACCGGCGCGCCGGCTTTCATACAGCATCATTACGTTGCGGTCTTGGATGAAGGTGTCGACGTGCCTCATGCCGATGCCGCCCAGCACGGAGCGCGAGGCGACGTTGTCCTCGCGCGCAACCGCAACCACGCGGGGCAAGCCGGCCCGGTCGTGGGCGTAGCGGAGCGCGGCACTGGCGGCCTCACGGGCGAGGCCGTGCCCGCGCGACGCCGGGTCGAACGCGAACCGAAGCGCTAGCAGCCTGTCGGAGTGAGTTTGCGAGCGTTTTTGCGTGCCGGGGCTCATCATACGTTGTTGGGTGGCGCTGAGGCGGTTTCTGGCGGTCGAACTCGCTGGCTGAAGAGTATGGCGGCCAGAA
>JAABUJ010003929.1_pt1 | contig 16122 bp, 11 predicted proteins | sample 5559131 | NCBI WGS metagenome assembly JAABUJ01 (sample SAMN10711875, study PRJNA513366) | rock metagenome | isolation source: Antarctica rocks | place: Antarctica: Victoria Land, Mt New Zealand nord | collected 2016-01-07 | reverse complement strand
CACCACCATCGGCCTCCTGCGCGCCGCCGGCGCCACGAATATCGCCGCCGCCGGTCGCCACTATGCCGCCCAGCCCAGCGCTGCGCTTGCCCTCATCACCAATCCTCCGAGAACTAAATGACCCTGTCGCGGCTGGGGGGATGCGACGCAACATCGTGCCGGATGAGGCGCGCGCGGAACTCGTGTAAATTCCATCGGAGGATTCAGCATTTTTCTAGCGGGGGAGGCAGCAGGTTTCAGGCCCTCCACACAAGGGGGAAAGAGGCGCTTGCACGCGTAAAATGGCGGGCACGCGGTCCGGGTGCTGTGTTGCTCCGTCGCTATAATTCATGCTGACTTCTTCGCTAGAATTTACACCCCGCAATGGCGCGAGGCCACGCCATTCGGCCTGGCACCGCGATTCCTGATCCGCGACAACGATGCCACGTTCGGCGCGCCGTTCACTCGTGTCGCATCGAGGTGCGGCGCACGCCCGTCCGCGCACCGCGCGCGAACGCCATCTGCGAGAGGTTCCTGGGTAGCGTCCGGCGCGCGTGCTTCGACCATCTTCTTGTGCTGCATGAGAACCAGCTGTACCGCGTGCTTCGCGCCTACTGCGCGTACGTCAATACGGCACGGCCACATCAAGGGATAGGACAGGCGATCCCCGACACGATGGGGACGGCGGAGATGCCGCACGCGGCAACGTCCCTTGTCTCCGTCCCGGTTTTGGGTGGCCTGCACCATGACTATCGACGGGCAGCATGACCGCCATCTACCCTACGATGACGCCGTGGATGGCGACGAGAGCCAGCACAGCCGGTCTTGCAGCACGTCGATGGTCCTGTCATAGACGGACGGCCGGTCACTGTACACCGGCGCATCGAGTGATAGAGGAGACCGATCATGGCGCTGCATCCTGAACCCGTTGGTCCTGTCCCTGAAGAGACGGCGCGGGTCGCGCACGCGGCCTTTCCTAAGGGCCATCGCTATCTGCGCTTGAGAGATGAGTTAGGGACCATCTACGACGATACCTGCTTCGCCTCCTTGTTTCCGGCGCTGGGGCGTCCCGCTGAGGCGCCCTGGCGCTTGGCGTTGGTCACGGTGCTGCAATATGCCGAGGGTCTGAGCGACCGTCAAGCGGCCGACGCCGTCCGTGACCGACTGGCGTGGAAATATCTACTCGGGTTGGAGTTGACCGACACGGGCTTCGACTACTCCATCCTGAGCGATTTTCGGGCCCGTCTGGTGGCAGGGACTGCGGAGGCGCTGCTCCTGGATGTCCTGCTCGACCGCTGCAAAGCGGCTGGCCTGCTCAAGCCGCGTGGTCGGCAGCGGACCGATTCGACCAACGTGTTGGCGGCGGTGCGGGCCCTCAATCGCCTCGAAGGGGTGGGCGAAACGCTCCGCCACGCGCTCAAGACCCTGGCCGCGGTGGCGCCCGACTGGCTACGGGCGCAGGTCAACCCCGACTGGTACGACCGCTATGGCCGCCGCATCGAGAACACGCGGTTGCCGGAGGCGCAGGCGGAGCGCGACGCCCTCACGGCGACGATTGGCGCCGACGGGGTCTGTTTGCTCACCACGCTCTATGACCCCACCACTCCGGCGTGGCTGCGTGAGATCCCTGCCGTGCAGACGCTGCGGCAGATGTGGCTACAGCACGACCACGCCCCCGATCCGTCCACCGGGATCATGCGCTTGCGCGATCAGCAGGACCTGCCGCCCAGCGCGCTCCTGCTGGAGTCGCCCTATGACCCCGATGCGCGCTTCCATACCAAGCGCGAGACCTCTTGGACCGGGTATACAGTCCATCTGACGGAGACCTGCGACGAGGACACGCCTGACCTGATCACGCAGGGCGCGACCGTGCCGGCGAGCACCAACGACGTGGAGATGACGGGCGTGATCCAGGCCGATCTGGCCACCCGCGACCTGCTGCCGGGGGAGCACTTGGTCGATGCGGGCTACGTCAGCGGGCAGCACGTGCTGGTCAGCGCCACCACGCATGGGATTGATCTCGTCGGCCCCGCGCCCCCGGACACCAGTTGGCAGGCGGCGGCCGACGCGGGCTTCAGGGTGGCCTGCGTCGTGATCGACGGGGATCAGCACACGGTCACCTGCCCGCAGGGCAAGACGAGTCGCCCCTGGAGCGAGGGGACGACGAAGGATGGCCGCCCCTTCTACCAGGTCGGATTCAAGCAGGCGGATTGTCGCGCCTGCCCCGTCCGCTCGCAGTGTACGCGCGCCGCCACCAAGCCCCGGCAACTCGCGCTGCGCCCACGGGAGGAACATGCCGCGTTACACGCAGCGCGTCAACGGCAGACCACCCCGGAATTCAAGGTGCTCTACGGCCAGCGCGCCGGTATCGAAGGAACCATGGCACAGGGGGCCCAAAGCTGCGGGGTCCGACACGCGCGGTATCGGACCTTGCCCAAAGTGCGGTTAGAGCATGTCGCGACCGGCGTCGCCATCAGTTTGCAGCGACTCGACGACGGGTGGACCGCAAAGCCACGGGCCGGGACCCGCACGTCACGCTTCGCGGCGCTGGCGGAGGCGGCCTAATTTGGCCTTCGACTTTCCCAACAGTATCCTGACCCGGCTTAAAGGCGTCAGCCTGCTCACCGCCGGAGCCCTCGCCGGGATCTTGGGGCCCGGTCGCCGCTTCCTGAGCGAGGCCCAACTCGCCGCCTACGCCGGGGTCGCTCCCTTGGAGGCCTCCTCGGCCGGCCGCGTGCGCCATCGCCTCAACCGCGGCGGCAACCGCCGCCTCAACGCGATCCTCTACCGCATGGCCCTGACCCAGCTGCGCTGCTGGCCCCCGGCGCAAGACTATGTCGCCCGGCGTGTGAGCGAGGGCAAGACCAAGCGCGAGGCCATCCGCGCGCTCAAACGCTATCTCGTCCGCGCCATCTGGCGCGTCTGGCAGGAGTGTGTGTCCCATCAGGCATCCTCCGCGTTCGTCCAAGCCGCATAACGACGCTCACGCGGCATATCCCTTGACATAGGAGCGTCAGGCCCCATTCCACTATTTCGAGGTGCACCCTCGTTTGTGTTGCTGGCGTATTGACTATTTATGTGCATAAACCTTAAGGGGCTCGCGGGGATGCGCGTCTTCACGAGTGGTGTACTATGGTTGGTAACAAGACTAACTCATAGGAGGATACATCATGCGGCTAGAATTCGAGGTCCCCGAAGACATCCTGCGCCACCTGCTCGACCCCGTTGCCATCCCGCACATGGCCCGCGTGCTTTACGAGATGATCACACCACCGCCCCTCGACGATATCGCGGTGGCAGTCAATGCGGCGGTTCAGGCGGCTGATGCCGCGACGGCAATACAGAGCGGGCAACGCATCGCCATCGGCGTCGGTAGCCGCGGCATCGGCCGCCTGCCCGAGATCGTCGCCGCGCTCGTGGCCGCGCTACGCGCCCGTGGCGCCGACCCGTTCATCGTGCCCGCGATGGGCAGCCATGGCGGCGCCACGGCTGCCGGCCAAAGGGAGGTTCTGGCGCACCTCGGCGTCACGGAGCAGAGCGCCAGCGCGCCGATCGTGTCGAGCATGGAGACGGTCGAACTCGGGCGCGCCGATGATGGGACTCCGGTGCGCATCGATCGCCACGCGCTGGACGCCGACGGCATCGTCTTCGTCGCGCGCATCAAGCCGCACACTGCTTTTCGTGGACAGTACGAGAGCGGCCTGGCCAAGATGGTCGCCATCGGACTCGGCAAGCAGGCCGGCGCCGCCCTCACCCACGCGCGCGGCTTCAGCCATATGGCCACGATGGTCCCCGCCATGGCCGCGGTCGCCCTCGCTCACGCGCCGATCCGCTTCGCCATCGGTGTGATCGAGAACGCTCACGATCAGCCCTACAAGATCGTCGGCGTCCCCACCGCCCGCATCCTCGCCGATGAACCGGCCTTGCTCGACGAAGCCCGCCGCGCCATGCCGCGCATCCCCTTTGACCAACTTGATGTGCTGGTGATCGACGAGATCGGGAAGAACATTAGCGGCGATGGGGCCGACCCCAACATCACCGGACGCTACCCCACGCCCGACGCCAGCGGCGGCCCCACCGTCACCAAGCAGGTCGTGCTCGATCTGACGGAGGCCACGGGCGGGAACGCCAACGGTCTCGGCGCGGCCGACTTCACCACCTTGCGCGCGGTGCGCAAGGTGAACCTGGGGGCCACCTATCCTAACGCGCTGACCTCGACCATCGCGCGGCCGGTCGCGCTGCCCATGATCCTGCCGTCGGACCGGCTGGCCTTCGCCGCCGCGTTGCTGACCTGCAACGCCGTCGGACGTGAGCCGCGCCTACTGCGCATCAAAAACACGTTGAATCTGGGCGAATTAAGCGTGTCAATGGCGTTGCTCGACGACGTCACAGCTAACCCGGCGCTACAGGTTGTGGCGGAGCCCGCCCTGGTCGCGTTCGACGCGGATGGCAACCTCGCTGACCTACCTGCCGCCCTTGGGGTTGGGTGCGCCTCGCGATCATGATGGTGAGCGCGCCGGGCCTTGAAAGGTCATGGCAGGGACTGGACCTTGAAACGCTTATTGTGATTTTAAGGCCAGGCCAGCGACGGGCGTCATCACAATCGTGGAGCGTGCCCCTTGGGGTTGGGGGAGGGTGCACCTCGAAATAGTGGAATGGGGCCTGCGACGGTTCCGTTGGGGCCTGCTGAGATGGATGAAAAGCCTTCGGTAGGCACTCCGCGACCCAGCCATGATACGGCCGCGCGACGGGTTCCATGCCAAACCGAGGGCTTGATCGGGCCGAAGCAATCGTCTTATCCGATGATCTTTCGGCCAAAATGCGCCATCTCAGCAGGCCCCAACAGAACCGGTCGAAGTGCTCAAGCGCGCCCGCTACGACGATGCCGCGGTCCAGCGGGCTCATCCCTTCCGCGTCAAGGATGTCTTTTTCAGCGCCATCCTTGTCGCGGCGAACGTGGCCCTGCTGGAGCTGGCCGTGCTGAGCGACGCGCCGGAGGAGGAGCGCGTCGCGATCGCGGGGTGGATCGCGCGCGGGCGGCAGGGGCAGGAGGCGCAGTGGGAGGAGACGTTGGGGCTGGGCCTGGATCGCGACGCGCGGACGGGGCAGGCGCTGGTGGCACGGACGGTGGCTGGCTTCGCGCCACTACTCGCGGGGGATGTCCCGGCGGACCGGCGCGCGGCGCTGCTCACGACGCTGGACTCGGCGGCGTTCCTGGGGCATCCGGGGTTGCGCTGGCGGGTGCCGCCGAGCACGAGCCCGGCCGACCCGGCCTTCCAGCCGCGCAGCTACTGGCGTGGCCCCACCTGGCCGGTGATCACCTGGCTGCTGTGGTGGGCGCTGGTGCAGGACGGTGAGGCGGCGCGGGCGGCGCGCCTGCGCCAGGCGGCACTGGCCCAGGTGCAGGCGTGCGGCTTCGCGGAATACGTCGAGCCCTTCACGGGCGAGCCCTTGGGGTCACAGGAGCAATCCTGGACAGCGGCGGTGACGCTGGATTGGCTCGTAGGCAGCGGGGCACCGCGTGCCATAGGCCATGGACGACCAGGGTGACCATGACCCGCGCACGACCCGCCCCATTATCGTTCACATGGTATTGCCAACAAAACAGCCCGCGAACCATATTCTAGCCGCAGCCATAAACATGGACCGTGTCCTCTCGCCACATATCAATGACCGTGGCGTTTTGCATAAGTATTCATGATCCCGTGATCATCTCGGTCGCCATGCGGGGTCTCTCCACCGTGTCAGCGGGTGCTCACTGTTAGGCTTCAAACGATGGTCGCCCGCTACCTGTGCTGCTCCGTTGTAGGGCTTCGGCGAAACTCCTTCATGTCGGGGTGTAGGAGGCGCACCGCGCTACCGCTCATATCGTGGCCTCGTGGGCCACCTCACGACGCCCATTGTGCTCTCCGCGTGACTGCTGGCCTACGGTAGGGGCGCCCAGCAGCGACGAGCGGAAGCCATGTACGATCGTGGCGCAATGAATAACTATGCAGCAGCGTCGCCACTGAGCGGTGAACTCATCGTCAGCGCCCGGTCTATGCTGGGACCGCCATTAGCATAACGACGCGCGTGCTGGGCGCCGATATCATGCACAATACTGCTGCTAACAAATTGTCTCTATCTTTGCACTTTTTGTTCGACTACCACATGTTGTTGTTCGTCAAGCGCGACGACCGCAATATCTAGCGGCCAAAAGCCGTTCTACTTGACAATAATCGAAAAGTGCAAAGATAGTGAAATTGTCATCGCATAGGCCCATTAGATGTAGCCAACGAGCCGGTCGGGTAACGCCGAAAAGGGGCGAATCTACTTATCGGCCAGGACTGCTCCGTACAACATGGCCGAGAACACTTCGTCGTGGCCCTGTTCGTCCCGCCGCGTGAGGATAAACAGAAGGCGGCTATCGATCGACTCTACCGGAGACGGAGCGCATAAGAGATAGCAGGGTTGACGGACGACTGCACGAGACAGCGCGCGACAGGCAACCGCTTGCGGTGATCGAGCGAGGGAGATCAGGCCGTGTTGCGGGCCATGCGCCACGGCCTACTGCCGGGACGGCAACGCTGTGCTAACGCTGTTCGCCTCAGCCACACGATCACCGGACCGCTACTGTCGCCGGGATAGGGCACGGCGCGGCTCTCTGGCCTCTATGAGCCGCGCCCCGCCCCTACGGCAGGTCGTACGGGAGCGTCGTCACGCCCGGCGGGAGCGTGACGATGTGATCCGGGTCGTAGATGACGCCGGTGATGACGCCGGTCGTCGGATTACCGCAACTCGTGGGGCTGTCTAGGGTGACCTGAATCATTCCGAGCGGGGCGAACCAGTCGAAGTTGCCGTGGTGCGCGATGCGCGAGATGAGGGGGACCCGCACGATGGCGGGGCACGGCGCGCTGGGCCCGTTATTGCCGCCGCCGGTGTTCTGGGGGCGGTCGACCTCGTCGTTGAACAGATTCTGGAAGCCCGTCTTGGAGTTGCTGTTCTTGACGAGGCCGGTCCACAGGCTGGTGTTGCCGTCGAACCCCTTGAAGTTGGCGTCGTGCCCGTAGTTGTTTCCCAGACCCACCCCGTTCGCGTAGAGGGCGACGTGGGCGCTGATCGTCGTGGTGGCGCTGATGGCATAGACGCCGGGGCAGTAATACTCCTCGGGCTGGTACGTGGCGTCGCCGGGGAGCGGCGTGCCGGAGGCGTCCGGGGGCTCGATTTCGGGCTGGATCGGGTGCGACGCGCCCGTGCACAGGTTGTCGGGGGCGCCGGATACTGTGTAGGGGACCAGGGGCGGGGTCGCCGTCGCCGTTGGCGGGGGCGTGGCGGTCGCCGTGCGCGTCGCCGCAGGGGTGACGGTGGCGCTCCCGGGACAACTGTGGCTCATGTACGTCACGGTGACCGCGCTCACGGTGGCCGCTTGGCTGTTGCTGTTGTAAAAGTAGACCGTGTACGTGCCGGCAGGGGCCTGCAGCCCCGGCTTCGGGAGCGCGGTCGCATCGGTCGTGTAGTCGAGCGTTTCAGTTTGGGCGCTGTTGTTGATAGCGCCGACAGAGACGAGATCGAGCTTGGGCGGAGTGGTCGTCAGGCCGGACTTCTGAGTGGTCGGGTCGACCTTGGCTGTGCCCGAGCCCCCCACAAATGGGCTCGGCGCCCCGCTATAGAGGCCAAGATAGAAGGCGGAGGAGCCCGAATTCGCCGAGAACGTCCAACTCGCGCCGATATCTCCGGGGTCACTGGTCGTGAAGGTGGTATAGAAGCCCTGGCCCGACGAAATCGACCCAGGGATGGTGAAGGTGCATGGCGTACTGGGGGGCGTGGCCGTGGGCGTGGTGGTGGGGCCGGTCGTCGCCGTCGTGGTGGGCACGGCGGTGGCCGTGTGAGAGGGCACGGCCGTGGTTGTCGTGGTGGGCGTGATAGTCGGTGTGTCGGTCGGGTAGGCCGTATCGGTTGGACCCGGCGTGTTGGTCGCGGCGATGGACGGCTGGCCGGCCAACGAGTTGACCGCGATGGTGTAGCGCGGATGTCCGATGACCCCGCCGAACGCGGCCAGCTGGCACGCGCCCAGCCCCACCTGCACGCCCGCCGCCCCATCGGGGACGGTGACCGGGGTCGTGGCGGTGATGGTGATAGGGCTGCCGGTGGTGGGGTCGGTGATCGGCGTGTTCTGCCCATTCAGGTAGAACGCCGTGAGCGCGACCTGGCTCCCGCTGTAGCCGGCGGCGCAGGCGTCTGTCGGCGCTCCGGCCCCCGTGGCGTTCCGCACCGTGAGCCCGGCGTTGGCCAGCGAGGCCGTGAGGCTATTCCACACCATCGTGTTCGTCGTGGTCGCCGCGCTCTCATGATCGGCGAGCAGTTGGCGCGCGTCGAGCGCCGCGTTGGCCGCCGCGTTGCGCAACACATGCTGCGTGGAGGTGGCCATGCCCACATCCACGCCGACCGCCGCCATGCCGCACAGCACGACCAGCGCCAGGGCGACCAGGGCGATCGCCTGGCCGGGCCGCCCACGTCCGTGCCCGCGATGAAAATCCGTCCGCGCCATCTAATCCTCCCCTTCCTCAGCCCCCGCGGGAGCCGCTCTACCATGCCTGGCCGGACTAGCCGGAGGTCTGTCCCGGTCCCGGGATCGCCGCTTCCGTGCTTTGCATACGGAACGTCTTGCCCCCCAGAAAAATCCCCACGACGGGAGTGAAGGGCGCCGTCACCGTCACGGTGATCTCCGTCGGCGCCGTCAAACTCGGTGTGCCCACCACGGTCACCTGCGTGTTGCTGATAGTGGTGGTCGTGCTGGGAACGAACGCGCCTCCCGACGGGGCAAGGGGCGCCGCGCTGAAGGCGCCGCCGGAGATGGCTCTTGCGTGGACGAGCGCGGCCTGCAGCGCCAGCGGCACCGTGGTACTGATCCCCTGGTACACGACGTAGGGCGGGGTCACGCTGGCCGTCGGATCAAGCGGGGGCGGCGTGTACACGTAGGGGCTGCCGCTGGTGGTCGTGCCACTGATGGTGGCCAGACCTTGCGCTAGATCGGCCGCGCCCCGATCGAGGCTGTGCTGCACGTAGCCGGCGCGCCCCAGGTCCATGATGGCGACGAGGAGCCCCAGCAGCACGAGAGAGATGAGCGCGAACTCCACCGTGGACTGGCCGCGCCCCGCCCCCGCCCGCGTCCGCCGGCCTGCCGGCGCGCCCGCCCGTGAGCCTCTGGTCAGTCGCCTCATGGCCAGGTCCCCGGCACGGACACGACGCCATCGGCCTGCGTGACGGTCGCGGTGAAGTGATCGGTGGCAGTCACGCCGGTCGCCCCATAGCGGAGCGGCGTCCCGTTGGCGCAACTCGGCTGCAACGCCAGCGGCGTGCCGTTCTTGTACACGGTGCAGACGAGGCCGACGAGCCCGGCGGGCGTCGCGCCCGTGCCCGCGGGGAGGGGGGCGATCTGGAGGCAATAGACGCCGGCTGCCGCCGTGAGGGCGCAATCACTCAGCGTGAGGTCGCTCGCGATGGTCGGCGGGTCGGTCCGCGCGAGACCGGCCGCCTGGACCGCGATACGCACCGTGCCGTTGCTCAGTGCGCCCAGTTGCAGGGCGCGCAGGCCCGGCAGCAGCAACGGATAGGGGTAGGCCGCGGTGATGGTGACATGGTTGTTCCCGTTCGGGTCCGCGCTATAGCTCGCCGTCGCGGTCACGGCGGAGGGCGGTAGGCCCGCTTCGGCAGCGACGGCGGCGACGAGGGGCAGGGTGGGTGTGGCCAGCAGCTTCGACGACGCCAGGTGGGCGCCCTGCTCCAGGCGCTGCGCGACGCTATAGGCCCGGGCAAGGTCGACCACGGCGAGCAGCAGAAAGCAGAGGACCGGCATGAGCAGGGCTAGCTCGATCATGCTCTGGCCGCGGCCCTCTCCTCCCCGCCACCCGCGCGCTGTCCGTCCCGTCCCCACGCGTTCTCCCTCGTGACCTGCCACCCTGTTCGGGACGTGCACGCGCACAGAGCGCGTCCCTGTCCCATCCCCTAAGGCGATGATGGGCCATCAGGAGCGACCGGTCAATAGCCTGATCGGCCCATCGTCGATCACCGTTGGCTACGGGCTGCTAACCACCGTAGGTCGCCAGATACGGGGTGAGAGGATCAGGCCAGCGGGTGAGTGTCGCCATGCCCCCCCTGCTCATTCCTTCTTTGCTGTATGTGACGGTCTATAGCGGCTCACCAACGGTCTATAGCGGTTCACCACTTGCTCCTTGCTCCACGCCGCGTTAGCCCTGGCGTTGCTGGTAGGCCGTGTCGCTCAACACCCTGATCTCCTCCGCCTCGATCACCCACTCGAAGCGGCCATAGGCGGTGTTCTCCGCACCCTCCATCGGCTGCTGCCCGCACACGATCAGGCAGCGCTCCAGTTCAACGATGGTCACGCGCTCCGCCTGACGCTGGTCGAGCGTCCATCCGAGCGCGCGCAGGATGTCTTCGTAGCCGGTCGGCAACAAAGCCGGAGGCCGCAGCGGCTGGTGGTGGCCGCGGATATCGATTGCCTCGCTCACCAGGTGGGCGAAGTGACGGTCGTCAAACTCCAGCGTCTCGACCGCGTGACGCGTCGCCGTGAGGGCGCGCACGATGACGCCCCTCGCTGTCTCCACGTTGGCAAGGTCGTACAGGCCCAGCGCATCGCAGTGACGACCAATCAGGCGCAGGCGATTCTGATAGGTGGGGTCGAGGAGCGCGGCAGGGATCGTAGCGGGCACGTCCAGCAGGCGCGTCTGCGCCGTGAGCGGCGCGTTGGTGGCGCGTTGGGTGACGAGGCGGACCACAAGGTCGCCATAGCCCCGCTTCTTGGGGATGTCGTCGAGAACGCCGCGGTGGAACGCATCGATGGCGGTGTTTTCCACGCGCGCGTCCGAGACCATGATGACGGGCAGGGCGGGGTAGCGCGTGCGCAGGCGCGTCAAGGCCTGGACGCCCGTTTCCCCGCGCAACTGAGCGTCGAGGATGAGGACCCCAACGGTGCGCTGTGCCAGCAGGTCAAGTGCCCCGCGCGTTGTGTCGACGTAGGCAGGTGCGGCGTAGACGGCAGCGCCGATCAAGGCGGCGAGCCGGTTCGCTTCCAGCCGGTCGGGCATCAGGAGGAGGGGGTGCAAGCTGTTCATCGATAGATATACCTCTGTGACGCATCGTCGGCTGAAAATCAGTGTCGCCGCTATAACCCGTTGTCCCTATGGGGGCGATAGCCACGTACTGGGGGGCGTGGGCCGAGCGGTCAGGTCGATCCGTCGGAAGGTGGCGCTGGGGCGCCGGCGTAACGGGGCGCAACCCGTACCGAAGAAAATGAGGGACGGCGTATGGAGGACACAGATGCCCAGCGGGGTACCTTCAGGCCACCCATCACGGGACCTCTGGGTGATGGTGGGGGCCCTGCTGTGTCGTCTATGCTCTTCTCGAAAGAAAGAATGCCGCTGGACCATCCTCCCCAGCGGGAAGAGACTTATCCATGCCGCTGCATCACCCCGTCCTTGTTCGCGCCGCCACGGTCGGACTCGTCGCGCTCGCGACAGCCGTTGCCCCCCTCGGTTCCCGCGGCCATGGCCGCGACCTGGTCACGGCCGCGACCACCGATACGATCACCGTGACCGCCGGGACACCCACGCGGACCATGCCGTCGGATTACTTCGGCGTCAACGACGTAGCCTTCTGGGACGGCGCGCAAGGTAGCGCCGCGAGCGCCACCGCGCTCGCGCAGACACCCATCAAGACCGTCCGTTTCGCCGGTGGATCGCCGGCCGACTGGTACGACTGGCAGGACCCTTACTACAGTGGGTGGTCGTCCACCTCACCGATCGACCTGTGGCGCTACGCCCAAAAGCTGGGCGCGACGCCGCTGTTCCAGACGAATTATCAGGGCAATCTGCCCAACCCGCCGGGCCAGACTTACGCCGTCAATTCCCCCCAAAACGCCGCCGCCTGGGTGACCTACGACATGACCAGCGGCATCCCGGCGACGATGGAGGTGGGGAATGAAGAAGATATCCATATGACGACATCCGGGGACCCCACGTTTCAGCCCTATATCACCGCCTTCAACGCGCAGGCACAGGCCATGCACGCCGCCAACCCCGCGGTCAAGGTCTTTGGGCCAGCCTCGACGAACGAGTGGTATTGGTGGGGACTCGGCTCTCTGCCCATGTTCCTCCAACAAACAGGGACCATCAGTGGAACGGGGCAGGTTGACGGTGTGTCGCTACACTACTACACGGGCAGTGGCTGGAGCGACACATCCAACGTGGCCCAACAGTGGAACGCGCCGGGCGGACCCTGGGCGTTTATCCAGAGTTCCATCACACGCTACGATACACGCCCCCTGCCCGTCGCCATGACCGAGTGGAACCTGGGCGACGCGGACAGCGGAACGGGCTTCAATCAGACACTGGGCCATGGTCTGGTCGTCGCCGATATGCTCGGCGCCTTCGCGCAGTCGGGCGTCGCGCAGGAAGACTACTTCGCCATTCACGGCGGTGGCCAGTACGGTCTGCTCTACGGGACCGGGGAGAGCCGCCCGGTCGACAGCCCGACACCGACCTATTACGCGACGGCGCTGTGGGGGAAGATGGGGCGCGCCGTCCTGCCGCTGACACAGGCGGCCGACCCGTCGACGACCGTGAGCGCCTACGCGACGCAAAAGGACGACGGGTCGGTGCAAGTGATGGCCATCAATAAGACGGGCGCGCCTCAGCCAGTGGAGATTGGCTATCAGGGCTTCAATCCACAGGGCGGAATGTTGCACGCCTACACGCTCTCCGGCGCCACAGGCGCCCTCTCCGATCTGGATGTGAGCTACGACGGGGTGTCCAATCCCTCGCCGCAGCAACCGCTGCCTGGACCGGCCCTGACGCAGGCGATCACGGGGAGCGCCGTGTCCTACACCCTGCCCGCCTACTCTCTTGTGGTGCTCGACGTAGCGCCTGGTATCGCGTCGGACACCGCGACGGCCACCACGGCGCCGAGTGCGACGGCCACCACGGCGCCGAGTGCGACGGCCACCACGGTGCCAAGCGCGACGGCCCCGCCCCTCCCTAGCACAGCCGCGGTGAGCGTCGTTAACACATCGGCGAGTCCCAGTTCGGTCGCCGCGCGCCACAGCGTGCAGATAAGCGCCGGCTTACGGAGCGCGACAACACTTAACGGCGCGACCGTGACCGACACACTTGTCAATGCGGCCGGCGCCACCGTGTACACGCGGTCCTGGACCGGGCAGGCGCTGCCCGCGGGAGCGACGGAGACGTATACGTCGTCGTGGCGCATCCCCAATACGCTGCCGACGGGCGCGTATACCTTTTGCGTTCGTGTCACCAACGCGACTGGGACCCTCGTCTACGGCGCGGACGCCTTGGCTGGCGCGTTCACGGTCGTGTAGGGCACAGCGATACGTGCAACAGAACCTGTCATGCATGCCACGGGTTCTGCTGCATCGCACCGCGCCGGAGATGACATGACGTCGCCCATTGGGGTGATTCGACCAGCGACCAGATATCCTGCCCACGCCGCAGCTCACGCGCGCCCGGGACGATCGCACGCACAGGCGTGCCGCCGCCTCGTTGGTCCTGCCCCCTGCTGACGATGGCGTCCTTGACGGGACATAGGCGTACCAAACCCATCACGATCCACCGGCATCCGTGTCCCACTGGCCCTGTCATGACAAAGAGGCGGTCGTCCCGCACGTATCAGCGCGGGACGACCGCCTCTTTGTCAGCGCTGACGCCCGTCTATGGCGTACTAGGTGGCGCGGTGTCGTGCGTTGTACCGGACTCCCTCGCGCCGTCCCTGGCGTCCGTGTCCGCCGTCGTGTCGGCATCACGCCGCTGAATCGTGATGCGCACCGCGGTATAGGTCATCGCGCCGTTAGTCGTCGCGGACGAAGCTACCACATGGACCTGTTCGCCGCTGGCCAACGCCGCTGTCGTGGTCACGCTGTCGTCCGCCGTCACGCGCGTGCCCGTCGCGGAGAGGCCAACGGTCACCGTCACACCTGGGCTACCTTGGACGCGCAGCGCGAGGCTCTCCGGGGCCACCGTCACGATCACGCCCTCGAACTGGCGCAGGTTTTTGCCGTGCATCACGCCCCTGCCCTGCCCCGTGCGGTGCGCGCCGCGCGCGCCACCCTTGTGACCGTACGCCGCAGCCACGGGTGTCACCCGATGCGTCCCACTTTGGCCGCCGCCAGCCGCCAGGGCGGGCACTCCAGGCGCCACCAATGCTACCGCCACTCCACATGCAATCATTGTGTTCTTTACCACTACTATCTTCCTCGCGCGACACGTCCGGCGTGTTGCCTCTATTCACCTGAGCTGTTATGCCTACTATAGGCGATGGGGTGCCCCTCCGCACCCCCCTACATGTCAACAATGTGTTACCTTTTTGTAAACCGACGTCCCACGAGCGCTTGTTGTTCCGGCACCGCCGGTTGCGCTTCGCCCGATCAGAAGCCGCTGGTTGCGCGGGGGGGACGCCACCCACCCGGATACCCCTATAATGCCTCGTGTGGGCGGCGTGAGCAGGTCTACCCTCGCTTGGGCGCCAGCGTGTGAGACAGCCGGTGGCGGATCGGCGCGCGGACGGGGGTGAATGGGCATGACGACGATGACGTCTACGAAAGAGGGGGCAGGAGAGTACGTCCTCGGCATAGTGATGGGGGTTATGTCGTGCCGGCGCGCCGGTGCGTCGGCATCCCTGTCCAGTTAGCCCATCACGTCGCCGCGACCTACGCCATCGCCGTCCATGATCTACTGCACAATCCGCCGTTCTCGGATGACGGGCTGGTTTGGGCGGCAACATTATGCGCGGGCCGCCCTATCCCCATAGGGTAATCCCGCTGGCTGCCTGCAGCCAGCTTTGGCATGTGGTCGCATAACGACAGGATTGTTGGGGCGTCTACCTGTCACTTTGGCAGCTTGTTTGCCGCGATCTTTGGGAGCTAACTTGCACCCACGCCCAGGTTACGGCGTCCTTTTGTGAAGTGTCTCGGTGGCGATCCAGGGCCGTGAATGACCGTATCTAGCTGCTCCCTGGCCCTATTCACTTCCCAGAAGGGCTCTTCTGTCTAGTGAAATAGCCGCCCCTGGGTGCAAATTATCGGCCAAAGAACCAGGCAATGAAGCGAACAAAGTGACATCTACCGTGCGCACGGTGTGTTGATTGGTTGATCGTTGCGCGGCGAGCGAGTCTGCGCCACAGCCCTGCGGTCGGAGATCTGCACAATTCAAGGGGTACTGTCGCTGGCCATGATAACGGAGAGACGAGCAGTGCTGATACGCACGCGCGGAGCAAGGATACAACAAAATAGCAGTAGAGAAAGGCTGGAATCACGAGTCGAAATGAGGGCTCGTTGTAGTAGTCAACGTATACGACGTACACCACTACATGTTGTGGGGTACGACGCTCTTTCTCCCGCGGAGCGGCCCTGTGTAGCATCTACTACTATGACTACGTCGTTGCCGACCTTCAGATTCCTACTATTCTCTCTCGTTTTCGCGACCCAGAAGGCTTAACCCGGTTCACGGTTCCGCTGCTACTCGCTACCCACACTCACTGTGATGTTGCACGCGTGGCACTGGCACGGTCCCTCGGTGGCGGTCGACCTGGGGCTGGAGAGCGGCGCATACGTGCGGGGCGCGGAACCCTGGAGGGTGCTGCATGTGCCGGGGCATACGCCCGGTCATCTAATGCTCTGGAATGCCGCGCGACGCATCACCTTGATCGGCGACGCCCTCAATGGGGCGACACAGATCGACCGGCACGGTCGGTGGACGGCCCCACCATCGTACACCGACCGTGACCTCTACCTGATGTCTATTCAGACGATCGAGGCGCTGGAGCCCAAGATCGTGCTCACCGGTCACTATCCGGTCATGCGTGACGCGAAGATCGCCACCTTCCTGGCGGCTAAGTATGAGCTTGAAAGTTCTTACACGACTCTCACGCCTGGCCGAGCGTGTCCCACAGGCGCTTTGGCATGCACGAACTTAGCAGCATCTACTTAGCCGCGATTTTGCCCGACGCATGGACGAAGCGCTCGCCCGTCTCCTACGCGACGCCACGGGTCCGCTCACCCTGGCGCACCTCATTGCGCGGGCCAATCCCATGCTGGGGCCCTTCGGTTTCCCGCCTGACCTCGCCTTTGCCCTCGCG
>JAABUJ010003928.1_pt1 | contig 16124 bp, 13 predicted proteins | sample 5559131 | NCBI WGS metagenome assembly JAABUJ01 (sample SAMN10711875, study PRJNA513366) | rock metagenome | isolation source: Antarctica rocks | place: Antarctica: Victoria Land, Mt New Zealand nord | collected 2016-01-07 | reverse complement strand
GGCGCGGCAGGGCGGCTGCCAGCGACATCAGGTTGGCGCTGCGCTCGCTCAGCATGGTCGCAACCAAAAGCGCCAGGTTCTCCCGCTGCGTCTTGCGCTGCCACGGCAGGCGCTCATCCAGCGCAGCGCTGATGCTCTGGGCCGCGTGCTCGATCCCACCCATCCAATCACCCGATCCAACCAAAAACGCGCCTTCATCACACCACAGGTCCGGCCGTCAACCACTTGAGGATGAAACTGATAGGTGGTGAGGCCATCACGCCAAGGGTGACGACGAAGGCGGCGAGGCCGAAACGAGCGATCAAAAAGCCGGAGAAAGCGCCAATTTTTTCCCCTGCCAGCACGCTGAGGACGATTGCCAGCGCGATGCCGACATGCCGGATGGCCAGGCCGAACAGGATGCCGGTAACTGTAGTGAACCGCAAACATCCGCGGGTGGGATCGCAATCATCGGGGGCTCGTGTCCACGCTCATTGCACCGGAGCTGAGCGTCCGAACCCACGCTCGCTGCAACTGGGCGCACAAAGTCTGCACGCGGGATCGCAATCGTCGGGGCCGTGCCCACGCTCATCGCAACTGGCGGCGGAGCGGGCGCTTCCCGACGCGGCCGGAATGTGCCAGGAAACGACCGGTTTCGTGCCCGTGTTGCGCTCCATCCCGTTTGCACGCATTTACGCCTCGGCGCCGGACAAGAAACCCGGTCATACTTTCTAAGGTCAAGTTCTTTCGGCCTGAACGGGTTGTCTGACCATTGGAGCGCCATGCTGATCGGCTACGCCCGCGTGTCCACGGACGACCAGAACCTCGACCTGCAGCGTGACGCGCTGCGCCTGGCCGGCTGCGAGAAGATCTACGAGGACCGCATCAGCGGTGCCAAGGCGGCGCGCCCCGGCCTCGCCATGGCCCTCGAAGTGGCCCGCGACGGCGACGTGCTCACGGTGTGGCGGCTCGACCGTCTCGGCCGCTCGCTGCACGACCTGATCCTGCTCGGCAGGAAGCTTGACGAGCGGGGCATCGGGCTGATGAGCGTGCAGGAGAAGATCGACACCGGCTCCAGCGGCGGCCGGCTCGTGTTTCACATGTTCGGGGCACTGGCCGAGTTCGAGCGCAACCTGGTGCGCGAACGCACCCAGGCCGGGCTGAACGCCGCGCGCGCCCGCGGCCGCAAGGGGGGGCGGCCCAAGGTGCTGGAACCGGCCAAGCGCCAGCTCGCGGTCAAGCTCTACGAAGAGAAGCAGCACACCGTCCGCGAGATCTGCCGCATGATGGGCATCTCCAAGCCGACCCTCTACAACTACCTCGCCGAAGCCGGCGGCGGCGTGTGACGTGCACCGCAAGCGGCCCTCGGACGAGACCCTGGTGGCACTCCGCGGAAGGCTGGAGGACCTGCCGGCGCGTTCCGCCGAGCGCGGGATGCTGATCCAGGGCTGCGCCGACCTGCATGGCGTCTCGGCCGCGACCGTATATCGGGCGTTGCGCGAGCAGTTCCGGCCGCGTGCCCTGCACCGGCGTGACCATGGCCGGCCGCGCCGGGTGTCGCGCCGGGAGATGGAGCGCTTTTGCGAGCTGGTCGCGGCCATGAAGCTGCGCACCACCAACAAGAAGGGCCGGCACCTCTCGACCGGGCGCGCCTTGGAGTTGCTGGTCGAGCACGGGATCGAGACGCCGGAGGGCTTGGTCCAGGCGCCGCCGGGGCTGCTGACCCGCACCACGGTGAACCGCTACCTGCGCGCCTGGGGCTTGGACGACCGGCGCATGGCCCAGCCGCCGGCGGCGGTGCGCTTCCAGGCCGAGCGAGCCAACGAGTGCTGGCAGTTCGACATGTCGCCTTCCGACCTCAAGCAGGTGCCGGCCCCGTTGTGGGTCGAGCCGGGCCGAGGGGCGCCGACGCTGATGCTGTTCAGCGTCGTGGACGACCGCTCGGGCGTCGCCTACCAGGAGTACCGCTGCGTGTACGGCGAGGACGCCGCCGCGGCGCTCCGTTTCCTGTTCAACGCCATGGCACCCAAGGACGAGGGCGGGCTGGTGCTGCAGGGCATCCCCGGCATGCTCTACCTCGACAACGGCCCCGTGGCGAAGTCGGGCACTTTCCGCCGGGTCATGGCCCAACTCGGGGTGCAAGTGCAGCCGCATATGCCGAAGGGTTCGGACGGGCGGCGCGTGACGGCGCGAGCCAAAGGCAAGGTCGAGCGCCCGTTCCGCACGGTGAAGGAGGCGCACGAGACGCTGTACCATTTCCACACGCCGCAGGACGAGGCGGAGGCGAACCTGTGGCTGCGGCGGTATCTCGCCCGTTACAACGCCCAGCCGCACCGCTCGGAGCCGCGTTCGCGCGCCGAGGACTGGGCGGCGAGCCTGCCGCCCGAGGGCGTGCGGGCGATGTGCGTGTGGGACCGCTTCCGCGCCTTCGCGCGCGAGCCCGAGCGGCGGCGCGTCGGCGTGGATGCCCGCGTCCAGGTGGACGGGATCAGCTACGACGTCGAGCCGTCGCTGGCCGGCGAGACGGTGACGCTGTGGTGGGGGCTGTTCGACCAGGAGCTGTTCGTCGAGCACGGGGAGGAGCGCTTCGGCCCGTTCGGCCCTATCGACGGCCCCATCCCGCTGCACCGCTACCGGGCCTTCCGCAAATCGGCCGCTGACGAGCGCGTGGACCGCATTGAGGTGCTGGCCGGCAAGCTCGGCCTGCCGCGTGCCGCCCTCGACGGACCAGCCTTGGCGCCGTTCCCAGCGGCGGCGCCCATCGCCCCGCCGCCGTCCGTGCCCTTCGCCGACCCGGACCCGTATCGGGAGCTGCGCTACCCGAGCGTGCTCGCGGCCAAGCTGGCGATCGCCGACTACCTCGGCTTCGCGCTGGCCAAGCTCACGCCCGAGGACCGCGCCCACATCGACGCGCTGCTCCGGGACACGCTTGACCGGCGCACGGTGATCGCCTGCGTGCGCGGCTACTTCCGCGACCGCGGACGGCAACGCCAGGCAGGGGAAGAGGGTGGGAATGCGCGCTGAGGTGATGGAATACTACGGCCTCCTGCGCTCGCCACGGGCGGTCGGCTACTACGAGACGGCGCACCACCGCCAACTGCTCCAAGACGTGAGACAGGCCGTATACGAGGGCGACCTTGTGGCGCTCTGCGGCGTGGTCGGCGCGGGCAAGACGGTGACGCTGCGCCGGCTGCAGGAGGTGCTGACCAAGGAGGGCCGGGTGATCGTGTCGCGCTCCATGGCGGTCGAGCGAAACCGCGCCACGCTGGGCACCCTGATCACGGCCCTGTTCTGCGACCTCTCGACCGACAAGGGGCCGAAGATCCCAACCCAGATCGAGCTGCGCGAGCGCGCGTTGCGCGACCTCGTGCGCAAGCGCAAGAAGCCGGTCGTGCTGATCGTCGATGAGGCGCACGATCTGCACCACAACACGCTGACCGGCCTCAAGCGGCTGATCGAGATGGTCGCCGACGGGGGCGGCAAGCTGCCGGTGCTGCTCGCTGGTTGGCCGCGGTTGCGCAACGACCTACGCAGCCCGACCATGGAGGAGATCGGCTATCGCACCACGGTGTTCTCCCTCGAAGGCGTCACCGGCAGCCAGCGCGAACACATTGAGTGGGTGCTGGGCGCCTGCGCCGGCGACCGGGCCAAGGTGGACGGCATCCTCGACCCGGCGGCGGTGGACCTGCTGGCCTCGCGGCTACGCACGCCCTTGCAGATCGAGCAGCACCTGACGCTGGCGCTGGAAACCGGCTATCAGGCCAGCGAGAAGCCGGTTGGCGAAGCGATTGTGGACTCCGTGCTGTCCAAGCAGATCGACGACCTGGAGCCGACGCTGATGCGGCACGGCTACACGGCGAAGGTGCTGAGCGAGATGCTGGGCACCAAGCCCGTCGAGGTCAGGGCGCTGCAGCGCCAGACGCTGGAGCCGGACCGCGCCCGCGAGCTGAAGGAGCAACTGCTCGCCGCCGGCCTGCCGGTGTGATCTACGGCCAAGAATTGCCCACTTTCAGAACGCCGCTTGCAGATAGTTCAAGGATCCCACATGCAATCTACGCAGAAAGTTGCCATCATTACCGGCGCCTCGCAGGGCATCGGCTCCGGCTTGGTCAAGGGCTTCCGAGAAGCCGGATGCCGCGTCGTCGCCAACTCGCGCTCGATCAAGGCCGCCGACGCCGCCGACGACCCGGACATCCTGCCGGTTGCTGGCGACATTGCCGACCCGGAGGTTGCCCAGCGTGTCGTCGATGCAGCCATGGAGCACTTCGGCCGGATCGACACGCTTGTGAACAATGCCGGCGTTTTCATCTCGAAGCCGTTCGTGGACTACGCCAAGGCCGATTTCGCTGCGATGGTGGCCGTGAACCTGGCCGGGTTCTTCCACATCTCGCAAAGGGCGGCGTCCCGGATGCTGCAGGCGGGCTCCGGCCACATCGTCAACATCACCGCGACGATTGCCGGCCAGCCCATGGCGGCTGTCCCGGCGGCCCTTGCGGCCCTGACCAAGGGGGGCCTCAACGCCGTCACCCGGTCGCTCGCCATCGAGTACGGGGGGCGTGGCATCCGGGTGAATGCCGTCTCGCCAGGCATTATCAAGACGCCGATGCATCCGCCCGAGGCGCATGGGTTCCTCGCCGGCCTGCATCCCGTGGGCCGGATGGGAGAGGTGCGCGAGGTCGTTGACGCGGTCCTCTACCTCGAAAACGCGGCCTTCGTGACGGGCGAGATCCTGCACGTCGATGGCGGCGCGAATGCCGGGCACTGGTGATCGACCGCTGCCGCAATCCGCTTGGAAGGAGCATGGCATGTCCGACATGACCAACAGGACCGCTCGCGGAAGCGCGATCCCGCAAGGCCGCCCCGCTGCCGAAGCTGGATGTCTGGCACGCGAAGGGCGGCCAGCATGGCCCGACCGCCGCCTGACCGACCTGCTGCAGATCGAGCATCCGATCGTGCTGGCGCCGATGGCAGGGCTTGGCACGGTCGAACTCGCGGCCGCGGTCTGCATGGCCGGCGGCCTGGGCTCGCTCGGCTGCGCGGCGATGCCACCCCAGATCGCGACGCAAGCGATCGAGAAGCTGCGAACGCTGACCCGCAAGCCCTTCAACGTGAACTTCTTCTGCCATCGCCAGGCGCCAGCCGACCCTGTGCGCGACAATGCTTGGCGTGATCGCCTCGCCCCCTACTACCGCGAGTTCGGGCTTGACCCCTCGCTCCCGCCGCCCCGGATGGACTTCCCGCCCTTCAACGCTGCCATGTGCACGGTTGTCGAGGAAACCAGGCCGGAGGTGGTGAGCTTCCACTTCGGTTTGCCCGAGCCCTCCTTGCTGGCCCGCGTCAAGGCGGCCGGATGCCGCGTCATATCGTCGGCGACGACGGTTCAGGAGGCCCGCTGGCTGGAAACGCATGGCGCCGATGCCGTCATCGCCCAAGGCAACGAGGCGGGAGGACACCGGGGCACGTTCCTTGCTGGGGACAGCGGAGGAGAGACCGTCCCGCAGCCAGGGACGCTCGCACTGGTGCCGCAGGTCGTTGATGCCGTCGATGTGCCGGTCATCGCCGCCGGCGGGATCGCCGACGCCCGCGGGATCGCCGCCGCCTTCGCGCTCGGCGCCGCAGGGGTGCAGGTCGGGACCGCTTACCTGCTGTGTCCCGAGGCGGCGACGCCGCCGCTGTATCGCGATGCCCTGCGGAACGCGGGCGCGACCGTACTGACCAACGTGTTCACGGGGCGGCCGGCACGCGCCCTGGTCAACCGGCTGACCCGCGAAGCCGGCCCGATCTCAGGCGCGACACCGGAATTCCCAACGGCGATGCCGGCCCTGGCACCGTTGCGGGCCAGGGCCGAGCAGCAGGGCAGCACTGACTTCACGGGGCTTTGGGCGGGTGAGGCAGCCATCCTGGCAAAAGAGATACCGGGTGAGACATTGACCCGGGACTTGGCAGAGAGTGCCCTGCGGCGGTTCCGGCAATTGGGCGCCTGATGCGTGGGACGACACCAAGAACCGGACCGTTATCCGTCCCAGATGCTTGCCGCCGGTCAGTGGGCTACGGACTTGAAACCGGTCGTTTCCTGGCGCATTCCGGCCGCGCCGGGAAGCGCCCGCTCAGGGCAAACGCATAAGATGCGGGTTCTGCCAACCAACTGGCGAATACGATAGACTGTGCCGAGTCGCGCGTGCGAACAGCATCTGGGGCTGCACCCGCTCCGGCACAAGGTCGTTGAGCACCACTCCAGCCTTGAAGTAGCGCAGGCCCGGTCGCCACGACGGCCGCAGCATCCGCAACGCCTCGCCGATCAGGGCCATGCTGTCGGAAGTCGGCTCGATCCGGCCGGCGCGCTGCCCCGAGTGCCACACCTCGTCCGGCCGGTGGGGGTTGGTCTGCAGGAACACCGCCATGTGGCACGCCTGCAGGCCCTCGGCCCGGAGCTTCTCCCCTGCCCTGCTCGCATACGCGGCGACCGCCTCGCGCATCTCCCGCCACCCGATGGGTCACTTTGCAAGTGTCCCGTTGCTGGTATGCTCGTGATGACCGTGATTGGCCCATCGCAGACAAAGGTGCTGCCTCGCGTTCGACCTGAAAGGTGGACACCCTGGTGAGAATTTTCAGGATCCATAGCCCGGGTTGCCAGCCTCATCCGGTTTCCAAGAGTGGAAACCGCAGAAGTTGCAGTTGAAGCCAAATACTTTGCCTCACGATGCGGATTCGGGGTACACTTCCTAGAAGTATCACGCACTTTGACCAAGGTGACGGAACCGGCCTCGACTGGAGAAGAAGGAAGTTTTACGATGAGACTTGGATGTTGGCTTTGCACGGCCGCCGTTATCGCCTTCCACGCCGGTGAAGCGGCGCAGGCCGCAACTTCCGTTCCTGTCAAGGTCATGATCGTCTCGATGTTCGGTCCGGAAGGGGAAGTGTGGCGTTCTCACCGCGACCTTGGCCACCTCATCGCTGTCCCGGGCCTGCGCGCCGATGACCCTGCGGTGCATTGTGGGCGGGATGGCGTGTGTCAGGTCACGACGGGGATGGGATACGCCAACGCATCAGCCTCCATTGCAGCGCTCATCTATTCGAAACGTTTTGACCTCCGGCAAACTTACTGGCTGGTGGCGGGCGTCGCTGGGATCGACCCGAAGCGCGGCACGCTCGGCTCCGCTGCCTGGGCACGCTACCTTGTCGATTTCGGCCTGCAATGGGAGTTGGACAATCGAGACGCCCCGAAGGACTGGCCGGGCGGCTATCTCGGGATCAACACCAAGAACCCCGGGGAGAAGCCCCCACTCGAGTACGGCACCGAGGTGTTCAAGCTCGACGACCGGCTGTTGCAGCGTGCGCTCGCCCTGTCCAGGAACGTGAGCCTTTCCGACAGCCCCGAGGCCCAGAAGGCGCGGGCTGCCTATCCCTCGGCTCCGGCCAACCAGCCGCCCTCGGTCATCCAGTGCGATACCCTGTCGAGCGACACCTGGTTCTCGGGCACGCACCTGAGCGAGCGCGCCGACGTCTGGGCCGCGCAGTTGACGGATGGTCGCGCTGCCGCCTGCACCACCCAGCAGGAGGACAACGCGACCTATGAAATCCTGAAACGAGGGGCCGCCGCTGGCCTCGTGGATGTGCGGCGTGTGGCTGTACTGCGCTCGGCCTCGGATTTCAACCAGGCGCCGCCAGGTGGGAACGACGCCGACACCCTGCTGAACTATCAAGCCGCAGGCGGCTTCGTGCCGGCGCTCACGAACCTTTACCTCGCCGGCAATCCGTTGGTGCAGGAGATCGTAAACCACTGGCCTGCCTGGCGGGCCGGTGTTCCACCCCCCTGAGCAGAGGCTGTGCGTCGGCTCGCAGCAAGCACTGCCCGGCAGGCCGCATGTCCAGTTTGCTCCCTGAACCGCCGTTCGGGGACCAACAGGATGTGGGCGCCCGGCGAGGTCGAGCATGGCGCCGGGCTGTGATCAACGGCTTGGTCCGGCTGCCGCGTGGGACGGCCCGTTCCCAACAGTGACACTGGCGGCGAATTCGGTGGCGTGCCCGCTCCTGCCGTTGTGACGTTGCGGGGCCTGATACCGCGGTGATGATGCGGGCCCAGGGGCTACGCATGAAATCCCGTTCCGGCTTTGCACGAAGCTGTGCGGCTACCCAACCAGGAGCTTGAGCATGTGGGCGTCGTTCCAGACAGCCTTTTTCCGCCGGGCGCGCATGCTGGCCTTCGATGCCGTGTCGCGGCCAACGATGTTGAGCGCGATCTTGCGCAGGAGGGCCAGGTTGCGCGCCGCCGTGCGGTCGCGCACGCGGCTGTCATCCTCGCGAAATGTCACATCCAACACCCAATGCAGGTTGTTCTCCACGGCCCAGTGCGAGCGGATCGCCTGGCCCAAGGCGGCCGGGTCGTCAGGGCAGCTCGACAGGAAGTAGCGGATTTCAGCCTCGACCTTGGTGGGCGCGCTGTTGATGCTGCGGATGCTCTCGACCGCGAGCACGGTGCGCAAGCCCGGCCACCCGCTCAGGGCGTCGAGGGCTGCAGCGTCCGTGCTGGCGAACACCCGGCGGCGCACCACGCGGCCATGCGTGTCGTCAAAGGCGTCGCAGTCGGTCCGGTGGAATGCGCCACGGCGGAAGCAGTGCTGGTCGAAGTGCTCGACGACCGCTGCATGGGCCAGGGAATGGTTGCCTTTGAGCGTCAGCAGGTAATCGCCGCCACGCGCCAGGATCTTCTCGGCAATCGCAGTCTGACATCCCATGGCGTCCAGGGTGACGATGCTGTTCTCAAGCGCGAGCTGGTCCAGCAACTCCGGCACGGCGGTGATCTCGTTCGACTTGCCGTCCACGCAGCGTTGGCCCAGCACCAGGCCCTGCTCACTCGCCCACGCACTGACCACGTGCAAGGGCGATTGCTCCCGCCCACGATCAAACGAGCGTCGGATCGTCTTGCCGTCAATGGCGACCACCTCGCGTTCGAACCCCGCTGCAAGCGTGCCGACCCACGTCGCAAACCCGGCCTCGAAGGCATTGGGATCGATCAGCATGAACACGCGCCGGAACGTGTCATGCGATGGGATGCCGTTCGAAAGCTCCAGGAACGTCCTAAGCCAGGCCAGCTTGCTACGGCCATACAGAGCGATGTCGTCCCAGCTTTCGGCGCAGGCAATCACGGCGCACACCGCGACCACCAGCACCTCGATCAGGCGGTGCTCGATCTTGCCGGAGCAGCGCGGGTCCTCAACGGCGACGAAATACTGTCCCAACTTCTCGATCGACATACCTTGCTCCCCCGCCATCGCGAGGGCGCGTCATCATACGTCAGCGCGCGGCAGGCGAGAAAAATTTCATGCGTAGCCCCTGAGCGCCCGCTCCGCCGCCAGTTGCAATGAGCGTGGGCACGGCCCCGACGATTGCGATCCCGCGTGCAGACTTTGTGCGCCCAGTTGCAGCGAGCGTGGGTTCGGACGCTCAGCTCCGGTGCAATGAGCGTGGGCACGAGCCCCCGATGATTGCGATCCCACCCGCGGATGTTTGCGGTTCACTACAAGTAGCCGCCGGTCCGACGCTGATGCTTTGGCGTGCGTCAGGGCGCTTGGCCGGCTTGCTCGATCAGTCTCAGCGGTTCGCGTCGTATCGCAAACGATTGCTGTGAATGGTTGCGAGGTGTGCGACTGCCCATTGTCCCAATTGCAGAAGCGGTTCGGACAGCGACCGCCCGAGTGCGGTCAGCGCGTAGTCCACCTGCGGCGGAGTGGTGGCACGGACCGTGCGCTCGACCATGCCGTCGCGCTCAAGCGCCTTGAGGGTTCGCGTCAGCATCTGCTGCGAGATGCCGCCGACGTGGCGCTTGATGTCGTTGAAGCGCCGCGGCTGGCCGCGGAGCGCCTTCACCACCAGCACCGTCCATTTGTCCCCGACCCGGCTGAGGATCTTGCTGACCCCGCGACAATCGGTGGGGCATCGGGCGGCGTGGACACATCCATATGACCTGGTCCTGAAAATATGCGTTCTTGGAGAGCAGCGAGTAGTCACGTATCTGGTGTTGGTCAATAATCCAGACCGGTTAGCCCCTGCATCGGCGAACGGCGGCAACCATCTCACGATGACGGAGAACATCATGAACCTGTTCTATAATCCTGGAGGCTGTAGTCTTGCCTCCCACATCGCGATAGTTGAAACGGGGATGCCCTGCCAACTTGTGACCGTCAACCGGGAAAAGCGCACCAGCGACGGGCGCGACTTCATGAAGATCAACCCCAAAGGCTTCATTCCAGCACTGGAACTCGACGACGGAACTGTGCTGGCCGAGTCCCTAGCCATTCTCGCTTACATCGCCCATCAGGCAGGCGCACTGCTGCCGGAGGATGGCCTTGTCCGCTGGAAAACGCTGGAAGCCACCTCCTTCATGACGACCGAAATCCACGGCAACTTCAAGCCATTCTGGAAGAACGCCTCCCAGGCGGAGAAGGACAAGGCACGGGAGATGCTGGTCAAGCACTTCACCACAACCGCCGAGGAGCTTGGCGACAGGCCGTTTCTGACGGGCGATCGGATGACGATCGCCGACCCATATCTGTTCGTAATGCTGATGTGGTCAGCCAAGCACGGGATCGAAATGCCAGGGCGGCTCGAAACCTACTTCGCCCGCATGAAGAAAGTGCCCTCCGTCGCACAGGCGCTCGCCGAGGAGGGGCTTGCCTGAGCCTGAACGCCAAGCGGCCGACCGCAGGAGCGGCGTTCCCGACCACACGCGGAACACTGCTCCGCTCTCGGCTTTCTCACAGGCAGCGCCTGCCCTCGTTCGATCGTGGAAAGAGGCCGGCGCAGTGCCCGTTTCCGCGCACCCGGAACCTGAAAACCGACCGTCGCGAAACCACCAGACCACGACATTGCGCCGCTGATCCGCAAGCTAAACGGCCGGTAATCTGGCGGTCGCTCGGAGGGCTATGCGAGTGGCTTTAAACCGCAAGAAAAGCCGTTAAGAAATTCAGGATAAAGATGCATCCGCGCCAGCATCTTTCCTGACGGGCCCTGTGTGAGCTTTTGGCGCACATCGTCGCCATGGCCCAGGGTGGCGCCGCTCACAGGCGTGCCGATCCGTTCGGCCAGGCGCGCGCCAGCCTTGCCGCCCAGCGCCAGGCCGATGTGGTGCTGCAGGCTGCCCAGGCGCGCTGTCCGCTGGGCATGCAGCCCGGCAACAGCGGGCAGACGCTCGGCGAAGATGCGATGCGCGCAGCCGGGCCGCCCGCAGCGCAGCCGGCGCACCTGCACCTCGACCTGCACGCGGCGGCCTTGCCAGGGCAGGTCCGCCAGGCGTCAGGGATAGCTGCTGTGCCGCCGCGACGATGGGTGGCCGCAACCGGGACAGAGAGGGGCCGTGATGCGGGACCGGCACATGACGGTGAGGTGGTCAGGGGTGGGCAGCACCTGATCAACGACGAGGTCGGCAGGCACGAGGGGCAGAAGGCGCTTGGACACGGGACAGCATGAACTCCGAACGGTTCATGCCATGTGTCCACGCGCACCCGCGACTGCCACGACCTGCACCGAGGCTGCGGATGAGCCAGTTTTGGATGCCGATTGACAGTGGGACAGCTACGAGGCCATCGTCGACGCCTGCAAAACAGCGTGGAATTGGCTCATCGCCGACCCCGCACGCATAACATCAATCGGCACGCGGGGATGGGCGTGTGTCAGTGTTTAGGCGATAGGCCTAACGCCACTCTCGCCGCGGCCGACCCATTGAAGGTCGCGAGTTGGCCGGGATCGCTGGGACAACGTCACATGGACAAGCTGGCTTCGTCCGTGAGATCCTGTTTGCGCTGCTTGACCTTCAGCTTGTAGCTCGCCTCATTCTTTGTGCAGATCAGGCTGTATGGCCGCCCGCGCTGTTCAGTTTTCGTATCGAGGTCGCATTTAGCGTTCAGGATCGTGTTCTCGACATGGCTGCGGTCGGCAGCTGCCGCGCGCAACGTCCAGGTTTGCTGTGTGGGATCTGCGAGAAAACGGCTCAGCTCGCTACAATGCCCGCATCGACAGCCAACGCTGCTGCACCTCTGCCAATCTGGTGGCGGCGCCAGCGGCAAGGCGATGCGGGCGCGCAGATGAGCCAGACAGGCGGCCCGCAGACGCATAACCACTGGCTGCTCCGCCGTCTTTGAGGCACGCAACTTGTTACGCGCGGCCGGCACCAAGACCGCATCAAGATCGTAAGCCCGGTGATGCTTAAGGATCTGCGTCAGCGCCTGGTCGGCGAGCTGGGGGTCGATCTGGCCCAGGCCGACGAGCAGATCGGCGACGAAGTCGGCGTCGATTGTATCGCGATCAGGCGACCAGGCGTGCTTTGCAGCCATCGTCGCGTTGGCTGGCATCAGCGCGATAAGGGTCAATGCCGCATCCCGCAGATCCGCTGCCCGTGGCCAGGTCGGCCCGGCTGCGTAATGTGCCAGCAGATCGGCGCAGGCACCAAACCGTTTGGCCGCATTGCCGGTCGTGATCGTTCCCATAATGGTCGCCGCTTCTTCTGCTGGAAGCAGCGCTAATGCGGCGATGATCGCCGGGTTGTCACGTTTGGCGTATCCGATGCCGGTTCCGACAACCCGCGTCAGAAGCTGGGCGATTCGCCTTGTATCGTCCAGCCGGGTCAGCGCGACGAGCAGCCCGCCGATTGCGCTGTCCACACTGTTTGAGGCGGCGTGTCCGCCCTGTGTGGGCCAGTCGTCAATCATATGGCCGGCAAGGTCACGCGCCTGCTGCCAAAGCTGAGACCCTTGATCGGTCCTACTGGCCTCCCAGCGTCGCGCCAGGTCAAGCATGTGCGGCACGGTCACACCGAGACCGGCCTGGGTCAATACGGCAAGGCCGCGATCAATCGGCCATACGACCAGAACGGCACGCTGGTATCGTCGCTCAAACGAAACCCCGGCATTGCCGCTTGCTTCCTGGAAATGCAGCTCGTCTGGCTTCAGCTCACGGAACGGATTGGGCGGCGATAGTTCGTCGTCGCTGACCGGGATTTCGCCCCAGGAGACAGGATTGCCATCGAGTGCACACCAGCTGGACAGGGCAATGGTCCAGTCGTCGATTTCACCGACTGTAAATTCGTCTTCATTGTCGTCGTCTCGCGACCAGCGACGGCGGCGCCCGTAGTTGTCGCTGTATTCGGCGGTGCCAAATTCCTCCAGCGTCACCAGGGCTAGATGCAGCGCGCAATCAGCTTGTCCGGCAGCCGCGGCTAGCACGCCCGCGGCAGCGGAATCAGCGCCCTTCAGGGAGGAAAAGCCGAATTCAGGAGCTGTGTAGGCGTGCTCCAGCGGATAGACCAGTTTCTCCGGCGCATCTTCGCCATCATTGTTGCGCCAATCACGCAGCAAGGCGGTGAGCTGATCTTGCTCCTTCGCATAATTGGGGGGCTGCGGCGCCTTGCCCTCGCCGCGGCGCAGCAAGTTGTAGACCAAGGTCACGCGGTGTCCCGCGGTAACCGGCAGTACCTCGTGCAGACAGTCGGCGTAGAAGGCGGCAAAGGCGGCTTCGGCCGGGTCGTCGATGCGAAGATCAAGGGATACAGAACGATCTTTGTGCCGCACTACCAATTCGCCACCAGAGCAGGCCGACGGCAATGCGATCACCAGGGTGGCGAACATCCCTGGAGCCTTTTCGGTATCACGATGGCGAACGAAGAAACTGCCCGTTTCGTAAATCAGCATTTTGTAGAATTCGGCCTCGATCGGATCGCTAACCCCCAAACCCTTGGCCGCGGAGTCGAGGATCATGGCAAGCGTCTTTGGCCAATGACGGCCGCCGAGATCGATACGGTCTGGACCAATCTGTCGTGTGTTGCGCACCGCCGTATCAATGATGGTATCGGGACCACGGCCATAGGGCGCCTGCTCCGCGACAGCGGCCAACTGCGCCGCCTGTTCCGCCAACAGCGGCAGCGCGATTGGACCAACCCCCTGCACCGACAAAGAAGGAGAGAGCAGCTCCACCTTGCCCTGCGCATAAAAGTCGCCGGGGCGGCGGGTTTTGCCCAGGAGGCCGGCAAGTTGGATCACGATGGAGGGCATAGCATACGGCTCGGATGTGGGAGGCGATCGAGTCCATACGATGGCAATCGGGTCACGGCAACTGATCCAGATGGGGGCCAGCAATTCTACATGGGGCCGAGCCAACATTCGTGACGCCAGCCGCAAAGTGGCGAGATGCCCTCTGGGCCGGATGCATGCACGTTGGAGGTCACCGACCTCCAAGTCGGGGAAAGCACCCCGATGCTGCGTATCAAAAGATACTTTCGACGTGTGCTGTCGCGGGATCGGGCAGAAGGCTGGCGTGGACGCGCCTTCCCCTCGCCGGACCCTTGTTCCCCGGAAACTCCGTGCGTCACGGGTCAGGTGCGAGCGGGCGCTCGCTCAGCCGGGCATCAGTGGACGGATGCGGCAGCGCCTTCCTTGTCGTGGGTGCCGAACTGCTCCACCATCGTGGCGCTGGCGGCGTTGAGGCCGACAACCTCCACGGCAAGGCCATGCCGCCGCGCCTTCATGATTACGCGGTCAAGCGCACCAATGGCCGAGATGTCCCAAAAATGCGTGGAGGTGACATCAATGACGATCTGCTCCACCGCTTCCGTCACGTCGATCGCATCTGCAAAGCCCCCGGCTGAGGCGAAGAATACTTGGCCCTCCACGATGTATGTCCGAGTCTTTCCGTTGTTCGTAAGCTCCGACGTGATGCGGCTTAGGTGCGACACCTTGCCGGCGAAGAAGACGCCAGACAGGAGCACGCCCACCAGCACGCCCTTCGACAGGTCGGCCGTCGCGACAACGGTGCAGACCGTCGCCAGCATCACGACCGATGACGGCCAAGGGTTGGTGCGCAGCCTGCCCAGCGAACCCCAGGAGAAGGTGTTGATCGACACCATGATCATGACAGCGGTCAGCGCCGCGACAGGCACGACGGCCAACAGCGGTTGAAGGATCACCAGCAGCACGAGCAGGAAGGCTCCGGCGATCAGCGTGGAAAGGCGCCCCCGCCCGCCGGAGGAGACGTTGATCACCGATTGGCCGATCATCGCGCACCCGCCCATGCCGCCGAACATGGCCGAGGCCATGTTGGCCAAGCCTTGGCCGATGCACTCCCGGCTCTTCCCACTCGGCGTGTCGGTCATGTCATCCACAATCTGCGCGGTCAGCAGAGACTCCAGCAGACCCACGGCGGCAAGCGTCAACGCGGCAGGGGCAATGATCGCCAGGGTTCCCAGCGTGAATGGCACCTGCGGCAGCCCGAAACTGGGCAGCGCCGACGGCAGCTGACCCAGATCGGCCACGGTGCGGACGTGTATGCCAAAAACCCATGCGGTGACGGTAAGCACGATGATCGCGACCAAAGGCGAGGGGACCGCCTTGGTCAGGTAGGGGAAGCCGTAGATGATGGCCAAGCCCAGAGCGATCAGGCCATAGGTGATGGTCGGCACGCCCATCAGCTGCGGTATCTGGGCCAGGAAGATCAGGATCGCGAGCGCGTTGACGAAGCCGGTCAGCACCGATTGGGAGACGAACCGCATCAAACGGCCGAGCTTGAGGGCGCCGGCGATGATCTGGAACAAGCCCATCAGGACGGTGGCGGCGAACAGGTACTGGACGCCATGGTCGTGCACCAGGCCGACCATCAGGACGGCGGTCGAGGCGGTAGCGGCCGAGATCATTGCCGGACGGCCGCCGGTGAAGGCGATCACGCAGGCAATCACGACCGAGGCATACAAGCCGACTTTGGGGTCAACCCCGGCGACGACGGAGAACCCGATCGCTTCTGGGATAAGGGCCAGGGCAACGACGATGCCCGACAGAACCTCGATTCGCGGGCTGAACAGCCAGTCGCGGGCATAGGGGTGCTTTGTTTTCATTGAAAGGGTCTGCAATGAACGCACGAACGGCCGCGGACTGATGGGCGGCGTGATGTCGTGTCGTATGCGTGGTCCGGCGGATCGGCGGCCGGAAGAGCCACCCGGAGTTTCACCGGGTCCGAGCGAGTGAACGAAGCCGTAGCCCAAGCCATGCTGCGATGCAACATTACCGTTCGTGCATGCTGCTCACGTCTGCTTCAGCGCCAGTCACCCTGGAACGCACTTTCAGTTCTTCTGGTGCCGTACCCGTGGTGACCTCGTGGCCTGAGGC
>JAABUJ010003927.1_pt1 | contig 16128 bp, 13 predicted proteins | sample 5559131 | NCBI WGS metagenome assembly JAABUJ01 (sample SAMN10711875, study PRJNA513366) | rock metagenome | isolation source: Antarctica rocks | place: Antarctica: Victoria Land, Mt New Zealand nord | collected 2016-01-07 | reverse complement strand
CGCGCGTGCACAGCTCTCGGATCAGCTGCGAGACCGGCTTGCCCGCCTCGGAAACAACTTCGAGCACGGTCAGGAGCGCGATGAGCCCCGAGTCGGCGAACCAGAAGTCGCGGAAGTAGAAATGCCCTGAGTGCTCACCGCCGAAGATGGCGTTGTTCTCGCGCATCTGCGCCTTGATGAAGGAGTGCCCCACGCGCGTGCGGAGGGCGTGGCCGCCCATCTGGTCAACCATCTGGGGCACGCAGGTGGAGACGTTGACGTTGTACAGGATGGTGCTGCCGGGGTTCTTGCGCAGGAGCGAGCGCGCCACCAACTGCGTGACCGCGCTGCCGTCCACGAGGTCGCCCTTCTCGTCGACAATGAAGACGCGGTCGGCGTCGCCGTCGAAGGCGGCGCCGATATCCGCGCCGCTGTCGCGCACCAGCTTCTGCAGGTCGACCATATTCTCGGGCTCGATCGGCGAGGCGGGGTGGTGGGGGAAGTTGCCGTCGGGCTCGAAGTAGAGCGGCTCGAGCGTAATCGTCAGACCCTGCATCGCGGCGGGCACGGTGATGCCGGCCATACCGTTGCCGGCGTCGACGGCCAGCTTGAGCGGGCGCAGCTTGGCGGGGTCGATGAATGAGCGCACCTCGGCCACGAAGTCGCGCAGCACGTCCTGGTGAGAGACCCCGCCGCGCTCAAACTTGGGCGCGGGCAGGTTAGAAAGCGCGATCTTCTTGATGTCGTCGAGGCCGGTCTGCGACGAGACCGGGACGGCCCCGGCGAGACAGAACTTGAGGCCGTTGTATTGCTTGGGGTTATGTGAAGCCGTGATCATGACCCCCGCCGGGTAGCCGAACTTACCGACGGCGAAGTAGAGTTCGTCGGAGCTGACCATACCGAGGTCGATCACTTCCGCGCCCTGCGCGGTGACGCCGTCCTTGAACGCTTCAAACAGGGCCGGCGAGGAGAGGCGCATGTCGCGGCCGACGGCGATGCGCGCAACACCGAAGTGCTCGATCGCGGCGGCGCCGACGACGCGGGCCACCTCCTCGTTCATCTGATCGGGGTAGGTGCCGCGGATGTCGTAGGCCTTGAAGATGTCCGGGTTGATCATTCTTCGGGTCCCCTATTAATTGTTTCTACTGTATGTAGCGCCTAAAGTATGGCACACCCGTTTGACGGGCACAAACAGACACGGCACGAAATGTACCCGCGCCGCTATACTGCGCCATAGACAGAGATAGCGGCATACGGTCATCGGGGAGGTAGACGTTTTGGACGACTCCGTTATGCAGTTCTACGATCAACTCGCCGGCGCCTACCACCTCATCTTCGCCGATTGGCGCCAGGCGATTCGGTGGCAGGGCGGCGTGCTAGACGGGATCATACGCCGTCAGCTGGACGGCGCGCCCCTCTCCGTCCTCGACTGCTCCTGCGGCATCGGGACGCAGGCCATCGGACTGGCTGAACGCGGCTACCGCGTCCATGGGACCGACCTCAGCGCGGCGGCGGTCGAGCGCGCCCGGCAAGAGGCGGAGTTGGCGGGCGTCGCGGCCACCTTTGGCGTCGCCGATCTGCGCGCCCTGGATACACAGGTCGACGGCATGTTCGATATCGTTATGTCGTGTGACAACGGGCTGCCGCATCTGTTGAGCGCGGACGACGTGCGGCTGGCCGTCCACAACATGCGGTCCAAGCTGCGGGACGGTGGCCTGCTCCTCGTGAGCGTCCGCGACTACGACGCGCTTGTAGTGGAGAGACCGCGATCCACATTGCCCCGTGTGTTCGCCGATGCGGACGGCAGGCGCGTCGTGTTCCAGATCTGGGATTGGCTGGACGACGGCCTTACGTACACGGTCACCCAGTTCATCTTACGTGAGAAGAAAGAGGGCGCTTGGGAGACAAACAGCTATGCCACGCGGTACCGCGCTTTGTTACGTCACGAACTCGATGAAATCCTCCTCGACGAAGGTTTCGCCGACGTGACGTGGCTCATGCCGGACGAGAGCGACTACTATCAGCCTATCGTGACGGCGCATCGACGGTAATCATAGGAACACTTGGGCAGGATGCTACTATTGTAGTATCAACCGTTTTACGCATGTGAGGCGCCATCATGGGAAAAATGACTTTCGACCTACCACCGGAGCTTGAGCGCGCACTTGAACAAATCGTCCAAAGCACAGGCCGAACGCGCAATGCGGTCGTGTATGAGGCGTTGGAAACATATGTGGCGCGACAGGATAACACCGTATCAGACCATGCGCTACCTTCACCAACTGGCATTATCAACAACGGCAGTTCGCGCACTATCAACAATGACAGTTCGCGCACTATGGACGATGCGCGACTGCGCGCCGATGATGCGAGGGCGCAGGCTGAAGCTGTACGGCGGGGACGACCCTTTTTCCGCTCTCTGGGTGTGGGCTCCGACCCCGAGTTAAATGGTAGGGATAGCGAAGATTGGCTCAGAGCCAACTGGCGTCCAAAGTGATCACGCTTGACTCGTCCGCTCTATTCACTCTTGCTAATGTACAGGACGATGACCATGCCCTTGTGCGGGCGGCGCTGCTCGATGACCCAGGACCGTATATTGTGCCGACGGGTATCCTCGGCGAAATAGCATTCATGATTGAGAGCAGGCTAGGGCAAGCTAGTCTTGCCACATTCTTATCGGATATAGCTACGGGCAGCTACACGTTGGATTGCGGCGAACGCGACATCCCGCGCATCCGTGAACTCGTGCTCAAATACGCCGACTTCCCACTGGGCTTCGCTGACGCCGCCGTCATCGTCTGCACCGAGCGCAACGGTGGGCGCGTGCTCACCCTGGACATGCGCCACTTCAGCGTGGTGGCGCGTGAAGGTACACTAACCCTATTGCCTGGTTGGGGCAATCAGTAGCGACGACAGAGTAACAGAGTAAGGGGATTGGCATGGGACTGAGCGCGCGCAACCAACTGCAGGGGACCGTCAAGAGCATCGAGACAGGCGCGGTGATGGCCGAGGTCGTGGTCGACGTGGGCGGCCAGGAGATGGTTGCCGCGATCACCGTGACCTCGACCGAGCGCCTGGGCATCGCGGTCGGCGACACCGTGACCGTCATCGTCAAGTCGACCGACGTGATGATTGGCAAATAACGGTCGTTCGCTTAGGCGTTGGACGCGACCGAGGGCTCGCCGCCGCGCGTGGACGACGGCTCATCGGGGACGGGTGCCGCGCGGGTCAGGCCGAGGCGCTTGCGGAAGAGCGCCAGCGAGGCGACACCGACAGCCACGCCGAACCAGAGCGTACAGAAACGGATCAACAGTGTCGCTACGACCGCCTTTGGTCCTGAGATGCCCGGCAGTATCAGACGCAGCAGGCCGGCGCTGCTGGCCTCGGCCGCGCCGAGTCCGCCCGGCAACAGCGAGGCCGAGCCGACCAGCGTGCTCGTCGCCAACACGAAGGCGGCGCGGATCAGCAGGCCCACCGAGGGCGGGAAGCCCAAGCCCACCAGCACCAGGAAAAAGGCCACGCATTCGCCCGACCACGAGACGACGCCGATAGCCAGCGCCCTGAGCAGCGGGCGCGGCCCCAGCAACACATAGGCGCTCTCGTAGAACTGGCGCAGGTTGTGCGCGCGCTTGCCGAGCGCGGGCACGCCCTCCAACGCCGCCAGGATGCGCAGCGAGAGCGCGCGTGATTGCACCACGGTAACAGCCGCCACGGCGACCAGCGCGATGAGCAGCAATACCTGCCAGCCGTGCCGGTACAACAACAGCCCGACCGAGGCCAACACGAGCATAGCCACGCCGTCGGTCAGCCGCTCGGCCAGAATGATGGGCGCGGAGACCGACATCGGCGTGCCAGCGCGCGCGCGCAGCAGCCACGCCTTGAGCAACTCACCGACCTTGCCGGGCGTCATGGCCATAGAGAGGCCGCAGCCGAAGATGGCCGCGCTATCCTCACGTCCGACCGGCACGCCAATCAAGCGCAGATAGTACTGCCACTTGACCCAGCGCAGGATGTAGTTGAACGTCGTCAGGGCCAGGATAGCCGGCACGTAGGCCCAGGCGAAGTGGCGCGCCGCGTCAAGCACGCGCGGCGCGTCGGCCACGAAGGAGAGGGCCGTGACGACGAGCAGCCCGAACAAGAGCGAGAGCAGGAAGCGGCGGCGTAGCCGTGGCGTGATGATGATGGCGCCTACCTAAACTTAGCTATTAGCTGTCAGCTGATAGCTTATTTTAAATTGAACACATACAAAATGATGGCCGCGGTAGCGACCCACAGGCCGATGTCGATAAGCAATGGGCGGTCGCGCAGCAGGATCTCCTCCGGCGCTCCGCCCTCGTTCTTGAGGTGCACCAGGAAGAGGTAGCGGAAGATGCCGTAGACGGCGAAGGGGACCGTGGCCATCATGGCGTGTGTGTCGGGGTAGCTGGAGTACGTGTAGAGCGCGTAGGAAACGAGCGTGGACGAGGCGACGATGGTGATGAGCTGCTCCAGGAACTCGGTCGTGTACTCGCCCAGGATCTTGCGGTGGCTCGCCGCCATCCCCTCCAGCACGAGTATTTCGTGGCGCCGCTTGCCCAGCCCAATGAAGAGCGCGCCCAGCAGCGTGCATAGGTACAGCCAGGGGCTGACACCGACCCCGATGATCGCGGCGCCGCCCGCCGCCCGCAACAGGAAGCCGCCGGCGATACCGAACAGGTCGACCAGCACGATATTCTTCAGGTAGAACGAATAGGCCACGTTGAGCGCCACGTACGCGACCACCGTGGCCAGAAAAAGCGGCGAGGCGGCCGCTGAAACAGCCAGCATGGCGAGGAAGATCAGGACGGCGGCGACCAGCGCGAAGCGTGGAGATAACCGCCCCGATGCCAGCGGACGATTGCGTTTGAGCGGATGCTGGCGGTCCTTCTCCAGGTCGACGAGGTCGTTGACGATGTAGACGACGCCCGAGACGAGGCAGTAGACGAGCACGGCCAGCAGGCCCAGCAGCACGTCGCGCGGGGCGCCGAGGCGGTGCGCGAAGACGACGGCGATGAAGACGACGCCATTTTTCGTCCACTGCTTGGGCCGCATCGCCAGCAGCAGATACGTGAGCGTCCGCAGCGGGCCGCCCGGCGTCTGATCCTGCCGCGGCGGGAATGGATGCACCGTCGCGGCGGTCATACCCTATACTCCAATACCATCCCGTCCACTGGTCCTCCAGCGCGCCCGCACACAATCTTTTCACCGTCAGCATACCGAACGGTGGTGCTATACGCTATAGCCAATGTGGGTGTTAGGGCGCTACTCGCTAGCGCAGACGTTGTTGGATCGCGCGTAGCAGGTCGGCCACGCGTTCCTTGAGCGCCTGCGCTTGCGGCCCTTCGAGCGCGTCGTCGATCTGCCGGCCAATGTCGCGCGCCGTCGCCTCCAACTCAGACTTGACCTGCTGGGCCTCCGGCCCCTGCAGCGCCTCGCCCAGGCGTCCGAGCAGCGCCTGGATCGCCTCCCCAAGGTCGCCTCGATCGTGCGGCTGCTCTCCGCCGGACCCTACGTTGTCGGAACCATGTTCGTTCATAATCCCACCTCTTTTTTACACGCGTTAATCATGATACTTTTACATGATACCGCGAAGCGCTCACGAGAGGCGCCCTTCTTGCCACGCGCCACGCGCATCGTCCGCCCACAAAAAGAGAATCCCCACGGCGTATACCATGGGGACTCTTGTTCAACGAGAGGTTAGAGGGGACGGCTTAACGAGCTTGTTGGGCTGCTTGAGTTGTGCTAGAACAACCTGGCTAGCAAAAGGGCTACTGGACAATCTGCGTCCGTGCCGCGCGGACCTGGTCGAAGCACGTACTGCAGTAGACAGGCTTGTCGAGGCGCGGTAGGAAGGGCACCCGCGCAGGGTACCCACATTGGGCGCAAGTGACCGGGTGTAGGGCGCGGATGATAGGCGCCTCCGTCGCGCCGGAGACGGCGGCCTGGCGTACGCGGTTCGCGGCCCGGCAGGCCTGACAGCGCGTCGGCTCGTTGATAAAGTTCTTCGAGGCGAACCATTCTTGCTCACCGACGGTAAACATGAACTCGTCCCCGCAGTCCCGGCACCGTAAGGTCTTGTCCTGTAAGTTCACTATCCACTACTCCTGTGTAGCACTAAAAGGAGCCGTCCTTTCCCTTGTCCTCTGTCGGGCGCAAGCGTACCACACCTTCTCACAGCTTGTCAATCATTATGGCTTTATGTGGCTATTTAGCTACCATGTGCGCTCTACTGCCTTATTGATGCAACTTTTACCCCCTATCCTGGGGGTGCAATGATAGCTCCATATATAGTAGAATTAGAGTATGACTTCGACATACGACGAGACTGCAATTCAGGTCCTCGAAGGGCTTGATCCGGTGCGTAAACGCCCCGGTATGTACATCGGCAGCACCGATATCCACGGCCTGCACCACCTCGTCTATGAGGTGGTAGACAACTCCGTCGATGAGGCGCTCGCGGGCGTCGCGGACACCATCACCGTCACCATCTACGCCGACCACAGTGTGTCGGTGAGCGACAACGGGCGCGGCGTCCCCGTCGGCATCCACCACCAAAAGGGCGTGTCGGCGCTCGAACTAATTATGACGACCCTGCACGCCGGCGGTAAGTTCGGCGGGGAGGGCTACAAAGTCTCCAGCGGCCTGCACGGCGTCGGCGTGTCCGTGGTCAACGCGCTCTCCTCGTGGGCGCGGGTTGATGTGCGCCCCATGGAAGGTCCGACCTCCGGTAAACTGTGGCGCCAGACCTACGTCTATGGCGTGCCACAAGACGATGTCGCGGTGGTCGGGTCGTCCGAGGGCCGCCGCGGCACCACGACGACCTTCAAGGCCGACACCGCGATCATGGAGACCGACGACTACAACTTCGACACGCTAGCCCAACGCTTCCGTCAGATGTGTTACCTCAACAGGGGTTTGACCATTGCGCTACGTGACGAGCGCGTGGGGCAGGAGCGTGAGCGCACCTTTTACTTCGACGGGGGGATCATCTCTTTCGTGCGGCATCTCAACCGCAACCGCAAGACGATCATCGAGCGGCCGATCTACCTGGCGCGCGATTTCCCTAACTCCAACGTCGAGGTGGCGCTGCAGTATAGCGACGACTACAACGAGTCGGTCTTGACCTTCGCCAACAACATCAACACGGTCGACGGCGGCACGCACCTGACCGGCTTCCGCTCCGCGTTGACCAATACGCTCAACAAGTACGGCCGCAAGATGGGCCTGCTGGGCGAGAAGGACGCCAACCTCTCCGGCGAGGACTCGCGCGAGGGCCTGACGGCCATTATCTCGGTCAAGCTGGCCGACCCGCAGTTCGAGAGCCAGACCAAGAGCAAGCTCAACAACGCGGAGATGCGGACCTTCACTGAAACGTTGGTCAACGAGCAGTTGATGCAGTACTTGGAGGAGAACCCCGCCGATGGGCGCCGTATCATCGAGAAGGGCCTCATCGCCGCGCGCGCGCGTGAGGCGGCGCGCAAGGCGCGCGACCTTGTGACGCGCAAGGGCGCGCTGGAGGGTGTGGGCCTGCCCGGCAAGCTCGCCGACTGCCAGGAGCGCGACCCCGCCAAGAGCGAGCTCTACATCGTCGAGGGCGACTCGGCCGGCGGCTCGGCCAAGCAGGGCCGCGACCGCGTCTTCCAGGCCATCCTGCCGCTCAAGGGCAAGATCCTCAACGTAGAGAAGGCGCGTCTGGACAAGATTCTGGGCTATGAGGGCATCAAGAACCTCGTGATGGCCCTGGGGACCAGTATCGGCGAGGACCACTTCAACATCGACAAGCTGCGCTACCACCGCGTCATCATCATGACCGACGCCGATGTAGATGGTGCGCATATTCGCACGCTGCTGCTGACGTTCTTTTTCCGCTACATGCGTCCGCTAGTCGACAACGGCTACCTGTACATCGCGCAGCCGCCGCTCTACCAGGTCACGCAGGGCAAGACGGTGCGCTACGCCTATAGCGACGAGGAGAAAGAGCGCATCACCTCCGAGCTCAGTCAAAACCGCAACCCGCACATCCAGCGCTACAAAGGGCTTGGCGAGATGAACCCCGAGCAGCTATGGACGACCACGATGAACCCGGAGGTGCGCCAACTCCTGCGCGTGAAGATCGAGGACGCCGCCGAGTCCAACGTCATCTTCGACATGCTCATGGGCGCCGACGTGCCCCCGCGGCGCAAGTTCATCGAAACACACGCCAAGAAGGTCCGCAACCTGGATATCTAGATGGATCTCTTTGTCGAGGTCGCAGAGCAGCGCCTTCAGCGGCATGTCCGCTCGCTCGCGGTGGGGTCGAGTCTCCAACCGCCGTTGAGGGCGAAGAAGCCGTGCCAGCGCAGCGTGAGCGTGCCGTGACAGCCGGCATGGGAGTGGGCCGTGTCGTGGTAGGCGATGGGGTAGCGCACGACGCCGGAGCCCCAGCGCGGCGCGCCCAGAGTGTACGTGACGATGTTGTCGCGGTCGAACAGGCTGTTGGTGTTGACGAGGCTCTGGATCACCAAGGGCGGACGGCCAAAATAGGCGAAAGCGCCGCAGCCGAGGGCGAACACGGCGCAGCCCACGACCAACAGCAATAGACGCCGGCGCACCTGAGAGGCCGGCAGATAGGCCAGCGGCGCCGACACGGCGCTCACCACTAGCGTTCCGGCCAAGCGGTCGCCCAGGCGCTGGCGTCGTGGTGAGGTCATCGCCGCCACGCTACCGACAAGGTAAAGAATGGGGTAATACTCGACGACGCGCAGGACGTTGCGCACCACGACCATGCCAATAGTCGGACGCAGACCGTTCTCGGCGTCGACCACGCGCAAACCCGCCACGAGCTTGCCCCATGTCGCGCCGAAGAGCGCCTCCTGCACGGAGTACAGCACGACGACGATCGGAATCAGCCACAGTGGGTCGAGGGTGTTGGCGGTCGCGAAATAGGTGAAGTCCACGGCCGTGCGCAGCGCCGTGCCGCTCGCTACATGGGTAACGCCGAAGACATCGCCGAGCCAGATGGTGACGATGACCAGGATGATGAGGTCGAGCAGCGCCGCGCCAAAGCGCCGCACTTCGACGTGGACGTCAAGCCGGTGGAGAGGTATGACGCGACCATCGCGCCCCTCAGGCGGCCGCTCCCACGAGCTTTTCACACTTTGCTACTCCATTCCAATCATCTACTGGGAGCGCCACGCGAAAAATTGGCGCCCACCCGGGAGCGCCGTCCGCTCCTCTCACTGTACTCCTACATCGCCCTGTCGCGCCAATTACATAGCACTAGCACTGTAGCGCGGAGATCCATTTGTGCTTTACTACATAATTATTTCCAATACAGCAATATATGTACAAAGCGAAACTAATATGGTAGAGTTGTGGTGAACGGAAAGGACTGTCCATGCCCCGGCACGATGAGAGCCTCGTCGAAGAGGCTTTGAGCGCTTACGAAATGGTTATTCAGGCTTTCCACGCGACGACGGAGTCGCACTGGTTGCATCTCGACCTCACCATTACGCAGTTAAAAGGGTTGTTTGTCCTCGCGGACGAAGGAGCCCTCATCGTCGGACGTATGGCCGAACTTCTCGGCATCGGGAAGCCGGCGGCGAGCGTCCTCGTCGAGGGACTGGTCCAGCTTACCCTCGTCGAACGGGCTGAGGACCCGAGTGATCGCCGCCGCACGATCGTACGGCTGACCCCACAGGGAGAAGAGTTGGTGTCGCAGCTCCAGCATGGCGAGCGCCGCCTCGTGCGCGCGCTGTTAGGCCGCCTCGCCCACGACGACCTCGCGGCGTTGACGCAAGGGATGCGCGCCCTGGCCGCGACGGTCGTGGACGGCTTGCCAACCTGCCACGCGCCGCTGGACGGGGCTGTCCCACGGCCGTCAACCTCCGAACCGCTAGCATCGACGCGGACGCATAGTAAAACCCTTGATAGCTGACAGCTGATAGCTTCTACAAAACAAAGGATAACGACAACGTGACCTCTTTCATCCGCGTCATCGTCCGCCAGCGGGTGGCGGTGATCCTGTGCGCGCTCATCGTGCTGGCGGCGGGCGGCTTCACCGCCACGCGCCTGCAGGAAGAGTTGCTGCCCAACGTCAGCTTCAATACCGTCACCGTCGTGACGGCCGACCCCGGCGCTTCCCCCAACACGGTGCTCAAGGACGTGACCAAGCCCGTCGAGGTCGCCGTGGCCGGCGTGCCGGGCATCAACACACTCGCCTCGACCTCGGCGCGGAACGCCTCGGTCGTGACCGTGCAGTTCAACTACGGCACGGATATCAACCAAGCCGAGTCCAAGATCTCAACCGCCGTCGCGGGGCTGCCGTTCCCGACCGGCGTGCTGGCGCCCAAGGTTTCCACGGTCGACCTCAGCGCCTTCCCGATCCTGTACCTCGGCGTCAACAACACCAACGGCAAGGCCAGCCTACAAGACACCTACACGCTGATCAATACCCAGGTCAAGCCGCAGCTCGAGCAGATCAGCGGCGTGGCCGCGGCCGACGTGGGCGGCGGCGCCAACCCGCGCGTCACCGTCACGTTGAACCCCACCTTGATGGCTAAATACGGCGTGACGCCGGCGCAGGTCAACCAGGTTCTGCAGGCCAACAACGTCGGCATCCCCGGCGGCAACGTGACGAACAACGGCGTCACCGAGCCGGTGGTCACAAACGGCGCGCTCACCACGCTCACCGCGATCCGCGACCTGCCTATCACCGTGCTGGCGACGAGCGGCGCGGGCGGCGCGTCGGGTCAGGGCGGCTCCGGGAGCTACACGGGCGGACAATCTGGCGCCTCCAACTCCGCGCGGGGCGGCTACGTGGGCAGCGGGTCCGGCGCGAGTAGCGCGGGCGCGGGCGCCTCCAGTGCCACGCGGAGCGGACAAACGGGGAGTACGAGCGCCGTCGGCCACGCCGGGTCAACCGGCCAGCCGCGCGTGATCTACCTGCGCGACGTGGCCACGGTCAGCGAGGGCGCGGGCGACGTCAACGTGCTGGGTAACACGCCCGGCCAGATCGCCGGTATCGTGCGCTTCAACGGCAAACCGGCCATCTCCATCACCATCCGCAAGAACAGCGACGCCAACATCGTCAAGGTCGCCGAGGGGGTGCAGGCCAAAGTGCACGACCTGGAGAAGCAGTACCCGCGGCTCCAGATCAGCACCCTGTTTGACAGCTCGACCGGCATCGTCGACTCGGTCAGCGGGCTGGTGCGCGACGGGCTCTTCGGCGCCCTCTTCGCCATCCTGGTCATCTTCCTGTTCCTACGTACCGTGCGCACCACGCTGGTCACGGCGGTCAGCATCCCGCTCTCCATCTTCACCGCGCTGCTCATCCTGGGCTGGCAGGGTATCACGCTCAACATCATGACCATCAGCGCCGTCGCGGTGGCGATTGGCCGCGTGGTCGACGACGCCATCGTGGTGCTAGAGAATATCTACCGGCACGTCCAGGAGGGCGAGGAGCGCATCGCGGCCACGATCAACGGCACGCGCGAAGTAGGCCGCGCCATCATCGGCTCGACGGTCACCACCATCGCCGTGTTCCTGCCGATCGGCTTCGTCGGCGGGATCATCGGCCAGTTCTTCCAGCCCTTCGCCTTCACCGTCGCCTTCGCGCTGGCCGCCTCGCTGCTGGTGGCCCTCAGCGTGATCCCGGCGCTGGGCAGCCTGTTTGTCACGCGCAAAGTCCGCGTGGAGCGCGAGACGGTGATCCAGCGCGTCTACACGCCGATCCTGACCTGGGCGTTGGCCCACCGCGCCGCCACCGTTGTGGTGGCGCTCGTGCTCTTCGTGGGCAGCCTGGGCCTGGCCGTCCGCATCCCCAAGGGCTTCCTGCCGGCGAGCAACGCCAACCTGGCCCAGGTATCGGTCGCGTTGCCCGCTGGGGCCTCGCTGGGGCGCACCACCGACGTCGTGGCGCGCGTCGAGCGCGACGTGATCTCGCGGCAGCCTGGTATCAAAAATTGGGAGAGCATTATCGGCTACGACAGCGCCGGCGCGCAGCGCTCAGGGACCGGCAGCGCCGACAACGCCGCGACGATGCTGGTGGTCTACACCAGCAACACCGACATGACGAAGGCGGTCAAGCGCCTGGGCGCCGACCTCGCGCCCTATAATACGGACAGCACGTCGATTAAAGGCGCGGCGGTGCAGAACGGTCCGCCCACCAACGTCGACGTGCAGGTGACGGGCGCCAACCAAAGCGAGGTCACGACTGCCACCCAGCAAGTACTCACCAGCCTGGCGCGGGTCAAGGGCCTGACCGACCTGCAATCCAACCTACAGGCGCGCCAGCCGCAACTACAGATCACGGTCAACGCGCACAATGCCTTCCTGCACGGCCTCACGCCAGCCACGGCCGCCCTCGCCATCCGCGGCGCGCTGACCGGGCAAACGGCCACGACCGTGCGCCTGCACGACCAGAGCCAGGACGCCGACATCTACGTGCAGGTCGATCCCAACGCCGTGAACACAGCGGCGAAAATCAAGAGCCTGACCATCGGGACGCCGCCCGTAGCCGTCGGCCAGATCGCCAGTGTCATCCCCACGTTTGGCCCCGTGTCCATCGCGCGGCAGGGCCAGCAGAATATCGGCGACGTCACGGCGGGCGTCGACCCCTCGGCCAGTTCCGGCACGGTCACGGGCAACGTGTCCAAGGCGATCAAGCCGCTGACCGCCCGGTGGGCCAAGAGCAACATCACCGTGGGACAGGCCGGCGTGGGCCAGCAACTTATCAACGGCTTCATCAACATGGGCATCGCCATGCTGGTGGCGATCGGGTTGGTCTACCTGATCATGGTGGTGCTGTTCCGCTCGCTGCTGATCCCGTTCGTGATCCTGTTCTCGTTGCCGCTGGCCGTGATCGGCGCGCTGGCCGGCCTGGCCGTCACGCACAAGACGCTCGACCTTTCGGCCCTGATCGGCCTGCTGATGCTGATCGGCATCGTGGTGACCAACGCCATCGTGCTGCTCGACCTGGTGCAGCATAAGATGGAGGCGGGCGCGGAGCTACACCAGGCGCTGATCGAGGGCGGACGCACGCGCGTGCGCCCGATCCTGATGACGGCCACGGCCACCATCCTGGCGCTGGTCCCACTGGCGGCGCAGACCCAGAGCAGCGGCCTGATCGCGGGCAACCTGGCCACCGTCGTCATCGGCGGCCTGCTCACCAGCACGCTGCTGACCCTGGTGGTCGTGCCGGTCATTTACAGCCTCTTCACCGGACTGCGCCGCCGCGTCACCGGCGGCGGGGCCATGGCGACCGAACCGACGACCGTGCGCGCCAGCGGACAGCGCGGCAGCCGCACGCCCGAGCGCGTGGCCTTCATCGTAGAGTCGTAGCGGAACCTCTAGAGACGACGGGGCGCGCACGACCTGTGCGGCGGTCGCGGGGTCGCGCTTCAGGGCGCCGGTCGCCAGGCCGCCCAGTAGGAGAGCCAGCACAACCGCCAGGCGCGGGCCGTGTCCACGCGCGGCGTGTCCACCCCCGTCGTGGCGCCGGGCGCGCCACTGGCCGGCCGCACGTCGCGTTGGCTGAGCAGCGGCAGATCGCTGCGCACTTCCACGCCCACGAGCGCGGCGTCCGCCGCGCCGACCGCGCCGGGTGTGAGAGCTTGCACGACGCTGCCATGGGCGGGCACGATGACCGTCAGCGTACGCCGCCGCACGAACGGATGGCGACCCTCGACGGTGCGCGACAGGTACAGGCGCGCCTGGGCCGGTACGTCGAGCGGGTTGCGCAGCGCCAGCTGTTCGCTCAGGGCGGGGATCGCCGCGTGGGTCCGCGTGCGCCCCTGCGCGCGCTGGCCGGTAGCGGCGGCGAAGTAGCGGTCGGTGCTGGTCCCCGCCGGGAGCGCGTCGGTGTAGCGCAGCGCTGCCCGCCGAGCGCCGCCGCGCCCACCACACGATGGGCGCCGGCGATGTCCAGCAGCGCCGTCACACGGGTGACGCCGCCCACGGCGCCGCGGTACGTGCGCACGACGAACGTGAGCAGCGCACGCTGCGCCCGCGACGGCGTGTAGCGCAGCGCCACCCGCACCCGCGCCCGGCCGTGCCGGTCGGCCCGGAACAGCACCGTGCGCAGGGCCAGCGTGCGCAGGATAACGCGGGTGCGGACGCGGGCGGTGGGGCGGGGCGTGACGCGGGCGGTGGGGCGAGACGTGGGCCGGGGGCGTAACGCGCGGCGTGGCCGGGGCGTGACGCCCGTGCCGAGGCGCGGCCGCGGGCCGCCCTGTAGCGGGGTCGTGACGGTCACAGCCAACGTGACGATGAGCTGCCCCGGCTGAGAAGGCGCGAGCCCGGAGATGTCCACGACGACGGGGGCGCCGGGCGCGAGGACGAGCGTGCCATCCCGCCGCAAGCCCTCCATGCCGACGGCGCCGTGTAGTGTACCCGTACCCGAGGAAGTGGGCGTCGGCGTGCGCGTGGCCGTGGCCGGCTGCGTGTGGCCGACCACGATGGTGGGCGCCCCAGCGGTCCCCGTGCTCGCCGGCGGGGCGGGTGCCGGGACCGTCGTCCCTGCCGGCGAGATCGGCGCGCCGTTAGCCGCGCCCGCCGGCGAGGTGGGCGTGGCCGTGGGTGTGGCCGTACGCGTCGCCGTGCGGGTCGCCGTCGCTGACGGGGTGTCGGTAGGCGTGGCCGTGTCGGTGGCCGTCGCCGTCGCCGACGGGGTGTCGGTGGGCGTCGGCGTGCGCGTCGGCGTCGCGGTCGCGGTTGGGCTGGCGGTGGACGTGGTGGCCATGCGCGTCGGCGTCGCGGTCGGGGCTCCGCCCGGCAGGGGCGGCGGCGTGCCCGTCCCTATTGCCGTCGCTTGCCCCGGCGGCGCGGCGCCGCCCGGCGTGGTGGATGCCGCGACGGTCCCGCCGGCCGTGGCCGTCTGCTGCGCCGCCGCCGTGGCCGTCTGCTGCGCCGCCGCCGTGGCCGTCTGCTGCGCCGCCGCGGTCGCCGTCTGCTGCGCCGCCGCGGTCGCCGTCTGCTGCGCCGCGTTCAGGCCGACCGCGATGCCGCCCTGGCTCCCCGCCAGGCCTCCTTGCGCGGCATCGGTCGCGGTGATACTCTGCGTCCCCACCGTCGCCAGTGCCACGGTGAAGGCATGGATGCCGGCGTCCGCCTCCGTGAAGGTGTCGTCGGGCGCGAGGACGGCGTCGGGGTCGCTGCTCGTGAGGTGGAGTGTGCCCCTGTAGCCGGTGGACACGTTGCCATAGGCGTCGAGGAGGGTCGCCGTGATCGTGTGCGTCTCGCCCGAGGCGGTCTGCGCCGGGTAGCCGCCGAGCGCGAGGCTCGCGGCCGCGCCGGGCTGGATGGCGATGCCGGACTGCGCGCCGCTCGCTGCGGGGCTGCCCCCGTCGGTCGCGCTGATGCTCTGCGTGCCTACCGTTACCAGTGTGGCCGAGAAGGCGTGCGTACCCGCATCGCTCGCCGCGAAGGTGTAGTCGGCGGGGAGGACGGCGCCGGGGTCGGAGCTGGCGAAATGGACCCGGCCGGTGTAGCCGGTGGACACGTTGCCGGCGGGGTCGTAGGCGGTCACGACGATGGTCCGCGCCACGCCGGCGCCGGAGGGGCTGGGATAGCCGGAAACGGCCAGCGTCGAGCCGGAGGCCGGATTGACCATGATGTCACCCTGCTCCCCAGAGAGGAGCCGGGTAGATGTGTCGGCCGCGCCGATCTTCTGCGTGCCGGCCGTGCGCAGCGTCGCCAAGAAGGTGTGCGTCCCGGCGTCGGCGCCGGTGAAGGTGTAGTCGGCCGGCAGCGTAGCCTGCGCGTCGGAGCTGGCGAAGCGAACCGTGCCGGCGTAGCCCGTCGCTGCGTTGCCGTAGCGGTCGAAGAGGGCGACGGTGAAGGCGCCCGCCTGCCCCGAGGTAGTCGGGTTGGGGTAGCCCGACACGGTCAGGCTGGCCGCCCGCGCCGCCCGCACCGCGATGCCGCCCTCGCTCCCCGTCAGGCTGCCGTTGGCCGTGTCGGTCGCGGTGATACTCTGCGTGCCGGCTGTCACCAGCGCCGCGCTGAAGGCGTGCGTCCCCGCGTCGCTATTAGTTCATCTTAGCAATAAAGCCTGAGCGGGTATAGTGAAAGGAAAAGGGGAGGAGAGAGCCGCGATGATCCTGCGCTATGGCTACCTGTCGCGCCACCCGCGCGTGTTCTTGACCATGACCG
>JAABUJ010003926.1_pt1 | contig 16135 bp, 23 predicted proteins | sample 5559131 | NCBI WGS metagenome assembly JAABUJ01 (sample SAMN10711875, study PRJNA513366) | rock metagenome | isolation source: Antarctica rocks | place: Antarctica: Victoria Land, Mt New Zealand nord | collected 2016-01-07 | reverse complement strand
GAGGAGGGAAGTGGTGGTGGGGGGTTGCGGGACGGAGGGGGCGGCGGTGTCGGTGAGGCGGAAGATGTAGATGTAGCCGGCGTCGTCGGGGGAGGGGGGCGGGAGCGGTTTGGCGAGTTCGGAGAGGAGGGCGGAGGTTGTGTGGGGGGGGAGAGATTCAGGGATGAGGGAGAGGAGGGTCTGAGTTCGGGAGTGCGGGGCGGGGGGTGTGGGTTGGCGGGGGGTGGGTCGTGGTGGGGGAAGGTGTGTTGAGGCGCCGGGGGTGGCTTGCTGGGATGCTCGCCCTGAATCCGCTTTGATCGATGCAGACTTCGCGGGGTTCGTGTTGACGGGACCGTTCGCGACGCTCCGACGAGCAGTTGGCGCTTCTTTCATCGGAGGCCGGTCCGCGCGAGGAGCCCGGTTGCCGTGGGACTGCGACTGCGGCCGAGGCCGCGCCGGCGGCATGTCCTCCGGATCCACGGCTCGGACGCAGCAGAACAGCGAGACAACAACCTTATCCTCCGCTCGACTCTTCCCTCGCGATTTCCCGGCTGGCTCTGCAGGCCCTGCGGGCCCTGCCGCGCCGATTCGCGAACCGCGCTCGACCGTCGTCACCGAACATTCGCGCCCACCCTTGGATCTCGCCGACACAAACGCCGCTCCCTTCCCCTCCACCCGACGATCCCGTCCACCCGCCTCCGTCAGCCTCCCCTCACCCACCCGCAGCAGCCCCAACCGCTCGACCAGCGTATCGACACTCGTCCTTTCCCTCACCCCCACCGTCCCCTTCTTCCGCCCCGCGCCACCATCGGCACCCACCCTCTCCGCCTGCTCTTGATGCTGCCAGCAAAAGCCCCCCGCCGCGTTCGAATCGCGGTCCGCAGGCACGACGGCTAGGCCACGACGGAGCGCGGACGGGGACACGCGGGGAGACGGTGACGGGGACGGCGAGGTTGGGAGGGCGCGACGGCAGGGGCGGCCGGTGGAGGTAATGCCGTGGCAGGTTGTGGTGGGGTTTTTGGAGTCGGAGCGGGGGAGGAGGGATTCGGGGGTGTGTGAGATGAAGGGCATCGGAGTCGTTCTTCTAGGGGTGCTGGTCGGTCGGAATCAATGGACTCGAGAGTCGAAGGTGGATTTGGTCATTGTTGAGGTAGTTGGTTCTCGGTCACGTCGGGATATAGACAGTTGTGATGAGGAGAGGAGATGAGGGTCGGTCTTGATTTCGGGTCTGCAGGAGCGGAGGTGGAGATATGGGTTTGATGGTGAGGGGCATCTTGTTGGAAGTCATGGAGTGTGGCCCCATACGGTCAATGCAGGTTGATGCCTGCCTGTGGTTCACCGACTCGGGCGCATTGCCTTCGCTGATGCCTGACCGAGTCGCCTAGGGTGGCTGGGCCAATGGCGTGGCCTTGTGTGGCTGGGTGACTTGAAGATGTGGCTGTGAAGCTCAGGGCAGTGAAACGCCCCGTTCCCCTTTCAGCTTCAGCGCACTCGTCTGGAGAAGTTGCCGAGCCTTGTGTTTACTGTGATGATAGCTCGTTGGATCCATGCATTGCTCATTTAAACCATGTGGTCGTCGAAGCCGAACATTAGATACGAAGGGCAAAGTATACCACCACCAGTTTGGCCCACAACACCCCGAGCCAAAGCGAAGCACCAGCGACGAATCCAATCTAGAACAGGCGTCGCCCAGAAACAAACACTGGCACTCCCACGGCCGTGCCCACCATCGAACCCCAGCCCTAGCCCTCAAAGATTACCCACGATCCCCAAACACCCCTCTACCGCCCCTTCCAGCTCCCCAACCCTGGTCTTCAACCCCTGATTCTCATCCCTTAGCACCCCGACCACGCTCCACGCCTCCGCAGCATGACCGCCTTGACAGTTTGCGCAGCCCCATCGGCCAACGTCGGTATCGTCACGTCCATCCGCTGGGCTGGTCGTCGAAGTGGAAAATCCTTTCAGGATCTTCTGAAAGGTAGAGGCGCGTTGTGGGCCCAATGCAGGTCGAAGACCGGGTGCCCGCGGTGTATTCGCGACGGACATGAACGGCTGCGGATTTTGGAACGGTTCCGGCGAGGCTGCGCCAGAGGCCGACGATATGGTCGTGGACGGCGACGCCGCTCCACGCGTTCGTGAGAAGACGCTCTCGGCTGAGCTGCAGTCGTCGTCGGACTCGAAGCCGGAGTCGCTGGCCATCGTGCCGTTGCTTTGTCTCTTCTTGTGTTGCCCGACCGGCCGGACTCTTCCGCCTGCTTCGTCGGAGGGCTGCGGCTCCCGGCGCGGCTTGCTGACGAGGATGATGCTGCGCTTCCGGGCCTCCTCTTCGTCGCGCCGTTGCTGCCTCTCCGACGCTAGTTCCTCGGTAAGTACCTTCACAGCTTCATCGCGCTCGGCCACTTTGGCGGCCATGTCGTCTAGTTGCAGCTTGAGATGGCGAGCGCGCGTTTCGGCCTCGTCGAGTTCTTCCCGTTGCACGCTGTTCTCGGCCGTCATCTCGTGCAGAGAGATGCTGCGTAGCTTGTATGCGGTTTGCAGACGATGGAGGAGGCCTTCGGCGTTCGTGAGCAGGTTGTGGAAGGATGATGGCGAGAACGGATCGGCTGGTCCGCCGGGAAACAGAGCAGAGGTGATGTCGAGGCTGATGAGTTCGTCATTGGCTATCGAGTCAGGCTGCGGCTCGGGAGCCGGGGGTTTCGAGCCGAAGAAGGAGAAACGACTCGCGTTTGGTAGGGAGAGTTTCAATGTTGATTCGGAAGTGGTCTTCCTGTGCAGCCTGTAGGGATGCAAGGCGGCTGGGTTCGTAGACGGGCCATTCATTGTGTTATCCTCTTTCTCTTTTGTGGGCGATGGCAGTAGGCCAAGGTTGACTGGCTCCGAGCTTCCGTTGAACCAGTCGGAAAGTCTGCCACCCTTATCCTCCACCTTGATGAGTCCAGGCCGGTCACCGGTGAATGTGGGTATGAATGCCCAGCGCTCCTTTGTAGGTGATCTTGGAGGGAAATGCTGGGTTTCTGCGTCTTTCGTGCCGAACGAAGGCGGAGGGAGTGATAAAGTTGAAGCTTGTGCTTGTCTTGAGATTCTGCCACCAGAGCTAGGCGTGATAAGTGGTGGAAGCTTGCAGGTATCGAGGAAAGACTGTCTGAAAGTCCGAGGCGGTGGGCGTAATTGTTGTGATGTGGACTCTTGCTCGTCCTGTGACGGATTTGTTCGTAATGGAGGGTGTGATGTGAGAGCAACTGGGGGTGCTAGAATCACATCTTCGAAACCATTCTGGTCACTGCTGGAACCGAAGTGAAGGTGAGGTCGTAGTTTGCTTGGTGATAGCGATCTTGAGCGTGAGTGATGGATCGACGCGAGTGCGGTGGGGAGAACGATGTCAACCATGGTTTCAACCCAGTGGGGATGTCGGTGAAGCTATCCAGTTGCTGGAGCTCCAGCAATGATAGTCGAGGGAAACTTGTTTATCGATAAGGGGAGGAACGTGTTCGTGCAGAAGCGAGGCGCGGGGAGAGGAGGCAAGGCCCAGCCAGAGCGCGTTTTCGACTTTCTACCTCGCACCTGGATGTAGCTTCGTACTGAGTGAAGTACTCTGGAGATGTACATGTATTAGAGCCACTCGGTGGCTGAATGTTGACTGTTGATAATCCCGGTGGCTGAACTCTCCGTTGCCGAAGGTGGCTGGTGTCACTCATCGATACAAATAAAACTTCGTATACTTCGTATGCCAGAACGTACAGGGAAAAATTCCCTTACCAAGTTCAGGCTCCCACCCCTTACTGCATCGATTTCTGCTGTGCTTCCTTTGAGGCTGCGGTTGCAGGATTCTGATTCTGATTCTGATTCTGATTCGCTGCGCCGGTGGAGTTGACATGAATGTGCTTCGCTTAACCTTGTGCTTTCTTGCATTGAAGCTGTGGCAGCAGCCGTCATGACTTCCACTTCCTTCCATGACTTCCACTTCCTTAAGTTCTGAGTTATCGTGACTGTCCATCTTTCTTCTCTTCTTCTTCTCCTCCTCCTCCTCCTCCTCCTCCTCCTTCTTCTTCCTCTCCTCCTCACCTCGCACGGTGACGAGTATATCAGTTGCACCTGTGATGTTCGTACAAGCGGAGCTGTACAAAGTCAAACTATTTCGGGCCAAACCATCCCGACTCCTTGGGTTTTCTGTCTCTGTCGGCAGCCAATCTTTCCTTCATCCTTTCACACGTGCAGTTCTCGTCCACTCGCGTTGTTTACGGAACCTTCTCGAGCTGAAATAGGATCCAAATGCTGTCATTGCAGGCGATTGGTTACAAATACCTTCTCTTCCCTTACTGTACCTACAGTACGTGTACCTTACATACAAGCAAGCAAGGTATGTACATACCTGACATGTATATACCTGACATGTATCTTCCGAGAATGAAGCGTCCTTATTCTTATTTCGAGGCTGTGGCACGGCCTGCTTCGCGGATGCCGGTTGGGACACTGCCTATTTCTAGGCTGCAGATACCATCCTGTACTGTACCTTATGTAGTACAATCCCGTACGAAGTACAGCTCTGTTATTATTATTGTTCTAGACAGCTTCGGCTTACTTGCTGACAGTGGTGCCTTGAACCCTGTCATCCGTCCAAGACTCCTCTTTTGACGTTGTTTTCTACCTTAGCTCTGCAATCATTATCTTCAACTCGCTCGGGAAACCATTCCAGTGCTATTGCATCGAAACTGACATCGCACCCTACCCCGTTAGCCTGTGGCTGCCCGATGACACAATATTCACTTCTTATCCAGTGATCGAATCATCATCCTTGGCCTGATCAGAAGTCGGCAGCATGGCGGGGATTCCCTCGATCGGAGACGTCTTGATGCTGTCGCAACTGGCGTGGAGGATCGGACGGGCTTTCACTTCTGGCCGCGCTGGTGCACCTGCCGAGTTCCAGGAAGTTGAGAACGAGCTCCACAGCCTAACCAAGTCTCTTACCCTCCTGGCAGAAGCCCTCGATCAAGATGACAGCATCATCTCACGCGCCGACGAAAAGACCAAAGAAGGGCTGGAAAAGATCTTGGAGTGTTGTCGACAGACGTTGGAAAACTTGGATTCGTTTGTCAGCCAATACCAAGAGATCAAACGGCCAGATGGGGGGATCAATGCGGCTACACAACGGTCGTGGAAGCGGCTGCTTATACGGAATTATAAGACGATATGTTGGACGGGTGAAGGGGGTTCGGTTCAAGCACTGCGGAACATGCTTCACATGCACGTCAACTCGATCTCTCTGACGATGCAAGCCTTGCACAGGTCTGTTCCATCCTATCCTGTCCATTTCATCCGGTGTTGTGGTCGCCCTCGCGCGGTTCCCTTAAGCCACCCTGTCACTCTGTGTGCTAATACATGCTTTTAGTCGTTCTCTTTCGCGTCTTGAAAATACCATCGAACCGATGGCCGACAAGGTGGATGACATGCACAACAAGCTGAACGGGGACCTCAACGTGAAGATCAGTGAGATGCACCATCTCATGTTATCGATGGCAAGCGTCGACTCGGCGCCAAGGGCTTGGTCATCTAGGAGGGAGAGCCTAGCGTCTTCCGCTGGCGCACCACTGGAGGAGTTGCAAAGAGCTCAGCTGAACTCGCTGGCGGCACCAGAATTCAAGCCACCGGACCATCCCTCAATCGATAAAGCACCCCAAGAAACGTACGGAAAAGCAGCCGAGCTCGAAGGTCAAGGATATACTACTCGGCCTCCGCTTGTGAAGTCTGCGAGCGCGGGCAGTGCTGGGAGTTTTCATACTCATCGTCGAACTGACAGCCTGATTCCTCTTGGGGGCTACATAAGCAGTGCGAGGGAGGCTCCTCCACAGTATGAAAAGCATCGTCAAGGATCACAATTCGGTCCACGAAGCTCGTCAGGATCGAGTCAAGCGCTCGAATTTGATGCGCATCGAAGACCATCTGACCTATCGAGTCCAGTTTCCCCAGGAGGTCCGATGATGCTGCCTCCTCCGGCCATCGGGTCTGATACGGACGAAACGGCTGATTGCGCAGATCCTTACGACTTCTCTATGGTCACAGCCACCGAGCCTGCACCGACGCATTTGACGAAGACTACCACCACTGAGGCTCAGTATTTGGCCTTTCGGAAGATTATCACTCAAGATGCTGCCGTGCTTTGCCAAGTGTGAGCTACGATCCCATCACACCTCGATGGATCTACTGGTGCTAATCCACATAGGCGAGGGAGGTGCACAGAATACACAGAGCCAGACGAAGAGGCCCCTGGTGGCTTCAAGATGGTTCAAGCAACTACCGAGGCCCAGATATATCTGATTACCAAGCGCCATAAGTTGTCAAATGGCCTGACGTGTTTCTCAACCAGCATCTGGGTACTCAGTGATGACCGAACCGTACGCCTTCAGCAAGAGCGTAAGCACCAGCCTGAGCAGATCATTACGAGGACATTGCTGATAAGCCAGTAGTTGCTGATGGTCAAGAGATCATTCCCTACACTGTCTGGGGCAATAACGTGAAGATCTCCATCCGAGTTCCTACAGAGCTTCAATTTCACGATCTCACATACGATTCAAAGCCTATTGCTGTAGCGCAGACAAGTTGGGTCAGTTATTGTTTTGAGGATGAAAGAGGTATGTAATCTACGATGATGTTCCTTAATAGTATGTGCTCACAGCGATTAGATTCGACCATCTTTCAAAGTGCTTTGATGGGCAAAGCCCTTCTCCTGAGCGTCCAAACTACAAAGACCATGCGCCTGCACGATGGCTTTACCGGCAATTTTGCGTACCAGGAGCAGATGTGTGCGCTGGAGAACCTCAGAATATGGCAGGATCAAGATACAGGTGGTGTCTTGGCGATGATTCATTACAGCGCTCAGTTCCGCAACGGTTACATGGCATTTTACCGTACGTTACCTGTCTGCTCAAAGTAACTTGTTTCTGACGCCCATGTTACAGTCAACTCTTCTCGGGACCCTGTCCGCGTCCGTGACGATGGCGATAAGTTCGTCAAGCTCAAAGGGTTGAGTATCCCTCTCCATAGACCGAACATGGTACGGCAAAAGTCTGTGGACTATACGAAATCGCCTAAGCTCAAAAGTGAGAAACGGGTCACCGGGGTTCGGATCGAGTTCACCACAGACATGGATAAGAGGTTGTTCTTGGAAAAGATTAGGGAAGTTCAGGGTACCTTCTTTGCCGGCGACCGTTGATGAGAATGTTGACGAGATTGATGATTCAGATTGCGGCTGTGACTCGGTTGGGAAGCGCCTGGCGAACCTGGCGGTGATCTGCCTTCCTGTTCTACTTTTGGGTATCCCGCCTTAGCGTGGTGTTGTCGGTGTCTCTGAAGTTGCTTACTCAAATTGGTTTTGTAGGTCATGATATGATACTTCAGCGCAGTCTCTGACGAACAGTAACGAGATGTGTATATGCCCACTGGCTCAACCACTGACTCCTTTATAATTATATCACCGTCGACACGTCATTGGGAATAGGTCCACCGGATATATTGAGGTCGACATTCCTTATCACGTGCCTCAGGTGACTTAACACAGCTTATTACTCGGAAAGACTCATCGGGCAGTGGCAGGCATTCACAGCACAGCGCTATCTGCACACTCTCCATTCACTCCCCACCACATCGTCTATATCACGTCCTCCCCCCCACCCAACCTTCTTCTCCTTTACATCTACCCTGCACAATCGCCCACCTCATCTTACCTCATCTTATCTTACCTCACTTGGTCTTACTTGACCTTATATGATTACTCTTATGGTTTAGCACCTCTACTCTTCCCACGGAAGCGTGTACCAGCATGCTTATCTGCTTGCTTCTTAGCTGTGGCGTTCGCTACAATGCTGCAAATTCATGCGGTGCTTCTTCCAACTCCTCGCTTTCACTGAGTTCGAAAGTCTGCCCCGGTGATGTTGGCGGGGTGCGGGGCCTTGTCTTGCGCCGCTTGAAGGATGTCTCGATCTCGGAGTCAACATCAGTTGCGTTGAGGTTTAGGCTAGCTTTTGCGGCTTCTTGATTGTTTCTTGATCTTTCGTGCTACCTCCGACATCAGCTTCAAGATTTGAGATGGTGGAGAATTGAGACTTGCCAGCGTCTTTGTGCTTTGAGAAATGTCGTCTCATTGGAGTCTCGTACTCGGTTGTCGGGGCTTAAACCAGAGAGTTGATATTTGTTCGGAGACCTGTGAAAACCCTTTCATAGGTTCAGCTTATCTTGAATTCGGATTTCACATCTTGATCTTGATGTCAGGAGGAGATTGGACCATGTGGCGGTGGGCGCCGAGCCTACTGCGTCACAATCTCACTCCAAGAATTTTTCTCACGAGAGTGAGAGAGCAGCAAAGCGATAGAATTCAGTCGCAGGCGATGAAAACGATAACAACCGACTGGAAAAAGACCGAGACTTGCGGAGATCGCGAGAGGCTAATCAGCAACCTCCCTGCAATACCTACCTCCTTTGCTTGGTGAAGGACCATGGAAGAGAGAGACAGCGGCAAGCTATCGAGGCGGCCCTGATTATCAAACTGCCACTTACAGTTCCTGAATCTACTCGATGAGCATTTTACTGCTCTTCAACAAGAGAGAGGTCTTACTGCACCTCCAACCCTCACCTCCAACCCTCCCTTTACACTTCTGCTCAACGCGCACCTCTTTCTACCCAGTTATTTGAACATTACATCTACAGACATCTTACTGCTGTGGTGAAGTAATCTCAATGACCGATGTTTTCTGATCGAAGAGAAAGACCTTGCACATCAATGCTATCCGCTCATGTGCCACTTGGAAAAGCCAAAGAAATCGAATTCTTTGATGGACCCGTAACAGGGACAGCGCTCATCGGACCAGAGGAAAGACTCAATATCGAGCAGTCATCAGAATAACTTAATCTTCGTTTGACTGATGACAGATCATATGATCAAGAAGACTGATGCACAGAGGTCTAAGAACTCGTCGGAGTCTCAGTGGTGCTCATTTATAGTTGTGTTTATGGTCAATCGATTGCCGTCAACGCTGCCCAACAACAGACTCCCGGTGCAGCCATTACAGCGCCCCCGTCCTGAATCTGCACGTGACACAATGCAAGCCCAATAACGGGGCTCATCGTTCGGTGAAGCTTACTGAAACTTCGACAATGGAGCTGTCATGCTGATTTGCTGTGCCAAGCTCACGGTAACAGGGCATGAAGTTGGATGCCCAGTACCCTGCTGTGGCTTTTATGATTGCGCTCTACTTACTACTTGCTGCCTTACAAGCATTCCATTCGACAGGCTTGAGGCACTGGTTCGTGGTTTCAGCACACAGGTTGGATACACTGGTGTTAGATGTTGTCACTAAGACGACAATTTCAAAGACTTATCAAGTCTCATCGGTTCGATAATTGAACGGCAAGCTCAGGCTTGACTTTTGAGAAGCACAAGCGATGGAGAATTGCAACAGCAGCGGATTACCTTTGTTGACTGAATCATACGCGAAGAAAGGGCCACCTCGGCGACTGCATAAAGCATTTTAAAGTACCGGAAGCTTCTACTTCTGACGTGCAGTGTTTGCGGCATTAATAGATGAGCAGTTCGTCTTCAGCGTACTCGGGCGCAGCTTTTTGGGCCTTGCCGGAACAAGGCATACTTAAAGTTCCTCTACGTACCAGAGACTCTCTTTCTTAGGGAAAGATCAGGCTCGACCTAACATGCGGGACAGAACAGATCCAACTAGATGACCGAGCAATCGCTGACCTGCCTGTCTTTGCGACCGAGATAACGCGGAAAATCATGGCCAGCGGATTTTGCGCGTTTCGGCGAGCTCAGATTAGAAAGAGCCAACTACGGCAGGCCCGCACACGGAGAGATGGAGCCTGGCTCAACAGCCCCCTGCAAATAGCTGCTGATTGAGTTATTGGAAAGAACCAGCAATCAAGGCGAAAGCAGACTTGAGCGGCAGTTTAACGGGAGTTGGAGTGAGCAAGTGACCGTTTTGATGGGAGTGTGTGGGGTGAGATGACTCACAATCGTGAGATCGACTTGAGAGCAGCCGACTTTAGCAGCGTCGGTGGAGAACAGGCTGCGTAGTCGTGGTGCTACTCTGATCAATTCGTCACTTTCAGTCACCTTACCAAGCCCAAGATGAAGGCTGCGCTCTCAACCATTGAAATGTTGTTACAATCAGCAGAGTCAGTCACAACGGTTCAGGCATCGGCCCCAGGGACATTTCGGCGCTGTGTGATCTGATGGTATGGTTGGTCAACTGCGGATGGCCCGAGGCAAGTAAGACCCTTTTGATTTGAAATCAAGCAATTCGAATTCTGGAGAACACTCAGTCGCCCTCCAGGACAATCGCAAAGCTTGCAACCACGTTCATATGACCTACAAGAAATCATCGACAACCCGGAAGAGCGTGGCTCTATTGTCTCTTGTCTCATTGCATTGTTGCATTATATGCAAATGGACATGGATTTCGATCTTCATGATTCAGAAGCCTATCTTCAATCAGAGAAGATGGGTCGAGTGTTGAATCCCATCTTACTGCCAGATCGATTTCTGGCAATGGTACTTTTGGAAACAAAGATGCAGTCGACATGTTCAAGCTCGTTGTGACCACTTTTAGATGCTGCCAAGATGAGCCTTGCAGCTAATATAAACCCCCACCCTCGACCCATGACACCCCCGAGGACGCCGCCCGATTCGACCAGAAGTCGTATCGACGTCTCTGTCACATGAGTTTTTCCCCTTCTCTAGAGGTGCTTTACCGGGCCACGCGCGGGGCCAATCGGGTCCATGAGATCAACCGCTGGGCGAAACGGAAGGACCATGGATTGACATGGTATATGAAAGGTGCTCGTCGGGACTTCGCGATGCCCATGATCGAATCGCGCATCTTGCGCGTTCTACATGAGAAACAACTCACCTAAGCTACAATACCTTTCTCACATCCTCCTGCACGCAGTCGTCGAGAAAAAGAAGAGGCTTTTGGTTTTTGCAGAGTGGCCGATGGTCCAGTGGAAGGTCGAGATGTTCCTGATCAACCTCGGGTTCATTGTGTTGAGCCTACGAAGCAAGCATTCAGACGAAGAAAGGACGCTGATATATCAGGCGTTACAGTCTTGTCTCTCTGACAAGACCATCCTCTATACAGTCCTATAGTAATGGACAGACGGACTCACCATCGAGAATTCTGGGAGCGAACGTGTAAGTAACTCTTGAACCGCAAGGCGATACCTGAGACTGAATCATCGCTTGGACCAGATAGGTATTAACTACTCTGTTTGATGATTCTAGAGCTCAGCTCTGTGGAGGGTCAAGTCATCGTGGTAAACTTCATTGTACCACAAGCAAAGGCTCTTATCGACATATCAGTAGAGACCAGGGCAGTTCTTCTGGAACAAATCACTGCCAGCAGGACCCTTTGTTGGCTGCATTGCTTTGACTGGAGAGTTTGACGGCCGGAGAATTCGATGGCAGCACTGCCTCCAGTCTACTGGTTGCTTGCGCACACTTCTCCTTACTTATGCTGCTCTTCCACTACTTTTAGCTCATGCATCTGAGAGTTGCGCGGCATTTCTCGATGAATACCAAATCGCTGCTTCTAGCTTCACTTGCTTGCGCAGACCTACCGCTTATACTTGAGCTGTTATTTGCTTCAATGATCATTATAGGGTCGCTACCGCCCTGCGCATGAGGGTGAAGCAGCCTCTGTTGGTGCCGGCGGCTGGTATCTGGAATGGTTTATTCCCTCATAATCTTGCCGTGGACCCTAGGTGGTATTGATCGTCAATAAGCTTGTGGTGTCAAAAGATGCCGATGACCGACGCGGGCATCGCACAAGCTGTAAAGGCGGCAGAAGACAACGACCCATATTTCCCAAAGCCATTGGACTGAAATTCAAGTACAGGGCGATCATCTAACACTGAGCCTGCAGAAAAATTTTCTCCAAGCTTGTGGGGAAACAACTTCAGCCTTGAACTAGAATTCAAGTACAGGGCGATCATTTAATACTGAGTTTGCAGAAAGATCTCTTTAAGCTTGTGGAGCATTACTTCAGCCCTTGAAGCAGCGTCGATGCCGAATCATCGACGCCCTGCCGTGTCTCAAGCTTAGGGCCTGAGTATGCCTCAAATACCTATCGTCGAGCGGCATATCTGCTTGATGCACTCATGAAGCTGCAATATCCACCAAACAGTCTACCGCAAGCACTATAGGCAGGCCGTTCTAATCGTTGAGACAGGTGTGGTTCGCGTTCCAGGGTGTGTTAGGTGTGACCTCAACAGTGGGAAGAAGCAAGTGTTTGGTGGTTGTTACAGCAATATCTCAGGCTGTATAGCGAAATGTGCAGAGTGCCTGCAGACAGGTCAGCCTTGTGTTCTGGGTGCACTGCTGTCACTGCTGCCGCTGCCACCACCACTGCCACCGCTAGCTCATGCGGGTAGTGAAGAGAAGGAGAGTGTGAAAGAAGAAGATTCTTCTTCAAAGACTGATAGATGGTTCTAGATTGTAAGGTCCGCGGGTGCTAACAGTTGTAGTGCCGCCGCCGCGGACTTCCTGGGGGAATACCCCTTTTTTCCGGAACCCTCCCCGGTCACCTTCGCCGTCACTAGCCTCCGCGCCGCCGTTAAGTACAGGGCGATCATCTAACACCCAGGTTGCAGCAACTTCTCTTCAAGCTTGGGGAGAAGTGACTTCAGCCCTCAAACTATTATTCAGTACAGGGCGATCATCTAACACTCAGTTTGCTGGAAAATCTGTTTATTCTCAGGCCAGGTTCAGGTATCTCCAGAAAACCGAGTCAGCCAGGGAGCCATATTTATCAAAATGGACGGCTCAAAGAGCAAACCATGGAAGCCCAACTACGACGCCCCTCCAATCCCGCCGTCACCACGTAAGTTCCGCAGCTACCAAATGCATTGAAGAATAATGGTTGACTAACCTAGACACTCCTTCAACAAATCCGACTCCCACCCTCTACAGAGGCGCAAAGCGCCACGTCACTCCACTCTCACCAGTCCCTCCAATTCTTCCAATACCCAGTAACTCCTGGGCCTCCATGCCGTTGCCCCAGACTCCCTCGAGGCGATCGAAATGAGACGCCGCCAATTCTCCGTATGGAGTATCGTCGCCTCTCGCCCCTCCCCCTTCCTCTCCAACACCCATCATCCCAAAGCGGTACCGGGTCAGCTCCTCCCCACCTTGAGCATATGGAGGATCAAGATTACCACTGCAACTCATGGCCATCCCTGCTTGCCCGCACCAAAGGTACTTTGGCTTTACGGAACTCCCGCATGATTTTGTGAAAGTTAGAGGTGCAAGATTTGATCAGCTACTATGACGAGATGAAGAAGTCTGACAAGAACAAAGTGATCCGCAACACCGAGGTTAATATTCAAGGAAGATGAAGAAAAATTGGAAACACAATAAAACAATAACAGCTCTGAAAAGACCCAAGAGAGTATCAGAAGGACGGGGAATATGCTGCAGTCTTTGCCGACATCACGTGAAGATCTTCAGTCTACATGTCATCAATATTGCCCAAACAAAGGAGGTATGCCTGTCCGTCCAAGTGCTTGCCCTAGAGCTACTCAACGCTTTGATCCGGTATGGCGCAACGAAAACACCTGTGGGCCTCGTGCTTGTCGACCCGACGCCATCGCACAGATCGATCAGGACCAAAGGCGTTCCGTCCAGATAAGAAAGTTGGGTGCTGCCGTCGCCTGTCCTGCGGTCGACCTGTTCCCGTCTGTCCCGTTCAAGCAGTTTAAAGAAAGAAAACTAGAATTCTCCGAGTCCGAAACTGATAGTTGATGATAAGAACTTTGATGAGACTGTGATCCTCAGTGATGATGAGAAAATGAAGATCTATCAGCCATGTCGTCCGACACAAGTCGTTGACACTTTTCAGCCACGTGGCAAGAAAGTAAACAAGGAACTGTGAAATTTCTTTGCTCGGCTCCCTTGATGAGTTCATGAGACCACTTTTCTTCCTTGCTCACTTTGTGTATCACACAACAACCTCAAGGAGACCAATAAGCGGGATTGTCTAAGCAATCTAGAAATCGTCCCAGAACACCAACGCATCCCTGAAACAAGCATCCAAGGATACAGCCAATCCCAATGATTTCATGATGAAGAAATACTTGAATTCGAAACGGCGCGCCCCACTGCCTCCGCTTCCGGTGCCGGCGGCGATGACCCAAATCGAAAGAAGTCCGCGTGCCCACGAAGCTACCGGTCGTTCTCGTCGCGAGCAACGCTCGAAGGATTCTCCCTGTGGTACGTCTATGTACATAGCGCCGGTAGAGCCCTTCTCTGCTCCCGGTGAACCCTCTTCGTCCGCCTCCGGTGCGTCGGCCGCGGTACAGCTCCGCACCTTCTCAACTCCCTGACTGACGTGCCGCTGGAGGGTCACCCATTGCTCTGGGCCTGGTCGGCAAGACAGTGAGCACAACAACTAAGATGAGGCTCAGTGACGACCTGGTCCTGTTTGATAAGGTCAGCCAGATTACAACAGCCTTGTCGCTTCATACAGAGCATTTCTATAGCCAGCCAGCTACCTCTGCTTCGGTCACACCTTATTACTATTGACTTTGCTTCGACCCTTGAGGCACTCAGCCGTCGGGCATTATGATGTCCAGATCTTTAGGCTTGAAGTCTCCTTTCCTTCATATCTTCCTTCCTCTTTATTTGCAGCTTACATTGTGTTCCATCATGCCTTGTATCTTACCGTAGGCTCAAGGTATATTGTTTGGCCTTTTGGCCCAGATAACAAAGCAGGTTTCTACCTGAGAACAAACCTGAAAATAACGACTTGATCGTGTGGGCTACCTCTGGCTATCGGATTGCGGCCTCAGGGTGCGCGCTTGATTGGGCATTGTCTGGGTTGACGAAGAACGAAAGGGGTTCAACCTATCACAACCAATGCTGAAGGAGAACTTAAGGTGGCGCTTCATCAAAGAAGTGGATCGAGCAAGTGTATCGATACGGAAGGAGAATGAGGAACCAGCCAAGAAACATGGGCTGAGTGGGCTCACTATGAGAAAGATGCTGAAATATTTAGTAGTATACACGCTTCTGGCCAGAGAGCTCCCTGGCAAACATCCCAACCAAGCAGACGAGGACGCAGAAACCATGGCAGAGGTAGCAGTGGACGAGGTGGTGCTTTTGCCAAGAAAGAAGAGAGCAAAAGAGAATTGGCACAGCGTCATCTGCACCTTTGCCCAGTATTCCATCATCATTTGTCTTCAAGGGTGCTCAGAAGATTTGGGAGAGGGAGGCAAAGAAGAATACCGAACAGTCTGTTGAGCCAGAGAAAGAGAACAGTGCTGAACCAAGAGAGTGGATGGCAGAGAGTTCAGATTCACGGAGCAGCTCGGAGAAGGCTGTCTGCCATATTGGTGTCTCCCTGACTGCTGCCTCTCCAGACCTCCGTCCCAGTAGCCTTGCCGCCTAGACAGCAACCGTGCCATGTGCCACTTTGTACGGGAGATCTATCCGCCCATGCTTGGTTCTGCTCTGTATGTGGTTTACAGTGGTGAGAGCTTCACAAATATGGAGCTCAATTACCACGCTATCAGGTGCAAGGAGGCACCTCATCCTCCCTTTATATCCAGGTCAATATGGTACATCGCCATTTCCATTTGGTTATCATCCATACTTTACACCGCCACCGTCAACTTCACCGGTGTCGCCCATGCAATTGACCATTTTCTCAATGCACATACTACCAATGATTAGACAACCTACTGCACAGAAGACATACGATTTTGCTGCCCAATCTCACCCTACCGTTTGCAACAAGTCTTGCAAATAGATTACAGCTAAAGGTTGCATCATACACCATCAGGAAGGAGCCATGACTCCATTAAGTGCTGGTCCACAAACAACAAGGCTGCAGCAACAATCAGTGAGAAGATGACAACTCAAATGCTCTTCTTCAAGCAATCAATAACAACAATGACGACAATGAACACAAAAGTAGAGATGATTAACTAGAGCAATTAACTCAGAACAATCTGGTATTTCACTCAGCAAGAATTGTGAAGTCTGAAGGAATGAGAGGTTTGTGGGAAGGTCTTGATTTCTAAGTCAACAGGTGACTACCTAAAAACCAAAGACTAAGGCTAAGGAAAGAACTCAACATTGTGAGGATATGACCTTCTA
>JAABUJ010003925.1_pt1 | contig 16138 bp, 14 predicted proteins | sample 5559131 | NCBI WGS metagenome assembly JAABUJ01 (sample SAMN10711875, study PRJNA513366) | rock metagenome | isolation source: Antarctica rocks | place: Antarctica: Victoria Land, Mt New Zealand nord | collected 2016-01-07 | reverse complement strand
AAGACCATTTTCCCTACGGCAACGTCCTCGTCGTCCCGCTCGTCTACGGGCTTCTCGATTCGCTGGGTCCCGCGATCGGTGCGTGGCCGAGTGCCCTCGGGAGTGGGGTTTATCAGGTCGCGTTTGTCTTTTTGTGTTTGGGGTTGAGCGTTGGGGTTTATGGGAGCTTCGTGGTGAGTTTCATTCCTCTTCTTTTGTTCGTTGTGGGGGAGGGAGGAGCGGGTGGCTGACGTGTGACGGGATTCAGATCGATGTGATTACGAGCATCTGCGATTATCTCGACATCTGGTGTCTGACGATCAAGCATCCGTATAATGAGAAGGACGGGCTAAAGAAAGCCATGTGAGACGGTCGTGGGCTTGTGGGGCTTGTGGGGTTGGCTTGGAGAGTATGCCAGAGGAAGAAGGGAAAGAGGAAAGAACCGGGAAGGGAGACGATAGACTCAGAGTCCACTTATCTATTCGCTATTGATGCCGATAGAAGGAGCTGGAGACGGAGACGGAGACGGAGACGGCTGGCATCGATTATCCGGTCTATTATTGTTTTAGAGTCCGAGACCGAGACTATAGCACCACTTAATACACATCCATTACCAACCTCTCTGCACACAAACACCAATCTTCCATCTACCATCCCCCAGTTGAACAACAAAACAACACAACACCCCTGTCCTAACACCCCACCGCCCCCTATCCCGCTCCCGCTGGAACTCACCATGCCCTCTCCCTCTCAGCCCGTTCCGCCTCCGCCCAACAGCCCAGGCAAAACAACACCCCTTCCTTCTCCCTTAGCGCCGGCTTCTCGTTACAGACGTGGCAATCTGCCCATCTCCTGACTTCCAACTCGTCCAAATCGCGTATCTGGTCCTGCAGGCCGACGAACGCGGTTGATGCTTGTCGCGGAGATGGTGGTTTTGGAGCAGTCGAACGGGTGGGCTTGGGATAGGTCGACGGCAGTAGCCGTGGCTGCGGCTGTGGGGTAACATGAAGTCGGGGAGGTGAGAGTGTAGGGTTTGTAGTGGGGATTGATGGAGTGGGGGTTTGTGACAAGGGTGTCATTGGCGGCTCAGGAGGTGGTGCGGCGTGAAAGGCCGCAGTCTGGCCACAACGCGTGCACAGCATCGCGGTCTGCTGCCGCCGTGCCTCTGACGAGGCTGGTACTGGTGGGGAAGGCCACCAGCTGCTAGAGACGTGGCCGTGGTCTTGTGTGGAGGTAGAGGCAGTAGCTCCATCTTTCTGGCCAGAGAAGGCATCGCACTGACAGAGTAAGGGCGTAGGCTGGAAGTACTGGATTGGGATCTCTGCCGTCTGTGATTGATGCGGGAGACGGTATAATGATGTTAGAGCTGGGGCGCAATGGGTGGTTAATGTGCTTGTACTTATGGTTGGTGGAAGAGTATGTGTAGGGATGCTGTTGGCGGGATAAGGGTTTTGGAATGAGCCGAGGGGCGCGGCTTCAGGTGTTTGGGGGCCGCCGAGAGATGAAGGGGGCGGGTGTGGAGGAGGGACGCGATTGTGTGGTACCGGGATCAGAAACGGTAGACCGGTTGATGGGTCGTAGTAGTATGCTTGGTTGCCTGACATCGAGTTTAATAAGAGACAGCACTGATGAACAAAGAACCGGAGTCGGGTAATGCGAAGCTATCCTTGGGTATGAGATTGTGGACGCAGATGGCAACGCTTGAATGCAGACATCACATTGGGCGTATTATTCACAGCTGCCATCAACCAGCATTCTTTGCACCGATATATTCATATCACTCTTCACCATGCCACGCCCAGAGTGTAGCGTTGAGATTTGTCCAGCGCTTATATTAGAGGGTTCCGACAGCCGTCTATTGTAATTGAGGAGTAAGCGCCGGTACATATGGCGGACGACACTTTCTCGACATGTGCAGCAGATACCTCATGTGTCCTGCGTCGCCGTGGCCTAAAACTCATCCAGCGAAATCTTCTTCTGCTTCCCCTCCTTCCTACCCTTCTTAGTCCTCTTCTCAGTCTTAACCCGACCACCCGTAACCTGCCTGACATCCTCCATCCCTTGCTCGCCGACATCAATCTCAAAGACGTTCTTTCCCTTTGGATTCTTCGAGCCCGGATTTCTGCCTATCCTGATGTTCCGCTGCACCCTTGTCTTTGCACCCAAAGCCCAGAGATCGCCCCACTTCGATTTGCGCGCATCGCGGTACGCTTGCTTGCTGAAAGATCGAGGAACGGTCCAACGCTCGATGCGACCGGCTGGGGTGCAAAGGTCGAGCGTGACGTGGCCGTGACGTTTGATCGGGGGAAGGATGGCGCGGGGAAGCCCAAGTGTGTTGATCCGCGGTGTCGCGGGGTCTGCAACGTCTGCAGTGAGGTTTGGAAGGCTCATTTCCGCTTGTTCGTAGCCGAAGAATGCAGCATCTGTGGCTTGGTCGCCCTGCACAAGCCCCCTGCTTTCTCGCTCGTCACGGCCTCTCCTGAAGGCGACGTAGCTGAACTGGACGTCTTCGTGGTTGTGATCCTTCACACCAAGTATCCTTTGAAGATAAGGAGGGCGAACATATCTCTGCTTGAAGTAGCAGAAGTCTTTGCGGGCCGTGCTCTTGCCTGGTGTAAGATACATAGGGCAACTTGTATGGTTCGTGCATGGCGCTATGATCATCCCAGGCTCTTTCTTGGTGTATCTCTCATCCGTCGGATCCTCTATGTCATTCTCGAGTATTGAAGAACCTGGAGAAGAGATGTACTTTTCAAGTATCATTTCTCTCGCGGCAGCAATCATTTCGAAGCCTCGGGGAAGGCCCTTTTCTATAAGAATTAAGACACCTCCGTTAGGGTTGAGCAGTGACCACAAGTTCTGAACGCTCTGCTTTCGCATATAGTCCTCCTTGAGAGGCCAGAGAGTATGAGGGGCGAGAACCACATCGAACTGCTTCCGTTGCGGCGGAGGAGCATCATCACCAAATGTAGGCTCATGCCGGACGTGAACGTAGTCCGGTAGCCTGGGCAGAAAGGTAGTATTCTCAAGAAGACGGCTGGACCGGTGGCGGAGCGTCGACGAACCCGTCACAACGGTTGCCCTGCCCAAGGGTGCGGGCTTCTCTGACCCCTTCGGCTGCATCCGTTTCCATTCAGCTTGCAGCACTTCCCGCCAAGCCACAATTCCCGCTCCACCAGCACCAGCATCCAACACACGAGGACCGCCCTCTTTCCTGAACAGACTCTCAATCCAGTCGGAACCTAAGCGTTTCCGTACCTCAACGAGGGTACTCATAACGGCAACATAAGCTCCAGGCATGACAGCTGCCATATATGAGTTTCCTTCCATCTCACCCATCCTTGTCTGTGAAGCTCCCAGAGCAATTGGTTTCTGTTCTGTGCGCTGCTTTGAGGTGGGAGTTGCGGTGGAATATGGTAGATCTGGGCCGCCAAAGGTCCGCTGAGCGACCTCTGAAAGATGTTTGTTGGAAAAGTCCGCCAGCATGGAAGTCACAGGATCGACGAAGCTCTTCTTTGGTAGGTAAATCGTGGATGGAGAGGTGGAGAATCTTCCAGCAATTGTATATGGATGTGCGCGTGTAGACTCAGCGTCCCCATCGAGATCATCGATGTCCTCCGAGTCCTCTTCAGCTTCGTAGTCCTCCTCTACCTCATTGTATTCATCGACCAAGTCCTGATCTAGCTGTCCCGTGGTTTGTAATACTCCACTCGGCTCCTCCTGTCTCAGCTCGCTATCGATGACAGTGTCGCTATCATTATGCAGACGTCGAGGGATGTCGACTAGCGTTTCATTTCCGTTTTCGTGTGAAAATGCATCGGTTTGAAGACCAACAGTGACATCGTGATATTCCACCTCCTCAAGATCTCCCTCAGAATTTTCTCTCAGCAGCATATTTCTTGCGTCTTCCACCCCGTTACTCTCATCGTCTCCCTCTGGATCTTCCAAAGAGTGAACATCTTCTGCACGTAACGGCGGACCGTAAAGTCGCTCGTATATGCTATATTCCTCAGACGAAAGAAGATGGTCGGGTAGTGATTCTCCATAGGTTTGCCTTGCCAAGCGGACTACCCCTTCCATCTCCTCTACGGACTTCGGCGGTACTGTGTGAGGACCATCTTCATCAGAGGTCTGGACAGGTTTTGATTGATTCTGATAGAGTCTGCTGGTGGAAAAGGCTCGAACAGCGGTCCATGGGTGCTGAGATTGGAGTCGACGAGCTTGCGAACGGACTGGTGGCCGGTAGCAGAATCCGTGTACGAATAAGTCGAGAAGGCGAAGTTGGCACGACTTACATGCCGTTCGTGTTGGGCGAGAAGCAAGCATCATTGCGGTGTGGAGTTGTGCATAAGAAGGATGGAATGTTCTTTGATATTTTCTAAACTTCGCTTGGCGCTGGAGATGTCTGTAACACAATATGTGGACATCCACATACAGTACTACGTCAAAAGTCTTCGCGAATGGCCTGTTTCGCACCATCAACATGTTCGAACTACCACAACATATTTCCAAAATTCTGAGTCTTCAAAATCTAAGAGAGTTTTATAAGATCTGTGAGTGCATATAAAAATAATGTATGATTAATAAGTAAAATGATGAGTAGTATAGTTGAATTGCTGTGTATACTTGAAAACTGTCAATTTTACATACAAAACTCTATGTTTTTATCATTCATTGAGTTCATACAGTGTTTAATAGAACACCACAACTGATTTATAATTTCTGAATTGACAGATCTTTTAATCAAAGTAAAGCCTAATACATTCTGAAAGCTCAGAATTTTTGACTGTCTAGAGTTCTGAGATCTATAGCATTGATAGTAATGAGTTTTGGTGAGAAACAGGCCATTCGCGAAGACTTTTGACGTGGTACTGTATATGGGGTATCTAAGAGGCGTACGAACAGACTTGCGAAATCTTTTGAAATATTTATAACACGCTTCTATGAGGCTGTTCTGTCAATGGATTTACTATCTCAAAGGTCTCTACGGTAACAAAATGCATCAGCCTTACCATGATCTCAAGCCGATCCTAGCAAGTTGCGCTTACACGCCGTGATGGGAGATGGACAAATATAGTATCCAGCGCATCACAAACACCACGTCTCCCTATACCTAATCCCCTCCTGTCTGAACCTCTTCCACCGGTACGTCGTCCTCGCCGTCAGCCGGTACCGCAACGAAGCACTCCACCTCCTCATAACCAGGCACATCTGCAATCAGCTGGAAGAAGTCCAGCATGGGTTTATAGACGTTTTGCATTACCTCTTCGGTGAAGTAAGACACTCCCGATGCATAGCAGTTGCAGCCATACATCTCTCGGCCGGAGAGGGGGGTGTCCAATGGCTCGGATGAAATAATGTACGCTCGACCGCGCTGAAAGAACAAGACGTCAGCTATAGACCCCTCACAAAACAAGGTGAGACGGCAATGGCCCCTGAATGCTAGTCTTTGTCTCGCCAAGAGGACAGTCTCAAAGACGGATATCACGCACCTTACTAAGGAATTCCGCGAAAGCTTCATTGGTAAGCTCGTCAACGGTGTGGCCAGGCGCTCCAAGAGCAATGGCGCTGATACGCGATGACCAAGTGCTCCCTGCAGCCATTAACACCGAGAAGCCAAGGAGTACCCTATGATAGATAACATACAATTCGCATCCAAGAACTTCACCGCCTCGGTTGCGCCGTCGCCGATCCCAATAACGTCCACAGCTGCATCCTTTTTGAGTAGCTCGGGTAGAACCTTCCTAAAAAGGTACTCCACATGTTTTTCACTGTCCTCATTGCCTGGAACTCTGTTCTTGACCATATCCAGACGCATAGGCATATGAACCGCAGACCTTCGCGGCAATGCTTGCCATGTCCTCAACGTCATGGGTCGACGGCCGCCGCGATACCATACCAACTGGCCAGGGTTCGCGATAATAATACCAGGAGCCTCTGCGTTTGCAACATCACTGGAAGCAAAGGACTTCGTGGGGGTTGTGTGCCTTCGGACGTCATTGACAAAATCCACCGCAGACCCTTCGTTGATGCTCTTCTGCCCCACCGTGCGGTATGCCCAGATACCTAGATCCTGAACGGATTCACCGAGAACGACAATGACCCGCTGCTTCTTCGCGATGTCGGAGCTCACCAATATTGGGATATGAAGCTCATCTTTGGAGGCTCCTAGTGGTACACGCACTGTGTCGAGTCCCGAAGCTGCGAGGCGCTCAAGGACAATCTTTCGGATGCAGACTGTAGGGCGATGTATGAGTAACATTGTGGACTGAAGAGTCTTGAGCATGCGACATACTGTTCATTGCCTCGCGCTGCATTTCATTGACCCGTTCATTCTTCGAGATGAAGAAGTTGAATTCCTTGTCCGGGTTTGCCATGGACCTTATCTGATCATTCTCCGTGACATAGTACCTTCGAATCATTTCATGTTAGTCCACCGTGCTACCTATAGTTTGTCTGAAGTAGATGTGAAGAGATAGGAAAAGAAGCTCACCCGAGAGCCTCGAGATATGGAGGAAACTCGGGGTCTTTAGGCAGACTGCTGCTAAGCCGTCGAAACATTCCAGAAACTGTAGCAAGTATGTTGCAAATTATGTTGAAGGATATGAGCAGAGGTACGCAAAGCCGTAGTACGAGTTATGGCAGTGTTGTCTCTTGAATGAAGCATATGAGAAATGTAAGAGTCATAAGAGTATCAAAGGGTAGAATGATCGGCCAGCGTTCCAATGCCTGGTGGTGAATGACTTTTCGGATTTTGGTGTTGAGTGAATTGAGGGCAAACGGCAAGTCTGCACGTGGCTAGCCGATATCGCCCAAATAGGGAATTGGCACATGCAATCAACCGATGAGATGGTAGCAAGGCACGAGTCAACCCGAAGAATGCCTGTCATCATGATTGTCGCAGATTTGGCCCTATTTTACATATCCCCAGAAATGCTATGCCACCGTAGGAACGCCGTCCACCATGCTCTGAGCCGAAAGCTCGACTCTAACGAGTCATACCTCAACTATAGTCCCAAAATTGCATCACCAGCTGGCTTTCCTAACCCCGGGTAGATTGCCGGCTAGAGCGTTCATTCGAAAGCAATACTGTACAGGCACTGGGTTTCAGCAGTTGCCGACACAACGCTGGACGGGTGGTAGAATTTAGACTCACTCGTGCCATGTTAAAGTCCCGCAACACACCCCTCCCTTTGCCACCGTCTATACATCGATTTCGAATCTGAGTAGGCCTCGTGTATGCGTGCATTTGCGAGAGCTCCAGTTGCGCCTGGGCGCGCATACGTGGTGGAAGGGTGGTGTTGCGGATGATATATCGAAGTGCTTGCCTGAGGAGCGTTAATCTTGCCTTCGTAATAGTAGAGAAGCGATAGACGTCATGGCCAAGGCAGTCTTTGAAGGCCGTAGGCATAGGGAGACTCTACCTCTCTGTCTCGTTCTGCTCAAAGACCTTCCGCTTGGTGTGGTCTCTAAGGACTCGGACATTGATGAAGCAGCTCAAGTCGAGCTTCTTGGCCCTGAATTGAGTCATGTTTCTCGGAGGAAGTAGGAGATGTGGTTGTTGTAGGTATAAGTAGACTACTTAAGTTACTTACGGATACATCCCTGAATGGAGGTAAACCAGCCGAGCCCCAATCAGTAAGCTAGGCCCGATCAAGTAATATACGCGGGATGACTGCAGAGTCTTCTCCTGGAAGAAACAGTCCTGGAGAATCTCCCTTAGGTAAAGAGTAAGCTGACTTGAATATTCACTATCTACTTATGCTCAATCTGCAGTCCACATTTCACCGGAGCGTTGAAAATGTAGCGCTTCTTGCTTTTCGACCACATCAAATGAGTCTCGGCATCAAGCCAAGACAGTGAAATTTGGAGATGAATGCCCTCCTATATGTAGTAGTCTTCCTTTGAACTTGCACATACCATATTGATCAATTGATGTCCTTCATCTTTCTTGCCTTCATCTTGTTTGACTGAGAGTTGCAGCTGTGTAAGAAGTTCTTTCTGTTCTCGTTTTTCGGCAGCATACCCTTCCGGCTCGGGGAGGATCACATAGCCGTCTGTCTTTGACTCCCGGTCAACTTGTATTATGGCGGGAAGAACTGGTCAGTACCCTCTGAGGGAGAAGATCCGTCAATCCCCACCGATCGACACCGACGCCACCTATGACGCCGCCTGGGTCAAGAACAAGACGATAGTCATCACCGGAGGGGCGAGCGGCATCGGAGCAGGATTCTTCAAGCATTGGGCGGCCAGCGGTGCGAATGTGATCATTGGAGATATCAACGTCGGAAAAGGCGATCAACTGGTCCAGGAGGTTCGGAAAGAAACGGGAAACCAGGACTTACACTTCATCCCTTGTGATGTGACCGATTGGCAGTCTCAGGTCAACTTCTTCAAAGAGGCGGTCCGTCGCAGTACCCATGGGGGCATCGATACGGTGGTCGCCAATGCCGGAATCGGCGACTCGGAGGTGACTTTTGAACGGCCAGGGGATCTGGATGCTGCGGAACCGGCGCCACCATCCCTGAAGGTAATTGATGTGAACCTGACGGGTGTTCTGTATACCACCCATCTGGCCTTGTACTATCTTGCGCGCAATCCAAACTCGGTACCTGCATCTCCATCGACGAATCCGGCGGTCACGTATCGCGACCGGCACCTCTTGCTCCTCGGTTCTATGGCATCCATCTGTCCAATCAGTGGCCAGACGTTGTACGGTGTTGCCAAGCACGGTGTCCTTGGACTCTTCCGTTGTCTTCGATCTTCGTCCTTTGCTCACGGGGTACGCGTCAACATCCTGTGTCCATACTTCATCGACACTCCTTTGTTGCACGCCGAGGCGCGAGCCATCCTTGCCGGAGGAGCGGGCATTGGCAAGATCGAGGATGTTGTGGAGGCTGGCACACGCTTCGCAGCTGATCCTCGTGTCGTCGGTCGCGCTCTTGTCGTCGGGCCCAAGCTGAAAGTCGCGCAAAATGATGTCGGTGAATGGAGTCTTGTCGAGAAGACTGGTGCTGCAGGAGGTGTCGACAAGGCGATCTGGGAGGTATATGCTGACGACTTCGAGGATAGCGATGTCTTTCAACGGAACATGGTCCGGTTGCTGAACGCGACGACCGAGCTACGGGGATGGACTGGATGGGCTAGCGATATGGTTGGAGCGGGTTGTTATGCTGTCAAAGGATGGTGGAGTTCCTAAAAGCTGTACCTGTCAGTAAGTGCTGCCGAATTATCTCACCTTATGTTTTGTTGTTGACGCCGGGCCGTGCAGCTCCATAGGCATATATCTTCACTTCACAGGATAACGAGTCGAATGGTGTGAACACTGGACCGTTGCAATCATGCCTGTGTTATGCGTCGCCTCACTTGAATCAACATTGCCAGAGATGTTGTGGTTGAAATACAGCGGAAGGTGGAAGTGGTGTCCCTGCCTCGCAGTACTACGGTTCTGCCTGAGGGGGGGGGTTTATATATTAAAATGAAGCATTTCCTCTCACCCACCCTGTAGCAGGGAGAGCCCGTACTTAGCCGGGTTGGCGGATACCAGGGCCCTGGTTCCGTCAACACCGTCCTGCTACAGGGAAAGGGTTGCGCGTTCGACTCCCGGATTCGACCTCGACCATCGACTTATATATATTTCGACTCAACCAACACGCGACCCCTGGATCGGAGCAAAACCCCTCGAGGGGTTTTCGTAGGGTCAACCGTCTGAAAAAAGAAAGGACGGTATGACCTGAGCTTTTGCTATTTTCATATTCTGATGTCTTCTTTTATGTGCCGGTGCTCGCCTCCTTTACCAGTTTTGCACGCTCATTTATGCTACAGGTGTTATGCTCAACTCACCCGCTCCACTGACTCGCAATGACTTTCCTTACCGTGTGCCTTTACTTCCGCAACATATTTTGCTCGTAGACGACGGCTTTACCTTGTCTGGATTGTGGTCGTAACAGGGACCCTTCCTTCTACATGGAGTTAATGGAGCTTCTGTTTACATCTTACCTCATTCGTACTGTAGATATTCAAGGCAGGCCTTTCCGTCACTTCTGACGCGTATGATCACACTATTTCGAATTCCAAGTAGCCGATATGATAAACTCTAGCATTTCCTCATCTATGTAGATCTAGTCTAGTCCAACGCGACGACGACCTCATTCACTAACAGCGACCATCGACTTTTTGCTTCAAAGCAATGTATAAATAACTCGTTGATGCAAAGCCCCCACATGTGATTGCTCAAAGGAACAAATACGATTCAGAGATCTAGAATCTATCCAACAAACCCTGGCTCTCCAACAACAGCACGATCTGATGCACAATGTTCCTGACACTCTGCGTCTGCGCGTCAACGACGAGATCGGCCTTCTTCGGCTCCTCGTACGGATCGTCGACGCCCGTGAAGCCCTTAATCTCGCCTCTGCGCGCGCGCGCATACACGCCGCGCTTGTCCGTCTTCTCCGCGTACTCCAACGGCGTCGCAACGTGGACGAGGAAGAACGAGCCGTACTGTGAGACGGTGTCCCGGGCCTGCTGCCGGCTGTTTTCAAAGGGCGCGATGGGGGCGGCGATGACGGCGGCGCCGGCCTTGGTGAGCTCGGCGGCGACGAAGGCGATGCGCTGGATGTTGGTGTGGCGGTCTTCGCGGGAGAAGCCGAGTTCGGAGGAGAGCTCGGAGCGGACGGTGTCGCCGAGGAGTAGAGAGACGGAGCGGCCGCCTTGCTGGTTGAGGGTGACTTGGAGGGCGCGGGCGATGGAGTCTTTGCCGCTGTTCTGGTAGCCGGTCAGGAAGACGGTGAAGCCTTGGGCGAAGCGAGGCGGGTGGGATTCCCGGAGGACTTTGACGACTTCGGGATAGGAGAACCATTCGGGGATGTCTTTGCCGGTGCGGAGACGATTGCGGAGTTCGGTGCCGCTGATGTCGAGGGTTCGGATTCCGGCCGGGACTTCGTCTTTGGGCCGGTATTCGTCGCTGTCGGGGAGATAGGTCATCATTTGAAATGGGACGACTTCGATTCCCAGCTCGTCTCTGTACTTCTCTACGGCGTACTGCGCGTCGTAAGGACCGTAGAACTCTTCACCCTTGGAGTTCTTCCCGGGGCCTGCGTGATCTCTCCCGACGATGAAATGGGTTGCTCCGTGGTTCTTTCGGATGATAGCGTGCCATATCGCTTCTCTCGGGCCACCCATACGCATGGCCAGCGGTAGGAGACCAAGAACGGCCATGCCGTTGGGATAGCGTGGGAGTATAGCTTCGTACACTCGGACTCGTGTGAAATGGTCGATGTCGCCGGGCTTGGTCAATCCGACCACGGGGTGAATGAGGACGTTGGCTTGCCGTGCTCGAGCGGCGCGAACGGTTAATTCTCTGTGAGCGCGGTGCATCGGGTTTCGAGTCTGGAACGCCACCACCCTTGACCAGCCGAGTTTTTCGAAATGCAAGCGGAGCTCTGCTGGCGTGTAGCGAAGAGCGACGTAATCGTAGTGGTTTAGCCGGTTGACTGCCTCGACCTTCCCTCCAACGTAGTACTCCTGAACTGTTTCATAGAGGTACTTGACCGCCGGGTGCTCATCGTCTCCACCAAAGACCAATTTGGCCTCTTTCTGCCTATATCGCGAAGGTCAGTTGCGGTCAATGAATAACTGATCATATCGCAACTCACTTGTCAGGTCTGTAGACATCTTCAACCGTAATAATGGCTAGGTTTCGATCATCTCGCGGATCTCGGAGAGTGATTCGGGCACCGGGCTTGATGCTCAGCTCCTCAATTCTCTCTTTCGATACATCGAGGTTAATCGGCATGCTGAAGAGGTGACCATCTGCAAGACGGGATTCGCGGACCACGCTGATAGGTGGTCAACATCGCGGCTAGGGGAAAGAGTTGGAGTACCAATGGGACCGCCTACCCATCGTAATCCTTCTCACTCAGGAAGCCTGGAAGGAGAAATGATCAGTCAATGCCGATAGATCCATGCATGATGTTGTGTTTTCAAGTTGATCGAGGTTCGTCGGGTCTACACGCCCCACCAACGCCCCGCCAACCAGGCAGAATGAACTACGCACCTTCCAGCGGCGAAAACCCTCCGTTCAGTATCAATTCTAGATCGCATAACTGCCTGTCCGTTAGTACGATTGCAGGATGACTCTCAGCCTCGGCGGAGAGCTTGTCGTGTCGTGGGGCATCGCGTGCAAGAAGGTCCTTGAGGACCCCGCCATGGGGATTGTTGGCCATGCTCTCGGTGTACAGAGGTGAAGCAAGGGAGAAGAGAAGGACGACGGAGGTGCAGTGTTCGGATGAAGAACTCGCTCTCAAGGAGCTGTTGAGGCGGGGAATAAAGGGTATGAGTGAGGTAGTGGAGGGACTTCCTTCCGCACGACGTGAAACAGTGAGGTAGAGGCACAGAAATCTAGTTCTATCTTAACGCCGACCTTGGGTGAGCAACGCAGAGGACGATGGCTTGCAATGTTTTGTAAGCCCGCAGAGTCATTGATTATGATAACCTAAGTCACAAACACCTTTGCTAATCTGGAGGAGCAGAAGATCCTGCCCGTTCCTAAGAGGCAAAGTCAATCGTGAATTGCATCATCTTAGCATATTTGTCGTACTCTCGGTACCATAGATGTTCCGAGATCCGACAGCCCACATGGCAGTTGTGCCCTACCTTACCCGATCAGGCACCATAGGATTTTTCTCATCTGCAACTACGAGTAAGATGCAGCTGACCAGGCAAGTTACATGAGAGATATTGGCCCGGTACGAAGATAATGAAGTCAGACTGTTTGGAATTATCTATGACAGATATCACTCGCTATCCTCTACTTAACCCCCTGATGCATTTTATCAGATATGCCTGCAATGCCTGCAATCCAAACGCCTCGCTCAATGCTATGGATGGAATAACGCCAAAGGAATCGTGTCATGATGAAGTCTTCAATTCAGACTCAAGCGCGCGCTGAAGAGCTTCCTCTTTCTGCTTCAGCTCTTGCTCCCTCAAGTATTGCGCAAACTTGGATCGCGGGTTGTGGATACCACATTCCGTCTTCTGCTGCCCCTTCCACCGACCGGCACGTTCGTCGTCGGTGTCTTTGATCGGTTGTGTCGAGTGCCAGTCACCCACACTCTTGTACCCTCGATCGAGTAGCTCGTTGTACGGAACATCGTTGGCTTTGACGTACTCCTGAACCTGCTTGAACGTCCAGTTGGCGAGTGGATTGACTTTGATCAGACCAGCCTCGTCAACTTCGATCACGTCGAGATCGCCCCTCTTTCCTCCCTGGCTGCGTCTCCGCCCGGTCAAGACGGCATCGACCTGCAGTTCTCGGTAGGCACGTTGGGCTGGTTCTACCTTTGCTATCCAATCATACAGTTGGTCGTTCGTCTCCCAGAGTCTCTCGCCATGCTTTGCGGCAAATTCATCCGCCGTTTCCACACCGTCAGGTTTGTAGATGTGTACGCTGACGAGGGGATATCGGTTCCGTATTCGTTCCACGAGGGAGTGTGTCTCAGAAAAATGATGAAGGGTATCGAGAAAGATGAGATCGACGACTTGTGGCCTCGATACGTTAAGTTTCGACAGCATGTCGAGAGTCACCAAGCCAGTCAACCCGAAGGCGGTAGTCTGAAATAGATTGGGAAGGGTGGTGATGCACCATCGCAGGACATCTGGCGTCATGTTAGGATATGCTTCATTTGAAAGTCTGGGGTATTTTGGTTGACATACCCTGTGGCTCCAGATTTTGCAATTGACGATTCAAGAATTGGAGATGCGGTTTAGTAAAGTAGATGTCCGGAGTGCTGGCTTCGCTGGAGCCGGCACTCGCGTAGCCGGATTCCAATTCCATCCGGGACGAGGACTCGCTCTCGAATACTGGGTATGATCGTGATGGCATATCGTGAGCTTTTGGAAGGAGTCTTGAAAATATATGAAAGAGAGAGCAGTAGAATTGTCGGTAAGGGACGTGGAGAGAGATCTATAATCTATTCAAGTGGGGAGAAGGAAAGGTAATCCAGGGCGTGATGAACGAGACTGAAATAATGACACCAGAACCAGTCCTCCGCTTACGCAAAGAAAGAGACAGCAACTAGTGGATATGGAAAGACAGCATGACAGAGAGCCTGCCAGCGGTGACTTTAGAAATCAAAAGTAACATATTACTGGTAGTAATTTGACATGGCTCCTGATAGTGGGCCTTATAGTTGGTTGCGTTTTTCTTTGTAGCGATTGCGTGATCGGTTCGCCTGGCCCATTTCGCCTTAGCCAAGTCAAATTCTGGATCTGTCTTCACAGGTCTCTTTCAGCCTCTCTCTCTCTCTAGTAAAAGATAGCGCAGAGGTCATTGCGGTAAAGAGAGAAAGAGTCTTGATTATTAGTATGGCGTACATGTATGTAGCATTTCCAGGGCTTTTCTGAGTTGTGGTCTGGTTGTGTGGAGCACCCCAAATATGCACGATTCCACCACCCCGCCGTCACGTCAAGACGGCGCATCAAACGGCTGTCACCTTTTCGAATAACTAGAGCTTAATCAAGAGTACTCGTCGAATGCGAGACGAGAACGATAATGCCGCATACATGGACATGAACGAATGATGCGGTGGTTATCCGGCCTCCGTCGTCGTCAATTACGGCACGCTAACGCGCCAGCTATCGCAAAAATGGCACAAGCGTCAGGGACTGCCGCCGATAGACAGCTTAGGTAAGGTAAGATACTGTAGGTAAGTCAATGATCGGGCTAGGATGCTGTCCTCGAACTTATCCTTATGCTTATGATGAACTCAACCAGAAGACATGTATTCAGCAATTGCTTCGATAATCAGTGGTGGGGAGCGGGAAACGGCGACAGAGGATAAACCACCTACGCGGGCCGCCCGGCCAATGATGCGACACAGCTCAATGACCGGAGGCTCTTACATCAAAGATCACCAGAACTACAGACCTTCCGACAACGATCCCAGTATAGACGGCATAGTGGAAGGTGTCCAGCAGAGCCAGATAACAACCAATGGCTCAGCGATCAACGGCAATCATGCAAGCCCCGTTCCCTCTCGGATCAAAGACAGCGGCATCGTCCACTCCATGTCGCACCGCAACTGTCAGCCAGGACCCGACGACTCCGAGAAGCTGGTCGCAACCCTATTCTACAAGTCCCAGAACCCTCGACATCCTCACATCCACCCGGACTCATCACCCAATTCCGGCACCGACAATCTCCCCAAGCCCACCGTGCCGTTTGGCGCCGCCCCGACGGTGGACATGACACTCTACCCTCTGGAACCGCCTGCCCCGGAACCGGAACCTCTCGATCACCTCTACGGCCCTTATATCTCGCAGATCTGCCTCACCTACTTTCTCCAGATCCTTGACGAGCTGCAGACTCCCTACCAGCGGACAACGTCCTCGCACCGCTGTCTCGACTCCCAAACCCACCCCCGAGTGATGGAGATTACCTTCTCCCCTCCCCCAAACCCAGAGTACTTGACATTCGACGAACTACGCAGACACGAGAGTATATGGCGCTTCGAAAGGGAATGGAACGTGGAAGTCATCCTGCAGCGAGAGAACGTCTTCCGGAAACACAAGCGGCTCGCCGTCTTCGACATGGACAGCACGCTGATCCAGCAAGAGGTCATTGACGAGATCGCCAGATTCGTCGGAGTAGAGAAGCAAGTCTCGGTACGCTACATACCCCACCCTCCTATCCTCCGCAATTGGCTAACAACCCTTTCAAAGGCCATCACCTCTCGCGCAATGAACGGCGAGCTCGACTTCGCCGAAGCGCTCCGCGCACGCGTCGCCCTGCTGAAAGGCGTGCCCGCGGACGTCTTCGAGCGGCTCAAACCCACCATCACCATCACGCCCGGCGCGCGAGAGCTGTGCAAGGCCTTGAGGCGCCTGGGCTTCCGCATGGCCGTGCTGAGCGGCGGCTTCGCGCCCTTGGCCGAATGGCTGGCCGGCGAGTTGGGGCTGGATTACGCTTATGCCAATCATGTACGTAGCAAAACCAACACCAACGCCCCTTCCCAAAACAAACCCATCATGCACAAATTCGCATTTGAACCCTTTTCGCTCTCGCCGTCACCGCCCTGCGGGATCCTACACAGGCACAGACACAGGCACAGGCCCCACATCTCCCCCTCTCCGCCAGCGTTCCCTCCCCCTCCCCCTC
>JAABUJ010003924.1_pt1 | contig 16139 bp, 9 predicted proteins | sample 5559131 | NCBI WGS metagenome assembly JAABUJ01 (sample SAMN10711875, study PRJNA513366) | rock metagenome | isolation source: Antarctica rocks | place: Antarctica: Victoria Land, Mt New Zealand nord | collected 2016-01-07 | reverse complement strand
TTAACTTTAAACATATTCACAAGAGCTTGCTTAAATCAGAGAATGTATAATAGATTTGTTGAAGTTATAACAATATTGTTTATATAAAAAAGCAGCATAATTCTTTTAATGCTGTGAAAAAGAAAATAGAGATCAATTTTGCTTTAATGAAAATTTAATTTAAATAGTTTAATGATATATTGTTTATGTTAATTCTATGCAGCTTGCTTAAGATTATAAAGACTGTGCAGTATGTGCAGAATATAATTAGATGCAATATTGATTTTAAAAAAAAATATTATATAGATTGTTTTCTTCAGAAAGAATTCTATAAAAATGTTATTGACATTTACTTAATGACACTTTAGATTCTTAAGTGCAACAATAGTTAGAAAGACTTGCAGAGTGTTAAATTTAACAATGAAAGTAAAGATATTTTTATAATTAACATTATATATTTATGAGAAGTCTCTTGTCACAAGTCTTATCTTAAGCTTATTTAAGAATTCATTAATGTTCAGCTTGAATTTAAAGACTCATTTATTAATTACAATGTTGACTCTTCTTAATAACACAGTTTCTTCTCATATTTCATTTATTATTAAGACTGTCAGCTCTGCATAAATAACATTCTTTTACATTTCTTCTCAGATTGAGTCTCTCACTGCTTCAGTATAAATAACAAGTGTTAAAATGTCAGATCTAATCACAGAGTTTTCTTTGTCTATAAAGAATGTTATAAGTGTCAGTATAATTCTTAATATTTTAATTAAGAATTCATTCATATCTTAATCATCATCATCATTATTTCTCTTTCATTTTAAAATCTTAACATACAGAAAGATTCTGACTTCTTTAAATGTCACTATCTTAACTTAATTAATGTTAATCTTTTCATTTAACAACTTATCTAGATTAACTGCAGTTAACTTAATTTCATATTGTTTATCTTAAGACTTGTCAGCCTTAATCATAATTAAATTAAACTGCATCTTACTGTTTTAAGTTATAAATGCCTAATCTGAAGCTGTGATCTTCATAATGATTAATTTCTTTTATAAACATTCAACAGATCTTCTATTCAGAAAAACATTTAATATTTATTGTTACAGTTTAAGATTAACAGTGTCTTTCTTCTCACTTTTAGCAAACTTTACAGTGTAATTTTTAATAATACACTTAAGATCTAAAGTCTAAAGCTGATACTGCTTTGTGATTTTCTCAATATAGCTCATAAAGACTTTTATTCATTCTTAATTTATGAATTTGTCATATCTATCTTTAAATAATAATTTAAGATCAATGTAGCTGTAGTACTTACATTCTTATATATAAATGTAATTGATAAATGACTTTACATTAATGAAAGCTTTCTCAGAAGTTGTCTGCTTATCATTAATTAAGAAATCAATTACTATTTAATTATGAAGATAAATATCTATTTATGCTGTCTACACTTAAAACTTTATTGATAGTTATGTTTCTTTAATCATGATGTGCACTAAGTTCTCAGTAATTTAAATGACTCTTTCAACAACATCATTCTGAATTAACATGTAGAACATTATGTATTGCAGTGTAATGTTAAGAGATTTGCATTAATCATTTAAAATGAACTTTAACTTTATTTTATTGTTGCTTTGTACAGCAAGAATCTTTACATTAATTTAAAGTTCAGTCTTCAGTTATCATTCTTACAGTGTCTATAAGATCTTATTATATCATTTTAACAGTATTATTTACATCTTCTAAAAGTGATTATCTACTATCTTCAGAAAGTACTAATATTCATTAAATAATAAGAATAATGAGCTGCATATATCAATGAAGATAAAAACAAGAATGTTAATTTTTTTTTTACTTACAGTGTAATCTCACTTATTAATGAACTTAGTTAGAGCATAAATCTCATATATATTCTTGTTGTTCTCAACAATAAGAATTGACTTTTTAAGAGTTGTCATCTTATAAAGATTACACAACTTTGCAAAATCAAGATGAACAAATTGTCAATATTAAAATTTGTAAGTCTTGATCTTTCTATTTAATGATGCAGTGTCAACATCTAAGAAATTAATTATAAGATTATGTTCATAAGTCTAAATATACAGACTTACATCTGAAGCAATAGCAGAAAAGATGATCTCTGAATGTAATATGTACACTATAGATATTAAAGCAAATTCATTAAGACTCTTTACAATATACTTAACTATATAAACTCTATCTCACTCTGACATTTCTATTATAGTCTTGCTGTGCTTATCATACATCTAAAAACAATATTAATTAAAGCTTTTATGCAGTTTCATTTTGCACATTCACTTTTCTGACAGAAGATTAATCTCAAGTTTAAATATATAAAGTGTTAAACTCAGTCTTACAGAATTTTCTGACTCAATTTGTATAATGATTACTTCATAATAATAAGAATATAAATGTTCTCTTTTAACTTTAATTTACTGACATCTCATTCATATAAGAAGATCACTAAAGAATTAAAGTTAATCAGTTATGTATAAGAAGAATTTAAAGTCTGTAACTTATTTAAATTTAAACATTTTACTGACAGTCTTCTTAAATAAAGCAGTAATTTTATTGTTAACTTTCTCTTTCTTTTTAAATTTAAAGAAAAAGTCATCATTATTATTGTCACTGACTTCTGTATTAAAGACTTTATATTTCTTTTCTTTTTCTTTATAAACTGACTTTCAGTACAACTTAACTGCAGTTAATCTATGCAGCTTAATTACAATTAATTTGCTTGTCTTCTTTTAAGTATTTTGCTTAACATCAGAAAGAAATTTGCAATCTTTAATGAAGTGAGAGTTGTTGCAAAGAAAGCACTTAATAAAATAATGAGAAAAATGATTACTGTTTAAGTTAAATGATCTGCAATAATGTTGCTTAATATTAGCTATGCAGTAATTTAATAAACTGCAATTTTAATTCATTAAACATTAATCTTTCTTCTGTTTATCTGTTCACAAAACAATAACAATCTTATTAATCTTAAGCTGTGTCTTTTTCTTCTAAAACTTTTATAAATCTTTCTTAACATTTAAATTGTTCTAAGTATCAATAACATCACAGATTATAACATACTTAACTGATAGCACTTAAAGCAGTGTTTAAAATCATCATTCTGATTTAAATAACTCAGTTATGTCAGACTGAATTACAGTGATCTTTTTATTAAGTTTACTTAAATAAATTTATACTTCTTTAATAAATACATTCTCTGACATTCTATACTTAATAAACTTCATCAAATATTGTCTTTCAGTTGTCTGCAGCTTCTTCTTATACTTAAACTTTAACATATTTTAAATATTTTTTATGTTAATTTTGTTCATTAAATATTCTTAATCATCTGCATTCATACAGATAGTAAGTCAATATAAAGTCTTTACATCAATTTTTTAATTTTTAAAGTCAAGACTACTGAGAAAAAATGAGTCTAAGAATTTACTGATCAGCATATTGATTATTAAGACTTTAACAACATTTTATAAATCTTCTTTTATTAATTATCTTTTTATAAGAATGAATCATTGATTGCAGTTCTTGTAAGTAAGAATTGAGATGAATTGTTATTTTATAAAAAAGTTGTCAAAGTTTATGATGATGATAGTCAGCATGTAGTATAAGAAGTAAATAAAGTAAAATAATAATATATACATTAAAGATAATATAAATAAAACAAATAGAAAATTTTTGTATCTCTTATTCTGTAAAATAATAGTGCTTATTTATCTCAATGACTCATATTAAGCTGTTAAAGAACAGTGCTTTCTGAGTAACTGTAAATGTTAATTTTTGTTAAAATTAATTCTTTATGAATCTTTTAAGTTAAACATACTCAGCTATCACAGAACAGTGCTTTTTGAGTAACTGTAAATGTTAATTTTTATTGAGATCAATTCTTTATAAATCTTTTAAGTTAAATATACTTAGCTATTACAGAATGCTGATTTTGCTAAAGTTAGATTTATTATAAATCTCAATAATTAGTAATACTGCTAAAGCTGAATTGACTGTGAATCTTAATAATTAACATATACAGCTACTGTCAGTATACTGATTCTGTTAAAGTTAAATTTATTATGAATCTCAATAATCAGTGATACTGTTAAAGTTAAATTAACTGTAAATCTTAAAAGCTAACATATTTAGCTGTCATCACACTAAAAGTATACACTTTCTCTGAGAAGCTTCTTATTAATTTGAGCTCATAATTTATTAAAAGAAAGTAAATACTTATACTATATTATACTGTTTAGTGAAATCTCTAAACTGTATTGTCTATGAGCATATCTTGATTAAAAGAGTTACAAAAAAAGTAAAAAAAATGTTGACTGCAGTTAATGTAAATAAAATCTTTACTCAGTCTCTGATGCTAGTTTTACTTTACTTTATAGAAGCAGCTAGAACATTGCTTCTCAATATGATATTTAAAAATCTTAAATTATTTAATTAATAAAAATAAATTTAACATTTTAAAATATTGAAAGATACAATTTATCAATTTTTTAACTTTAAATTTAATAGTGAAAAATATTCTTACTATATTTTTTATCAATATTAAGATTGAATGATTGTTCAATATAATTTTAAATGTTATTAAATATTGAAAAAAGTAACTAAATAAAAAAATCATTAAAATTATTATGATAATTAAATTTAATTTATTGTAAAAGTAAAAATTAAGTATAAATTATACAATAAACATCAATTATAATATTAATAATTATTAAATATAGCATTTAGACTTAAGTACTCAGAATATAGAAAAGTAACTTAGTAAAACTGCTTAAATAAGATATACTAGACTGCTTTTGTACAATTTAGTGTATTTTTTATAGTTTGTAAAGTTTGCATTATACATACTTATATAATAATACATTCACTACTATATGTTTAGATACTTATTTTAGCTAAAACTATTTATTAAGTTATGAGCTTAGCAAGTACAATTATATAAGCAATAAAGTTTTTAACTTTTTATTAAGTTATATAAAAGAGTTAAAGAAAACTGTTTAAATTTAATTACTTTAAGTTAAGATGTTTAACAACAAATTTGATGTTGTTTAAAAAGAAAAAAAATTAAAGAGAATGAAAAACTGAATAAGATAATTTAATATGATAATATTTACACTTAAAAAGAAAGAATTTTAAAACATTAATATAAACAATTATATAAACAGAAACATTATCATTTAGATAGCTAATTATAAGTAAGATATAGTTAAAGTAGTCAAGATTATTAAGAGTGAAATTATTGACAATTTATTTAAGAATATAAAGAACATTAATAAACTTTTAATAATATAAAAATAACTTTGTATGATCTGTATACAGATAGAAGAAAATTGTTAAGAAGTAATGTTCTAGCTACTTTTATTAAGTCAGTTAAAATTAGCATTAAAAGTTAAGTAAAGTCTTTAATAATATTGACTGCAGTTAACATTCTTAATTCTTACAAGATGATCACAGTTCATAAATACATAGTTATAAAATTTTATTAAGCAGCATAATATAATATAAGTATCTTCTTTCTTTTAATAAATTATGAACTCAAATTAACAAGAAGCTTCTCAGAGAAAGTGCATACTTTTAATGTATTAATAGCTTAATATATATCTTATTAAATAAATAAATAAATATCTGCAATAACTAAATATATAAGCTAACTTATTAAGCAAAATCAGCATTCTCAACAGCTTAATATATATCTTATTAAATAGATAAATAAACATTTACAGTTATTCATTAAAAGTACTGTTCTTCAGCAGCTTAATATGAGTTATTAAAATAAATAAGCATTTATTATCTTACAAAATGAAAGATATAAGACTTTTTTTGTTTTATTTACATTATTTTTTATATATACATCATTATTTTACTTTATTTACTTCTTATACTACATGTTAACTATTATCATCATAAACTTCAATAACTTCTTTATAAAGCAACAATTTATTTTAATTCTTACTTATAAGAACTGCAATCAATAATTTATTCTTATATAGAGATGATTAATAAAAAAAGATCTATAAAATATGATTAAAATCTCAGCAATTAATATTTTTATCAGTAAATTCTCATTTTTTCTTAACAATCTTGACTTTAAAAGTCAGAAAATTGATATAAAGACTTTATATTAATTTATTATTTACATTAATATAAATAATTAAAAATATTTAATGAATAAAATTAATATAAAGAATGTCTGAAATGCTTTAAGATTTGAGTATAAGAAGAAGTTGTAAATGATGAGAAAACAGTATTTAATGAAGTTTATTGAATATAAAATGTCAAAAAATATATTCATTAAAGAAGCATAAATTTATCTGAATAAACTTAACAGAAAGATCACTGCAATTTAATTTAATATAATTTATTTATTTAAGTTAAAGTAATAATTTTAAACACTGCTTTAAATGTTATTAAATAAATATATTATAACTTATAATGTAATTAATGTTCAGAACTTTCTTAATGTTAAAAGAGATTTGTAAAAGCTTTAGAAAAAAGAAATATAACTAAATATTAAGAAGATTGTTAGCACTCTGTAAATAAATAAATAAAAAGAAGATAAATGTTTAATAAATTATAATTGTGATTCATTAAATTACTGTGTCATTAACATTAAGAAACATCATTAAAGATTACTTAATTTTAATAATAATTAAATTTCTTGCTGTAAAGTCTTTAAGTGTTTTCTTTATTAAAATATTTATAGCATTTATAATTGTAAATATCTTTCTTGTTAAATATATAACTCACAATAGCTGTGCTATTAGTGTGGTGCCATCTTTTAACAGATTATAAGCTCAGATTAGTGCAGTGATTTCTTGTCTAAAATCTCAGAAAGATATGTGTCTAGGTTATCTTGTCAGTGATTTAAGTTTATGATGAGAAAGTAAGCTCAAAGATTGCAAGTTTAAACTACTGTCTGTGTACACTCTTTACATCTATGAGCTGATTGTGAACCAATCACAGATTAAAGAAAGTATTAAATATATAACTTATAATAGCTATACTATTAGTGTAATATTATCTTTTAACATTTCTGATATTTAAAGAGACACTTAAAAGAAAATGAATAAGTTAATTACAGTTAAGTTATACTGTAAATTAGAATTTAAGTATAAAAAAAAAAGATATAAAATCTTTAATGTAAAGATCAATAATGATACTGTTTTCTTCTTTTTAAATTTTGAAGAGAAAGAAAAAGTTAATAATGAAATTAATATTCTGTTTAAAAAGATTATCAGTAAGATGCTTAAATCTAAATAAATTACAGACTTAGAATTCTTTTTATATATAATTAATTAACTTTAACTCTTCAGTGATTCTCTTATATGCATAAGATATTAATAAATTAAAATTAAAAAAAGTCATTTATACTTTCATTATTATAAAATAATTATTATATAAATTAAGTAAGAGAATTCTGTAAGACTGAGTTCAACACTTTATATATTTAAACTTAAAGTCAATCTTTTTTTAAGAAAATAAATGTATAAAATAAAATTATATAAAAGCTTTAATTAATATAGTTTTTAAATGTATAATAAATGCAGCAAAACTATTATTATTTATTTTATTAACTCTTTATTCAGTCTCTATCTAGATCTATGAGAGCAAAGTATCTTTATAACAGAAAAACTTAAGTAATATTGAAAGAAAGTAGATATTTATGCTATACTATGTTATTTAGTGAAATCTCTAAACTATGTTGTCTATGAGCACATCTTGATTGAGAAAGTTACAGAAGAAGTAAAAAGAATGTTGATTGCAATTAATGTAAATAAAGTCTTTATTTAGTCTTTGATGTTAATTTTATTTTGCTTTATAAAAGCAGTTAAAACATCACTTCTCAACATTTTCACTTAATGAGGCTGCATCTATTGACTCTCACTGATGATAAACATTAAATAACTAAATGCATCACTAAAAGTTCAACAAATTCTTTAAGAATTTAATTAATCATTAACAGTAAATCTTATAAATTCAATAAATCACTTAAAGATCTGTCTAAACAGAGACTTAATAAGCTCATTAACAATTATCTTTTAACTGAGCATAAAGTCTATCTGAATCTGATTGTACTTATGCAGATTGTAAATGTTGTAATAAAAGACATTGATGTGCTTTAATTATTTATGTACATATACATTTTTAATTAAGATCAAGACAGCTTAATTGTCTTCTTTAAGTTGAATAAATAAAGATACTTAATGAGCTTTATTTTTTTAAATGTTTATGCAGTATAAGTTAACTTCAAAATATTTACTTATGTTCATGTCTCTTAACATCTGTTCAAGTCAGATCTCAGTCTTTGCACACATTGACATAATTATGTATTCAGTCTTAATGATTAAGATGACAATAAACTTTTACTTTTAATTTATTTATGACATTAATTCATTTTTAAGCATGTAAATGCATTCTAAAATTGATTTCTGATTCTGCTTGTTCAAAGTATAGTTAAAGTCAAAGTATTTAAGCATTACTTGACTTTCATTAAAATTGTATATGATGCTGAGATTAATGATTAATCTTATGTATTGCAGTAATTTCTTAAGTGTATATTTATGATGCTTTACAGAATTGCTGAGATATTGACTTAATCAATTTAGTGTAAAGATGATGTTTAATTAAATATGAATTACTGTATACATTAAACTTTCAATTATCTATTAATACTGTCTTTAATCTATTCTTTAGTCAGTTAAGTCAATGAAGTGAAAAGCATTATATTTATTAAGTAAAATGCTGATGACTTTATGCTTATTAAATTATATATGAAGATTCTTTAATATCTTATTTATATAATGAGTCTGATTTAGATACAGAGTTCTCATTTTGTAATTGTATATAACTTAAATGTTAAGAATTTTCTGTATCTTTCTTAAGTTCTTAACTTTGAACACACTCATAAGAGCTTGCTTAAATCAGAGAATGTGTAATAGATTTGTTGAAGTTATAACAATATTATTTACATAAAAAAGCAGCATAATTCTTTTAATAATGTAAAGAAGAAGACAGAAGTCAGTTTTGCTTTAATGAAAACTTAATTTAAGCAGTTTAATGACATATCATTCATGTCAGTTCTGTGCAGCTTACTTAAGATTATAAAGACTGTACAGTATGTACAGAATACAATTAGATGCAACATTAATTTCAGAAGAAAGTGTTATATAGATTGTTTTCTTTAGAAAGAGTATTAAACTTAATAATGAGAGTAAAGATGTTCTTATAATTAATATTATATGTTTATAAAAAGTCTCTTGTCATAAGTCTTGTCTTAAGCTTATTTAAGAATTCATTAATGTTTAGCTTAAATTTAAAGACTCATTTACTGATTATAATGTTGATTTTTCTTAATGACACAGTCTCTTTTTATATTTCATTTACTGTCAAGATTATTAGCTCTGCATAAATAATGTTCTTTTACATTTCTTTTTAGATTGAGTCTCTCACTGCTTCAGCATAGATAACAAATATTAAAATGTTAAATCTAATTATAGAGTCTTCTTTATTTGTAAAGAATGCTGTAAGTGTCAGTATAACTCTTAATATTTTAATTAAGAGCTCATTCATATCTTAATTATTGTTGTTGTTATTTCTCTTTCATTTCAGAATCTCAATGCACAAAAAGATTCTGACTTCTTTAAGTGTTACTGTTTTAACTTAATTAGTGTTGATCTTCTTATTTAATGACTTGTTTAAATTAACTGCAGTCAATTTAATCTCATATTGTTTATCTTAAGTCTTATTAATCTTAATTATAATTAAGTTAAGCTGCATCTTACTGTTCTAAGTTATAAATGTCTGATCTGAAGCTATAATCTTCATAATGATTAACTTCTTCTGTAAATGTTTAACAAATCTTCTGTTTAAAAGAACATTTAATATTTACTATTGCAGTTTAAGATTAACAGTGTCTTTCTTCTTGCTTTCAGCAAACTTTACAGCATAATTTTTAATGATGCACTTAAGATTTGAAGCTTAAAGCTAATACTGCTTTATGATTTTCTTAATGTAGTTTATAAAGACTCTTACTTGTTCTTAATTTATGAATTTGTTACATCTATCTTCAGATAATAACTTGAGATCAATGTAGCTGTAGTATTTACATTCTTATATATGAATGTAGTTAATAAATAACTTCACATCAATGAAAGCTTTCTTGAGAGTCATTTGCTTACTGTTAATTAAGAAATTAATTGCTATTTAATTACAAAAATAAGCATTTATCTATGCTGTCTGCACTCAGAACTCTATTGACAGTTATGTCTCTTTAATTATGATGTGCACTAAGTTCTCAGTGATTTGAATGATTCTTTTGACAATGTTATTCTGAATTGACATATAGAACATCATGTATTGCAGTGTAATGTTAAGAGATTTATATCAATCATTTAAAGTGAACTTCAACTTCATTTCATTGTCATTTTATACAGCAAGAATCTTTGCATCAATCTGAAGTTCAATCTTTAATTATCATTTTTGCAGTGTCTATAAGATCTCATCATATTGCTTCAGCAGTATTGTTCACATCTTCTAAGAATAATTATCTATTATCTTCAGAAAGTACTGATATTCATTAAATGACAAGAATAATGAGTTATATATGTCAATGAAGATAAAAATGAAAATGTTAATCTTTTTTTTACTTACAGTGTAATCTTACTTATTGATGAACTTAATTAGAACACAAATCTTACATATGTTCTTATTGTTTTCAACAATGAGAATTGACTTTTCAAGAATTGTTATCTTGTAAAGATCACACAACTTCACAGAATTAAGATGAGCAAATCATCAATGTTAAAGTCTGTAAGTCTTGATCTTTTCATTCAATAACACAGTGTCAACATCTAAAAAATTAATTATAAAATCATACTTATGAGTCTAAACATATAAGCTTACATCTAAAGCAACAGCAGAGAAGGCAGCCTCTGAATGTAATGTGTATATTGCAGATATTAAAGTAAACTTATTAAAACTTTTTGCAATGTACTTAATTATATAGACTTCACCTCACTTTAATGCTTCTATTATAGTCTTGCTGTGCTTATTATACATTTAAAGACAATGTTAATTAAAGCTTTTATGCAGTTTCATTTTGCACATTCACTTTTCTGATAGAAGATTGACTTTAAGTTTAGACATATAAAGTGTTAAACTCAGTCTCACAGAATTTTCTAATCTGACTTGCATAATGATTACTTTACAATAATGAGAATATAAATGTCTTTTCTTAACTTTAATTTGTTGACATCTCATTCATATAAGAAAGTCATTGAAGAGTTAAAGTTAATTAATTATATATAAGAAGAATTCAGAGTCTGTAATTCATTTAAATTTAAGCATTTTACTGACAGTCTTCTTAAACAGAACAGTAATTTCATTGTTAACTTTCTTTTTCTTTTTAAATTTAAAGAAGAAGTCATCATCATTACTTTTATTAACTTCTGCATCAAAGACTCTGTATCTCTTTTCTTTTTCTTTATAGACTGACTTCTAATACAACTTAACTGCAGTTAATCTGTGCAACTTAATTACAGTTAATCTGCTTGTCTTTTTTTGAGCATTTCACTTAATATTAAAAAGAAATTCACAATCTTTAATGAAATAAAAGCTATTACAAAGAAAGCACTTAATAAAGCAGCAAAAAAAATGATTACTATCTGAGCTAAATGATCTGCAATAATATTGCTTAATATTAACTACACAGTAATTCAATAAACTGCAATTCTAATTCATTAAATGTTAATCTTCTTTCTATTTATCTACTTACAAGACAATGACAATCTCATTAATCTTAAGCTATGTTTCTTTTTTCTAAAACTTTTATAAATCTCTTTTAACATCTGAATTGTTCTGAGTGTTAATGACATTGCAGATCACAATATATTTAACTGATAACACTTAAAGCAGTGTCTAAAATCATCATTTTAATTTAAACAACTCAGTCATGTCAGACTGAGTTGCAGTGATCTTTTTACTGAGTTTGCTTAAATAAATTTATGCTTCTTCAATAAATATATTTTTTAACATTCTGTATTCAACAAACTTCATTAAATATTGTCTCTCAGTTGTCTGCAGCTTCTTCTTATACTTAAACTTTAATGTATTTCAAACATTCTTTATGTTAATTTTGTTCATCAGATATTCTTAATTATCTATGTTTATGTAGATAATAAATCAATATAAAATCTTTACATTGATTTTTTAATTTTTAAAGTCAAGACTGCTGAGAAAAAATGAGTCTAAGAATTTACTGATTAACATATTGACTATTAAGACTTCAACAACATTTTATAGATTTTTTTCTATTAATTATTTTCTTATAAGAATAAATCATTGATTGCAGTTCTTGTAAGTAAGAATTGAAATGAATTATTGCTTTATAAAGAAGTTGTTGAAGTTCATGATGATGATAGTTGACATATAGTATAAGAAGTGAATAAAATAAAATAACAATGTATACATTGAAGATAATATAAGTAAAACAAATAGAAAGCTTTTGTGTCTTTTATTTTGTAAGATAATAATATTTATTTATCTCAATAATTTATATTAAGCTGTCAAAGAACAGTGCTCTTTAAGCAACTATAAATGCTGATTTTTGTTAAGATCAATTTTCTATAAATTTTTTAAATTAAATATACTCAACTATCATAGAACAGTGCTCTCTGAGTAACTGTAAGTGCTGATTTTTATTAAGATTAATTCTTTATAAATCTTCTGAATCAAACATACTTAACTATTGCAGAATGCTGATTCTGCTAAAGTTAAATTTATTATAAATCTCAATAGTCAGTGATATTGCTAAAGTCAGATTGACTATGAATCTCAATAATTAATATATACAGTTATCATCAATGTGCTGATTCTGCTAAAGTCAGATTTATCATAAATCTCAATAATCAGTAATACTGTTAAAGCTGAATTAATTATAAATCTTAAAAGTCAATATACTCAGCTATTGTTACACTAAAAGTATACACTTTCTTTGAAAAGCTTCTTGTTAATTTGAGTTCATAATTTATTGAAAGAAAGTAGATATTTATGCTATACTATGTCATTTAGTAAAATCTCTAAACTGTGTTGTCTATGAGCACATCTTGATTGAGAGAGTTACAGAAGAAGTAGAAAGAATGTTGACTGCAATTAATGTAAATAAAGTCTTTACTTAATTTCTGATGCTAGTTCTATCTCACTTTATAGAAGCAGCTAGAACATCACTTCTTAACAAGTAAGAAAATCTTAATTTTGCTTTACAGACATTATCTTAACAGAATGTTAATTAATTATTATTGTCTTTTTTATATATCAATAAGTTTGTATTATGTCTATCTCTTAAATATTTACTTTCACTGAACAATAAATAATCTCTTTTAATTCACTAAATCTATCTCAATTTATTGAATTATCTTTTAATTATTTAAATATATAAAATCTTTATATTCTGAGATATTTTTCTGAATGATCTGCTGTGCAAAATTGAAATAACTAAATAAATTATTTACAATTAATTATTAAGTTGTCTAATGAGTGCTGACTACTGTTAAAAGAGCTTTACAAAGATTTGTGATTTCAGTTTTTTAAAAGTAATGAGTATAAAAATCAATGTAATTCAGGCAAAAAAGAAGTACATATTGTATAATTTATATTAATTAATTACATAAACATTATTTATTAATCTCTGAGATTTTCATAAAGATCAGTTAAACATTAAGACTCAGCATCTTTATGTAAAGCAAAAACAGTGCTGTTGTTTTGTGCTTATAAAGATTTTTATAAAGTTAATGAACTGATTAAGCTCAATTTAACTTTTATATAGTTACTTTTTGTCTTACTGACTTACAGATTCATCTTTATTTTCATTTTAAATTTATTTATTTAATCAGTACTTTCTGTAAATTCATTTACTATCTTCTTAATTGTATTTAAAGCTGTCTCTACTTCTTTATTTATATCATTACTCTTTGCTGTAAATTCTTCATCATTATTAATGATTTAATTATAAAGACTGTACTGCATCTACATCTTCTTGATATTTTATCAATAGAAACTCAAAGTGCTATTTAGATTATATTAATTATTTATTTAATTTTTGTAAAGACTAAATTGTCAATTGTTTTAAGAGATCTCTGTATTATCTTGTGTTTTATGTACAGATTCAGAAACTAAACATTGAATTTCTGCTTTAAAATAGTTATGAGTGTTCTTTTATAGACTTTCATTATTTTTCTTAAACAATGATTTTGTAGACACTTCAGTAATTTAATAAATAAGATAATTAATGAATCATCATCATCTTACAGATCTCATATCTATAACTTATATAGTATAATTAATTAGATCACTGCTGTGTAAAGTAGTTAGAACTGCTTTGTAAATGAGTCTTGTATAAATAACATAATACATAAAAGAACTTTAAATATCATAATGTCTTTTTAAGCTATCTATTGTATATACTCTTTTTATCTTAATTATATGTCAATCTAAACACTTAATATCTGCAATATTGTCTCTGTCAGAATTATCTGATCATCAAAACATATTATGCTCATCAGATTCTCACTGAGATCTTTGTAATGTTTTGTAAAATAAATTAACTTATATTTATTTAATATAAATCTCACTTTATGTCTCTTTACTCATACAATACACTGATTATAAGCTAACTTCAATTTATAGCAATTTGTCTGTGCTGAAATTCTCTATATAATTAAATTTATATCATTTATAAAGTTAAATGTCATTATCTTGTTCTCTGAGTGCTCAAACATTGTCAGCAGTTCTGACACAAAGAATAGAAAGAGAATTAAAGAAAGTAAAAATTTTTAAGAAATCTTTATTTTTATAAGTATTTAATTACTTTCAAATTCTGAGAAGATTATTTTTGTATGACATTTAATCAGAAAGCATTCTATAATGTAAATAATTTATGATGAGAACTTTACAGATTACATAATGTATAATAATCTTTTATATAAAACATTATTAAACATCTCACTGAGATCAAGACTAAGCATTAAGACTATGCACTCTGACTTTATCTTTTATACAGTATTGACACAGAATGTAAGCAGCTTTAAAGCAATAAGAGTAGATCTTTTTTTTTTGATTTTTATTTAATTTTATAAAATAAAATTATATATCTTTATTGTCTCAGCAATTTCTCTGCAATCAGCTTTTTCAGCAGCTTTATAATTATGTTTTTCAGTACAATGAGACAGTAACTGCTTAACAGCAAATAGTTTATTTTTTTGTTCTTTTATAAAATTATTGTAATGAATTCTTGAAAGCTTTTAGATATCAATTTACTGATAAAGTATCTGTTAATTACTTATATAAAATCATTTTTAATGAAGAGAGTTGCAGTCTTAAGAGCTTCATTTAAAATGTTGTTTAACTTTAAAACTTTATCATTTAACAGTTTATGAATTGTCTGCTTAATCTGCTTTACAGTAATTGTTAAGAAAATGTTAAGTGTAAAAGATGTAAATAACTCATTATTGATGTTTTTAAGATCTGCTTGCTTTTCTTTTAAGAAAAACTTCTTTGTCAGACTTTATATCTTAATAAAATTATCACTACTTACATTATTCTGATCTGATCTTCACAAAAATGAAATGTGAAATGATGCTTATAATTTGTTTATATAAAGCTTGCTTTATTGCAACAATCTTCACAAACTCTTTTTATAAAAGTTATCTAAGACTGAAATTGACTGTTTAATGAACTGTTGTCAGTTTGTATATCTTATATGTTGTAATTTCTTTTTAAGTAGATCTTAAAAGAATTAATAAGATATCTTATTGTAATTTATCTTAATGTCATTATACTGTTGTTTTTAGACTGAGTGTGTGAGTTACCTATAGGTCACACAGATCAGAGTTAAGTTCAAGTATTAAGTTGAGTCAGGCTAACTTTTATTCAGCTAAGTTGAGTATAGATTAACTTAACTTAACCTGTGTAGAGTTATAAGTTTTTCACAGATTATATATAGTCTTAGTAAGCATGTATATGTGCTTAGTAAGCACATACACATGCTTACTAATGTGTGTTTCTAATGTGCACCTTCGCGAAAAGTCATGATTTTCGTAACTTATTCAGTAATATATCTTGTG
>JAABUJ010003923.1_pt1 | contig 16145 bp, 14 predicted proteins | sample 5559131 | NCBI WGS metagenome assembly JAABUJ01 (sample SAMN10711875, study PRJNA513366) | rock metagenome | isolation source: Antarctica rocks | place: Antarctica: Victoria Land, Mt New Zealand nord | collected 2016-01-07 | reverse complement strand
GTCGGCCCCAGCGTCCTAGTCGGAGCCGCGATCGTCATCATCGGCGCGTTCATCTCACACATCTGGGCGCCAGAAACAACCGGCCGATCACTCACCGACACCGGCCAATTCCAGATCGCCAGCGCCGGCGGACCGCCCGCATCGTCGGGCACCTGAGCGGCTCATTCGCTAACCAGCCCGAACCCACCGATGCCGACCCAGCCCCACGAGCCGGCCGCGCAACTCGTGCGGTTACCCGCGTCTAGCTAGCAGCCTGCTATGAATTCGAGCCTGCCCCCGATGGATCTCGATCTGCTGGTTATCGGCTCGGGGCCGGGCGGCCAGCGGGCTGCCATCCAGGCCGCCAAGCTGGGTAAGCGTGTGGGCGTCGTGGAGCGGCGCGACCGGATTGGCGGAGTATCGATCCACTCGGGCACGATCCCGTCCAAGACCCTGCGCCAGTCGATCCTGGAAGATCTCGCCGGCCGAGGGGCCGATCTGCCCGACCCGCTGCACCCCGACCGATATGGGAGCGCTGCCGGCGGCTCTTTGCACGACCGAACGGCGCGCGTGGTGGCCAACGAGACGGCGGTGGTGCGTGAGCAGTTCCGCCGTAACGGAGTGGGGCTGCTGATGGGCGATGCGGCCTTCGAGGACGACCATACGATCGCCATCAGCGATCCGGCCGGTGCGGTCGCGGACGTCAAGGTCACCGCCGACAACGCCGTGATTGCGGTGGGTACCCGGCCGGCGAGGCCAGCGGACGTGGACTTCGACGAGCGTCGTGTGATCGACTCCGACGGAGTCTTGCAGCTCGAGAGTCGCGTCCCCCCGACGATGACGATCGTGGGCGCCGGCGTGATCGGCGTCGAGTACACCTCGATGTTTGCTGCGATGGGTATCCGGGTGACCCTGGTCGACGCCCGCGACCGGCTCCTGGCCTACCTCGATCATGACATCGCCGTCGCGCTCCAGTTCCTCTTGCGCAAGCGCAACGTTACCTTTCGGCTCGGTGAGGAGGTCACTTCAGTCGAGCGTGACGAAGACCGAGTGATCACCAAACTTCGGTCGGGAAAGCAGATCGTCTCGCACACGCTGCTGTACGCCACCGGCCGCCAGGGTGCCACCGACACGCTAGCGCTGGACCACGCGGGCCTTGAGGCCGACAAGCGCGGCAGGGTGGCGATCGACGCCGAGTACCGCACGGCTGTCCCGCACATCTTCGCTGTCGGCGACGTCGCCGGACCGCCGGGGCTTGCCGCGACGAGCATGGAGCAGGGCCGAATCGCGGCCCTCGCCGCCTTCGGCGAGCCCTTTACGCACCTGCCCGAGCTCGTGCCCACCGGGATCTACTCGATTCCCGAGATCTCCTTTGTCGGGCGCACCGAGGAGGAGCTGACCGAGGCGGCGGTGCCCTACGTGGCGGGGGTAGCGTGGTGGCGCGAGCTGGCGAAGGCCATGATGATGCGCGAGGACGACGGGCTACTGAAGATCCTCGTCTCGTCCGACGACCGGCGTCTGCTCGGCGTACACGTCATCGGCGCGCAGGCCACCGATCTCGTACACATCGGGCAGGCGCTCATGGACCGCGAAGACGCGCTCGGCTTCCTCGTCTCCGCGGTCTTCAACTACCCCACGCTGGCCGAGGCCTACAAGGTGGCGGGACTTGACGCGCTCAATCGGATACGGGACCTGCGCTAGGCTGGGCGCTCGCTGGTTCGATCCGGCCTCCCACACCCGGAGCGCCGAGCAGCACAGTCGGCGGCGGCTGAGCGCTCCTTGATTGGTCAAGAACGCTAGCCCTCAGGATCGTGCGAAGCATGCCCAGCTGCGCTCGGCTGTCCTCGGCCAGGCTGCGCTCGCCGTTGCTCAGGGTGTCGCGCAGTACGACCGTGACCAGATCGGCGTCGATCGAAGTCCACGCCTTGGTCGGCCCGCGGCCGGTGTAGGTGTGCAGCAGCCCAACCACCAGATCAGAGATCTTCGGCGCCGTGGACTCCTCGACCGATCACTCGACCGGCGCTGGCTCGACCAGCGGGCGTTCGATGATGCCGGACATGCGCCGGCTCCTTCTCATCTTCGGCCCTGAGGTAGGGACCGGGGAAGGAGCAAGGCTGAAGACGGTGAAACCGTTTCCCGGGATCAGCGCTCCTCTGCAGTTCGTACCCCGAGCGCTGCTCGAGCTGGCCGCTGCCGCACTCGACGAGCTCCTCGATGAGGGTCGTGTTCGTCGGCGGTACGGCGATCGAGCTGTGGTCATCGCTCCTGGCGCCCCGCCGGTCCTCCCGACGACGGACGTGGACGTGGCGGTCGAGGTGACGACGAGAACGCCGTTCCACGAGTTCGAGGCCAAGCTGAGGGCCCAATACCAAGGCTCACGTGTACTGAGTGATGAGAGCATCGGGCTCGTGTACATCGGCGAAGCTTGGACGTGCGCCGAGGTGCGAGACGGTGTGCGCGGCGGCAGCCGAGGCCAAACGTGCCGATCGCCCAGGGCGACCCCCCGGCCGAGCAGCACGGCGAGTGCCGCGATCAAAGCGTCGCCCCCGCCGGTCGGATCCACTCCTTCGACCGGAAGGTAAGCAAGGCGCAGCTCGACGTCTGGGGCCAGGACCAAGTCGCCCTCGTCTCCCGCCTGCACAACCACGATTCGCGGGCCCAGCTCGCGCAGTCGCCTCCCGGCGACGGCCGCCGAAGCGAAGTCATGGACGTCGCAGCCGGTCAGCTCGCTGATCTCCTGGTGGTCTCCGCGCGCCACGTCAGGCGCGCCATCGGCTGGAGCCTCGAGACGCCGGCATCTGCGCCAACTCGGACTGAACGCTTCTTCGCAGTCTGAGCTCGTGGCCCCGTTGCTGACGACATCAACCCCGGGATCGAGCCAGTAACGTGCGTCGCCTCGCGGCTCCCGTCGGTTACTTGATTAGCTTTAGAACCCGCTCGCGGTGCTCCTTGCCGGTCCCCGGCTCCAGGAAGTAGACCGCACTCGCGCCGATCCCGACGCCCACGGCGAGCAGCGGAGCGTTTCGCCTGCGCCTGGGCGGCTCGCCGATCTGGAGCTGACGCGCCGCCTCCGGCCAGTAGGTCGCGAGTATTCGGCGTACTGTCTGGGCCGCCTTGCTCAGATCCTCGCGTCGCTGCCGAGCGCGTCGCTTGGCCATCGGCTTGCCCAGCGTCAGCCCCAGCCTGGCGGCCGGCGGAACGGCGCGCGCGATCGTCGGGTTTCGCGCCAGCAGCTTTGCGCCCCTCAGCCCGAGCTTGCCGTTTGTGGAGGGCTTCAGCACAGCCATTGGTGCCTCGTTTCTCGTAGGGGGAGCGCGCCACGGTTCAAATCGCGGCTGCAGGGCAGAAGGGCCGCACCTACTCGTAGGAGAGCGCATCCAGCGGCTGCAGCCGGGACGCCCGGCGGGCCGGGAAGATCGCGGCCAGCAGGCCAACGATCCAGGCCGCGACCAGGAACGCGATCAGCGAGCCGACCGGGATCGTGAACGCGATGAAGCTCACGCGGGCGGCCAGCAGCGCCCCGAACGCGATCCCGAGCCCGATTCCGATCACCGAACCGATCAGCGCGGTGATCACGCTCTCGTGGCGCACCATCCGCCGGATCTGGCGGCGGGTCGTCCCGACCGCGCGCAGCATCCCGATCTCGCGGGTGCGCTCGAACACCGATAGCACGAGCGTGTTGACGATCCCGAACAGGCTTACGACGATCGACAGGGCCAGCAGCACGTAGAGGATGTTGAGCACCCCCGAGAGGCCGGAGATCTGGTTGTCGATGAACCTCTGGCGCGTCTGCACCTTGGCGTCAGGGAACTGCGCCAGCGCCCGGTGCAGCGCCGCCTGGTTGGCCGCGGTCTCGCCGCCAGTCATCTTCACGAGCGTGTACAGGTTCTGGGGCGGCTGGTAGAGCCGGTCCCAGGTCGTCTGCGAGAGCGTGATCGCGCCGAACGGCGAGTCCCCGGCCGGCGGCTTGAAGATCCCCTTGACGACAAGCGCCACGCGCGCGCCGGTCGGCGTGGTCACCGCGACCGGCGAGCCGAGCGCGAGATGGTGCTTGATCGCGTAGGCGTCAGTCGTGAACGCGCCGTCGCCCCCGAGGGAGCCCAACACGGCCTGCGAGCCGTGCTTCCAATTCAGACGAACCACCTGGCGAATCGCCGTGTTGACCGCCGTGAGCTGCTCGGTGTGGCCAAACGCGAGGCCCGGGCCGGCGCGCACGTTGCCGACGGCGAGCACGCCGGGGGTTCGCGTGGCCGCTTGCCCGGCGGAGATCGGGATCGGGGCGAAGTTGTTCTGCGCCGTGATCGCGTAGTCGCCGGTGAACAGGTCATTGACGGCGCCTTTGAAGTTGCTGATGATCCCGGCCGACAGGATCGCGACCAGCGTGACGAGCGCCAAGCCGATCATCAGCGCAGACGCGGTCGAGGCGGTGCGCTGCGGGTTGCGGCGCGAGTTCTCGCGGGCCAGGCGCCCGATCGGTCCGGCGAGCTTGGTCGCCGGCCATCCGATCCCGGTCGCGAGCACCGGCACGATCCGGGCCGAGAGCAGCGCGACGCCGACGAACACCAGCAGCGTTCCGGCGCCCATCAAGGCCAGGACGGGGCCGGTGCCGTTAGCGACGAAGAGGCCGAGCAGGAGCGCCACGCAGCCGAGGATGGTCGTCGCTGCCGACGCCGTCGTGCGGTGCCTGGCGAGCCTGCCTTCGGGCAAGGTGGCACCCTCGCGCACGGCCGCGATCGGCTCCACGCGGGTCGCCCGCAGCGCTGGGCGCAGGCTTGCCAGCACGGTCACGACGATGCCGACGACGATCGCCACCACGATCGTCCTCGGCTTCACGACCGTGCCGCTGTTGGGCAGCGTCAGGCCCACCGCGTTGAACAGCGCGAACAGTCCCTGCGCGAGCGCCAGTCCGACCAACAGCCCGATCACCGACGCGACAATCCCCACCGCCAACGACTCGGCCAGGATCGCGCGCAGCACCTGGCGCCGCGAAGCGCCGAGCGTTCGCAGCGTCGCAAACTCTCGCGTCCGCTGGGCGATCGTGATCGACAGCGAGTTGGCGATCACGAAGCTGCCGACGAACAGCGCCACCCCCGCGAACGCGAGCAGGAACGTCTTCAGAAACGAGAGGAAGCTGCTGGTTGACGAGGCGTCCTTGGTCGCTTCCTGCGCGCCGGTCCGCACCTGGGCGTCGCGCGGTAGCACCGTGCGGATCTGTGCGACCAGCTGCTGCGGACTGACGCCGGGCTTGGCGCTGACTCGGATGTCGTCGAGCTTTCCGACCTTGCCGAACAGACGCTGCGCGGTGGGAAGGGCAAAGCCGGCCAGGGTCGCGCCGCCCAGCGAGGCCGAGGAACCGAACTGGACCAGGCCCGAGATCCGCATCGCCACCACCGGGCCGTTCGCCTGCACGCCGATCAGATCCCCCGCGCGCAGGCTCTTCCTGGCCGCCGTGATGGTATCGACGACGACCCCCGATGGCCCCGGCCAGTGGCCGCTGACGAGCTTTAGCGAGTTGAACTCCGGCTTTGACGGATCGACGCTGAAGCCAAGGTTCGGTGCTCCGCCGAACGCGATCGCGTGACCGTTCTTGACCAGCTGCGGGCTGCCCGAGACGCCGCCGAGCGTGTCACGCACGTCGGGCAGCCGCTGTACGCGCGTCAACACCGACTCCGAGAACGACGGGGTCAGGGCGCCGCCGCCAATGCCGCCGGCGCCAGTGCCCGAGGCGATCGCGCTGCGCCCCGTGACCGTCGCGTCGGTACCGCGATAGACGGTCTGGAAGATCGAGCCAAACGCACCGGTGATCGAGTCGGTCAGGACGTAGGTGCCCGCCACCAGCGCGACGCCGAGCACGATCGCCAGCGCCGTCAGCACGGCGCGCAGCCGCCGCGTCGCCAGCCCCTTGAGCGCGACCCGGAGCATCCGCTAGGAGCCCAGGCCCTTGATCGCGTCGACGATCTGATCCTCGCTGCAGCGCCCCAGGTCCTTGACGATCCGCCCGTCGGACAAGAACAAGATCCGGTCAGCGATCGACGCGGCGTGGGGGTCGTGAGTCACGATCACGACCGTCTGGGAGGCCGAGTCGACCGAGCGGCGCAGCAACGCCAGGATCTCATCGCTGGCCGCCGAGTCCAGGTTTCCGGTCGGCTCATCGGCGAACAGCACCGTCGGGCGCCCAATCAGCGCGCGCGCGATCGCCACCCGCTGCTGCTGGCCCCCGGACAGTTCAGATGGCCTGTGCGTGAGGCGGTCGCGCAGCCCGGTCTCGTCGATCACCGTCTCGAGCCATTGCCGGTCTGGCTCCCGGCCCGCGATCGCCAGCGGCAGCAGCATGTTCTCGCGCGCGTCGAGCATCGGCAGCAGGTTGAAGAACTGAAACACGAACCCGATGTGATCGCGCCGCAGCCGCGTGAGCTCATCGTCGCCGAGCCGGGTGATCTCGATGCCCTGCACCAGTACGGATCCCTGCGTGGGCTTGTCGAGCCCGGCCAGGATGTGCATCAGCGTGGACTTGCCTGACCCCGACGGCCCCATCACCGCCGTGAGCTTGCCCCGCTCGATCTGCACCGAGACCTCGCGCAGCGCGATGACCGCCGTGTCGCCCTCGCCATAGCGCCGGCTGACGGCCGATGCACTCACGACCGCTGCCGAATCATCGGGTGGCGCAGACGCCCGCTCCACGAGCCCGAAGTTACCGCTCAGCCCGGCCGGGTGTCATGAAAGTCTCCGGATCACAGCAACGCAGCTTCGCTGAGCCGGTTGAACAACGAGGAAGTCGCCCGTAGGACCGTAGGAGGAGAGGAGCATGAAGCGATCTACCGAGCACGTTCTGACGACCCACCACGTCGGTCTCGTCAGTTACCCCGTTCCAGACGATCGACACGCTCTTGCCGAGCTGCGAGGCCGCGCACTCAGCACCCTTGTGCACCTTCTCCCAGTAGTCGACCCCCACGGCGTCAGCGCAGGTACACGGCGAAGAAGTCTCGGTCATCCGGGGTCAGGTAGCGCGTCACGGGGCGGGTCATCCCGGGCAGCAGGCTGGTCGGATGACCCGCGTCAGGTTGCCCGTAGGAGATGAACGTGTCCCAGTAGGAGTTGATGTCGAGTTCCATCGCTCTGATCGCGCCGGCTCGGATCAGGATCTCGGCCAGCGACCCGACGGTCTGATCGCCGGCGGCGGCGTAGATCAGGTCACCGTGCGCGTCGACGCCGATCCCGGAGCGCCACACGCGGACCGCGTTGCCGAGCGTCGCTCCCCACTCTGGTCCGTCACTGAGATTGGGATTTGGCTGTCCGCCCTCGACGATCAGGGGCAGATTCTGACGGGCGTAGTCGACGCCGGCCGGAACCTGGGGTCCCCCCGGCCAGGACTGGATGTCGATCCGTCCGTCCGCGTAGTGCACGAAGGTCGCGATTGACGGTTGCATCGGCGCATACGTGACTCCGCCCAGGGCGAAGCCCCCGTGAGAATCCGCCAGCTTGAAGCCGCTGTTGAAGGTGGCGAGCAGCCGTGAGCGACTCGGGGGCGGCACCTCCATCGTTCCCCGCGGCAGCGGCACCGAAGGTTCGAGCCGGCCGGGGTTGAGGGAGATCTTCGTGCGGTGCGGATCGATCCACGCCACTCCGGCCACCATCTGCGGGTAGTTCGAGTCACTGCGGAACTGGGCGACCTGGACCGGCGGCCCAGAGCCGCTCCAGGTCTCGGTCGGCACCCAGGCGCCCTCGCCCGCCAGCGACGGGCGAATCACCGGGACGATGTCCCGGGGATGTACCGCGGCGACGACTCTGGCCTTGAGCGGAAGCGCGCGCAGCGCCGGGCCGCCGGTGGCCGGCGCGTTCAGCGTGTAGTAGACGCTCTCGATCTGAGAGGCGATCTGGGCCGCGCCGTGGTCGCGAAGCCATTCGAAGGAGCGAATCGTGAGGCTCGAATTCGATCGCCCCGCGAGCGCTGTCCCGAATGAGAGGGCAATCGGCACAAGGCAGATGCCGAACGCGATCGTGATGGTCCTGCGCGCTCGCCGCCACGGGCTCAACCGTGGGGGAAGTGGCCGCCGACGGGCGGCCGGACGGGTTGCGGCGTGAGCGGGCATAGATGGGTCTCTACCGAAACGCGGTTTCGCGATCGCCGGCGAGCGTCCTGCCGACAGGTCTCCCTTGAGAGAAATCTCATCACCTCGGGCAGGCGATCGACGGCCCTCGGAGAAACGTCGGATCGAGGACTCAGAGACTTGGCCAGATCTACTGCGGCGCCGCGCGCTGATAGCGCGGCCGACATCCACGTACCCCCCGCCCCGGGGCGACGCGCGCAGCTCCCCCATCCCCCTCGGGTCGGAAAGGAGCCGCGGGCGAAGGTGGCCAAGCTGCCGCCATCAGCGCCACGAGTCGGCACCTGGGTTCGCGCGGTTCGAGTCCGGCAGTGGCCCAAGAACCTGCTCGTGTTCGGCGCTCCAGCGGCGGCCGGAGCGCTCGCGGACTCCGTCGTGCTTGGCCGTGTGACGCTCGCGGCGCTGGCGTTCTGCCTGCTGTCGAGCGGCGCCTACCTGCTCAACGACCTGCGGGACGCGCCGGAGGACCGGCGCCATCCCGTCAAGCGTCACCGTCCGATCGCCTCGCGCACGATCGTCCCGGGACATGCGCTGGTTGCGTCGGTGGTGGCGATCGGAGCCGGCCTTGGCTTATCGGCCCTGCTCGGCGGAACGTCACTCGCGGTGGCCGGCTCCTACGTGCTGCTCAACTTCTCCTACACAACGTGGTTGAGACGCATCGCGATCGCTGACATCGCCGCGATCGCCGGCGCGTTCGTGATCAGGGCCGCCGCGGGAGGCATCGCGGCAGGAGTGCCGATCTCGCGCTGGTTCTTCGTGGTGGTGTCATTCGCCGCCCTGTTCGTCGCCGCCGGGAAGCGATATGCCGACTTCCTCGATCCGAACGCGGGCGGCTCGCGACAGGTTCTGGCCGAGTACAACGCCGACTTTCTGCGGATGGTGATCGGAGTCGCGTCCGCCGTGGCTCTCGGGGCTTACTGCCTGTGGGCGTTTCAAAGCGCCGGAACGGCCGCGGTCGGGTGGCGCGAGGCGACGATCGTCCCGTTTACGATCGCGCTGCTGCGTTACGGACTGCTGGTGACCGGTGGCCGAGGCGGAGCCCCGGAGGAGATCATGCTCGGCGACAGGTTCATGCAGCTCACCGGCCTGGCCTGGCTGCTCACCTTCGCTCTGGGACTCTGAAGATGAGCGCCGCGCCCAGCCGCCGCCTCGAGCACCGCGAGTCACAGCGCCGCCCGCGGCAGACGACTTCGAGACCCCAACCGGACGTCAGCGCCCGGGAGCGCCGCCGCCGGGAGCGCCATTTCCGCCGTCGCCGCCGAGACCTCCTGGAGGACAGTGGGATCGCGCTGGCGCTGGTGGTCGGGCTCGTGAGCGTGACCGCCGGTCTCGGCGTTCTGGCTCTGATCGAGGTACCGCTCGCGGTTGGCCTGATCGTCTCGATGCTTGCCGAGCGCGCGGTCAGGCGCCGGCGGGCACCCGATCGCCGGGGCGTAGCCGAGAAAAAGCCTCGTGCGCCCACCCCCGTGAGCCGCCGGCGGGTCGAACGGCCGTGAGCGGACTCTCACTCCGGGCTTAGTCCGGTCTTCTGCCGGCCGGGCAGCATCGATCGATCACGATGGCGATCAAGACCCAACGCGCACAGAGGGCTCGAAGCCGATCGATCATCAAGCGCGTCGGTACCGTCGCGCTGTGCTCGTTGGCCGGCGCGCCGATCTCGGGCTGCGGAAGCAGTGGCGCCGGCACGACGCACGACAACGGCCGTTCGGGACGGTCCGTGCCCCAGAGGTCGGAGAGCGCCCGCCAGCCGGGCGCCCGCCACCGCAGCAGGCTCCCGTCCTATCCCCAGCTGCTCGGCGCAGCCACCGGCTCCTCGCCGACGAACTTCGTGCCCGCGGTCAGGTGGCGCGGTCAGATTGCCGTCTGGGTCGCCCGGCGGTCGAACGTCGCCCTGCTGTCCTTTGACCAGCGAGAGGTGGGGCTGAGGCTTCACTCCGGGACGATCGATGCCGGCACCCGGGGCTGGCGGTGGGGACCGGCGATCTCGGGCTCTGAGCGGCGCCGCGTCGTGGCGGCGTTCAACGGGGGTTTCAAGCTGGACACCAACTCGGGCGGCTTTGAGTCCTATGGCCGTACGGCAGCGCCGCTCACCGACGGTCTGGGCTCGATCGTCACCTACGCCGACGGCAACACCGACATCGGATCCTGGCACCAAGGGGTGCCCGAGCCGGGTAAGCCGGTCGTCTCCGTGCGCCAGAACCTGCGGCTGCTGATCGCCCACGGTGAGCCGGCCCCCACGATCGGGTGCCCGACCTGCTGGGGAGCGGCCCTCGGCGGGACGGCCGAACCGGCCCGCTCGGCGCTTGGGATCACCGCCGACGGTCGCCTGATCTGGGCCGGGGGCGAGCACCTAACCACCACCGCGCTCACCGATGCGCTGCTCGCGGCGCGGGTCGTGCGGGCCGTTGAGCTCGACATCAACCCCGAGTGGGTCGCGGGCTACCTGTACGGCCACCGAGGCGGCCGAGGCCCACTCGCACCGGTGCCGGTGGTGGCCGGACAACCCGGAGCGCCGGGCCAGTTCCTCGAACCCTACAGCCGCGACTTCTTCACGGTTGTGGCGCGTTGACCGGTGCCCCTTGCCCGGGCTGCTGGTAGGCTCTCAACCGGGAGTACCAGCCTGACGCGGGCGCCTGCGCGTGACAGCGCCAATCTGATTCTCCGGAAACCGCTAATGCGCGGAGTCCGTTTGACGCTTGAGCCTGTCCCGCTGGCCGTCGGCTGCACCGCGGCCGATGGAAACCTTGACTGCCGGTGGTCGTTTCGGCGGCGCGTCGGCCTCAGCGCGCTCGGCGCGCTCATCGTCCTCGGCGGGCTCGGAGTCGTGCTCGCCGGCCGCCGTGAGCAGTTCGTCGCCGCCCTCCACACCGCGCCGATCTCGCTGCTGGGAGTCGCCGCCGCACTTCAGGTCCTAGCGCTCCTGGCTCGCACCGAGGCCTGGAACATCTGTGTCCGGGCCGCCGGAGGGAGCGTCGGTCGTCGGCTGCTGTTCCGCGCCGCCGGCGTCGGCTATCTCGCCAGCGTGCTCAACGGGTCAGTGGGAATGGCCGTGCGGATCGCCTCGCTGCGCCGGGTGGCTCCGCGACAGACTCCGCGCGTGCCGGCTCTGCTGGCGGCCGAGGTGCCGATCATCACGGTCGAGGTGGCACTGGCAGCGATCTTCTCGTTCACACTGGTCGCGCCGCTCGGGGTTCCGTGGTGGGTACCCGCGATCGCCGTCGTGGCCGTGGGCGGGGCGGTGGCGGCACTTCTGCGGACCTCGGAGAACCGCAAAACGGGCTTGTGGATGGGTTTGGCCGTCGTACGCGGCCGCGGTCGTGGTCGAATGATCGCTTTCGTCCTGCTGGCGGTGTGCGCCCAGGTCGTGCGCAACTGGTTGATGCTGCACGCGATCGGCGTCAACGTCTCGATCTTCGACGCGATGGCCCTGCTGATCGCGATGTTCACGCTGGGCCAGCTCCCGATCGGACCAAGTATCGGACCGGCAGCCGCCGTGTTGATCCTCGGTGGCAACGGGGTGGCGGCGGCCGCGGCTGCGGGGGTGCTGCTGGCGGTCACCGGCACAGCTGGGTCGCTCTGCTACGCGGGGTGGGCGATCGTCGACCGGATGGTCGCGGGCGGGCTCGGCCCCGCTTCCGAGGCCGTCGCGGCGCCGGCCGCAGTCAGCCCGACTCCGGGCTGAGCCATTCATCACGCGGTGGCGCGGCGGCGTTGTCAGCCGGGAGCGGAGGCGGCTTGATCGGGCTGACTGCATGTGATGTGGATCAGGTTCAGGAGCCATCGGCCCGACGATCCGTCGGCGCGCAGATCGACATCACCAGCGCAGTGACGGGTGCCGTCGGTGCGAACCGAAGTCGTCCTCACCGCGACCGTCGCGCTGGTGCTCGACCGGCTGACGACCTGGGCCGCGTCAAAGCTGATAGAACGGTCGCCTGCCTGGCCGACCTGAAAGCTCTGATAGCCGCTGAGCTGGCTCTGGAAGCTCGGGGCGGCCAATGCCCAAGCGTCGGGATAACGGTGCGCGGCAGCCAGCTCGTAGAAAGACTCGACCGCTGCGACGGGGCTGCCGGCGGCCGGCGCCGGCGAGGGCGTGGAGGCAGATCCGCTCGTCTTGCCGGAGCCAGCCCCTGTCGTTGCTGCGGTCCCGCCGGTGGTCGTGGCCGCCGCGGTGGAGTTGGTGGCCGGCTGGGAGGAGGCCGTTCCCGCGGGCCGCGAGCGCAGGCTCGCCGGGGCGCTGCCCAGGGTCCGCGACAGCGAGCGGCGGCTGACCCGCGCGGCGCTTCGCGTCCGCGGTTGCGAGGCGCCGGTGTTCAGGAGCACGGCCAGTACGACGGCTCCGGTCACGAAGGCCAGGAACGCCGCGACGAACAGCCTGACCCTCGATCGGCGAGGCCCCGTCACATTGGCTGAGGCGGCGTGCACGGTGACACGAGAGGGAGGCCTGATTCCCGCCCGCGCCGACGCGGCCGGGGGCTCTGACATCGCCGCCGGTGGCCGCGCCGCCGATCCGGCCGTGGCCGCACCTCCCGAGATCGACCCGGCGTAGTCGCCCGATCCTTGCTCGTCCGCCGGTGTGACCGCTACCAGGCGCTCTGGCGGCGTCGCGATTGGCGCGGTGTCCTCGGGAGCGAGCGCAGCGCGCAACCGCTCGATCAGCTCACCGGCCGAGCGGGGGCGGCCCCGGGGATCGCGGGACATGCCTGCGATCAGCAGCTCGGCCGCCGCGCGAGGGGCCTGGGGCCAAGCGTCGCGCAGGTCCGGAGGGGACTGGGTCGAGATCGCGTGCGCGAGCGCCACCGGGTTCGCCTCGCGACGAGCCTTGCGCCCTGACAGCACCTGGAAGGTCACCGCGGCCAGCGCGTAGACGTCGATCGCCGGCGTAGAGGGATTGTCCCCGAGCTGTTCGGGCGCCATGTAGCTTAGCGAGCCGAGCACCGAGCCGGCCGTTGTGATCCGCGTGCGGTCCGGGACCGAGGCGATCCCCAGGTCGGCGAGCTTGACCGCACCGTCGGTTCCGAGCAGGACGTTGGACGGCTTGACGTCACGATGCACGATTCCGCGTCGGTGGATGGTGTCCAACCCGGCGGCAATCCCCTCGAGGATGGGCAGGGCCTCGGCGGCGGCAAGCTTGCCATCCCGGGTCAGTGCGTCGCGCAGCGTCTCGCCGCGGACGTACTCCATGACGATCACCAGATCGCCATCCTCGGCGGTGACGACGTCGTAGATCGAGACGAGGTTCCGATGGCTGACGGACGCGCCCAGGAGCGCTTCCCGACGCAGGCGCGAAAGTCCGCGGGCATCCGCTGTGCCGGTCATTCGCTTCAGCGCCACCGGCCGGTCGAGCAACGCGTCCTGCGCGAGCGCGACCGTCGCCATCCCTCCCGAGCCGAGGGGCGAGATGATGCGGTACCGCGCTAGGTTGCCGGTCACAGACACAGGTCCGACCTAGCCGCGCGAGGTTCCAAACCCGCCATCAACCGGGCCGGGCGCAGTCTGACGATCCAAATGCCGGCGCATCGCCAGAGGGTACTGGCGGACTTCGCCGGTGGGATCCTCGGCGGTAACTGTGAGGTCCTGGGCGGGAACTGCGTAGGGAAGGCGCCCTCGAACAGCTCCGACCATCAGGAGGAAGGTGCCGCGTGCTGAGACGTCTCCGTCTTGCCGTACTCCATTGGTCGCGATCGCGGGTCTGGCCGTGGCGAGCGCCCGGCGACCTGTTCTGCAAGCTCGCCGACAACACGACACGACCACTACGACGACGGGCTAGCAGACTCCCCATTCACCGGGATGAGCAACCGCCGCGGCACCATCCGCCGCGGCCGCTTGGCGTCTGGTGAGAGACGACGCCGGTGGCGAGAGGGCCTCAGCGGGCGTCACGCTGGCGGCGGGTGCGGATCTGCTCCTGCTCGCGTGCGGTCCGCAGCTTCCGGGCCTCGCGGTGGGCCTGGTCGTTGCGCTGGGCGATCTCCTTACGGAGCTCGTCGAACGCCGCCTGCGACGTCGATCGCCCGGGACCTGGTTCGTGAGTCTGCTTCGCCATGCGGTGCACTCCCTCATCGCTCTCGAGAAAGGCCAAAGCCACGTGAAGAATGCGAGAGCGAGACACTCAGCGGTGGACGCTGCGTATTGGAGTCTACCCGCGTGGTCGTCAACCGGCGATCAGGACGATCTTCCGTCCGCCGGGCTGCCTACGAGATCGTCCAGGGCCGGCGTGAGCCGCTTGCCGGGTGCGGTTACCCGGCCAAGCGCGCAGCGCACGCGCGCCCGGCTTGACCCTACGACTCGGACCGACGCGCCGGAACGTCGATGTCTGAGCCAGCGCGAACCGGGAAGCACCAGACCATGACTTCTTTCACCGGCAACGTGCCCAACGTAACTCTCAACGACGGCAACCAGATCCCACAGCTCGGCTTCGGCGTGTTCCAGGTCCCGCCGGAGGACACCGCCGAAGTGGCGACCCAGGCCCTGCAGGCCGGCTACCGGCACATCGACACCGCGGCCGCCTACGGCAACGAGGCGGGTGTCGGTCAGGCGATCCACGCCGCCGGCCTCGAGCGCGAGGAAGTATTCATCACGACCAAGTGCTCCAATGACGATCACGGCCACGAGCAGGCGATCCGGGCGTTGAAGAGCAGCCTCGATCACCTCGAGGTCAACCACGTGGACCTGTACCTGATCCACTGGCCGGTCCCCTCGCAGGACAAGTACGTCGAGACGTGGCGGGCCTTCATCGAGGTACAGAAGCAGGGCCTGACACGGTCGATCGGGGTGTCGAACTTCCAGCCCGCCCACCTCGAGCGCCTGATCGAGGAGACCGGGGTCACGCCGACCGTCAACCAGGTGGAGCTGCATCCCCACTTTCAGCAGGATGGCCTGCGCCGCGAGCACGCCGAGCTGGGGATAGTGACCGAGGCCTGGAGTCCGCTCGCCCAGGGTGCGGTGCTCGACGACCCGCCGATCGAGCAGATCGCGCAAGCCCACGGCAAGACGCCCGGCCAGGTGGTGATCCGCTGGCACCTCCAGCTCGGCAACGTGGCGTTCCCCAAGTCGGTCACGCCGGAGCGGATCGTCGAGAACTTCGACGTGTTCGACTTCGAGCTCTCCGACGACGAGATGGAGTCGATCCAGGCGCTGGACGCGGGCGAGCGCACCGGGCCCGACCCGGACTCGTTCGTCCGGCCCTGAGGGCCGCGTCACGGCCAGGGCGCGCTCAGTGTTGCGGTGGCGATCGTCCGCTCAGTGCACGGCGATCAGGTCGACGACGAACACGAGCGTCTCGTCGGGCCCGATCACGCCTCCGGCGCCGAGCTTGCCGTAGGCCAGCATCGGCGGAACCGTGATCCGGCGTCGGCCACCGACCTTCATACCGAGCACGCCCTGGTCCCAGCCGGCGATCACCTGGCCCTTGCCGAGGCCGAACTTGAACGTGCTGCCGCGGTCCCAGGAGGCGTCGAACTGACGCCCGGTCTTCCACGAGACACCGACGTAGTGGACTTCAACCACCCGCCCCGGGACCGCCTCGTCGCCTTGCCCAGCGGTGATGTCGTCGGTCTCGAGCTGATATGAGGGCGGCGAGTCCGGCGGGACCGTGACCTCGGGCTTCTCGGGCGCGGTCATGCCGGCACGGTAGCTGAAACTCGCCCGCGCGCCTGGTCCCGAGACGTCCGGGCTGTCCGAGCTCGAGCCGACCGGCTATGGCAGCGTACCCAGAGCCAGGGGCACGATCCGCTCGGCACCGGCACGCCTCAGCTGACCGCCTGCCATCGCCAGCGTCCAGCCCGAGCCGCGCCGGTCATCGAGCAACCAGCCCGTCCCCGGCGGCGGCGGCGCGACGACGGCGAAGGCCCCGCGGACGTTGGCCGCCTGTCGGACGGCGTTGGCCATCTCGCGCTGGGGCGGGCGAGCCTCCCGGCGGGCCAGCAGCGGCACGAAGGGCACCTCCAGCTCTGCGGCCAGGCGTCCCCCCAACCCGTCGATCAGCTCGCCCAGCCGGACCGACGGCACGGTGGTGATCCAGGCCACCGGCTCGCCGCTGGCGCGGACCATGTCGGCGAGGCCGCC
>JAABUJ010003922.1_pt1 | contig 16152 bp, 17 predicted proteins | sample 5559131 | NCBI WGS metagenome assembly JAABUJ01 (sample SAMN10711875, study PRJNA513366) | rock metagenome | isolation source: Antarctica rocks | place: Antarctica: Victoria Land, Mt New Zealand nord | collected 2016-01-07 | reverse complement strand
TCGCCCGGCCAAGCCCGCAACGCGAGGATAGCCAGGGCGCCAGCTCAGCGGTATAATCGGGAACAACGGCTGGGCTCCAGCCTGCCACCAGGGGCGTGGGCCGGCGAACAGGGCGAGGGCACGGCCATGAGTCTTCCGCATGCGACGGCGTTGCTCAACTCGACACCGGCGCTGGCCGGACGGCAGAACGAGGGCTCCGCCCTGCTAGCCCAGTTTCGTAGCGCTGTCGGCGGCCAGTGCCAGGTTGCTTTTGAGAACGCCTATCCCGCCCCCGATGGCCAGCGCTACGTGGGGCAGGCAGCGGTGCGCAGCTTCTGGGGTAACTACTCAGGACGCCGTGGTCAGGTCATCAAGGGCACGAGGGGATCGCCGGAGAGGGCGCGGCGGAGCAGAGAGAAGAGGGGCAGGCCGTGCTTGCGCAGGGTGGCGATGGAGCCGCGAATGCGACAGAACCGCTGTGCGCCGACAGACGTGCGGAAGCAGCCAGAGATCTTCTCGCGGACTTTGGTCATGCGGATGTCGCGCTCGGCCTGATTGTTGTCGAAGGGCACGGCGGGGTCGGCCAGGAAGGCCAGCGTCTGGTCCTTGCGGGCGCGGAGGCGGTGCTACTTGCCTTCCACGGCCAGCAGATCGTCACGTCTGGTCCTTGCGGGCGCGGAGGCGGTCCACCAAGCTATCGGCCTTGCCCCGCTTGGGCCGCCCGCGCTGGCCGGTTGGGGCAGGGGGCGGGTTCGCCCGCAGGCCCTCCTCCAGGGCAGCGTCATAGCGCCGCTCGATCTCCTGCTGCACCTCGGGGGGCACGCGTCCCCGCCCCAGCGCCCGCGCGTCGTCCACCGCCCGCTTGGCCTCCCCCAGCACCGCTCGGCGCGTGGCGGCCCAGGGCTGCCCCAGCTGCTCCTCCACTGATGGGCGTTGCACAGTGCATGGGCACAGTGGTCATAGGCCCAGTAGCTAGCCCACCCATCATGCACCGCCCGCCCCCCAAACGCCGGCAGCACCCCCAGCGCGTCGAGCGCCTCCTGCCCCCGCTTGGGATGGACGGCCTCGAAGGTCAGGCGCGCCGTGCTCGCCACGTGCAGCCAGGAGAGCGTTCCCCCCACGTTCACCCCCGTCTGGAGTGCGCCACTGCCGCCGCCGTGACCCCCTCCTTGATCGCGGCATCCGTCGCGGCCAACCGCGCGTGGCAGTCCGCCACCGCGCGCTCCACCGTCCCCTCGGACAAGGGGCGCCCGAACACCTCCGCCAACACCGCCGTGGCGCGGGCCAGGGGCAGCAACTGCTCCTCTCGTCAGGTACACCGCCAGGGTGGCCACTCCGGGGCCATACTGCACCGGCGCCCCCACCGCGGCGGGAAACTCTCCCGTTGTCTGGAGCCCACAGCCCGGACAGCACACGGTCTGCGCCTGATGCTCTACCACCCACGGCCTGATTGGCGGCAGATCAATCACCTGCCGTCGCTCCGTGCGCCGCGGCGGCACGTCTGCCACACTCTGCCCGCAGCCCCCACAGCGCGGGCGCATGCACCTGCACCGCATCGGGTGTGTCCGTTAACTGCACGCTGTGCCCCGTGTGCCCCCGCTGCCCCCCGCGCCGTCGCCCCGTCGCCGGCCGTTGGCTCTGGGGGTGCGGCTTGACCTCCGGTCCGTCCGACGAGGGCGGCTTGCCGCTGTTGTGACTCGTCGTGCCCAGTCTGGCCCGCAACGCGGCATTCTCCTCCTCCAGCGCCTGCACCCACGCGGAGAGCGTCGCGACCTGGCTGACGGCCTCGGGGCCATGCTCATAGGCGTCCCGTACCTGTGCCCCGAGGCGTTCTGTGTCCCTGTCTTCATGGCGCCCCACCGCTCACCCCTCTGTCAACCTGCTGCTCCCACCTCAGTCCGTGTGTCAAGAGGCACGAAAAAGTCGAGGAGCGCCGCGACTCCGTCGGGTAAAAGGCCGGGTCTTGGTTGCCCAAGAACGCCAACCTTTCCCCGCCGAACCGGACATGCACCCTTTCGATGCGTCCGGCTCTCCAAGAGTTCCTGTGCATAATGGCGCAGGTCTGCTAGCGCTCTGAGATCCGATGACTCATCCGAGTCAACCTCATCGTGCTAGCAGTGACTCTCTGGCGCCCTTCCCCCCCTGTCTCCCCCGTTACGGTGAGCATTTGGGTACTATGACGCCTCCGGCACCCTATCCCTCGCGGGACGTCGGTGATCCCCTGGTTACCGTGGAGACGCGGTGTGTCCGTAGGCCCTCCGTACGTCGTGTCCCCCTCCTTGGGGGTTGGCTCTGGCGGGAGTGCTGCACGGACAGCTGGGGTGGCGTGCAGCGCCAGATACAGGCATCGATCCCCTCTGCGCCTGTAGGTCCCCAAATTACCGCCCTGACTAGAGTTCTGGCAATCAGCCTTGGCCATAGACACCCTTCCTGACCGACATCTGGCCTGTGGGATTCAGGCGTCACCGGCCTTTTCACACCATGCTCTTGTCCCCTTCTCCTTTCGGAGTTAGGTAAGGTGCTGGATGACCGACATCACTCCAGTCGTGCCGCACTACCACGGCAACGTCTCCAAAGCCTCGCAAGGCGCACCCGACTTTTTCGTGCTCTCCCCATGCACGTGCACCGCGCTAGCCTGTTGCACTGTGCTGTCTCACCTCCGTATGGTACCGTGACCATGCCGGCCTGACCATCACACATCATAAGGATAGAGGTACCCTGTTTCAGTGCAGTGACTGTGCGCCCACAGCCTTGGCAGGTGAACGTCACCGGCCGGGTATGCACGGTGCGACGATAGACGGGTTGATCGTAGGGGAGGACATCGGCGAGGTGGCCGAAGATCTCCCCAGTCTGCTCGTGTGGCTGGTCGTCCTGCATAAGAACCCCCTCCTTTCGGGGACTACGTAACGCTCACCTGCTCGTTCACGTTACCGCTGGGTGAGGGCGTGGCATTGAGCAGTGTCGGCGCGGCGTTGTCACATTAACCGGGTCCAGAAGGTTGTTGATCAACAGACATAGAGATGCGGGGCCGTTTTACCCGCTGTCTCAGCAGGTAGATGACTCTCCTGCTCTCCTCCGTTTACCCCACAGCCTCCGTCTGGGTCACCCCGCGCCATGTGTGCAGGCGTGCGCGCATCTCCTGCCGGTAGGCTGCTGCTCCCAGGAGGCGCCGCCGGGGTCTGAAGTGCGGCGAGATCATGCTGAAGGCGGAGAGAAAACGTTGGGCTGATCCGGGTGATGTGAAGTGCTGGATCGCTCGTTCTCTCTGCCGCGTCGGTTGGTGGGAGTTCTCTGCCCGGTTGTTCAGGTACTTGCTCTTGCGATGCTCCACACTCTCGCATCAACTCTCGATGGGCCACGCCGTGGCTCTGGAGCTTGTCTGTGATCAGCACGCGGGGGACACAGTGCAACTTCTTCATCAGTTTACACATCAGGCGCTTCGCTGCCGCCGCGTTGCGCCGGCTCTGCACCACCACGTCGAGCACGGTGCCCTCTTGGTCCACCGCTCGCCAGAGGTCGTAGGTCTGCCCCTTGATCTTCAGAAACACCTTATCCAGGCACCATTTGTCTCCCGGCCGAGGCCGTCGTCGGCGCAGTTCATGGGCAAACTGTTGGCCAAACTTGTGCGCCAGCGGCGGATCGTCTCATAGCTGATCTGCACCCCGCGTAGGAGCATCATCTCTTCCACTGCCCGCGGGCTCAAGGGGAAGCGGATGGACAGCAGCACACACTGGGTCATGATCTCGGGCGGGAAGCGATGCCGCAGGTACGGGGATGCTGCTCCAGAAGCAGTAGGAGGGGGGACGATAGCAGGCGCTACCGTCCCCCCTCCTGCTTGGCTGCCCTGTGTATCCAGGCTCCGACGCTCCGGCGTTGGTACTATGGCGTCACATGGCTGACGAAGGTGCCCCAGTTGGCCAGCGAGGTGCGTGGGCCACTTGGAATATATTCAGCTGCCATCCAGAGTGAGCCGTCCGCGTCGGTCACGGCTGCCGAGTAGTCACCCCAGCGCGAGGCGCCGTTGCCACCGTAGGCGGCGTAGCCCGTGAAGCCATCCTCGGGGCTGGCGCCGGCGCCTCCGATATGTACATCGCCCGCCCCATGTACCGTGTCGATGGCCGCATAACCGGTGCTTGGATAGTAGTCAGGTCCAACAAGGGTGAAGCTGAGAACCCCCTTGCCCGCTGTGTTGACACCGATGGAGGGATACATGACGTTCTCCTGATTGACCGCCACGTAGCCCTGAGCCGCCATGGTCCCCCCGACCTGACCGCCAGCACTTGAGGGCGTCACCGCGAAGTAGGCAATGCCCACGCGTGTCGGCCCATTGGGGGTCTTGATCACTGTGTTGACCCCCGACCATAGCTGACCGGCCGCGAAGACAACCTGGTTCATCCGATCGTCATTGCCGGCCAGGAGTTCGAGATGCTGGCTCTGGCCATTCGCGGGCTGCGCAAGCGAGTCGGCCAGTGGGGTGGAGCCCGGCCTCTGCTGTGCGTCCGGGGGCTGGCCATAGACCTCACTGGTGAGCACCGCGTTCGTCAAGGTCACACGCGGCGTCTTGCTCTTCAGAGAATCGGTGTTCGTGAGCGCCCACACGGCGACACGATTGTCGAGCGTGCCTGTGAAGTCGAGCGCACTCAGGAAGTACTCGGTGCCGCCGTTGCTTGTCTCATAGACCCCGCCGGGTGCGGTGGCCGGCTGGACCGAGTACCAGATACCACCGGTGTCCGGCGTGGTGAGAGCCCCGGTGTTGAGATGAACGACCGCAGGCAGCGTGCTCCCTGATTCTAGGCTCTGCTTCGAGATGGCGTAAATCTGCGCTCCATTGAAGCCGGCCGAGAAGACCGGGAACTCGTTTGTCGAGATGTAGAAACCGTTCGCGTCAGCCCCGATCAAAGGCTGATCCCCCAGGCACGGGCAGCCGGTGTGGCTAGGCGTGCCATTGGTACCGTCATCTGTCGTATCGAGGCTAAACAGGTTCCAGGCCCCTGTCGGGTCGCCCGTCTGGCTCACTGCGATCTTCACGCTGGTCCGGCCTGTAAACGCACCGGTGCTGGGGACCACGTCCGCCTGCAGCACGGTCAAAAACCAGCGGCCTGTGGGTGCATCGTAGTAGCACTTCGGATCGCTAGAAAAGTCGCCGTAGACCGGCGTGCTACCCCGCACAATCTCGGGCTTGAGCCCCAGGAACTGGTTCAAGGCTGTGGGGGAAACCACAGTCGCACCCGCCGTGGTGAAGACCTGCAGCGCCGTATTGATGCTCTCCAGCACAAAACCATTCCCAACGCAGAGCGCCTGGTCGGGTGGCTCCAGGCTGAACTGGGTGTTTGCAAATGAGCCCGTGCCGGCCTGACGTTGGTCACGGTGCGAGAGGCCGTTAAAGCCCGCGAAGCCGGTGTTGATCGTGTTCACGAGGTTGCCACCAGGCGTGGGCACGCCGGTGGACGGAATGCGGGCCGAGCTGGTACCGGCCCGCGGCACCTGGCGGTCGCTGGTGGGCGCGGGGCCAATCTCCTGGATGGCGCCGCTTGTCACACCACCTGTGCTGGTGACCATCCCGCTCAGGGTGGCGGTCCCGCTGCGACTCAACTGCCCGACCGAGGACGACACCGCCGCAGCGGCAAACGCATGGCGGGGCGCACTGGACGTGGCGCCGGCAAGGCTCGCACCTGCGATAACGAACGCGACCGCGAAACGAATGACCTTCATAAAACCTTCCTTATGGCTCAGTGACTTGTATTATCGATCACGACTGGCTCACCCGCTGTCCCCGCGTCTCCGTGCAGCATGGCGGCCACACCACCTCTAGACCCCTACAGCAACCGTGGCTGAGCCTCCTTCCACCCCACGGATCGAGATTCAGTACTACAGATTGCAAAAGCCTTACGATCATCACAATGGCCAGCGTAGCAGAATCAGCAGCACGAGTAAAGCGGGGTCGCGTACGTTCCAGGGTCATTTCATTTTCGGGTGGTAACTACCCAGGTCGTGCGGGGCGGGTAAGGAGTGGCAGGGGCGGGGCACCCTGCAAGCTTGGCTGAGCGAGGCGAGGATCGGCAGCCCTTGCTTGCGCAAGGTAGAAATGTAGCCGCGGATGCGACAGAAGTGTGCGGCCCCAACGGGTGTGCGGAAACAGCCGGAGATCTTCTCACGGACTTTGGTCATGCGAATAGCGCGTTCGGCTTGGTTGTTGTCGAAGGGAACGACGACGTCGGCCAGGAAGGCGAGCACGGCCTCCTTGCGTGCGCGCAGGCGGTCGACTAAGCTGCCGGCCTTGCCCCGCTTGGGCCGTCCGCGTTTGCCCGTCGGCTCAGTGAGCGGGTTTGCCTGCACGCCCTCCTCGAGGACAGCGTCGTAGCGCCGGGTGAGCGCCGCACGCACATTCACCGGCACGTGGGGCTGCCCCTGCGTGCGCGCCGTATCCACCGCCTGCTTCATCGCGCGGAGCACGTCGTGCAGATGTAGCACCCTGCAAAGGCGCGGGCAGTCGTGCGTAGTGGACAAAGGTGGGGGCGGGCACCGGGGACCAGGTGGTAGACCAGACGAGGCTGGATGGCTGGACACGCTGCAGGCGCCCCTCGGGCCGCGGCAGCGCCAGCACGTCTATGGGGCCATGGCCCGGGCGGCGTACGCGGCGCAGACCGTCGTGCCGGTGGTGGACACGCTGGTGTGTGACGATGCCGGCCAGTTTGTGGGAGCGACACGGGAGTGCGCCTTGTGCTGGGTCCATGACGCCCGCCATGACAAGAAGCTGCTGCCGGTGATCCCCGAGAACCGCGCCCAACTGCTGGCGTTCATGACCGACTACTGGGCCTTCTACCAGGAGTTGCTGGTGTACCGTGAGCAGCCGCCCGTGTCGGAGGTGGCCCGGCTGCGGACTGCCTTCATCACGCTGTTCAGTCCGACCACCGGCGACGCCGCCCTGGACGCGCGCATCGCCAACACCCGTGCCCACCAGCAGGAGTTGCTGGTGGTGCTGGCCCATCCCGAACTGCCGCTGCACAACACCCGCTCCGCACTCGGGGCGCGCCGCCGGGTGCGCAAGCGCGATGTCCGCTTCGGGCCACGTACACCGGCGGGGGCCACAGCGTGGGACACACTGCAGACGCTGGCGGCCACCGCCCAGCAGCACGGGGTCAACGTGCCGCACTATTTCTATGACCGCGTCTCCGGCGCCGGCCCGATGCCCCGTCTGGCCAGCCTGATTGCCCAGCAAGCGGCGTCCCGCGCGCTGGGGGCTTCGTGGGACGCCGCCCCTGCTGCCCCCTCTGGGTGAGATGCTCCTCTCTCTTCACAGGGGCGCTGTGCTCACACTGCCTGCCTCCCTCTCGCTTCCCCGCCCCTTCCCATGGCAACACCACGCTTCCTGGCCCCGCCTTTGCAGGGTGATACGTGTTCACCCACCCGCGCTGGGTCAACTCCAGGGCCAACCGCCTCGATCACCCCGGCCCCCTCGTGGCCCAGCACCATGGGCAGAGGCGCCGGCCAGACCCCCTTGATCAGGCTCAGGTCGCTGCGGCAGATGCCCGAGGCGCGCAGGCGCACCAGCACCTCGTCGCGCCGTGGGGGCTCCAGCTCAACCTCGCTCACCTGTAGCGGCTGCCCCACCTGGGTCAGTAGCGCGGCCGTCGTTCGCATAGCCCTATTCCCCCTCCCATTCCCCTTCTCGTGACACCAACCAGGCCCGCGCCAGGCCCGTGTAGGGGCGTCCCCTTGTGGGCGCCCGATTCAGACGTGAGCGGTCCGTATCGGGGTGTCGCCCCGCGCCCGGTCCGGCCTGGCCGCGGCGGAGCCCCTGCCGCCAGGCGGTGTCGGCCCAACGACGCTAGCGTGCGGTATAGCCGCCGTCAACCATCAGCACACTGCCCGTGACAAACCTGGATTCGTCGGAGGCCAGGTACACCGCCGCCATCGCCACATCGGCCACCTCGCCCAGATGGCCGATCGGGTGGGCGTCCACCAGGGCCTGCTGCTCGGCCTGGGGGTCCGCCGCCTGGGCCACCCACGCTGTGCGCATCTCCGTCTCAATTGAGCCGGGACAGATACAGTTGGCCCGCACACCTCGGGCGCTATAGTCCAGCGCGATGGTCTTGGTCAGCAGGATCATCCCGCCCTTCGATCCTCCTCGCGCAGGTCGGCCACCGGCGCGGCGATCTCAATGCCCGCGTTGCTGACCACCGTATCCAGCCGCCCGTAGGCCGCCGGCCCGGCCTCGACCATCGCCCGCGCCTCAGCCGGATTGGCCACATCGTCGCGCATCTCGACGGCCTCGCCGCCCAGCTCACGCACCATCCGCGCCGTCGCCGCCAGCCCCTCCACGTCCTTGCTGGTGCTCAGCACCAACCGCGCCCCCTGGCGGGCAAACTCCACGGCGATGCCCCGGCCCAGTCCGCGGGCCGCGCCCGTCACAAGGGCCACCTTGCCGCGCAGGCGTTGCCCACCGGACCCATTCGTCGCCGCTGTGTGTGTCACCACCATCCGCCCTTCCTCTCAGCGACTGCTCACTCCACCGCGTCGCCCGTCATCCGGCTCCCTGCCTACTTCCAGCGCGCTCGACCGTCCCGGTTCACGATACTCTGCCCATGATCAACCTCTATCGGGGTGGTTCTGGGCGAGCGTCTCGCCATATCTGGACGTTCACGGCAGCACGATGCCCACGGCGGCCAGCATAGCGCGGCTGTCGGCAAGCCCATCCTGGCCAGCCGCCGTGAGCACCCGGCGCTCATCGTCCGTCAGCACGATCACACCCTCTGTTCTGGCCATTTTGCGCTCAAGCAGCGAGCGCATCAACAGGCTTTGAGCGGGCGAGAACTCACAGTCGTCGCGCCACGCCTCCAACCCCTCCAGCGGGGCAAGGCACTCTTTCGCTACCAGGTGGCCGCCGTGCTCCAGGACATCGGGCCATGGCTGCGCTGCCGTGAGGTGATCTCCGCCGCTCCAGAAGGCCGTCGTGGCTACGGGAGTGCTTGTCCATTGGTCGTCCCACAAGTACTGCAGCGCTCCCGTGTCGGCGACAGCCCGCACGTCGGGCGGCATGCCCGCGAGGACCGTCTCAAGGCTATACGGATTGGTGGCATGCCAGGGAGCGCGCGGGCTGTTGTCGTCGAGAAAGACGCCGACAAGACCGTCGCCACCAAAGGTGATCGTTCCGCGTGTGCCCTGGCTATCCTGGCGACTGTAGTTCACACCCTCCCACGATAGCTCGTAGGCCAGGAACGGATCGCTGGCGATAAAGATGGCATAGGCGATAGTCGCCAGAGTCGCGCCTCGCACCAGATGCGCGGTCGGCGGGAAGGTGTTGTTGGAGACGGAATGGACGCTCAAAGCGGGCGGCACAGTGGGGTGTGGATGCCCTGTCCCTGATCCACAAAGATGGGCTGAGGCCTGGCGCTTGTGGTGGGGCGCCCACCTGGCTGCCCTGTCGCGCGCTCCACCCGCCTGGTCATAGATACTGGTCCTCTCGCGCAGGCGCTAGAACGGCGTCCTTCCATCCTGTCGGCTGCACTGCTCTAGAGTATACACCGCGCCGGCGCCCGCTCATGATCCCCTCGGCGGCCTCTGGCGCGCTCTCCACGACGAGGCCGCGCCCCTCACTCTGGCGGCGCTACCGGCACGTCCGTGCGCTGATAGAGCAGCGCCACGGGCAGGCGCACGCTGATGCTGGTTAGCTCGACCTCATCGTGGGGTCCGTAGATGTGGTACAGGCCCCAGCCCTGCTCGGTGCGCCGATAGACTTCGACCCGCTGATACTCGGTACCCACCAGCACATACTCTTGCAGGCTGGCGCATTGCCGGTAGTCGTCCCATGTGCGGCCCCGATCCTGGCGTTCGGTGCTCTCCGAGAGTACCTCGATCACCACGCGCGGCTCAACCACCCCGCTGTCGGCGCGGGTGGCCTGATCGTCCGCCGCGCAGGTCACCACCACATCGGCGTAGGTATAGCGGCTGGCCGACACGCGGGTGGCCACATCGGAGGTATAGACCTGGCAGGGACCCGCGCCCAACGCGGCGTGCAGCATGGCCAGAGCGTTCACCGCGATGGCTGAATGCGCGCGGGAGCCTCCAGCCATGGCATAGATGTAGCCGTCAATGTAGTCGTGTCTCACATCGCCCGTGCGTTCCAGATCGCGCCACTGGGCGACACTGATCCGCTGGCGTTCCGCTCCCTCGGCACTCATAGTACGGCCCTCCCTGGGCTCTATCATACCGCGTCCGACTCTACCCTCGGAGGCCTCATCTTGTCACCGACGTAGGGCTGGGCGGTCAGACCGCTCTAGCGCCAGCGCTCCTCGCCGATTGCTGCCTGTTCGTCCTGCCAGCGCGCTTCCTCGGCAAACGAACCCGCGATCCGCCGCACCAGCGCGGCGGTGCGCGGCCAATGTGCATTCAGGTGGCTCGCGTTGTCCCGGTAGTGGGTCTCAAGCGCGCGTTCTTGCGCGCCCCCCTCGCTCAGGCCTCGCGATGTCATGCCGCGGCTATTGCGCAGTTCGAGTTCCAGGCCTGTTTCAAGGTCGCGGCTGGCCGTTCGCTCGATGGTCTCCCTGACGGCCCGATGGGGCCACAGACCGTCGGGATCGTCGGGAAGGTAGCGCAGGACGCGGCCGATCTGCTGGTCCGCGATCGCCACGCGCTGGCGCGCCGTCGCCAGAGTACGCGCCTCCTTGATCCAGGCGCCTAGGGCCTCCTCGTCCACCGTGCCGTCGTCGCGGACGCCAGGTGGACGCCGCCACGAGTTCAGAAGCTGGTAGCCCAGCAGGGCTCTGGCCCTCTGCTCGTCCGTGGCCTCCCCAGGCTCCTCATCCTGGGCGCGGAAGGCCGTACACAGCACATCCATAAAGAACGCTGGGTTATGGGCAAGTTCTCGGCTCAGCACACCCGCTGGCCGCTCTTCATGCCGCACGAGCGGCAGGCATATCCATTCAAGATGAGCGAGCCTGGCCGCGTCAAATGCCTCGCACGTGGTCAGGTAGTCCAGCAATATGGTGACGTCGCGCGCGGACTCACCCCACGTGTTACCCTGGCCCACTAGCTGCTCAAGCGCCCCCGCGATGACTTCAGGGTCGGCCTCCGGCGCGCCGCCGTGCAGCAGTCTCCCCAGCAGGCTAACAGCGTAGGCAGGGCGATCGTACCGCATAAGGCGCCTGGCCGCCCGCTCAACATCGGCGGGATCCTTGATCCAGGGATCCTGGACTCCCAACCAGTAGGCGCGCTCCGTGTCGTCGCCAAGCCGCTCCGCCCAGTTCCACGTCTCCGACTCGAAGGGCAGCGCTCTCAGAAAGGCGGCGCGCTTCTCTGGCGACCACCATGGGGCCGCGTTCTCCAGCACCGACCTCGCCCACGGCCACCCGCTCATGGTGAAGCGCTGTGCGGCGTAGCTCCACGCTAGCCCCCGCTCGGCGACGTCAGGTGTATCGAGCAATTTGAGTATTGGCGGCCACTCGTCCTCAGCCTCAGCGGTCGCCGTGAGCGCGCTGAGCGAACCGATCACCTCAGGTCGCTTGACGTGGTGGGCCAGGCTCAGCAGTCCCGCCAGCCCGCCGCGCTCACGGACCGTGCGGATGGCCTGCGCCTGAGCGTTGTGGACTGCCTGGAGGTAGCTGGACCACTCTACTGGTCCACCTTCGAGCAGAGCAGGCTGTGCGGAGAACAGCCAGGCGACGCGTTGAATAGGGTCATGGGGCGTCAGCTGCTCGTAGACCCTTTCCAGCCGGTCCACCATGTCAGCTGGCAGCGCCCGTGGGGCGTTGGTGAAACGACGGTGTTTGGAAATTGCGGAGCGCAATGCGCCCCACACCATCATCCGTCCCTCGTCCAAAAAGGCATCGTGTGCAGTGTTCTCCAGCGCGCCGACCAGTTGATCGTGCGGCAGATCCCCGGCGATGCCCAGCAGGTCACTCCATCGCGCAGCGTCAAGGCCAACGTCTTCCAGCAGGCGCGTGTTCACGGCCTCTATGGCCTGGTGGTACTCCTTGAAGTACACGCGCTGGTCCCGCGAGCGCTTCCAATCCCGCCACCGAGGCGCATACGAAGGGCTCACGATGTCATATGGCTTGGGCAAGATGGCCAGCATCAGCCGCCATGCGACGTCGGGCGTCTGCCCGCGCAGGTTGTCCAGGACCCTGAGGCGATCCGCCAGGGGAGCCGTTGTCTGGGGATCCCAGATCAAGAAGATGGAGCGCAGGCTGCTGAATGGACCGTTGCTCAGCTGCCCCCCCGGATCGAGGCGGCTGAGCGTGGCCAGGTGGTGCGCCACCAGGCCCATGTACTCGGTTGACCAGCCCAGACTTTCCAGCGCTTGTAGCAGGCCAGCGCGAGGGGAAGCCCCCACGAGGGTTGTGGTGGGCCCTGCATCCGTAAACAGCGCGACGAGGGGTGCGGGCTCGCCAGAAAGAGCTCCGGCGACCGCGCTTAAGAACGGCTCCGGCGCCGCCTCCGCGAGCAGGGGCAGCACCCCCGAGAGCGCCGCCCATGATGTGGCGCTCCAGCTAGCGTTGGCTCGTTTCAGCAGGTCCTCTGTGATGTCGTCCGCGTGCCATTGTCCCGTATGACCGGTCAGAAAGTCTGTGTCGCCGCTTCGCGCGCCCATGATGGCCAGTGTATCAACGAGGCCTTCGCGTAGGTATTCCGACAGCGCGTGCTTATAGCTGTCCACACTCACCCGCCAGCGCTGCTCAGGCGGCGGGTCGGCGACCAGTGCCCGAAGAAGCGCCGTGCGGAACAGGGCCAGATCGGTTGGCGTGAGGTGGGCTGAGAGTAGGCCCCACGCATCGTCCTTGGAGACCAGAAACCAGCTTGTTCCTACCTTGCGCACCGGCGGATCGGCTGCCTGAGCCCACCGCGTAAGGCTGCGCTCGACATCGTGATAGGGCCGCTCGGCCAGCGCGGCGACCGCCTCTCGGTCCCCCGCCATGCGCTCGTTCCAGGCCCCGGCCAGCAGGGCGGGCAGGAGGGCTACCCCCTCACCGCGGTGCGCCCAGGCAGGCCTGGCCAGTTCTCCGCCGTTGGCCAGGCTGCGACGAAGCGCGGTAAGGCTGGTCCGGCCCCGCTTCGCCAGGTCGTTCGCCGTGCCCTCCGCTACCCCGAGCCGCAGCAGCGCCGCTAGCAGGGCGTCACGGTCTGGCCGGGGCAGAACGATGTCATCTGGCGCTCCTTCTTCCCTGCCCACCGGGAGCAGGACACGGTGACCATGGCGGATCGCCCTGGGTGTGTTTGGGCCGCTGAAACGGGGGATCAGGATCAGGGGACTGGTCGAGTTGACGGCCCAATCCCAGCCCGCCATGTCATCAATCACCAGCGCGCGTGCAAGGAGCGCCTCCGCGTGCTCCATCCCTGCAATGGCGGCGGCGATAAAGGCGAGCGCCTCATCGGCGGATTCCCCTTGCACCCTCACCACTCCGCTTGCCGCTTCGATAGCCGCACGCAGGTCGTACGCTGTTTGCGCCCGCCCCGCCAGCACGACCTCAGCGGAGAGGGGCGGATCTGTTGCCTCGCGCCAGTCCGCCCAATAGCTCCGCGGGTCCTGAACAGAACTCCAACTCTTGCCCAGTACCGCCGAAAACCAGGTATGCGCCGCCGGCGCGAGACCAAGCCACGTCTCCAGGTCGTCAGCGTCGAGCACGCGCACATCCCGCCATGGGCCGTCTTGCCTGCATGCTTTCTCCCAGATCCGCTTTGAGGCCCACCGGCGGGGCGTGACGAAGACGAATGTCGTCTCGGCTGAGTCTACTCCCAGTGGGTTGGCCGATCGCTTGGCGTAGTCGCTGTCGGCTTTACCCTTGATGTCACTGCTCACGCCGATTTCCCACACCGACTGGCCCGCCGGTACAAACGGGGTTGGCCCCCCAGTGAGCACAACGCCGTCATATCCACCGTGCTGCACCCCCTCGCCCGCGGCCATGTCAAGACGCCGAAGGCCGTCCGCCGTGGCCAGGATCAGTCGGCGGAGTAACTCAGCCATGCGTTCCTGGGCTGCTCGCGTATCGGCCCACACGGCGAGGTCAGTCGCCGTAGCCAGGAGCGGAGCGACGATGCCGCGCCTCCCTTCGGCAGAAGAGGTGCGCCAGTCCTGGGGCGCGCTTGGCGCGATGGCCCAACCAAGCGCTGGAGCATCGCCTCGGGCCAGCGCATCGGTGATCCGGCTGCCCCACCGCGGCAGCGCCGTGGCGACGCTGGAACCCGGCGCCTCCAGGGAAAGGGTGGGCAGGTTGCCGTCTCGTATAGCGTCCGCCAGTTCCCGGGCCAGCCGACGTGCCTCGACCGCCGCGACCGCTGGAGCCATCGCCTGTACCCGCTCCTCGTACTCCATAAGGGCGCCCAGCACCGCAAAGATGGCCTCCCAACGGGGAAAGAAGCCAGGGCGAGGGGCGGCGAAGAGTAGCAGACTCTCCGGCTGGACAACGAAATGCTCAAGGCGATTGCGGCGCCGTTCGACGCCCAACATGCCCCCCTTGCGCAGCGCTTCGAGCTCCTTCTCCACATTCCGCTTGGAGTAGGACACAATCTCGGCCAGGTCCGCGGCGGTGGCGTGCGTCCGCTGATGAGCAATGAAGTAGAGCAGGATCTCCGACCGCGCACTGACCCCGAAGATGGCGCGCAGCCGTAGGCTGACAGCGGCGGCCCGTCTGAAATCGTCAAGGCCTTCCCTGGCCGACGGCCTCAGCGGCAGCGGTTCCGTGGCCCCCGGCCAGCCAACGGCGCCGTGCGCGTTGACTGTCGCCGCAAAGCGGCCCCAGTGGTCGCGCAGTGACGGCGTCGCGGGCTTCAAGAGATTGCGCAGGCGCGCGACCGAGATGGAGCGGCTGTTGCGTACGCACCACCTGATGCATTCGTCGCGCAGCCGCGCATCGCTCTCGCCGAGACCCGCCGTGAACAGGATCAGCGGCTCTGGATCAATTGCCCAGTCTTGATGACGGCGCGCCCAGCCGGGGACACCTAGCTCCGCCCATAGGCTCCAGACCAGGTCAAGCACCCGCTCTCGAAGGGACGCCGATGCTTCAGGCGGGGTAGGGCTAGATCGTAGCATCCTCGACTCCAAAGGCTTTCAGTGTGGCCGCCACCAGTCTGGGAAACACAGGACCAATGTCTTGACCGCGCACCCAGGTCGCTGCGTCCCGTAGCTCCTGCTGGGTCGGGGCCAGGCGGCGCAGGTCGTCGGTGTGCTTCCCTCTACCGAGGTCAACGGCGGCGTACAACTTCAGATAGATCTGATCAAGGCGGCTGGCGATATGTACGGTGAGGGTGCGGTAGCTCCGCGTCTCGACCCGTGTATGAAATCCCTCCGGTAACCCACTGTGGAGCTGCGCTGTTGGGCCGCCATTGAGCCAATCCGGGGCTAGCCCCAGTTCCAGGGCAACATCGCGGGCAGCTTGCTCAAGACCTACAGGTAGAGGCTGGGCAGTGACATAGTGTCCATCCTGTATTAGGGCAAGCACATCAAGATCTTTCGTCGGCCGGTGAATAATGCCGAGCAGTAACAGGGCGCTCCCACCAACCACGACAATGTCGTAGCCGGACCCCCGCTGCTCAAGCACAGCCCCAAGCAACTCAAGGGCTTGCTCGACCGCGTCTGCCTCCATCATACGCGAATGTTATCTTCGCATCTTGCGACTGTCAAGTGCTGGACCGCACTACTCCTGTCACACCGCTCTTTCCCCAGCGTGGACGCCGTATGCTCTGGTACAGGGCTCACCCGGGCAATAAAGTCATTTGTCATGATCATCAAAGCGACGTAGTAAGCGGCTGTTGTGAACGGCTGCTCCGGGTCCGCCGGGGGCGCCTGTGTGCAGAACCGCCGGGCAGGGGAGGCAGGGGGTGGTGTGGACGCTGGTATGAAATCTGCTTGTAGCACGGGCAAGACGTTCAATGAGGGTGTTGCGGTAGCCGTGGGCGCCCCACGGCACACCTGTGTACCAGGCAAGAAGGAGAGTATGATGGCGACACGTTCACGCCCCCCCGTAGCCACCCTGGCTACAGAGTACTCACCCGACGCCAACGCCAGCGCTGGCCGGTCAGGCCGCCTGATCGCCCTTGAGGCGCTGCTGCTTGTGGTGGCCCTGCCCCTGGCCCTGATCGTCCACGCGGTGCGCCAGGCCTTGCCCGGCGATATCGGGGTAGCCAAGGCGGTCCAGACGCTGCTGCCGATCCACTGGCTCAGTTCTCCGCTGCAGGAGA